>ERZ772967.1069-NODE-1069-length-19495-cov-12.645936_pt1 | contig 19495 bp, 18 predicted proteins | sample MGYA00511677_ERZ772967 | MGnify/ENA primary metagenome ERZ772967 (study PRJEB29015, sample SAMEA2737931) | human oral metagenome | biome: human oral; feature: human-associated habitat; material: dental | place: China | collected 2146 ...
TCGCCACCTGCCTGGCCATGGTCTCCAGATCCGAGCCGAGCTGCTTGAGCTCCTGGTTGAAGATGTCTCGCACGAGGTCGCTCCTGATTCTGTGCCGGGTCGCGGAGGGCGGGCAGCCCGTAGGCCGGGCGCCTGTCCGCCACCATAATCCTCCGTCATCCCCAGTCATCCCCCGTCGTCTCTGAGTGATTTCCTCTCGAGGTCGACTTTTCTGGATGAGATCGACGGCGGCACCGTCGATCTCGTTCGAGAAAGTCGATCTCGACGATTACCCTTGAGGGTGTGGGAAGCATTGTGCTGCTGATCGTCATTGCCGTCGTGTGCCTTGGTCTGGGCGCGGCCGGCGCCTTCGCCTTCGCGCCGCCCTCCTACGACCGGGGCTCGAACGGCATCACCGCGGGCTCCACCCTCGAGGACGGCGGGGTCGTGCCGGTTCTGGCCGCGCTGCGCTCGACCGTCGTCGTGCTGGACGACGACGATGAGGTGCTGCGCGCCTCCTCCGCCGCCTACACCTTCAACATCGTGCGGGACGACGAGGTCTGCGAGCCGCGCGTGGCCGAGATGGTGGCGCGAGTGCGCGCGGGAGGAGACCCCGAGGACGCCGAGCTGACCGTCGCCCGAGGGCGCGTCGACGGGGCCGGGCACTTCTACCTGTACGTGCGCGTGGCCGCCATCGGACGCGGTCGCATCCTCGTCCTCATCGACGACCGCACCGCCGCCAAGCGCCTGGAGGACATGCGCCGCGACTTCGTCGCCAACGTCTCCCACGAGCTCAAGACCCCCGTCGGGGCCATCGCGCTGCTGGCCGAGACGGTCGAGGGCGCCGTGGACGACCCCGACCTCGTCCGCAACTACATCGGTCGCATACGCAAGGAGTCCGCGCGTCTGGGCGTCCTCGTCCAGGAGATCATCGAGCTCTCCCGCCTCCAGGAGGGGGACGCGCTGGTCGAGCCCGACGACGTCGATCTCGATGCCGTGGTGGCCGAGGCCATCGACCGGGTGCGCACCGAGGCCGAGAGCAAGGAGGTCACTCTCGTCGCGGGCGGCACGCCCGGCCTGCACGTGCGCGGCGATGCCGCCCTCGTCACCACGGCCGTGCGCAATCTGCTGGACAACGCCATCCGCTACTCCGGTCCGCGCACGCGTGTGAGCGTGGGGCTCAGCGTCGACGAGGCGGGCGGCTCGGGCGTCGCAGGCGCGACGGATGGTACTGACGGGGCTGACGGCACCGGCGGTGCTGACAGGGCTGACAGTACTGACGGCGCCGACTCGGGCGGTTCACAGGCGGCCGCGGCGGAGTCGGCCGGCGATCAGCTGGTGCGCATCGCCGTCGTCGACCAGGGCATTGGAATCGCCAAGGAGGCGCAGGAGCGGGTTTTCGAGCGCTTCTACCGCGTCGACAAAGCGCGTTCGCGGGCCACCGGCGGCACGGGCCTGGGGCTGTCGATCGTCAAGCACGTGGCCGCCGACCACGGCGGCACGGTGGAGTTGTGGTCCACCCCGGGGCGCGGCTCCACCTTCACCCTTGTCCTGCCGCGGCTGATCCCGGACCAGCCGGATCAGGCGAGCGCCGGCCCCGAGCCCGAGGCCGCCGCCGCCGTCGCCTCCGGCGCTGCAGGTGCGGCTTTCGCCGCCATTGCGGCGATCTCCGACGAGGACCAGGCGTGACCCGTATCCTGCTGGTCGAGGACGAGGAGAACTATCGGGACCCGCTCGCCCTCAGCCTGCGCCGCGACGGCTACGAGGTTGTGGAGGCCCAGGACGGCGCCGCCGCCATGGAGCGCTTCGAGGCGGCCGGCAGGTCCGGCGGGTCCGGCACGATCGACCTGGTGCTGCTCGATCTCATGCTCCCGCGTCTGCCGGGCACGGAGGTGTGCCGTCGTATTCGGCGCACGTCCAGTGTTCCCGTCATCATGCTCACCGCCAAGAATTCCGAGGTCGACAAGATCGTGGGTCTGGAGATCGGTGCGGACGACTACGTCACCAAGCCATACTCCTACCGGGAGCTGCTGGCCCGTGTGCACGCCGTCCTGCGGCGCAGCCATGAGGGCGAGCCGCAGGAGCCCCTGCTCAGCGCGGGGCGGGTGGCGATGGACGTCGAGCGCCACGAGGTTCGGGTCGACGGCGAGATCGTCACCATGCCGCTGCGGGAATTCGAATTGCTCGAGCTGTTCCTGCGCAATCCCGATCGCGTGCTTACTCGCAGTCAGATCATTGAATCGATCTGGGGATCGAACTACGTGGGGGATACCAAGACGCTTGATGTCCACGTCAAGCGCATTCGAGCCAAGATCGAGGCTGAGCCGAGCGCGCCCCGACTGCTGACCACTGTGCGCGGAGTGGGGTACATGCTGCTCGCCTCCGATGACTCCGAGTGAGCTCAGAAGACTCGAGACGGCCCGAAGGCTCTGGACGGTGGGCGGCCCCGGACGATCCCGGAGGTCCCCGGACGGCTCCGGGTCTCTGGCGGCTCCGGACGGCCTGTGAGCTACCTCGCCCGGAATAAGCCCGCCATTCCCTGGTAAACTGAGGCTCCTGCCATTAGTTACGGAGTGACGTCACCCATGACCTTTGAAGTCGGCGAGACCGTCGTCTACCCCCACCACGGTGCGGCTCGGATTATCGATATCCGCCAGCGCAAGGTCCGCGGCGAGGAGAAGACTTATCTACAGCTCGAGGTTGCGCAGGGGGACCTGACAATCCTCGTTCCCGCGGAGAGTGTGGAGCTCATCGGTGTACGGGATGTTGTGGACGAGGCCGGTCTGAAAAGGGTTTTCGATGTCCTGCGCGCCCCTCTGACCGAGGAGCCCACCAACTGGTCGCGTCGATTCAAGGCTAATCAGGAGAAGATCGCCTCCGGCGATGTCATTAAGGTCGCCGAGGTCGTCCGGGACCTGTCCCGCCGGGATACGGATCGTGGTCTGTCGGCCGGGGAGAAGCGCATGCTGTCCAAGGCTCGTCAGATTCTCGTCTCGGAGCTCGCCCTCGCTGAGAAGACCGCCGAGGATCAGGCGGAGTCCAAGCTCGACGAGGTCCTCGCCTCCGGCACCGCCGCCTGAGGGTCGCAGGCCGCTCGTGCCCGAGCCGGGTCGCGCCGATGGCGCCGGCGGGACTGCCGGCGCGTTCAGCGGGCGCACTGGTGATGTCGGCGATGCCGATGACGTCGCCCAAGGAGGTCCAGGAAGTCCGGGCGGCAAAGATGCTCAAGGCTCCCAAGACGGGGGAGTCGTCGCCGTCCTGACCGCCGCCGGTTCCGGGACGCGCCTGGGAGCCTCCGGTCCCAAGGCACTGGTCGAGATCGCCGGGGAGAGTCTTGTCCGCCGTGCGGCGCGCGGTCTGCTGTCCGCCGGCGTCGTCCGTCATGTTGTTGTCACCGCTCCCGCGGAGTACCTCGATCGCTTCGAGGCTGAGGTCGCTGGAATCACTGAAGTCGCCGGGCTCGATGGTCCCGGTGTCTCAGGCACCATCGAGGTCGTCCCCGGGTCGCCCGACTCCCGGCAGGCCAGCGTCGCCCTCGGCCTGGCTGCGGCGTTGGCCGCCCATCCCGACGCCGCCGTTGTCCTCGTCCACGACGCCGCGCGCGCCCTCACTCCGCCCGAGGTCGTGCGCCGCGTCGTGGCCGCGGTCCGGGCGGGACACGACGCCGTCGTTCCCGCCCTGCCCGTGACCGACACCGTCAAGGAGGTCGCCGGCCCGGATCGATCCCGCTCGCACCGCTCCGAGTCGGGGCATCATGAGACTGGGCTGTATCACTCGACCTCGAGCTCGGACCGGAGCAGCGCGCAGAGGGGCCGGGGCGCAGGAGTGCAGATCGAGTCCGTCGTCGGCACCCCCGATCGTTCTCGGCTGCGGGCGGTGCAGACCCCGCAGGGCTTCGCCGCCGCCGCCCTCGTCGCCGCCCATCGGCTGGGTGCGGACCGCGCCGCGGATGAGGCCCGATCCGCCTCTGACGACGCCGGGCTCATTGAGGCCGCCGGTGGTGGCGTCGTTGTCGTCGAGGGGGATCCTCTTGCCATGAAGGTCACCACGCCGGTTGACCTCGCTCTCGCCGAAGTGCTCGCCGCTGCGCGACAGCTCCCATGATAGTCAGTGATACTCCGAATACTCCGAATACTCCGATACTCCGAATACTCTGAGATAGCCGCTCAGCCGAGCTGGGACAGTGCTCCCCATCCTCGGTGACCGATCGGCCACCGCCAGCGGCCCCACGACCACCTCATGGGCCGTAGGCTCACCTTCATGACCCAGACTCCCCAGCCCCAGGGCGACCTGGGAACCGGACCCCAGCCCGAGCCCTACAGCGGCATTCACCCGGGCGGGCAGACCCGCCTGCTGTCCTGGCCCGTCCTCGCCTGGGGGCTGTGGGACTGGGGGAGCGCCGCCTTCAACGCGGTCATCACGACCTTCGTCTTCACCGTCTACCTCACCGATCCCGGTTTCGGCGAGGAGGCCGCCACCCAGTCCTCGATCTCCTTCGGGCTGTCGATCGCCGGATTCATCATCGCCCTGCTGGCGCCGGTCACCGGTCAGCGGGCCGATCGGGCGGGGCGGACCGTCTTCTGGCTCGGTGTTCACACCGCCGTTGTCGTGGCGATCAGCGCAGCGATGTTCCTCGTTCTGCCCAGGCCCGGTTATCTCTGGTTCGGCATTGCACTGCTGGGGCTGGGCAATATCTTCTTCGAGCTGGCGAGCGTCAACTACAACGGCATCCTGCCGCAGATCGCCACCAAGGATCGGATCGGTGCCGTTTCGGGGCTCGGCTGGGGCATGGGCTACGTCGGGGGCATCGCCCTGCTGCTCATTCTGTACATGGGCTTCATCCACCCCGATGTCGGCTGGTTCGGAGTCACTAACGACAACGGCATGAGTGTTCGCATCTCCATGCTCATGGCCGCCGCCTGGTTCGGACTGAGTGCGATTCCGGTCCTGGTGACGCAGTCCGGGAACCGCGCCAGACGGCGTCGTCAGGCGATCGTCGACGATGCCCGGCGCGGTGCCGACAGGGAGAAGGCCGGACTCGAGTCCGAGCCCGCCGAGCCGCAGGGCTCGGCGACGGGCGTGCGTCGTCGGGAATCGCTCTGGTCCTCCTACAAGCGGCTGTGGCGCACGCTTGTGGCGCTGCATCGCACACACCCCGAAGTGCTGTGGTTCCTGCTCGCCGCCGCCGTTTTCCGCGACGGGCTCGCGGGCGTCTTCACCTATGGCGGCATTATCGCCAAGAGCACATTCGGCTTCTCCAGCGACGACGTCCTGGTCTTCGCGGTTGCGGCCAATGTGATCGCCGGTGTTGCGACCATTGTGTCGGGGAGGCTCGATGACCGCATCGGTCCCCGCAAGGTGATCCTCGGGTCGCTCACGATTCTCGTATGCGCGGGTGTCGGCGTGTTCTTCCTGCACAACGGCGGGGCGAATGTGTTCTGGATACTCGGCCTGCTCCTGGCCGGATGCGTCGGCCCGACCCAGTCCGCAGCGCGCTCCTTCCTGGCGCGAGTCATCCCCGAGGGGCGCGAAGGCGAGATCTTCGGCCTGTATGCGACGACGGGCCGGGCCGTCTCCTTCATGGCGCCGGCGCTGTACGGAGGCTTCATCTGGATCGGTGTTCTCATCGACGGCAAGGAGGCCTCCCATTGGGGCATCCTCGGGATCGTGACGATTCTGGTGATCGGCCTGCTGCTCACGGCTCGGATCAAGGATCCCGCCGGGCATATCACCGACCTCGGGGATTGAGGACGGCGCATTGACCGGAGCATTTATTGCGCAAGCCGCATGGGCTCCGCGCCAAGATCGGTCCGGTTCCGCGCCGAGATCGGTCGCACTCCGCACCGAGATCGGTCCGGTTCCGCGTCGAGATCGGCGAGTGAGAGAGAACTAGGGACGCCAGCGGGCGGGGCCTGACCCTCTTGGAATCAATCGTTTAGGCCCGGCGGGCTTCGCGTTCGGCGCGCATGCGGGCCATATCCTCTTCGGATAGCGGGCCCTGGGTGGATCCGGGAGTGCCGTCATCGCGTGTCCAGACGACGGTGAGCCCCTCCTTGTAGCCGAAACGGGCCAGGTGAATTCCAGTGATCTGTTCGAGGCGGTCGAGGCGCTCAGCGGCGGTGCGCAGCGTGAGGACGAGTGCGTCGTCGTCGCAGGTCAGGCCGACGACTCCGACGACCGGGCCTTCGCGGTTGAAGGACAGCGAGCCGGTCGAGGACGCCTCGTCCCAGGTCGTCGTGATCTTGCGGCCCATGTGCGAGGTCAGCTGACGTCCGTAGCGGGCCGGCCGGTCCGTGACGACGCGGGCGACTGAGCGGTGCTCGAAGGCTGGGGTCTCGGGTGAGCTCATGGTTCTGAGGCTACCCTTATCCATCGGCTATCGGGCAGACACCTGCGCTGCCGCGTCGCTGCCATCCGCTGTCAGCCACCCGTGCGCCGGGAACGGGGGTTCGGCGGATTGTGGTGGTTTTCGGGCTCTGCCTGAGTAATCAGGCTCTGTCTGAATCAGGGCTCGAGTCTGGGCCGACAGCGGCGAGAGCGAGCACGTGCCCGTCGGGGTCGAGGGCGTACCCGACCGCCTCGCCCCACGGCCGGTCGTCCACCGGAGCGAGAATCCGGCCACCGGCGGCCTCGACACGCTCCAGGACGGCGGCGGCGTCGCGGCGGCGCAGGTAGAGCTCGCACCGCTGGCCGGCGCCGGGAGTGAGGCCCGGGACCAGTGCCGTGATGTCGCGCTCGAGCATGAGCCCCAGTGTGAGGTCCCCGAGGTCGAACTCGGTCATGCCGGGTACATCCAGAGCGGGGGAGGCGCCGAGCACCCGTCGGTAGAAGGATGCGGCGCGATCCTGGTCCTTGACGTACAGAATGACCTCGATGGGGTGCATAAGGGAACCGTAGCGCAACGCGTGCCGCAGCCTCTTGTTGAGAGCGGCGTCGGGTTTTCTAGAACCACCTGCTTGGGACTGGGGCTGGGAACCTGCTTGGGGTTGGGAGAGGGATGATATTCGGGGTGCCGCTTGCCGGCCGAGGGGAGAGCGCCGGCGGGATCGCTCAGAATTGCTCAGAATCGGCGGTACGGTGATGGTCGATGATCTTTGGTCAGGATGCGATGATCGTTGATCAGGATCTCGTACAGCTCCACCATCTTCTTCGTCATTGTTGCCGAATCGAATTCTTGAGCGACCTCGAGAGATCCCCGGGACAGATTTTCTAACCTATGAGGGTCTGAGAACAGTTCATTGAAAGTCCGTGCCAGGCTCGGCCCGTCGATGCCGTCGGTCAATATTGAATTGCGTTCGGTCAGGCCTTCCGTCATCTGCTCGTCGCAGTACACGATCGGCAGACCGCTCGATGCCGCTTCGAGGAAGGTCATCGGCTGATTGTCGAAATGATAAGAGGCGAGTGAGAACACGTCTGCCTGCTTAAGCAGGGCGGCGACCTTGTCGCTCGGCTGCATGCCGGTGAATATGACTCTTCGAGTGACGTCGAGCTCTTCGGCGCGCATGCGCAGCTCCTGCTCGTAAGGACCCCCACCGGTCAGGACGAGTTTGATGCTCTCGTCGGGAATGTGCGGCATCGCCTCAATGAGGGCCTTCTGCCGCTTCTCCGGGCTCATTCGCGCCACCGAAATGATGAACTTCTCTCCCGGATTCTTCTTGATGGGGGAGTCGTTTGGGTCGGCGTCGCGATATCGTTTCGTGTTGATTCCATTCGGGTGCACGTAGCACGGCACCGTCAGTCCGCCTTCATCTATCAGTATCCTCGCCAGGTGATTCGACGGCGATATGCAGGCGTCGCACTTGTTCGCGAAGGCGGCGGTCAGCCGCCATCCCTGATGCGAGAAGGTGTCCTTGATCGCATCCTTGCTCATGGTGCGCAGCTGCTCGCGGGACGGCGTCGACAAGATGGGTCTGGTGCGCAGCGCGATGGGGAGTGCCGCCGTCAGAGCGATAATGCCGGCCGTCACCATGAGGGGGTAGTCGTCGATCAATTCTGTGTACAGCGTGTGCACGGTCGTGACATGAGGGATATTCTGGCGTTTTGCCACGCTATGCGCGAGGACCCCCACGTAGAACTGCATCTGACTATGGACGATGTCGAACTCGTATTTATCGAGCCGTCGCGCCAGACCGGGATAGATGACGCCGGTCTCCCGTTTGTCGAAAATGTAATTCTTTGCTGAAGGGACGCGAATTATGTGGTCGTCATCGTCTTCGTACGCTTTGCTTCTTGGTGCTATTACATAGACTTCATGTCCAAGAGCCTCCAGGGCTTCTTTTAGATTCGTTGTCGAGGTTGCCACGCCGTGCACTGACGGCAGATAATCATCAATAAATATGCCAATTCGCACATCTCAGTGTATCACGTCTCCATATAGTGGGCTCGGCTGATGCTCAGTGAGGTTCGACTGGTCGTCTCGCCGAGATCGGTCGTACTCCGCCTCGAGATCGGTCCACTTCCGGCTCGAGATCGGTTCGTTTTCGTCCCGGGTTTGGCCTGCGATGATCTGGTTGGGGTGTCGTGGCGCACTTCTTGGCGGATGTCGTTCGGAACCGTCGAACTTCGGATGAGCGAGGCTGTTGGCATGTATGACGACTGCATTGGTTGAATGCTGGAAGGCTGTGAAGTCGGCGCATTCTCCCGACGCTTTTCTTACCGGTTCTCATGCTCGGCGTTGAAGCTCGAGTGCGAGTCCGGTCGCGGTCCTGCGCGCTTCGGCTCGACTGTGTTGCGGGGTGGAGGTGGTGGTCGCCTGTTCGGGGCTCGGTGGTGGGTGGTGACCGATCTCGATGCGGAAGTGGACCGATCTCGAGCCGGAACTCGACCGATCTCGATGCGGGGATGGACCGATCTCGGCGGGCCAGGGAGGAGCATATTGCGCATGATGTACATGTGCGATATAAACAGTGGGTGCACATCGTTCTCTCCCGGACGTCCGGAACCCCCATGTACGAGCAGATCGTCGCCCAGATCCAGCAGGCCATCTGGTCCGGCGAGCTGCCCGCCGGGGCTTCGCTGCCCTCGCTGCGCCGACTGGCGAGAGACCTCGAGGTCTCCCTGATCACGACCACCCGCGCATACAACGACCTCGCCGCGGCCGGCCTCATCGCCAATCAGGCCGGCCGCGGCAGCTTCGTCCTGCCTCAGGACGAGGGTGAGACTCGCCGGCGCCTCCTCGCCAGGCTGGACGCTCAGCTCGATGACGCTGTCGCCACCGCCAGGCTGGCCGGCATCGACCTGTCCGAATTCCACGAAAGGAGCGGTCAACGATGGACCGCAACGAACAAGAAGTGAGTGACCCGGCGTCTGCGGGCACCGACGCCCGTTCTGCGCCCGGGGCCGCGGTCCGCCTCGACGCCGTCGTGCGCAAACAGGGGGCCTTCACCCTCGGCCCCCTCGACATGGCCGTTCCGAGCGGTCTGGTCACCGGCTTCGTCGGACCCAACGGCGCGGGCAAGACCACCGCCATCAAGGCCATGCTCGGCATGGTCGACGTCGAGTCCGGCTCGATCAGGGTCCTCGGCGCCGCACCCGGTGCCCGCCACGACCGTATCGGCGTCGTCATGGATGCCGTGGCCCTGCCCCCGGAGTGGACGGCCACCGCGGCCGCCCGCAACCTGGGGCGCTTCTACCCCGACTGGGACCAGACCTTCTTTAAGGATCTTCTGCGCCGACTGGACGTGCCGTCCGGAGTCAGGGTCAAGGACCTGTCGCGGGGCCAGAGCGTCAAGCTTCAGCTCGCCCTGGCGCTCGCCCACCGCCCCGAACTCCTCATTCTCGACGAGCCCACCTCGGGCCTGGACCCCGTCGCGCGTCTGGAAGTCCTCGACGTCTTCCGCGACTTCCTCATCGAGGAGGGGCGGACGATCCTCTTCTCCACCCACATCACCTCGGATCTGGAGCGAATTGCGGACCATCTTCACATTATCGGGGGCGGCCGCACCTGCTTCGAGGGGCCCATGACCGACCTCGCCGAGCAGTGGGCCATGGCCCGCGGCCCCGTCTCCGCCCTGACACCCGAGGCTGAAGCGGCTCTGGTCGGGGCCCGGCGCGGCTCGGCGGGCACCTTCTCGGGACTCATCAGGGTCTCGGACACCGCCGCGTTCGGGCCCGACGTCCTGATCGAGGCCCCATCCACCGACGAGGCCGTCGCCGCCATGACTCGCGACTCGCGATCCGACAGCCTCCGCCCTCAATCCAGTCCCGCCGCCTCGGCGGCCCCAGCCCAGGAGCACTGATATGCGCGCCATGCATACCATGCACACCACCTCGACCCTGCTGCGCGTGGAACTGTCCGCCCACGCCGCCACGCTGCGCACCTTCGCGATCGTTGTGGCAGTGTTCGCCGCGGCGAACCTCGTCATGCACGGGGCGACGCCGACCATCGTCGTGTGCATTCTGACGGTGGCCTTCCTGCCGAGCATCCTCTTCGCACAGGACGAGCGCGCTCACCTGGACATCATGTATGCGGTCCTGCCCGTCTCGCGGACGAGGCTCGTGGTCGGCCGCTATCTGTTCATCGCCATCAGCGCCGTCTTCATGACCCTGGCTGGTGTTGCTGCTGCGCAGATCGACGAACTCGTGCACGGCCCCGAGCCCAGTCCCGTTCCGCTGTCCATGCTGGCGGTCGCGGGCATGGCTCTGGTGGTCGTGGGGGCTATCGCCGCGGTTCAGCTTCCCCTCTTCTTCGCCCTCGGCCACGCGCGCACGGGCATGTACGCCTATGGCACGACCATGCTTCTCATGCTCGGCGGCATGGTGCTGATCGATCACGTCCCCGACCTGTCGCTCGCGATCGTACGGTGGGCGAGCCTGCCGTGGAGCGGGCCGGTTGGGGCGGGGATCGCGGCGGTGCTGCTCATCATCTCCGCCGCGTGCTCGGTGCGCCTCTACCGGAGACGGAGCCTATGAGGAAGACGGCGACGCCGGCCCGCCGACTCTCTCGCATCAGCGCCGCCCATCTCGGTGCGGAGTGGGACCGATTTCGATGCGGAAGTGGACCGATCTCGGTGCGGAGTGGGACCGATTTCGAGGCGGAAGTGGACCGATCTCGGTGCGGGTTACGACCGATCTCGCGGGGTGCGGGGTGCGACGGGCGTGATGCCCGCATAGGAGGAGGCCGCCCCGGCGGCGAGGACCGCCGTCGAGCCCGCGCGCATCCCCCCGTCCACCGCCTCCGGGAAGCCGCGTCCCATGGCCAGAGCTGCCGCGAGCACGCCGACCGTGGCGTCCCCGGCTCCCGTGGTGTCGACGACCCTGCCCAGCTCGAGCGCCGGAACGTGCGCAGCGCCCTCGTCCGAGGACCGGACGGCGCCATCGGCGCCGAGCGTCACGAGCACGCAGGCGGTGCCCCGTTCGCGCAGCGCCGCCGCTGCCGTTAGAGCCTCCTCGGCCGTCTGCGGCGCGGGCGTCCCCAAGATGAGCCCGCACTCGCTCTCGTTGACGACGAGGACGTCCGCGGCCGCCAGCGTCTCCGCTGAGATCGGGTAGACGGGGGCGAGATTGAGCACGATCCTCGCCCCGGCCGCGTGCGCCCAGGCGATGACGGCCTCATTGGCGGCCGGGGGGATCTCGCCCTGAAGGACGACGACGTCATCCGGGGCGAGCTCGACCTCCGCGGCCGCCTGCTCCCCGGTGACGCGGCTGTTGGCCCCGGCGTCCAGAATGATCGTGTTCTCCCCGGCCGCGCTGACGGTGATGAAGGCGATCCCGGTGGTGACCTCCTCGTCCGTGCGCAGGGCGGAGACGTCCACGCCGTGCGCATGCAGCTCCTCGCGCAGGGTGATGCCCGCGGCATCGCCGCCAACGCGCCCGACGAACAGGGTGGTCGCTCCGCCATGAGCGGCTGCGGCGGCCTGATTGGCGCCCTTGCCCCCCAGGCGATAGGTGGTGGAGGTTCCCGACAGGGTTTCGCCCGGCTGGGGGAAGCGGTCGACCGTGACCGTGATGTCCTGATTGATGGAACCGACGACGATGACGCGCCCCATGATGAGCTCCTTGGTCTCGGCGGAAAGGATCGGCGGAATGAATCGTGGGAATGGATCGTGATGGCGAATGGATCTCGATGGACGACGGTCGGCGTGTTGAGGGGGGGGCGATCGTGCCCTCGCCGGTCAGGTGCCGGTATCAACGCCTCTAAATGTGTGAGACATTATGTGCGGTCCTGTGGGCCGTCAAGGCGCTGCCCACTGCTCCGCAACGGGGTATCCGGACGCGGACAAGGGCTTTTTCGGCCCTCGAACTCAATGAACTCGATGAACTGAACTCGATCCTCATTCACTCCTCGCCGCGGTGATGACGCCGTATCGAAGATTCCGATCGGCATGAATCAGGGCAGACAACTCCATCGTCAACTCACTCGTCACAGTTACAAAGGAGTCACATGTGGCCACCAAGATGATCCTCGACTGCGATCCGGGCCATGACGACGCGATCGCCATCCTCCTCGCGCTGGGGAGCCCGGATATCGACCTCCTGGGCGTCACGACCATCGGCGGCAACCACAGCCTCGAGAAGGTCACGTACAACGCCCGGGCCGTGTGCGAGCTCGCCGGCTGCCCCGGCACGCCCGTCCACGCCGGTTGCATGAAGCCCCTCGTCCGCGAGGCCATCGACGCGGCCTACATCCACGGGCAGACCGGCCTCGACGGCGTCGACCTGCCCGAGCCGAGCCGGCCGCTGCCCGACCAGCACGCCGTCACCTGGCTCATCGAGACCATCATGAGCCATGCGCCCGGCACGATCACCGTCGTCCCCACCGGTCCCCTGACCAATATCGCGGTGGCCGCCCGCCTGGAGCCCCGCATTGTCGAGCGCGTCAAGGAGATCGTGTTCATGGGCGGCGCGTACGGGGTCGGCAATGCGACTCCGGTCGCCGAATTCAACATCCTGTGCGACCCCGAGGCCGCTCACATCGTCGTCAACGAGAGCTGGCCGCTGACCATGATCGGCCTGGACGTCACCCACCGGGCCCTGTGCACTCCCGAGGTCCAGCGGGTCATCAGCTCGGCCAACCCCAGGCTCGCCGACGCCGTCGACGGCCTCATGGACTTCTTCCGATCCACCTACCGGGACCAGGAGGCGTTCCCGGACCCGCCGACCCACGACCCCTGCGCCGTCGCCTACGTCATCGATCCCGATCTCGTTCCCACACGGCGATGCCCCATCGACGTCGAGTTGCGCGGCGGGCTCACCTACGGAATGACCGTGGCCGACATGCGGGCCATCCCCGCCATGCCCGCCGGCTCCGGGGATTCCGGGAGTTCTGTGGGCTCTGAGGGCTCTGGCGGCTCCGGGGGATCCGGCTCCTGCACCTCGCGGGTCGGAATCGGCCTGGATACAGACCGATTCTGGGATCTCGTCGCGAGCGCTCTCGCCCGCCTGGGCTGAGACCGGCCGGCCGGGCTCGCGGCGGTGCGTGTCATCCGGCCTGCCGGCCTCGTGCAGAGCGCTCCTCCAGCGGACCGATCGGGCTCGACGGCATCCGCTCTTCATCAATCGACAACCGCATACCTCCCGTTGCACACGAAGGGTCGTTTCATGTCTTCAGCGTCTTCAGCGCTCTTATTGGCCGTCAATGTCCTGGGAGTCCTCGTCTTCCTCGCCGCAGGATGGCTGCTGTCCCATGATCGCAAGAAGATCCACTGGCAGTCGGTCGGGATCCTCACCGCGCTCAACCTCGTCATCGCCTGGATCCTCACGAGCTTCTCGTGGGGGCGCGCCGTCGTTCAGGGCGCGGCGGCGGGCTTCAACGAGCTGGTCTCCGTGGCATGGAAGGGCATCAACTTCGCCCTGGCGAACTGGGTCGGCGCCGAGGGTGTGGACCCCACACCGGTGAACTTCATCGTCAGCGCGCTGCTGCCGATCCTCCTGGTCGTGCCCGTCTTCGACATCCTCACCTACATCGGATTCCTGCCGTGGGTCATCACCTGGATCGGGCGAGGCCTGAGCTTCATCACCCGGCAGCCCAAGTTCGAGACCTTCTACTCGATCGAGATGATGTTCCTGGGCAACACGGAGGCCCTGGCGGTCTCCAAAATGCAGGTGCAGAAGATGAGCCCGGCGCGCAACGTCGTCATCGCCATGATGTCGATGAGCTGCGTGACCGCGTCGATTCTTGCCGCCTACATCCAGATGGTCCCCGCAGAGTTCGTCCTGACGGCGGTGCCCATCAACTGCCTCAACGCCCTCATCGTGACTTCCTTGCTCTACCCGGTGGACGTCCCGCCCGAGGAGGACGTCATCGTCACCTATGAGAACGGTGCTGATGGTGCTGACGGTGCTGATGGCGCTGATGGCCCTGACAGTGCTGACGGCGCCGGCGAGAGCGAGGCCGACGGGGTCTCCGCCGTCGAGACGCGGGACGGGGCCGGCTCCGGCGGCCTGGGCGCGCTAGCGGCCAAGCTCATGACGAGGAGCCCCGGCAGGACCGGCAGGCCCGCGAAGGAGCCCTTCTTCTCATTCCTCGGCGATTCCATTCTGGGCGCCGGAAAACTCGTGCTCATCATCACCGCGAACGTCATCACCTTCGTGGCGCTGGCTGCCCTCATCGACAAGATCCTCGGCGCGATCTGGGCGCCGCTCTCCCTGGAGTCGATCCTCGGCGTCGTCATGTACGTGCCCGCCCTGCTTCTCGGCCTCGACACCTCCACCAGCTGGGAGGTGTCGCAGCTCATGGGGCTCAAGCTCGTCACCAACGAGTTCGTCGCCATGGGGCAGATCGCCGATGCGGTGACCGGCTACACCCGTCACCACCAGGCCGTCCTGACCGTCTTCCTCACTTCCTTCGCGAACTTCGGCACGCTGGGCATGATCATCGGCTGCTTCAAGGGGCTCGTCGATAAGGAGCGCAACGATCTGGTCGCCAAGAACGTCGGCCGCATGCTCCTGTCCGGAATCCTCGTGTCCCTCCTGTCCGCCGGCATCGTCGGCATTTTCGTGTGGTGAATGAAGGAGAAGCCCTCATGACCAAGAAACTCATCCTCGACCTGGACACCGGCATCGACGACGCCCTCGCGATCGCCTATGCGCTCGGCAGTCCCGAGGCCGAGCTCGTCGGCGTCACCGCCGCATACGGCAATGTCCTCATGGAGGACTCGGTGCGCAATTCCCTGGCCGTCCTCGACATTCTGGGAGCCGACTCCGTGCCGGTGCATCCGGGCCTGCCGCACGCCTCCACCGCCGAGGACTTCGCCGTCCAGGAGATCTCCACCCTCATCCACGGCCGCAATGGGCTCGGCGAGGCTGACATCGCGCCCTCCACGCGGAGCGCCGCCGCCACGGACGCCGTCGACTTCCTCATCGAGGCCTCGCGGCAGTACGGCGAGGAGCTCGTCTACGTCCCCACCGGGCCGCTGACCAACCTCGCCGCGGCCCTGGACCAGGATCCGGGCCTGGTCGAGCGTCTCGACGTCGTCCTCATGGGCGGGGCCCTGTCCGTCTCCGGGAATGTCAATCCCTGGGCCGAGGCCAATATCAGTCAGGACCCCGACGCCGCCGACACGGTGTTCCGCTCCGGCGTCAGCACCACCATGATCGGCCTCGACGTGACGCTGCAGACCCTGCTCACCTACGAGCACACGCGCCGCTGGCGCGAGCCGGGTACGCCGGCCGGCACCTTCCTGGCCGACATGACCGATTACTACATCAGGGCCTACGAGACCACTGCGCCGGGGCTCGGCGGGTGCGGCCTGCACGACCCGCTCGCCGTCGGCGTCGCCATCGATCCCAGCCTCGTGACCGCCTTCCCCATCAACCTCCAGGTCGACCTCGACGGGCCGACCCGTGGGCGGACCATCGGGGACGTCACGCGCCTCAACGAGCCCTGGAAGAACAGTCGCGTCGCCCTCGCGGTGGACGTCGAGCGCTTCCTGGCGGAGTTCATGTCGCGAACCATCTCGTTGGTTCAGGGGCGCTGATGAGGCGGGCGCTGGTGGGGCGGTGAGCGTTGTCGCCGGACTGCTTCAGATAATTGATACGTACTATGCGGCTCATCCGCCGATCTGGCTCGTGCTGCTCGCCATCCTCGCTTGGATGACGTGGGTGGCGATGATGAGTCGGCAGCTGGTGCAGCTGGCGCGAGGGCGTGCGTCGAGATAGACATTTTCGAACGAAGACGGCGGCGGCATCGTCGATCTCGTTCGAGAATGTCTATCTCGATTCGGCTGCCGTATCTGCATCGCGCTTGCGGTGGTTGTCAATTTGCTCGGAGGTCGTTGGTGAAGGAGCGGATTGTGGTGGCCATGTCGATGCTGCGGTTCAGAAGCCATTCGCTTTGAACGCCTTCGATGAGGGAGGCGAGCTGTGTTGCCGTCTGGTCCAGGTCGAGGCCTGGTCGGAGTCGTCCGGCGATCTGCTCTGCTGCGAGGTCTGAGTGCAGTTGCATGCGGAAGCGTCGGGCGGCATTGGTGACGTGTTCGTGGGCGGGGTGATCGGGGTTGACGGCCTCGGCGCGCATGAGTGCGTCGAGTTGGATGAGGCCTGGGGCTGCGGCGTTGTGTTCCATGATCCTGGGCAGGGCGTCGAGCAGGCCGTACTCAATGACGAGAGCCGCGCGCCTCTGCGCCTCGGCCTCCTCCCGTCGGGTCAGCACCGCCTGGAGGAGGGCATCCTTGGTGCCGAAGTGATGGCGCAGCAGCGTGTGGCTGACCCCGACGGCCTCGGCGATCTGGCGCAGGGAGAGGTTGTTGAAGCCCTGCTCGGCGAAGACCTCCATGGCGGCGGAGACGATCTCGCTGCGACGGCGCTCGCCGTTGGCGTAGCGGGTGCGGCCGTCCGGCGGGGCGACGGCGTCGGTCGACCGTGAGGAATCGGCGGGTGGTCTGTCGGATGGTCGGACGCGAGTCGGCGCCGCTGATCCCTGTGGGGTGTGGCCTGTGCCCTTGTTCTTCTGGTTTCCTGTCGGGGCGGTCCTGCGGTTTCCGCTCGGCATGGCGCCCTCGCCTCTCCTCGCGTCCGTGGCTTCTGCGGGTCTCTACTGGTGTGGTCTTTGCGTCGGTTCGACCGACTCATGTGTCGGCCGCTGCTGAGCGTGTTCGGCGGTGGTTGTGCTCTCAAGGTCAGCCTATCCGGCGAGGCGTGGAACGTGATCTGTGGAGTGATTTGAAACTCATACAGACTGGTGGATTTTGGCTGCGGCTCTACGGCGAGATCGGTCGTACTTCGCGTCGAGATCGGTCCGGTTTTGCGTTGGGGTTGTGGTGTATCAGGGCATCTGGGACGGGGGCGCGTGTGTGGGGTGTGGTGGTTTCCGGTGGTGTGGTTTTCGGGGTCGGGGGTCGTGTGAGGCGGGCTGGACGGACGTGGGTGGCTCTGCCGGCGTCCTCATGGCCTCTGTACGCCGGGGGTGGTGGGTGTTGCACACTCGCGTGCACTCGGCGTCGGTGGGAGAGCCTGTTCAATGGTTTGTGTAAGCCCTTGTGGAAGGACTGACACTGATGACTGCTACTGATGATGACAACAGGGCTCCTGCTGGTGGGCGGGATGTGGTCGACCAGCTGCGCTCGGCTGGGGCTCTGGATGGCTTGTTTGAGCAGATTGATTCCGGGCAGGTGAGCATGACCGGGGCTGATGGCCTGCTACCAGCCCTGGTCAAGGAGGCCCTGGAGAGGGGCCTGGCCGCTGAGCTGACCGAGCACCTGGGTTACGACAAGGGCGAGCCGACCACCCAGGCACGCGGTAACGCCAGGAACGGGACCACGTCCAAGATGGTGGACTCTGAGGTGGGGCCCTTCGAGATCGAGGTGCCCCGGGACCGGACCGGGACCTTCACCCCGCGTCTGGTGCGCAAAGGTCAGCGCCGCCTGGACGGCCTGGATGCCATGATCATCAGCCTGTACGCCGGTGGAATGACGGTGCGGGATATCCAGCACCACCTGGCCTCCACGCTCAGCGTGGAGCTCAGCTCGGGGACCATTTCGAGGATCACCGACGCGGTAGCCGAGGCTGTCCTGGAGTGGCAGCGCCGCCCGCTGGAGGAGTTCTACCCGGTGGTCTATCTCGACGCGATTCGGGTCAAGGTTCGCGTTGATCACCGGGTCGCCTCCCGCTCGGCCCATATCGCGGTCGGGGCGGGGCATGGACGGTATCAAGCACGTCCTGGGTATCTGGGTCCAGGCCGAGGAAGGAGCCTCCTTCTGGGCACATGTGTGCGCCGAGCTGGCCAACAGAGGCGTCAAGGACGTGCTGATCGTGTGCTGCGACGGGCTCACCGGCCTTCCCGAGGCGATCGAGGCGACCTGGCCCCAGGCCACGGTCCAGACCTGTGTGGTCCACCTGATCCGTGCCTCGATGCGGTTCGTCTCCTACGGGGACCGCCGGAAGGTCGCGGCCGCTCTCAAGGCCGTTTACACCGCCCCGAACCAGGAGGCCGCCTGGCAGGCTCTGACCGACTTCTCCGAGTCCGACATGGGGGTCAAGTACCCCCAGACGGTGACGACCTGGGAGCGGGCCTGGGAGCGGTTCACTCCCTTTCTGGACTTCCCTCCGATGCTCAGGCGTGTCATCTACACCACCAACAGCATCGAGTCGCTGAACTACCAGCTGCGCAAGGTCTCCAAGAACCGCGGTCACTTCCCCTCCGATGAGGCGGTGGTCAAGCTGCTGTGGCTGGCGATCTGCGACATCGAGGACAAACGAGCCCGAGAACGCGACAAGGAGAAAGGACTGCCAGCATCCAAGCGCAGGGCCAAGGGCAAGCTCGTCGAAGGACAGATCACCACCGACTGGAACAAGGCCCTGGCCCAGCTCACCACCGCCTACCCCGACCGAATCAACCCCTACCTGTAAAACGCTTACACAGAAAACTGGACGCTGATGATGGTGTAGGAGCCTGCGTGGCGGTGACCCGCAACTTGACTGACACCCCCGCCCGCCCCGGTGCAGGAGGGGATGTCCTGAGCCTGATCTGTCCTGTCCCGCAGACGCCGCCACAGGCACGGGTGGTGCATGACCTCATAGGAGCATGACCACACCGCAGTGCGCCAGTCGCCACAGGTGTGGTCCCGTCAGCGTCCTGTCTGCCTGGCCCGAGCCGGTGGCACTCCCGACCAAGGAAGCACCAAGACAGGAGGCACGCTCCATGGATCTGACGGACCTTACCAGCACAGACACGAAGCCAGCGTCCCCGGCCCCACCTCCGGGACTGGTCGCTGGAGTCGACACCCACCAGGACACTCACACCCTGGCGGTGCTCACCGCCCAGGGCGCCGTGATCGCAACCAGCTCCTTCCCCGCCGACCAGCAGGGCTACGACGATCTGACAGCACACCTCGACCGCCTCGGTCCCCTCATGGCCGTCGGCGTAGAAGGCACCAGCTCCTACGGAGCAGGACTGACCCGTACCCTGCGCCAGGCCGGCTACGACACCGTCGAGGTGCTGCGCCCCAGCCGCCGGGTCAGACGCCACCACGGCAAGTCCGACCCGATCGACGCCTACGCCGCCGCCGGCAGGGCGCTGGCCGAGGCCGACGCCCTGCCCGTGGCCAAGACCGGCACCGGCCCCTGCGAACAGATCCGG
>ERZ772967.1070-NODE-1070-length-19494-cov-12.262153_pt1 | contig 19494 bp, 10 predicted proteins | sample MGYA00511677_ERZ772967 | MGnify/ENA primary metagenome ERZ772967 (study PRJEB29015, sample SAMEA2737931) | human oral metagenome | biome: human oral; feature: human-associated habitat; material: dental | place: China | collected 2146 ...
CGCCCTTCCGGCGCAGAAGGTCCTTCTTCCACTGGCGGGCGTCCGCGGACATGTGCACCGTAACCCGAAAACCGAGCCGGGCCCCCATGATCCCGATGCTCAGCCCCAGGTTGCCGGTGGAGCCGACCGCGACCGAATACCCGGAGAACAGGCGGCGAAAGCGCTCCTCGTCCAACACGGCATAGTCGTCCCCATCGCGCAGCATCCCGCTCTCCCGCGCCACCCTCTCGGCGAAATGGAGCACCTCGTAAATGCCTCCCCGTGCCTTGATGGAGCCGGAGATCGGAAGCTCGCCGTCGCACTTCAGCATCAGGCGGCCCCGGAGGGGCGTGCCCGACCGGCTCGAAAGCGCCTCCATCATGGCGGGAATGTCCCGCAGCGGGGACTCGATGATCCCGCCGCTTCCGGCGGTCTCGGGGAACATCCTTCGGATGCAGGGGGCGAACCGCTTCAGGCGGGCTGCCGCGTCCGCAATCTCTTCGTCCGCGATCTCCGGGGACGGAGAGGCGTCCCGGCGGGGATTGACCCAGAGGACCTCCTCCCCGCGGCTCATGGATCGGATCAGCGGATAACGTTCGGCAAGAGCCTCCATCGTGCGCACCTCGCGCTCCTTCAACGCCACCATGCCCGCCTACGTGGTGGCTCGCGCCACTGAGATCCTGGGCTCGCTGGAGGGGCTGCGCGTCGTGGTCCTGGGCGCCTCCTACCGGGGGCGCGTCAAGGAGACCGCCTTCTCCGGCGTCTTCCCCACCGTGGCGGCGCTGCGCGAGGCCGGTGCCGAGGTCCTGGTCCACGACCCCATGTACACCGACGACGAGCTCGCCGCCTTCGGCTGGACCCCCTACCACCTGGGGGAGAGGGTTGATGCCGCGATTGTCCAGGCCGACCACCCTGAGTACCATGAACTCGCCCCCGTTGATCTCCCTGGTATCAGGCTGCTCCTGGATGGCCGTCGCATCACTGACGCGGGCAACTGGACGGGCGTGCCCCGCCTGACCATCGGAGGAGGGGAATGATCCACGTTGTCGCAGGCGTTCTGCTGGCAGCCGCGCTCCTGACCGCCCCCGGGCTGCTCCTGGCGCGCCTGGGGGGCGTGCGGGGCTGGAGCGCCGCGAGCGCCGCGCTGCCGCTGAGCTGCGCCGTCATCGGTACTGCTGAAATCGTGGCCGCGGCCGTCGGGTCGGCCTGGGTCCCCTGGGGCTGGGCCGCTATCGCGGGGGTGACCGCGGTCGCCGCGGGTCTGCTCGTGGCCGTGCGCCGCCTCGTCCCCGGCGGCCGGACGCAATCCGCTGATCCGCCTCGGGACGGTGGCGGGCGTTCCGACCTGCGCGTGCCGGCCGGGCTGGCGGTGGCGTGCCTCGTCCTCGGGATCGGCACATTGGCCGGTATGGGGTCCATGTCCACCCCGGCTCAGGCCTTCGACATCGTTTTCCACTCCAACGCCGTCCAGGCGATCCGCCAGCTGGGGAACGCCTCCAGTTTCGGAAGCATGTCGGCGCTCTATCAGGGGGTGCCCACCTACTACCCGACCGTGTGGCACGGAGCGGTGGCACTGCTTCCCGCCAGTGTGACGGTGTCCTCGAATGCGATGGTCCTCGTCGTCGCGGCACTGGCCTGGCCGCTGGGCATCGCCGGTCTGCTCGCCGAGGTCCTCGGCGCCGAGCACCCCCGGAACCGCACTGCGATCGCTCTGGGCACCGTCCTGAGCGCCGCCACGGTGGGGGCGCCGACGATGCTGCTGGGCACCTTGGCGGTGTGGGCCTACACCCTGAGCGTGATCTGTCTGCCCGGGGTGGTGGTTCTGGGCCTGCGCCTGTTGCGCTCCGTGCCCGCGGACAGTGCCGGAGAGGGCGCCCTCGAAGGCTTCTCCGAGGGGGAATCCGAAGAGGAGAGGGCTCGAACGCGGTCCTCGTTGTCCGATCTGATCATGAATGGTGTGCTGTTCGTGGGCGGAGGGATCGGCGCGGTTCTGGCCCACGGTGCGGGGACCTTCAACACCATGGTGCTCCTCGGGCCGCTCGCCGTGGTCCTGATCGTGCGCCTGGTGCGCGCCGGCGGTCGGCGCAAGACGGTGACGCTCCGTATTCTCGCGGTGCTGGCCGTGTGCGTCCTGATCGGGGCGTGGGTGATGCGCGAGTCCCTGGTCTGGGTCTGGCGATACCCCCGCGGCGGCGGAAACCTTCTGGGAACCCTGGGGCAGGCCCTGCTCGACCTGCCGCAGTACGGGGCGTTCTCCTTCCAAGGAATTCCGATGATCGTCGGGGCGCCTCTGGGCATCGTGGTGTGCGGGCTGGCGGTATTCGCGGCGGTCCGCGTGCCTCAGGCGCGCCCGTGGCTGGTGACGGCGGCGGTGGCGCTGTGCCTGGTCACGCTCGTCGGCGGACCGCAGTGGTGGGGGCGTCGGATCGGCGCCCTGTGGTACTTGCAGAAGGCGCGCGTGCAGCCGCTCGTCATCATTCCCGGCCTCGTGCTGGCCACCCTGGGGCTGCGCCGTCTGCTTGAGGCGCGCCCCGGGCGCAGGATGACCGCCGTGCTCCTCGTGCTCGTGTGCGCCGCCGCTGTGGGACGCATGCCGCTGCACGCGAAACTGGCGCGATCGGTCCACGATGCCGACCGGATCGCCTATGGCACGATCCTCACCTCTGAGGAGGCGGACTTCATCACGTCTCTGAGCGACCAGCTGCCCGAGGACGCCCTGGTCGTGGGAGCGCCCTCGCGGGGAGAGAGCTATCTGTGGGCGCTCGGAGGAATCGACGTCGTGTATCCGCTGCGCTCGAGGCCGACGCAGGGAACGGCCGCCGACATGCTCGCCTCCGCGGCCCCGGATCTGCGGCCGGGGTCGACGACGTGCCAGCTTCTCAATGAGCTCGGAGCCGAGTACTACTTCCGGGCCGACCGGGGAGCAGCGTGGGACGGTCGGGAGGCGCCCCTGCGCTGGGACAAGGCGCTGGCCGACTGGCCCACTGACGGCATGGAGCCGGTGGCCTCCACGAGTACGGCCGGCCTGTGGCGGATCACCGCCTGCGGCGACTGAGCAGCAGCGTCGAGATCGGTCGCATTCCGCGTCGAGATCGGTCCGGTTCCGGCTCGAGATCGGTCGCATTCCGCGTCGAGATCGGTCGCACCCCGTGCCGGCATCAATTCACCGCCGGCCACCACCCCGCTCGAGCTGGAGCATTCGCTTCGGACGCCGCAGTGCACAGGGCACGCCACGTGCATCGGGCGAGCTTCGGATAGGGCACACTTGACCCCAGTCCCAGCCCGCGGGAGGAACGCGGGAGGATACGGAAGGACCCCGAGTGAGCCGCACGAGTGTTGTCGCTGTCGTCGTCGCCTACAACCGCCAGGAGCTGCTGCGCCGGTGCCTCGACAGCCTGGCGGAGCAGACCGTCGCGCTGACCGGCACGGTCGTGGTGGACAACGCCTCCACCGATTCCTCCCGCGAGGTGGCCTCGACCCATCCGCTGGGCGCCCATGTCGTCGCGCTTCCCACCAACACCGGGGGCGCCGGCGGATTCGCCGCCGGCATCGCGCGCGCCCTCACGCGATTCCCGCGGGCCGACTGGATCTGGATCATGGACGACGACACGATCCCCACCGCGACCGCCCTGGAGGCGCTCGTCCAAGCCGCCGAGGCGTATCCGGGCGCACCGGCGCTGCTCGCCTCCAGGGCCGTGTGGACAGACGGCACCGAGCACCCCATGAACCGTCCGCGCACTCGCCCCGGTCTTCCCCCGGCGCTTCACCGCCACGCGGCGCTGGCGGGCGCCCGTCAGATCCGCACCGCCTCCTTCGTGTCGATCCTGATGGATGCGCGCGCTGTGCGCGAGGTCGGCCTGCCGCGCGCCTCCTACTTCCTGTGGAACGACGACTTCGAGTACACCTCCCGCATTCTGCGGGGGCGAGTCGGCCTGTACGTGCCGGAATCGGTGGTGCACCACCTGACCAAGGCGCTGGGCTCCTCCGATGCCGATCCGGGCGAGCGCTTCCGCTTCGAGGTGCGCAACAAGATGTGGACCTTCCGCGACTCCACGGGGCTCGGAGCGTTTGAGCGCCTGGCCTATGAGGCGGCGACGGCCCGGCGCTGGCTGCGCGCGACGCTGAGCTCGGCCGATCGGGCCGCGCTGTGGAGGGCGGGCCGCCAGGGCCTGCGCGAGGGATTGGCGCGGCCCGCCGACAATGCGGAGGTCTTCCTGGGAACCCCCGTTCAGGCCGACGTCGCCGCCGTCGAGGCCGCCGCCCGGGAGGGGAGGGACGACGGCCCTGGACTCAAGCGCCGCGGCCCTGCTGGGGAGGGGGAGCGGGCCGGAGCCGCGTCCGCATCATCGGGGTCGGCGGGGGCGGCAGGCGCCATCGACCCCGATGCGCCCACGCCGTCCTTCAGCGTGCTGCTGCCGGTCTATCGGGGCGATCGTGAGGATTTCCTGCGCCGCAGTCTGGCGTCCGTCACTGTTGAGCAGACTCTGCGCCCCGATGAGGTCCTCGTCGTGCGCGACGGGCCTGTGCCCGACGAGCTGGAGGATGTGCTCGCCCGCGCGCGCAAGGGGGAGCTGAGCGGGGAGGTTCCGGTGCGCGTGCTCGAGCTGGAGGAGAACGTCGGCCTGGCCGCCGCCCTCGAGGTCGGACTGGCCGAGGTCGCTCACGACGTGGTCGCCCGCCAGGACGCGGACGACATCTCCACCCCCGAGCGCTTCGCCACTCAGTTGCCGCTCATCGCTGCCGGGTACGACCTGGTGGGGTCGGCCATTCAGGAGTTCGACGACGAGGCCGACACCGATGGCGTCATCCGTCGTCAGCCGTCGGACCCCGGGCAGATTCGCCGGGCCCTGGCTCTGCGCGACCCCTTCAACCATCCGTCGGTGGTCTATCGAGCGGCGGCCGTCCGCGCCGTCGGCGGCTATCAGACCCTTGACCTCATGGAGGACTACTGGCTGTTCGCCCGCATGATCCATGACGGCGCGCGCGCCACCAACGTGCCGCAGGCCCTGGTTCGCTACCGGGTCGGGGCCGGCGCCTACGCGCGGCGCGGGGGCATGCGCCTGCTTCGCAGCGAGCTCGATCTCCAGTCCAGGATGCGTCGTGCCGGCATCATCACGGCCTCCCAGTACGCGCGCAACCTCGCGGTGCGCGCGAGTTACCGCCTGGTGCCGACGGCGGTGCGTCAGGCGGCCTACCGCGCCGCCCAGAGGGCGCTGCTCAGGCGCACGCGGTGATGCGGTACAGAGTCGCATCCCCGATTCTCAGGACCGTCCGGAAACCGTCGCGCGGCTGGATGTCGGACAGGCCCGGCGCCTCCGGGCCGTCCAGGATGGTGCGGCCCTTGAAATCCAGGACGTAGTCGACGCCGAGCTCCTCGATGGCGGGGCAGACCTCGGGGTTGTCGCCGACCTCATCGAGGCTGTTCTCCAGGACTGTCAGTGCCGGGCTCGTGGAGCCGTAGGAACTCAGGTGCCTGGGCAGCGTCGTGACGCCGGTGAGTCCGTAGGCGAGTGAGCCGCCCCTCCAGGGGTCCGCGAGGACGACGTCGTCGGGTCCCAGCAGGTCGGGCAGCCGATTCACGACGGCGAGCTCGTCGGCGGTCAATGACTGGGAGTCATCCGTCACCAGGAACGTGAGGCCGAATTTTTTCAGGTTGTAGGACATTGCGGCGCTGCCCGTGCTCTGCCATGCCAGTGCTGCGATGACGACGATCGTCAGCGCTGCTCTGAGCCATGGCACGGTCGTGGCGGCCCGGGCTGGGCGGGGCAGCGCGCGGCCGGCGGCGTCGGCGAGGGCGCAGGCGCCGATGCCCGCCAGTGGCAGAGCCGTGACCATCATGAATCCGCCCGAGCGATAGGCATCGGAGTACCAGAAGCCGGTCAGGCTGTAGCGCAGGGGGCTGACCTTCTGTGAGACGTCCACGACGTACAGCCCGCAGATCACAGTGTGCGTCAGCGCCACCCATCGGGTGCCCTGACGGTGCCAGGCCGACAGGAATCCGATGACCGTCAGAAGCGCCAGTGGCCAGACGATGGCGGTCAGCTCGGGCGCGCTCGTCACCGCCTCGCCGATACCTCCCGCCACGGAGGTGTATGGAGGCCACTGTGAGACGCTCTTGGAGGCCCGCAGCGCCGGGGCAGCGAACCACGAAGCCCCGGCCAGGAGCGCTGTCAGAACGTAGGCGAGAGCTGCTCGACGCATGTGATGGCGCGCTCTGACGGCGCAGACCGCCAGAGAGACGGAGCGGGTTGCCGCCGCGGAGACCGCGGCGATGAGTGCGATGACGATGATCGAGGGGTGGGCCAGCGCCAGTCCGACGCAGCCGGCCCCCGCCATGAGCCACAGAACCGCCCGACGCGGCAGTGTCATTCCTCGAGCGCCGGCGGTCGCCGCGGTCAGGAAGACGCCCGGCAGCATCGCGGTTGCCAGGAAAACCGGATACAGAATGCCCCAGAAGAGCCCGAGCAGCGGGAAGGCCGGCGCCGCGGAGGCGAGGACGGCGGTCGCGATCCGCCCGGCTCGGCGGCCCACTGTGAGTGCGCTCGTGAGCGTGATGACCCCGGAGGTCCAGGTCAGGCCGGCGACCGCGCACATGACGGCGTTGGAGGCCAGGGGGATGCTCGTGACGCCCGACAGGCGCATCGTCAGCGCCACGAGGGTGTGCCAGCCCAGGGGGTAGACCGCGCCCCTGGAGATGACCATGTCGAAGGACAGGCTCGAGGCGTTGCCGGTGTCGAGGATCCAGCGCACGGCGTTGAGGTGGTAGACGGCGTCGTAGGTCTGGGAGAAGGCGTTCGGTGCGTTGATGAACTGCGCGCAGATGGCCAGCATGAGGGCGGCCGATACGATCCACAGGCCGAGGTCCTCGGCCGGGCCGCGGGCGGCTGCCCAGCAGCGGGACACCCGCCCGCCGATGGACGCGGGGGCGGGGGAGGGGCCGGCGGATTCCTGCGGGGCAGGCTCCTCAGATGGGACGGCCCCGTCCGGATCGTTCGGGGCGCCGTCGTCGCGGGCGTCCTGGGCGGCGGCTCTTGCCCTGCGGGAGATGAGGATCCCGGTCAGGCGGTGCGCCGCCCGCACGGCGATGGCGGCCAGGACGATGATGGCGGTTGCGCCCGCCACGACCGACACCCCCCAGGCCAGTCCCAGCCCGGGCGCCAGGAGGCCGGTCCCCGCGATGACGGCGACGGACAGGGCCGGAGCCAGGGCCACCACAACCCGGACGGGCAGGCGGGCTGCGATGGCGATGAGGCCGCCGGGGGCGTACAGCAGAGCCGCTGCGATGAGCAGAGGGTGGAGGAGAGCGCTCCACATGGCCATGGGGGTCCTTTCGGGCTGACGGCGCGGCCTCTCGCCCTGAGGGAGCGGGGCTCCTCAAACCCCGCTGGAGCGGATGGGATGGGGCGGATGAGATGACGGGCATCCGCATTCTCGCCCATGACGCGACGGCGCGCGTCTCATCCGCAGGCGGTGATCCGGTAGAGAGACGCCTGTCCCCGCTCGGCGACGAGTTCGAAGCCCGGTGCGGTGTCCAGGTGCGCGAACCCGACGAAGGCCTTCTGATTCGAGATCGTCTTGCCTGGGAAGTAGAGCGCATAGGTGGCGCCGACGTCCTTCAGCGCCGTGCAGACGGCGGGATCCGCGGAGGCCCTGTTGAGCTTCTTCTCGATGATGTCGAGATCGGCGTCATGCCGGTGGAAGAGGTGCTTCACGGTGGTGTCGGCCCCGGAGAGGGCGTACGCGAGCGCGGCCCCGGATTTGGGGTCGACGGCGATGACGGCGTCCGGCTCGATCAGGCTGGGGAGCTCATTGATGAGGGCGTACTCGTCGGTGGTGAGGGAGGAGGAGTCGGGTGCGAGCATGTAGGACTGCTCCAGTATCTTCACCGAGTCCGACATCGCGCCCGACAGCGGCCCGGTCGCCACCAGGAGGAGGACGATGACGCAGCAGGCGCTCGATCTCCACACGAGGGGCCGAGCGCGCCCGCTGGCGATGAGCCGCTCGCATGCTTCGCGCACTCTGCGCAGTCCCGGCAGCCCGCGCGTCTCGCGTGCCCGAGATGCGGTGATGCCTTGGATGATGCGCCCGCATGCCCCGCACGCCTCGCGTCCCCATCGCGCGGCGGCCAGCATGCCCAGTGCCGCCAGCGGTACGGCGGTGACCGGAATCAGCCCTCCCAGGCGGCTGGCGTCGTTGTACCAGATGCCCACCATGAAGAAGCGCAGGTCGCCGTCCTGGGCGGAGCGGGCCACGACATACAGGGCGCCCGTGGTGGCATGGAGCGCCGCCAGCCATCTGTATCCGTCGGTCCGCAGAGCGGCGATGAAGCCGAGGAGAGTCAGCACGGCGGGGACCCAGATCACCGGGAGCTGCACGGGCATTGAGGTCACGGCCTCACCGACGGATCCGCTCGTCGCATAGCTCGGACCCCAGATCGCACTCTCACGCGGCGGGCGCATGTACATCCAGACCATGACCAGGCCGACTGCCAGAGCGCCGACTACGAGGCTCTGCCGGCGGAGCGCACTCGCGGGGCGCTCGTCGAGCGGTGCGCGCAAGGAGGTGATGAGCCTCGCCGTCGTCAGGATGACGGAGGCGAGCAGGAGCGTGGCGATGGTGTTGGGCTGAGTCAGCCCGAGTCCGGCGACTCCGAGAGCCGTCGCCGGCAGGAGCAGACCGGTCGGCGGGGGAGTGAGACCGGCGCTGCCGATCGGCACCAGTGCGCGGACGGCTGCCAGGAGTGCGGGAAGCAGCGCGATGGACAGGAAGTTGGGGTAGAGCACGCCCCAGTTCAGCAGGACGAAGGGGAAGACGGTGAAGCTGCCGGCCATGACCGCGGCGGTGAGCAGGGCTGCGGGGCGCCCGTGGAAGAGGACGTGCGTCAGTGTCAGGCAGCCGGAGGTCCATACCAGGCCCGCCACGGCGAGCACCGTCGCGTTGGTGGCCATGGGGATGTTCGTTGCGCCGCACAGCTTCATGGCCAGGGCGACCAGCGTGTGCCAGCCGAGCGGGTAGGCGCTGCCCTGAGGGGCTTCCAGGAAGAGGCGGAACGAGGACGCGTTATTGGTCTGGAGGATCCATTCCACGGCGTTGAGGTGGAAGACGGCGTCGAAGGTCTGCGAGATGGCATCGGGGGTGTTCAGGATGCGTCCGATGGTGGCCCCGGTGGCGGCGGCCGACAGGGGCCACGCCGCGCACCAGACCGCGACGGAGCGGAGGCCGGGGCGCAGGCCGGTGGCTCCTGATCCACCGTACTCGGGATGCCGCTTGGCCAGTAGCCACCTCGTTGCCAGGGCGGCGAGGCACAGGATCGCAGTGGCTGCCGCTACCGCGGTCAGACCCCAGGGCAGGGCGAGAATGGGCGCCGCAACACCGGTTCCGCTGATGATCGCGATGGAGATGGCCGGCGCCAGGCCGATGATGAGAGGTGTTCGCAGCCCTGCGGAAGCGCCGACGAGGGCGCCTGGAATGAACAGCAGCGCGGCAGCTAACAGGAGGATCGGGAGGAGGGAGAGCCACACGAAGGTGCATTCTAGTGTGTGCTGTGCACTTGACTTGAAAGCGGGTTACTAACAATTTGCTAGCGATTGCTATGCGCGTCTCCGGCCCAGGCGCGGCGGTTGTTTCGGTACCCGGCAGTGTTCGGCAGTGCCCGTCGGCGGCCGCTTCATGTCCCTCAGCGTCGGATCCAGCGCGTGCTCACTCGCAGGCGGTGATCCGGTAGAGGCCCGCCCGCCCCTGCTGGGTGACGAGCTGGAAGCCGTCGACGGCCGACAGGCTCTCGAACCCCCTCAGTCCGCGTGGGCTGCGGATCATCCGCCCCGGGAAGTAGAGCACGTAGCGGACGTCGAGCTCGTCGAGGGCGCTGCACACCTGCGGGTCTGTCGCCGCGAAGCGGAGCTTCTCGCCGATGATCTCCATCTCCGGGCTGTTGTGGTAGAAGATGTGCTTGGCGGTGGTGTTGGTGCCCGCCAGGGCGTAGGCGAGAGCGGAGCCGCTGTTCGGGTCCACCGCCACGGGCTCCTCCTCGCCCACGAGCTCGGGGAGCCTCTCGATGACCGCCAGCTCGTCGGGCGTCAGCAGTGGGGAGCCGGCATCCATGATGTAGGTGGACTCGAGCTTGTGCAGAGCCTGGGAGGTCGGCAGGCTCGCGGGTCCGAGCAGGACGAGTACCGCCGCCAGGGCTCCGTACGCCACTCGCCTGCGTGCGCCGCGCATGTCCTCGAGCCGCAGGGCCGGGTATCGTTGCGCCGCCCAGTCGGCGATGGTGCAGGCGCCCAGCGCCGCCAGGGGGATCGCCGCCAGTGGCAGCAGGGCCGCGAGCCTGAAGGTATCGGAGTACCACGATCCGACCAGCCAGTAGCGCAGGTCCTTCGTGGCCCCCTCCATGGGCATGGTCTTGGACACGATGTAGAGCGCGCAGTTGATCGCGTGGAATACGACGAGCCACCGCAGTCGACGTCGTCTCCAGGCGGCGACTGCGCCGACGACCGCGGGAATCGCCACCACCCAGGCGATGGGCAGGCCCTGCGGTGATGAGGTCAGAATCTCCCCGATGACGGCGCTCGTGAAGTTGTTCGGGCCCCAGGAGGCCGCGCGCTCCGGGGGCCGCAGGGCGATGTAGAGCCCGATGATGACCGGTGCCAGGACGATGCAGGTGATGACGCGACGACGTACCAGCGCGGTGGGGCCGCCGCGCCTGGCCTCGCGGACCGCCCGCGTGACCCACACGGTCAGGAAGATGACCAGGGCGATGAGGAAGGTCACGATGACATTGGGCTGGGCCATACCCAGGCCGCCGAGGGCGAGGAGGAGCGCGGGCAGGAGGAGCGGGGGCGCCGAGGGCTCGTCGGGGGAGGGGAAGAGCTCCGGGAGGCATGCGATTATTCCCGGAAGCAGGCTCAGTGCGAGGAAGTTGGGGTAGAGCACGCCGAAGCTGAGCAGCAGCAGGGGGAAGGCCGATATCGTGGAGCACAGCAGGGCCGTGACCACCATGCCGAGCCTGCGCCGATTGAGGATCCGGCTGGTCAGGGCCAGGCATCCGCTGGGCCACGCGAGGGCCGACACGGCGATGGCGGTGGCGTTGGTCGCCATCGGAATGCTGGTGGAGCCCGTGAGTTTCATGGTCAGGGCGACCAGTGTGTGCCAGCCCATGGGGTAGACGTCGCCCTGGGGCGATTCCAGGTAGCACTTGATGGAGGAGGCGTTGCCGGTGTCGAGGATCCAGCGCACGGCGTTGAGGTGGAAGACGGCGTCGAAGGTCTGCGAGATGGCGTCGGCCGTATTGAGCTCGCGAGCCACGAGCCAGGTGGTGACCAGGGCCGCCGCCCCCAGAAGAATGACGTACATCAGGGCGTCGGACGGCGTCGGGCGGTCCGACGGCGCTCGATCGGCCTGGCCGGCCTGGCCGGTCCGGCCGGAGGCGTTGCGTCCTCGCATTCGGGTGGTCGGCACGCGCATCACGGCGGCTATGAGCACGATCGCGCCGGTGAGGGCCGCGACGAGGACGGGTCCCCAGGATATGTGGACCAATGGCGCGATGACGCCGGCCCCGGCGATGATCCCGATGGATGCGGCCGGTGCCAGGGACACGGCGGTGCGCGGTGGGAGACCCGCCACGACGGTGACGAGCAGGCCCGGTGCGAAGAGGAGCGCAGAAGCCGTCAGGATCTGAGGAATGAGTGAGATCCACACGAGGAGCCACGGTATCAGGTGGATCGGCTGGACTCCCGCGGAACCAAGGGCGTGTGGGAAGCTGCAGTCCTGCAGGCCCTGCACGAGTCCTGTACGTTCCTATCGGTGTCGTCGTTGAAGTCCGCGTCAGTGCGAACAGCGCGGGCGGAGGGCACCCGCCTCCTCGCCGGCGAGTGCGCCCGGATGAAAGTCAGAGCCGGAAAATGAGGGCTAATCGACTGCGCAGGGCCGGTGCGCTATCAGCTACCATCGGGCCATTGCCTACGGAGGGACAATTACGGTGAACCACGACCTCGTCATTGTCGGATCGGGCCTGTTCGGCCTGACGATCGCGGAGCGATGCGCCAACGAACTCGGACTCAAGGTGCTTGTCATCGACAAGCGCGACCACATCGGCGGTAACGCCTACTCCGAGCCGGATCCGCGTACCGGTATCGAGATTCACAAGTACGGCGCCCATCTGTTCCACACGTCCAATGAGCGCGTGTGGGAGTACGTCAACCGCTTCACGTCTTTCACTCCATACGTGCATCACGTTTACACCACTCACGACGGTGTGGTGTACCCCATGCCGATCAATTTGGGCACCATCAACCAGTTCTTCTCCGCCGCCTACTCCCCGGATGAGGCTCGCGCTGTTATTGCCGAGCAGGCCGGCGAGTTGGCCGGCAAGGATCCGGAGAACCTCAATGACAAGGGCATCAGCCTCATCGGGCGCCCGCTGTACGAGGCCTTCATCAAGGATTACACCGGCAAGCAGTGGCAGACCGATCCCAAGGACCTGCCCGCTTCGATCATCTCGCGCCTGCCCGTGCGCTACACCTATGACAACCGCTATTTCAACGACACCCATGAGGGCCTGCCGACCAACGGCTACACCGCATGGCTGGAGAAGATGGTGGACAACCCCAACATTGAGGTCGCTCTCGGCGTGGACTTCTTCGACGAGTCCCAGCCCTACAACAAGACCGCGCTCAAGGGGCGGGTCCCGATCGTCTACACCGGGCCCCTCGACCGCTACTTCGACTACTCGGAGGGCGCGCTGAGCTGGCGCACCATCGACCTGAGCACCGAGTACCCCGACACCGGCGACTTCCAGGGTACGAGCGTCATGAACTACCCGGACGCCGATCACGACTACACCCGCATCATCGAGCCGCGCCACTTCCACCCCGAGCGCGACTACCCCGCGGACAAGACCGTCATCATGAAGGAGTACTCGCGCTTCGCCGAGGAGGGCGACGAGCCCTACTACCCGGTCAACACCCCGGAGGATCGTCAGAAGCTGCTGGCCTACCGCAAGCTCGCCGGGAGCGAGCAGGGCGTCGTCTTCGGCGGCCGTCTGGGCACCTACAAGTACCTGGACATGCACATGGCCATCGGCTCGGCCCTGTCGATGTTCGACAACAAGATCGCTCCGCACTTCCGCGACGGCGCCGCACTGAACGGAGAGGGGATCGAGGCGTGAGCACCACAACGCGCGTCCTGCAGCGTTTCGTCCTGCCCGCCGACGGCGACTCCGACATCCTCTCGCTGTATGCCGAGGGCGAGGTCATCTCGGTGGCCCCCGTCACCAAGGAGACGCGTGACAGCGATTCCGCCGATGTCGGTGTGGCGCAGACCGTGCGCCAGAGCCCCGGGCAGATCGTCTCGCGCTACAGCTACCGGATCCCGGCCCAAAGCCGTTCGTCCTTCGGAACCTACTTCAACGCATTCCCCGCGGCGTACTGGCGGCGCTGGACGATCGTGGAGAAGGTGACCCTGAGGGTCACCGTGTCCGGCTCGGGCTCCGTCATCATTTACAAGTCTAACGCCCGCGGCGCCTCGCACCGCGTCGATTCGGCCCGCATCGGCTCGAAGTCCGCTGAGATGGTCTTCGAGCTCCCGCTGAACACCTTCGGCGACGGCGGCTGGTACTGGTTCGATGTCGCGGCCGACTCCGAGGACGCCATCGTCGAGGCGGCCCGCTGGGAGGCGGAAGTCCCGGCCGAGACCCCCCAGGGCAGGGCGACGATCGGCATCACCACCTTCAACCGCCCCACCGACTGCGCCATCATGCTCGGCCAGCTGGGCGCCTCCGACACTCTTCCGAGCGTGCTCAACGAGGTCGTCGTCGCCGACCAGGGCAATAAGAACGTCGTCGACGACTCGCACTTCCCGGCGGCCCGCGAGTCCCTGGGTGAGAGCCTGCGCATCATCAATCAGCCCAACCTGGGCGGCTCCGGCGGCTTCTCGCGCGGCATGTACGAGGCGCTGCAGGGCGGCGCCGACTACGTCCTCCTGCTGGACGACGACGTGCGCGTCGAGCCCGAGGGCATCGTGCGGGCCGTCACCTTCGCCGACCTGGCCCGCGTGCCCACGATCGTGGGCGGGCACATGTTCTCCATGTACGAGCGCACGATGCTGCACGCCTACGCCGAGTACGTTCAGCCGTGGCGCTTCTGGTGGGGCTCGACCAAGGGCACGCGGCCGGACCACGACCTGGCCAACGCCCCGCTGCGTACGACGCCCTGGCTGCATCAGCGTGCCGATGCCGATTACAACGGCTGGTGGATGTGCTTGATCCCGACCTCCGTGGTCCGTCGGATCGGCCTGAGCCTGCCCTTCTTCATCAAGTGGGATGACTCGGAGTACGGCCTGCGCGCCCGGAGCGCCGGCGTGCCGACCGTCTCCTTCCCCGGAGCCGCCGTATGGCACGTGCCGTGGACGGACAAGGACGACTCGCTGGACTGGCAGGCATACTTCCACGAGCGCAACCGTCTGGTGGCCGCCCTCATCCACTCCCAGTACAAGCACGGCGGGCACGTCATCACCGAATCCATGCAGGGCCAGATCAAGCACCTGCTGTCCTCCCAGTACTCGGTGGTGGAGCTGCGCCTGAAGGCCATTGAGGACATCCTCTCCGGCCCCGACCATCTCCAGGCGGGGATCTCGACGATCGTGCCCAGCGTGCGCGCGCTGCGCTCCGGCTTCGACGACGCGATCGTGGAGAAGGACCCCGACGCCTTCCCGATGGTGCGCCGCGAGAAGCTGCCCCGAAAGGGTGAGGACCTCGGCTATCCCAAGACCATCGTGGGCCGCATCGCCATGGCGGCCAAGGGCACCATCAAGCAGGTGCTGCCCGTCAAGGCGGCGTCCCGGGTGAATCCTGAGGCGCGCGTGCCGTGGACCGAGGCCCGCTGGTGGATGCTCTCCCAGTTCGATTCCGCGATCGTGTCGAACTCCGATGGTTCGGGGGCCTCCTGGTATCACCGCGATCCCGGGCGCTTCCGCGATCTGCTGATGCGTTCGTTCATCCTTCACAAGCGCCTGCGGCAGGACTGGGAGGATCTCCAGGCCGAGTACCAGGCGCGTGTCGGCGAGGTCGTCTCCCCCGAGGCGTGGGCCCGGACCTTCGGCATCGCCGAGGAGGACGGGGCGCAGTCCAGTGCGGTTGCCGCCACGGAGGAGTCCCGGTGACTCAGGCTGTCGCGGCCGGGGACGACGAGCTCGTCGTCCCCGGCTATTCCAAGGGGCTGCTCGACGTCTTCCGTCAGCGCTATCTGCTGTCGCTGATCGTCAAGAAGGAACTCCGGATCCGCTACCACGGCTCCGTGCTGGGCATGGCCTGGTCCTACATCAAGCCCGCTGTCCAGTTCGTCGTCTACTTCCTGGCGATGGGGGTCTTCCTCAGCCTCAACAAGACGCTGCCCGGCTACCCGATCTACCTGTTCTCCGGGATGGTCGTCATCACCTACTTCTCGGAGGTGATGGGCAATGCGACGCGCACGCTCATCTGGAACGCGGCGCTGATCAAGAAGATCTTCCTGCCGCGCGAGATGTTCCCGGTCGCCAGCGTGTACGTGGCCATCGTGCACTTCGTCCCGCAGCTGGTCGTGCTGCTCGTGGGCTCCCTCTTCTATGACTGGAGGCCCACGCTCCTGGGAACCGCGGCCATTCTGGCCGGATTCGTCATCGTCACCTTCGCGGCACTGGGTCTGGGCCTCATCTTCGGCTGCCTCAACGTCTTCTTCCGGGACTCGGAGAACCTGGTCGATCTGATCCTCATGATCGCCACCTGGGTCTCCCCGGTCCTCTATCCGGCGGACAAGGTCAAGGACGTCGTCCCGGAATGGATGTGGCACATCTACCAGGCCAATCCAGTGACTGTGGCCGTCGAGCTGTTCCACTACGGATTCTGGTCCGCCGCCACGGGCGAGTCCGTCCCCGGGATCGGCTCCATACCGATGCTCACCCTTGTCGGCCTGGTCGGGTCGCTCATCGTCCTGGGGCTGGGGCAGCTCGCCTTCAAGCGCACCGAGGGCAAGTTCGCGCAGGAGCTGTGATGGATCCACGTATCGAGATCGCCGGGGTGACCAAGGAGTTCACCCTGCGCCACCGACGCTCCCTCAAGGAGCTCGCCGTGGCTGCTGTGCGCAAGCAGGACCTGGGCATCAACACCTTCAAGGCCCTGGACGACGTCACCTTCGATGTCCACCAGGGCGAGACCGTGGCCCTGCTGGGCTTCAACGGCTCGGGCAAGTCCACCCTGCTCAAGCTCATCTCCGGGGTGCTGCGTCCCGACGGCGGCCGGATCCGCACCCGGGGACGGGTCGCGGGCCTCATCGAGGTCGGGGCGGGCTTCCACCCCGATCTGACCGGCCGTGAGAACGTCTTCCTCAACGGCGCGATCCTGGGCATGACCAAGAAGCAGATCGAGGACGCCTACGAATCGATCGTGGAGTTCTCCGAGATCCCGGATTTCATGGACACCGAGGTCAAGTTCTACTCCTCGGGCATGTTCCTGCGACTCGCCTTCGCCGTGGCCGTGCACTCGGATCCGGAGGTCTTCCTCATCGACGAGATCCTCGCCGTGGGGGACGAGCCCTTCCAGCGCAAGTGCCTGGACGAGATCCGAGGTCTGTCCGACCAGGGCAAGACACTGGTCATCGTCAGTCACGACCTCAATATGGTGTCCGACCTGTGCGAGCGCGGAGTCCTGCTGGACAAGGGCGTCAAAGTCGCTGATGGCCCCTCCAAGGACGTCGTGCGGCGCATGCGCGGGGAGTGAGTCGCATGTCCTTCTCCGTCGTTCCCACGCGGGTCGGGCCCCTGGCGGGGCCCGTTTCAGAGTCATGAAATCAGTTGTGGCGCAGCGCCCCCAGGCATCCGAGGAGCCTGAGGAGCCCGAGGCGTCTGATCGTCCTCGCAAGACCGGCCGCAAGCCCGGGCTGGTCAGGATCCTGAGGGATGCCACCCGACTTCCCGGTTCCTCGGGGCGCGGCCGGCGACTGGACATCCAGGGCCTGCGGGCCTTGTGCATGATCCAGGTGCTCGGTTTCCACGCCTGGAGGATCGGCTCGCCGATCGGCGTGGACGCGTTCATCATGATCTCGGCCTACCTCATGACGGGAGCCTTCGTGCGCCGCGCCGAGGCCGGCCGCACGCCCTGGTTCGTCGAGCGCTGGCTGCACACGTTCAAGCGGCTCATGCCGCCACTGGTGGTCACCGTCCTGATCACCGTGGCTGCCTCGCTGCTCATTCTTCCCCGCAACCGGTGGATCGAGGTCCTCGTGCAGGGCGCGGCCTCGGTCACCTACTGGCAGAACTGGCGCCTGGCCGCCGTCAGCGCCGACTACTTCGCCGACAACCACGCCGTCTCATCGCCGTTGCAGCACCTGTGGTCCATGTCGATGCAGGGGCAGGTCTTCCTGCTGTGGCCGGTTCTCATGGCGATCTGCGCGGGGATCGCCTCGCGCGCCGGCCTGCCGGTCCGCCGCGTGGTGGCCGTGGCCTTCGCCGCGCTGGCGGCGGTCTCGCTGGCGTGGCTGATGACCTCGGCGCCGGCCGACGGCTCGGTCTACTTCGATACCCGGGCCCGCATCTGGGAGTTCGCCCTGGGGTCCGCGGTCGCTGCGGCCGCGCCGGCGCTCCGGCCGCGCAGCGCTTGGATTCGGTGGCTGGTGTCGTGGCTCGGCCTGGGCACCCTCCTGCTCTTCTGCCTGGTGAGCATCGGCACCTATCCCGGCCCCATGGCCGCGGTGCCCATGGCGGCGGTGGCGGCCATTCTCCTGTGCGGCACCGAGCCCAAACTGGGGACGGTCTCGCGTCTGCTCTCATGGCGGCCTCTGGTCGCGCTCGGCGACCGCTCCTACGCCGTCTACCTGCTGCACTGGCCGCTGTTCGTCCTGTACCTGACTGCGACACAGCAGCAGACATTCGATCTTCAGACCGGTGCCGTCCTCATCCTCGCCTCGCTGGTGGCAGCCGCGGCCATGACCCGATGCGTGGATCGCCCCGCCCAGGTCTTCCCGCGCTCGGGACGCAGGCTGGGAGTGCAGGCGGCGATGGTGACCGTGAGCCTGGTGGTGGGCGGCATCCCGCTCGGCGTGGCCGGGGGCGCGATCGCCTACCAGCGCCACATGGAGATCTCGCAGCAGGTGCAGGCGGGTATCGATCCCGATCATCCGGGTGCGCTGGCGGTGCTCAACGGCCAGGCCAGCGATTGGACGAAGCCTCCGGTTCCGGGGCCGCTGTCAGTGACCACGGAGTGGGCGACCCTGGCGGGCGTCAAGTGCGCCGATGATCTGGCTGCGCTCATCGACAGTGAGAACTCCTCGTGCAGGCGGCTCCCCTCCGTCTCCGACACCGCCCTCAGGGCCGTCGTCGTCGGGGATTCGCATGCGGCCCAGAACGTCATCCCCACCATGCGGCTGCTGCATGAGACCGATGACTGGGATATCACGGCCTTTCTCAAGGGCGGTTGCTCCTTCGGACTGCCCGAGTACTACAAGGACAGCTGCCGGGAGCGCAATAACGTGGTTCTGGAGCAGATCGAGAAGAATCCACCCGATGTCGTCGTGCTCCAAACCACGGAGACCACCAAGGACTCCGCCATAGAGCAGCTGCGGCCCGGAATCAAGAAGATCGTCGAGCAGCTCACCGAAAAGGGCATTACCGTCATCGGCTTCCGCGACAACCCTCGCTCCGAGAAAAGCCTGTACGAGTGCGCCAATGCGGTTGGTCCCCAGACGCTTGTCGGCGGTTGCGTCTTCCCCAAGGAAAACGCCATGGCCGCTGAGGATCCGGCGAAGTTCTTGGAGGAGAGCAACCCGCTTTTCCACCAGATCGACGCCAGCGACATGCTGTGTCCCGACGGCGTGTGCGGCACGATCATCGGCGATGTGTTCGTCTATATGGACGACAACCACATTTCGTCCACCTACTCGCGAACCATGGCGCCCGAGCTCGCCGCACGCATTGAGGGCGCCATGGGCCTGGCGGACAGCGGCAAAGAGTGAGCCACTGACCGTTGCCAGATCAGCGGCCGGTCCAGCCGATTTGTGGCTGGTCAACAGCCGATTAATGGCTGGCCAGCGGCCGGCTAGTGGCCGATTACTGCCCCTGGGCGGTGTATGCGGCCTCGACCCCCGCTTTGAGCGGACGCCACCAGGCCTCGTTGTTCCGGTACCAGTCGATGGCGTTCTTCAGGCCCGAGCGGAAATCGGTGAAGCGGGGAGCCCATCCGAGTTCCTGAACCAGCTTGGAGTTGTCAATGGCGTAGCGCATGTCGTGGCCGGGGCGGTCCGCCACGTGATCGTAGTCGTCGGGTTCGCGGCCCATGAGCTCCAGGATCTGCTCGACGACTTCCTTGTTGCTCTTCTCCCCGTTGGCGCCGATGAGGTAGGTCTCGCCGACGCGGCCCTTCTCGATGATGTCCCACACGGCATCGTTGTGGTCGCGCACGTGAATCCAGTCGCGCACGTTCTGCCCGGCGCCGTACAGCTTGGGGCGCACCCCGTCGATGAGGTTGGTGATCTGGCGGGGGATGAACTTCTCGAT
>ERZ772967.1071-NODE-1071-length-19491-cov-6.317143_pt1 | contig 19491 bp, 16 predicted proteins | sample MGYA00511677_ERZ772967 | MGnify/ENA primary metagenome ERZ772967 (study PRJEB29015, sample SAMEA2737931) | human oral metagenome | biome: human oral; feature: human-associated habitat; material: dental | place: China | collected 2146 ...
GGCTCAGGGAGACGGAGGAGGGGCGAAAGGACATGGGCAGCGTCATAGAGGAGATCCGCGCGGAGTGCATCGCGGAGGGCATCGAGACGGGCAGGGCCGAGGGCAAGGCCGAGGGGACGCTCGAGACGCTCGTCCGGCTCGTGCGCGACGGGCTCGTGAGCGTGCAGGACGCCGCCGCATCGGCGGGGGTGGACGCCGACGAGATCAGGCGCACGCTCGCTGCGGAGGGGTGAGGCCGGCCGCAGGGGGTGACGCGCCCCGCCCGCCGGCGGCTGTCGGGGCCTCGGCAAGGCCCGCCCGCACGAGCGCGCCGGGCTCGTGGACGCGCGCCGCTGTGGCCTTGCTGGAGATAGACCCTGACGAGGCCGAGCGCATGCTTGTGTAGGGGTCGGCGCGCACCGCGTCCACCTCTGGGAGGGGCCGCATGAGACGGACAAAGGAAGAGAGTGCCGACACGAGGCGCGCCCTCATCGCTGCGGCGACGCTGGAGTTTGCCGAGCGCGGCTACCAGGGAGCGTCGCTGCGCAGCATCTGCGCGGCGGCCCACGTGACGACGGGCGCCCTCTACTTCCTATTTGCGGGCAAGGGGGAGCTCTTTGAGCGCACGGTCGGCCCTACCTTCGATCAGGTGGAGCTGTCCTTGCGCGCCCACTACCGGCGCGAGCGCGCCCGCCTGAGGGATGGTCAGCTGCGTGACCTTCCGGAGGGCGAGGACCTCGCCGCAGGGCTCGACATATACGACATCTGCGCGAGACGACCCCAGGTTGTCGACGCCGTGCTCGCGAACCGCGAGCACCCCTACGTTCGGGGGAGGTTGGCTGTGCTGACCCAGATGGCATCCGAGCAGGCCTACCTCACGCTGGGTGAGGATGCGCTCAAGAATACGAGTATGCACGGAATGGATGGGCATACCATCGAGTGGCTCGCGCAACTGCAGATCGACTCTGTTCTGGGCATTCTGTCAGAGCACCTCTCTCGTCAGGAGTGCATGGCGAGGCTGAGTACCGTGGTGCGTTTCCTGCGAGGGGGAGCCATCGCCGTCGTGATGGGTGAAGACTTGCCTGACCTCCTGACAGGCGCTGTCATGTGATTGCCCACGTTGAGAGGCGGTTGACGTGCGCGCACATGTGGGTGTATCCTTTCTCCAAAGGGAGGAGTTAGTCATGGTTATTATGAGTCCGCCACGGCGGGTATATGCTTCATGGGTAGTCAGAAGGGCCATCGGCCCTTTTTTCATAACGATAGGATAACAACGTTACGTTTAATGGAGGCATTCCGGAAGGGATGCCTGAGAGGAGCAATGTATGAGAGACGCAATAAAAAGGTGCCGTCAGAATCAGGACGGGGCCGTGCGTGGGCACTTCGTGAGCGTGCAGGACGTCTGCAAGAGCTATGGCTTAGGCGAAGGCAAGGCGCAGGTACTCAAGGACCTCTCGCTTGAGGTCGCGCAGGGGGAGTTGTGCGCCATCTTGGGAGCCTCAGGTTCCGGCAAGTCGACGCTTCTCAACGTCGTTGGCGGGCTTGACGAGGTGGACTCGGGTCGGATCTGCGTGGGCGGGTGCGACGTCACGGCGCTTGGACCATCGCAGCTTCTGGAGTACAGGCGGGACTTTCTAGGCTTTGTCTTTCAGTTCTATAATCTGGTGCCCAACCTCACCGTACGAGAGAACATCCAGGTCACAAGCTATCTGTCGGCAAACCCGCTTGATATGCAAGAGCTCATCGGGACCCTGGGGCTCTCAGCGCACGCCGACAAGTTCCCCTCGCAGCTCTCGGGTGGGCAGCAGCAGCGCTGTGCCATCGGACGTGCCCTGGTCAAGAAGCCGCAGCTGCTGCTCTGCGACGAGCCGACAGGCGCCCTCGACTCTGCGACATCGCTCGAGATACTGGGTCTGCTCGAGCAGGTCAACAGGAGCTTTGGTACGACGATGCTCATCGTGACCCACAACGAGGGCATCACGGCCATGTGCGATCAGGTGGTGCGCATAAAGGACGGCAGCGTTGTGTCGAGTGTGGGCAACGCGCACAAGCTGTCCGCGTCTGAGATCGAACTGTAGGTGGTCGCGATGCAAAGACTGCTGCTCAGAAGGACCCTTCGCGACCTTCGCTCCAACCTCATCCGCTACCTGGCCCTTCTTGCTGTGGTTGCGGCGTGCATGGTCATCGTCACGTCTATCGGGGTCTCTGCCCAAAGCGTCATCAGAGGTGTGAGTCAGACGGCCCTGGCCACGAACGTCGAGGACGGAGAGTTCTCTACCCTCGTGCCGCTTACGGACGCGCAGCTGGCCAAGATTCGCGACAGGGGCGTCTCTCTGGAGGCGGAACCCTACCTTGACTTCATGCGTACGGACGGCTCAACGCTGCGCGTCATGGCGACGCGCGACTCCATCAACAAGGTCACTCCCAACTCGGGAAGGTTGCCCCAGGCAGATGACGAGGTCCTGCTCGAGCAACACTACGCGAGGGCACATGGCCTTAGCCTGGGCGATGCGCTCGATGTGGGCGAGAGGCGCCTTGCGATCGTGGGGATCGGCTCCAGCTCCGACTACGACATGTGTGTGGCAAACATGTCGGACGCTTCCATCGACCACGATGCCTTCGGCACGGCGTTCGTCATGTCACCCACCTACGCGCGACTGATCGAGGGGGGTGGGGCCGCAAAGGCCGAGACCTGCCTCTATGCCTACACCCTGCCCGTCGGACACTCCTCGCAAGAGCTCAGGGAGCTTTTGCGAAACGAGGACTTCGACGTCGCCATAGATCAGGTGAGCGACCCATACTTCCAGGAGTACGTGGGCCGCAAGTTGGCAGATAGGCGCAACGTGGAGGATGCGCTGGGTAGGCTTACGGATGGGGCACGGAGCCTGCAAGACGCCCTCGGCGCGTCCGGCCTCGCGACGCGTGCGCAGACGCGACCTTTGGCGCAGGCGGCCCAGGGCCTTGCCGATGGCGTCGACGCGTTTCACGACAAGGTGGAAGGTGTCCTCGACGAGCACCTCTCGCTGAAAATAGATAACCTGACCAGCTTCGTCGAGCAGGCGGACAACCCGCGCATCAAAGCGTCCGCCTCCGACGTTCAGATCAACATCGCCGTCAGCCAGCTGGCTGGTGTCATCGTCGTGGCGCTCATCGCGTACGTCGTCTCCGTCTTTGTGGTTCATTCCATCGAGCGCGAGTCCACGATCATCGGCACGCTCTATGCCCTTGGTGTGAGCCGACGCCAACTCGTGCTGAGCTACGCCATGTTGCCGGTCCTCGTGTGCCTCGCCGGCGGAGCCATGGGTACGGTCTGGGGATCCTCTCCGTGGATGGTGCATGCGCTTGCCACAAACACGCTCACGTATTACTCGCTGCCTCCTATCTCCTTCGAGGTCGGGCCATGGGATGTCGCCTTTGGTGTCGTTATGCCTGCGATGATGGCACTCGTCGTCAACGGGGTGCTCATCAGGCAAAAGCTCTCCCGTCCTGTGCTCTTGCTGCTGCGCAACGAACCTGACGCAGGCAGGGTCTCCACGGCGCGCATCCGCGATCGGGGCAGTCGCGGCTTTGTGCGGACGTTTAGCCTGCGGCAGCTCCTGCGTGAGAGGCGCAGCGTGTCCGCCGTGCTCGCAGGCATGTTCGTGTGCCTGCTCATTCTCTTTCTCGCCCTCGATGCGTACGCCTTCTGCGAGAACAGCGCCCAGGCAGCAGAGAGGGACACGTCCTTTGGATATCTCTATACCGTCAGGTATCCACCCGCTACGGTGCCCGAGGGGGCCCACGAGGCATACCTGAGGAGTCTCTCCGTGAGCAAGCTCGGCTACACGCTCGACGTCTCGCTCCTGGGGCTAAGGGATGACAACCCCTTCTTCCCAAGGATCGCAGCCTCGGGCGAGGGGGAACTGTCGATCTCGTCGGCGATGGCGTCCAAGCTCAACCTTTCCGTAGGCGACAGCGTCGTTCTCACCGACCAGACGCAGGATCGTCCCTATGCATTCACCGTGCGCGAGGTGGTGCGAGACGACGCGAGTCTCCGCTGCTTCATGCGCATCGAGGACATGCGAGCGCTCTTCGGCGAGGACGGCGACTGCTACAACGCGCTCCTTAGTGACCATGCGCTCAACATAGAGGCAGGACGCCTCGACGGCACGCTCACGAGGGAGAGGGTCATCGAGAGCACGGTCGTCTGGCTCGAGATGATGTGGCCGATGGTGATCCTGCTCGTCACCCTGTCGTCCGTCATCTTCATCGTCGTCACGTACCTCATGGTCAAGGTGACGATCGACCGCGCCTCACGCCCCATCGCCCTCATGAAGGTCTTCGGTTATCGCAGGGGGGAGTTGCGCAGGCTCTACCTTGACGGCAACCTCGTCGTCGTGGCGGCAGGACTCCTGGTGCTCGTGCCCCTCTGCAAGCTGCTCATCGACCTTGCCTACCCCTATCTTGTGGCAAACGTGGGCGGAGGCCTTGACGTCACGTGGCCACCCTCGTGGTATGCCGTCGCCTATGTCGGTGCGCTCGTCTGCTACCTGGTGGTCGAGGCGCTCCTGATGCGCCGCGTCAACAGGATAGCGCCCACCGAGGCACTCCAGACGCGCGAGTAGCAAGAGGGGGGGCTTGGCAAGGCGGCCGCATGCCATCGCGTGGGCATGCGGCCTTGTCACGTCATCGAGGCCGCCCACGGGAAGACGCAGAGACGTCGGTTTCTCGTGAGCGGCCCGTCCCATTGAGGTGCGGTGGTGTAGACTGAGCGGGTTCGCGTGACGTCCTGCCCACCTGCCTTGGGCAGGCCAGCCCCATCACGCCCGGTCGTCCCGTCTTCTGTCAGAGGAGAGGTAGTTCAACCATGAAGGCACTGTTCAACGACGGTCACGTCGACGAGATCCCCAAGGATGAGGAGCTTCACGTCATCCGTCACTCCGCCGCCCACATCCTGGCCCAGGCCGTCAAGCGGCTGTATCCCGAGGCCGACTTTGCCTACGGCCCTGCCACCGACAACGGCTTCTACTACGACATCGAACTTCCCGAGGGCACGAAGCTCTCGGAGGAGGACTTTCCCGCGATCGAGGCCGAGATGCGCAAGATCGTGAGGGAGAACCTCAAGTTCGAGACCTACGAGCTCCCGCGAGAGCAGGCTATCGCCCACATGGCCGAGCGTGGCGAGAAGTACAAGGTCGAGCACATAGACGACCTGCCAGAGGACGCCCGCATCACCTTCTACAGGCAGGGTGAGTATGTTGACATGTGCGTGGGGCCGCACATCCTCTACACCAAGGCACTCAAGGCCTTCAAGCTCACGGGCGTCTCGGGCGCCTACTGGAAGGGCGACAAGAACAACAAGATGCTCACGCGCGTGTACGGCACCGCCTTTCGCAACAAGGAGGAGCTGGCCGAGCACGAACGCCTGCTCGCCGAGGCCGCCAGGCGCGACCACCGCAGGATAGGCCGGGAGATGGAGCTCTTCATGACGAGCGACGCTGGTCCGGGCTTTCCCTTCTGGTTGCCCAACGGCATGCGTGTCAAGAACGCCCTCATGCGCTATTGGCAAAAGATGCAGGATGACTATGGCTACGAGCAGGTGCAGACGCCCGTCATCCTCTCGCGTTCCCTCTGGGAGACCTCCGGTCACTGGGACCACTACAAGGACAACATGTACACGACCCAGATAGACGACGAGGACTTTGCCGTCAAGCCCATGAACTGTCCCGGCGCCTGTCTCATCTACAAGAGTCGTCCACGCAGCTACCGTGACCTGCCACTCAAGCTCGCCGAGGCCGGCCTCGACCATCGTCATGAGCTCAAGGGGACGCTGCACGGCCTCTTTCGCGTGCGTGCGTTCACGCAGGACGACGCCCACCTCTTCATAACGCCCGAGCAGATCTGTGAGCAGGTCATCGACACCGCGCGCCTGATCACCACCTACTACGAGCAGTTTGGCTTTCCCTACAGGGTCGAGCTTTCCACCCGTCCCGAAGACTCCATGGGCTCGAGCGAGGATTGGTCCCTTGCCGAGGCTGGCCTCAAGGAGGCGCTTGAGACCATGGGCACCGACTACACGCTGAACCCCGGCGACGGCGCATTCTACGGCCCCAAGATAGACTTTCACCTTAAGGACTGCCTGGGACGCACCTGGCAGTGCGGCACCATCCAACTTGACTTCCAGCTGCCCGAGCGCTTCGAGCTCGAGTACACCGCCGCAGACGGCAGCAAGCGGCGCCCCATTCTCATCCACCGCGCGGGCTTCGGAAGCTTCGAGCGCTTTATCGGCATGCTCATCGAGCAGTACGCGGGCAAGTTTCCCACCTGGCTCTCTCCCTGTCAGGTCAAGGTCCTGCCGGTCTCCGAGAAGAGTCGCGACTACGCGCGTGAGGTGGGAGAGAGGCTTCGCGAGGCCGGCCTGCGCGTCAAGGTGGACGAGCGTGACGAGAAGATAGGCTACAAGATCCGTGAGGCCCGCTCCATCGATCGCGTTCCCTACATGCTGATCCTCGGCGAGCGGGAGGTTGAGGCGGGCAACGTCTCTGTGCGGGACCGCAGTGGCGAGACGACCCAGCATGAGCTCGACGAGTTCATCGCTTCCATCAAGGACGAGATCGCGGAGCGTCGCGGCTGATGCCAGGGTAGGTCGCGGCCATGTCTGACGCCCTCGAGAGACTCTGCGCCGATCAGTCCAAGCGGCTGGGCGCTGCCCTCACGCGCCTTGTGGATGCGGAAGCTGCCGACGAGCTCGTCTCTGGCCTTGTTCAGAGACGAGCCGCTGTTTGGGTTGAGAGTCTTGGCGACATGCCCATCGGCTTTGCTGACCTGCGGGCGCAGGCGGCAGACGCCCATGAGCGGGGTCTTCCGCTTGTGGTGGAAAACTCCCTCGCCACGTCTTTTGGCTGTCCCGCCTGCCGCCTCGGCGCGGATGTTGTCGTGGAGTGCCTTACACGCGCCTGGCCCGAGGGAACGGGGCGCTGCGTTGCCCTGTCCGCCTCAAAGGCGTGTCCGTCTGACCTTCGCGTAGCACTTGCGGCGCTGCCATCCGCGGTCTTTGATAACACGGCCGTGACCTCGCTTGTCGCAGCCCTTGCGGCCTTTCCCGCCCGCCGCCGCAGGGAGGATGACGCCGCCCAGGTGGTCGCGGCCTACCTCTCGTGCCATCCGCTTGTCGTGGCCGTGAGCTACCCGGGACTCAAGGCGAACCCGAGCTTCAAGGCTGCCGCGTCCCAGCTCACGGGAGGCTTCGGGCCGGTTGTGGACTATCGCATACGGGGCGCTGCCGCCTGGGAGCGTGTCCGCTGTGACGCTGGCGACCCGAAGGCGCAGGTCGTCTCGCTCGAGGGGCGGCTCTCACAGCTGTCATGATGATGCTCGCCGCAGCCTGGATGATCGCGGTCTTGGGGACGTGACCGCGACCTCGCCCACGACCGCACGCTCGCCTACGATCGCACGCTCGCCTACGATCGCGGTCTCGCTTACAGGAGCGGGATGCGGGATCAGGAGCAGCTGCCTGCGGTCAGGGAGCCAGGCTCCTGATGGGAATCACGTAGATATCCTCCTCTACCTCGCACGCATAGAGAGATGTCACCGTAAGCACTCCCATGAAGGCGGGGGAGCGGATGCGCGCTTTGGGATTGTCACCGACAATCTTACTGCACATGCGCTTGAGGGAGGCAATGGCGCCAGGAACCTTTTTGTGAGGCTTCGTGAGCTCGTGTGGGTGGGTGGTTGCGTCATCGCCCCGGCGACGTGGGCGTCACCGCCCTGGCGGTGACGCAGGAGTGTACACAAATGCCCCAAAATGGCCTCTCGGTGCCATTTTGGGGCATTTGTGTACACTGTTGCGATGCGAGTCGCGATACGAATCTTGACGCGAGCTGCGTCAGCTGGCACGAGCGCCTCAACCACCACGGCGTGCCGGCGGCGCCCCCCTCCTCGCTGGCCCCTCTCGCTTGGTTGGGAAGACAGACTCTGCGCGAGTGGCGCCGCTGCCAGGCTGACATCTTCGCCGAGGCGCCAACCCACACGAACCCCTGAGGAGCCTTTTTGTCGCCCGTCTTTGCCTTGTGCGCGGCCCAGCGTCCATCGATGAACTCTATGAATATGGGTGCGAGCCTCATCACATCAACCGTGAGGCTGACACCCCCAGAGTGCGTTTTTCCGTGAAGGCAACCTCACGCGGGCGCCCAGAATGCGCTTTTCCGTGAGGTGACTCGACGTTTGCCCAGTTGAGGAAAAGCGCATTCTGCGTGCGCGACGTGACAAAAAAGTACATTCTGGATGGGCGACGCGATCACGGCGACGCGACGAAGAGGCGCACTCTGCGCAATCCGACTCCCTCGACCAGAGGCGAACAGCCGACAACAAAGACCAAAGTTGGAGCTGCGGCCCACAAAGCTGGGACGACGGCCCAGGTGACGCCGCCGTCCCGCCCCGCCCCGGCCGGTTCCCTACGCTTTAGCCCAGCACGCTCAGCAGCCAGTCGACGTCCGTGGTGGTCCTCATCTTCTCGATGACCGACTCGTCCTCAAGCGCCTTGGCGACGTTTGCGAGTACCTGTAGGTGTTCGTCGCCGGTACCGGCAATGCCAAAGACCAGGTACGCCTTCTCGTCGCCCCACAGGACACCTCCTGGGTACTGATGCAGCGTGACGCAGGTCTTTTTGACGCTGCCCTTAGCCTCGTTGGTCCCATGTGGGATAGCGACGCCCATGCCCATATAGACGCTCTGCTCGCGGTCACGCTCGAGCATCGCATCGACATAGGAGGGGTCAACGGCGCCATGCTCGACGAGCAACTGGCCGGAGGCCCGTATGGCCCCCTCGCGGGTGACGGAGGGGCAATCGAGCTTGATGCCGTCGCGGTCGATGGCGACTGCGCGCTCGCGGCTCTCGATCTTCTCGGTGGCCTTCTCGACATCGGTCTCTCCGACGCCCGATTCGACCTCGGTGGCGACGAGCGCATCATAGAGGCCGTCCAACGCCGGATCAGAGAGGAAGTTGTTGATGATGACGAACTGCGCATCTGGGGCGCTCTTCTGCGCGCGTCCGGCGAGGCTCTTCTGGACCACGACGATGTCTGTGCCAGCAGGTACCTCGTCCACACTGGCGTGAGTCACGACGATGTCCGGACGGTCGAGCTTGATGCGGTTGTGGAAGCGGGTGGCACCCATGGCCGAGGACCCCATGCCCGCGTCGCAGGCGAAGACAACGTGCTGGCCGAACTTCTTGTCAACGCTTGTAGCAACCGCCTGTCCGCCCTTGAGTGCGCCCATCTCGTCTTTAGCCTCATCGAGGCTCTTGATCTCGGCGCGGGCGACGATGGGAGACGCAATGGCAAAGGAGACGCCCGCCGCAAGCGCGATACCTACGAGGGTCGTGATGACAGAGCCCTGGGGCGTCATGCTGAGGATGGCGATGACGGAGCCAGGAGACGCAGGGGCAACCAAGCCACCGCCCGCGAGGGAGAACCAGAGTATCGCAGCGGCGTTGCCAACGATGGGGGCGATGATCACCGTGGGGTTCATGAGTACGTAGGGAAAGTAGATCTCGTGGATCCCGCCCAAAAAGTGGATGATGACGGCACCGGGCGCAGACTGGCGGGTCGTCTCGTCCTTGCAGAAGAAGCAGTAGGCCAAAAGCACGCCAAGGCCCGGGCCTGGGTTCGCCTCAAGGAGGAACATGAGTGACCTGCCCGTATTGGCAACCTGCTCAAGACCTATGGGCGTGAAGATTCCGTGGTTTATGGCGTTATTGAGGAAGAGCACCTTGGCGGGCTCGATGAAGATGGCGAGCAGTGGCATCAGGCTGTACTGCATGAGAACCTGGACACCTGCCTGCAGCACGGCGAGGATGCCGAGCATGAGGGGGCCTATGACCAGATACGCCACGATCGCGAGCACGAGACCGCCGATGCCGAGCGAGAAGTTGTCGATGAGCATCTCGAAGCCTGCAGGCGTGTGCCCTTCGATCAGCTGGTCGAACTTCTTGATCAACCATCCGGCGGCGGGCCCGACGAGCATCGAGGCCATGAGCATCGTCGTGACCGTCGTCTCGCCCGTCACCGGGTCGGTCGTGACGCCCGAGACGATGGCGCCCATGACGGCGATGGTGGCGATGATGCGCCCGCGCTTACCCGCGGTCAGGTAGCCGCCCTGTGAGGCGATCAGGATGGGGATGAGGTAGGTGAGCATGGGACTTGCGATGGCAGCCAAGGTCTTGTTGGGAAACCATCCGGTTGGTATGAACATTGCGGTCATGAAGCCCCACGCGATGAATGCTCCGATGTTGGGCATGACCATCGAGCTGAGAAACTTGCCGAACTTGGACACCGACTCCCGTGCGTTGGCCATCTCTCTCCCTTTCCGACATGTCCGGCGCAGGCGCGCCAAGACCCTTGTCTTCTCCGCGATAACGAAAAAGACAAATGACAATAACTGTTGAAGCAACAATACATTCTGTTGTAATAAAAATCTATCCTGTTCTGTGAACGGTAGAATTTTCTCCATAAACGGATGTTCACCAACGATAATGCCAAAAAATATGTCTCAAAATAGAGCTTGACAATATTCCCACTCTTGTTATAGTAACAGCCAAGAAGTGTTGAATCAATAGTCCACGCTACTGACGGGCAGCACGCAGCCAGGTCGCGCGGGCGCACGAGAAGGGACATGGGATGAGGGCAAGGGCAGCACGACTCCACGCGGCACACGACATTCGCATCGACGAGTTCGAGCTTCCGGACATCAAGGACGACGAGATGCTCGTGCGGGTCATCTCGGACTCGATGTGCATGTCAACCTATAAGATGGCGATCTTGGGCACCGAGCACAAGCGCGTCCACGCCGATGTGGCCGAGCACCCGGCCATCACGGGCCACGAGCTTGCGGGCGACATCGTTCAGGTCGGCGCGAAGTATGCCGGTCTGTACGAGCCTGGCCAGAAGTTCACGATTCAGCCCGCCCTCAACTACAAGGGCTCGATGGACTCACCCGGCTACTCCTACGAGTTCTGCGGCGGTGACGCCACCTACTGCATCCTGCCACAGGAGGTCTTTGCTACGGGCTGCTTTTTGGTCTATCACGGGGAGGCCTACTATCAGGCGTCCCTTGCCGAACCCATGAGCTGCTCGATCGGGGCCTTCCATGCCGCCTACCACACCCAGATGGGTGTCTACACCCACGACATGGGCATCCGTGAGGGTGGCAAGCTCTGCATCAACGCAGGCGCGGGCCCGATGGGCCTTGGTGCCCTTACCTATGCCCTCCACTGTGATCGCAGGCCTGGCCTTGTCGTTGTGGCAGACATCAACCAGGAACGCCTCGCCCGTGCCGAGCATCTCTTTCCGCCAGAGGAAATCAGGCGTGACGAGGGTATCGAGCTGCACTTTGTCAACACGGGTACGGTTGATGACCCTGTGGCGGCACTGCGCGAGATCACAGGGGGCGCGGGCTTTGACGACGTGCTCTGCTACGCGCCCGTCGCGGCCGTGGTCACTCAGTCGAGCTTGATTCTGGGCCGTGACGGCTGCCTCAACTTCTTCGCCGGTCCCACGGACAAGAACTTCCAGGCTCCCATCAACTTCTACGAGGTGCACTACGGCTCTCAGCATGTCATCGGGACTACGGGCGGCAACACGCAGGACGAGATGGAGTCGCTCGAGCTCACTGCTGCCGGTCGCCTTGATCCCGCCGTTATGGTGACCCATATCGGTGGCCTTGACGCGGTGCCCGAGACGACGCTCAAGCTTCCCAAGATCCCCGGTGGCAAGAAGCTCATCTATACTCACATAGAGATGCCGCTCATCGCCCTCTCGGAGCTGCGGACGAGGGCGGACGAGGACGGACGCTATGGTACACTTGCCGATATCGTTGATGCCCACAAGGGACTCTGGTCACCCGAGGCGGAGCGCTACCTGCTTGCCAACTGGGAGTCGGTGGAGTAGGCGAGAGTGACAAAGCCCAAGGGGCCTTTGGCCGTCCCATGCTCGGCCCGAGCCCAGGGGTGTGGGGAAGAGGAGGCAGCGCAGGGCATGGACATGGGCGAGAGGCGCTCGGGCATCGTCGAGCTCATCAATCAGGAGGGCTATGTGTCCTTCTCGAGGCTCAAGTCGGCCTTTCCCGACGTGAGCGAGATGACGCTGCGTACCGACCTCAAGAAGCTCGACGAGGAGCGTCTCATCGTACGCGTTCACGGCGGCGCTAAGTCCGTGAGTTTTGCCGTGGGAACAGACGACCTCTTGGCACGCAGGAGCCTGCGCCATGCCGCCGAGAAGGCTGCCATCGCCCAGAAGGCAGCAAGGCTCCTCAGGCCTGACACGACCGTTTTCATCGACTCGGGCAGCACGACGACGGCCCTCGCGCAGAAGCTGCCCGACATGCGCCTTCTGGTGTTCACGAACTCTCTTACAGTGGCTGTTGAGCTCTCCCGCCTCAAGAAGGTGACGACGCAGCTCGTGGGCGGTCGGCTCAACACCTACTCGCTGAGCACCGTCGGGGGAAGTGCCATGGAGTTCGTGCGTGAGATAAGCTTCGAACAGCTGTTTCTTGGCGTTACAGGCTATGGCGAGCACGGCGGGTTCACCTGTGGGTCGGATGATGAGGCTGCCCTCAAGCGCGCTTTGGTGGCAAGTGCGGAAGAGACGGTAGCCCTCGTCGACTCGAGCAAGGTTGGGAGAAACTCGACCTTCCCCATTTGTGATATTGGCGACGTCGCGATGGTTGTGTCTGACGACGGGGTCTCAAGGGAGTTTCGGCAGGCCTGCGAGAATGCGGGCACGGAGCTGCTATAGGGATAGCAGGGCGGATGACGGAGACGCAGCTTGCCCATCGGACCTGCGCATGATAGAGTATCTTGTCTAAACATCCATCGCAAGGAGTAGTTATGAAGACGCACAACATGATTCGAAGGGCCTGTCAACTAGTGCTCGCCGCCCTGATTGTCATCGGAGTGAGTGTCGGCCTCTCCGCATGCAAAAACGATGAGCAGATGGCCCGCGATAGCGCCGAGGCCATGTTCAAGGCCTTCAAGAATCCCACCGAAGAGAGCCTGCGTCCCTACATGTCGAACGCCAAGGCTCCCATCATCTCGCAGATCGAGTCATACAACATTGACGTCTACGAGTTCTTGGGTCACGTCTTCAGGCACTTTGACTACAGGATCGACAAGGTTACGGTTACGGGTAACACGGCAAGTATCGAGGCTTCGTTCAACAATGCCAACCTCTCGAGTGCTTTTGCGAACGCGAACACCGACTACCAGTCGACAGACACCGCGACGCTTGCGCAGATCTATCAGGATGGCAAGGAAGCGGGCCTTGAGAAGAAGCTCATGGAGCTCTTCTACAAGCGTCTGGATGAGGCGACCGACCTTACGCCGACGAAGGCAACCATCAAGTTGACCAAGGAAAACGGCAACTGGAAGGTGGACGATGGTTCCATCCAGGACTTTGCGAGCTCCATATATGGGAGCATCAGCCTGTCCGGCGAGGTTGAGCCCTCATCGCAGTCGCAAGAGCAGCCCGCTTCAGAGTCGCAGGAGTTCGCCTCAGAATGAGGGGAACGAGTTCGATCACAAAAAGATCGTAACACTGGACATTGTGGTGTGCAGATGCCTACGCGTGGGTCTATACTGCGGTCCAAGAGAGCCTGAAGTCGGATCCTCATGGGCCGCAGTGGCAAGGGTCCAATGCCATGGCGTGTGGCCAGCATCCGTCTTCAGCATATGGCAGTAAGGAGTGATGATTGAGATGCAAGCTGTTATGATGCGAACCATGTTACGGAAGATCTGTCGGCTTACCCTCGCCGTGACGCTCGCTGCGGGAATGACCGTAGGCCTTGGTGCGTGTAACAACCGGCAGGAAGCTCCCACGAACAACACCCAGGGCGAGCAGACGGCTGCGCCTGCCAACGGCGCGCAGCCGCAGCAAGAGGCCCCCGCGAATCCCAGTGCGTCGCAGGAGGCCCCCGCGAGCTCTAGTCCACAGCAATCTGCGGATACAAATCGTGACGAACAAGATGTGCGCGCTGTCGTCACAAGGATGCTCGACGCCGTCAAGAATCCCAACAGGGAGAGCATGGAGTCCTACCTGTCAAACCTAGACAGCAACACCAAGGCGCAGCTCGATACCTATGGTATCGATATGTACGATTTTACTGAGCACATCTTCAAGCACTTCGACTATACGATCGATGATGTTCAGGTTGACGGCGATACCGCAACCGTCAAGCTCACGTTCACAAATGCCGATCTGATGAAGGCTCTCATGTCTGGCAGCAAGGAGCTCCAGTCGCTCGACCAGGACACGCTTCAGCAGCTCAGCGAAGGTGGCGAAAAGGCAATCATGCAGAAATACATGGAGCTCTTCTATGCCAGCATCGATGATGAGAATAACCTCACCTCGACGGAGGCAGAGCTAAAGCTCGTCAAATCGGGCGGTGTGTGGAAGGTTGATGAGGATTCTGCCAAAAACTTCTCACATTTGATGTCTGGAAACTTCAATCTGTCTGGCGGGGGAAGATGATCCGATAGTCTCAGATAAGTCGTGCGGCAATACCAATAGGGCCCATCGGTATCTTTGCAGGTGGTCGCATACACGGGCTGAGACAGGACACATGAAATGAGTGAGTAGCGGCCTTGGGAGCGAGGTGACTCCCAAGGCCTTTTTCTGACAAGTGGCGTGATGGCGCCCTGTGTGGGATGTCAAGACCGTTCCATGGTAAGATATGATAGATACGTATTTGTTACAAGGAGTAATGATGAACACACGCAAGACAATTCTCAAAGTCTGTCGACTGGCGCTTGCCGTTGCGCTTGTAATAGGGGTGACTGCGGGCCTCTCTGCATGCAAGAGTGACGAGCAGGAGATCCGTGCCAGTGTTGAGACGATGCTCAACGCCTTCAAGAATCCCACCCAGGAGAATCTGAGCCCCTACATGTCGGAGGCAGACAAAAACTCTGAAGCGCAGGAGCAGCTCAAGAAGTCTGGCATCGACTTCTACGAGTTTCTTGGGCATGCTCTCAAGCACTTTGACTATAGGATTAACGAGGTAAAGGTGGAGGGCAACACAGCGACCGTCAAGCTTGACATCACCAATGCCAACATCAAAAACGCCATGGCGGCCGCTCGCTCGGAGGTTGGCAGTATGAGTAGAGAGGAGTCCATGCAGCTCTATCAGGATGGAGGGATGGATGCACTCATAAAGAAGCTCATGGAGTCCCTCTACAAGCATCTCGATGAGTCCACTGACCTCGTCACGACGAGTGTGGAGTTGAAGATGAACAAGGAGAACGGAACCTGGCAGGTAGATGAGGGTTCTCTCAACGAGTTTGTGGGGGCAGTATACGGGGTAGGAGCGCTTTTCGGGTCTGATACCTCAGCCTCTATGTAGAAGGTTCACGCATCGTATTCGCGCGACTTCCTTTGACACGGTGACGAGCCGGTGGCGTGAGGGACGATTGGCTTGTTGGCGGCCCTGGAAGCGGCATGGCTTCCGGGGCCGTTTCTTTCTTGGTCTCTTGCTTGGCTACCTGCATGTGGCGGTGAGTGTCTGTCTCAATCTGCTACTATAAGCTCATTATAGCCTTGTACATGTAGTCAACCTGAGGCACGCAAGGTCATAAGGTCGAAAGGAGTCCCGCATGCAACCGGGTGAGGAAATCGAAAGTCTGTTGGATGAGCTCGAGCAGGTCGTGAGCGAGGCCAAGGCGCCCTTCACTGGTGGCATGCAGAAGAAGATAGTCGACTCTCGAGAGATCTACGAGATAATCGACGAGATTCGAAGCATGTTTCCCCAGGAGTTCGCCGATGCACGCCGCATCCTCAAGGAGGAAGACGAGATTCTCGGACGCGCCCAGCAGCAGGCCGACTCCATCATCGCTGATGCCCAGCAGCAGGCCATGATACTCTCGGGGGATCAGGAGGTAGTGCGGCTCGCCCAGCAGCAGGCCGAGGAGATTCGTGGTCAAGCCTCCCAATATGAGAGGGACACTCGCTACAACGCCGAGGAGTATGCAGATACGGTGCTCCAGCACCTGGAGGATAACCTCAAGTCACTCACAAACTCCGTGACGCGCGTACGCGAGACGCTCGACGAGAACTCAGGTCCGCGCAACCAGTCCAACAACGTCACGTGGTAGGGGGTGGTGCACGATGCGACGGGTGACGACCATCCTCGATGACAGGCTTGCCGATGTGGGAAGTACCCTCGTCGTTCAAGGTCATATTGACGAGAGCGGCTACCTCTTGGGTGGCCATGACTTCAGGCTGCCCAACGGCCTTGACTATGACCTCGTACTCACCAACGCGGGGAAGGGAATCCTCGTGACCGGCCTTGTGAGCGGCCGCGTGCTCGGCACCTGCGATCGCTGCCTGGAGGAGGCCGTCTTGGACCTGACAGGTGAGGTGGAGGAGTACTACCTCTTCAGACAGGAGGCGACCGCTGATGGCAGCGATACCCTTGGGGATGACGATGAGATGGACTTCTCTTGGGTGGGCGAAGACCACACAATCGACTTGACGGATGCCATCTCGTCTGCTCTTCTTATGGAGACTCCCTATGTGGTCCTCTGTCGCGAAGACTGCAAGGGTCTCTGTCCGGTATGTGGCGAAAATCTCAATCAGGTGGACTGCGGGCATGGCGCCCAGATAGAGCGTCGGCGTGAGGAGGAGCGGATGGCATCGGGTCCGTTTTCGGCCCTGAAGAAGCTCAGGCTCGAGGACGCCGACTGCGAGGCCGAGTAAGGGCGTACGGCATACGGTGAGCGAGGGAGCTCGCTTAAAAATATATGAAACGTGAGAGGCCCTAAACTGCGCTTTTTGGTAACTCTGGAAGCGCGGAGTCACTGTAGAATGTGTCTTTCCATAGGGATCGCCCGCAGACGGTTGGGCAAATGCCAGGCTGCTTCACGAAAAAGTACATTCTGCACCGACGCGCCTACGAAAAGACGCACTCTGCGATCCCTGCGATCCTTGGGTCGCGCAGACTGCACTTTTCCGTCACGTTGCGGTGTCCGGGAAGTGTGGGACAACCGCCCGCCAGGCTGCGGGGTACCTTGGAAAATAGCTCAACTGGGCAAATGCGTTCGAGCAACCGCCCGCCAGGCTGCGGGGCGGGTTGCTCTAGGGTCTGCAAACCTCTCTCTGGGGTTTGACCTCACGGAAAAGCGCACTCTGGCCCCGACCCCTCACGGAAAGGTGCTTTTTGGTGAGACACATAAGCAGAATGCGCTTTTCCCGTCACGATACGGTCATAGAATGCGTCTTTGCGTGAGCCTCGAACTCCAAAGTGCGCCTTTCCGTAAAATGTGCTTTTCTTCACCTGGGTAAATGCCAGACCATCTCACGGAAAGGCGCACTCCGTGTTGACATCCTCACGAAAAAGCGCACTTTGAACCCCGGTCGTCTCGATCCAGAGACACGTGCCGCCGCATGAGGGTTCATCTGGACTCATTTGTGCAGTGCTCCTAGAAGAGCAGCGGTGCCCCTGGGATGTAGCTGTATATAAGTCCTACCAAGAGGGCGATCATGAGAAATGAGCACATGGGAAACCACACAAAGAAGCCAAAGGATCTTCTTGCAATCATGTAGGCAAAGTACACAAGCATGGTGATACAGAGTGCTATATAAAAGTACGCAATTCCAGGAAAACCTACGGTAAAGGCTGCGATCATTGCGAGCTTGTAGTCACCCGCGCCCACGCCAGGACTGTTCCACCTTTTTTTCCCAATGCACATTGCCAGAGTGAACATGCCGAGGGTGAGGGCAAATGACGCGAATCCACCAAGCAAGCTCCATGGATCTACTATGGCGCACACAATGCGGAAGACGATCCCTAGCGCGGCCACGATCAGAACGATCTCGTTTGGGATGATGCGGATGAGGATATCGACCCACGAGGAGATCAACGCTATGCTCGCGAATAGGCAGAACACGATAGCGAGTGTTATGCGCACGGCTAGGGGAATCGTCTCGTTAAGGGCGAGAATACCTCCTCCGATGCCGCACAGGAGCAAGTGCAGGATAGGCAACAGTATCCGGGCGAGCTTGCGCGAGCGATCGTCCGCGCAATGTAGGGTCAGTTCCTTGGCGCGTTTACCCTCCTTCTGCTTGGCGCCGTCCTTGCCCTCATCCTTCTGCTTGGCGCCGTCCTTGCCCTCATCCGCTTGGCGCCTTTGCTCGCGCTTGTAGCCAACGACCTTCCATGAAATCTTATCTAGAAAGATACCAAGGATAATGCCATATATGCAGGCGAGAGAGAAGATGCTAAGCATTACTGTGGACATCTTGAGAAAAACCTTCCGCTAGAAATTTTCGAGGCTCGTTCACAGATGAACTGTGTGCTGAGCGTATTACTTAGTACTAACGGTATCTTATTCCCTTTTCGGACCAGAGAATCTGATCAACCAATAAAAAATTAAGCCTAAATCAAGATGTCAGAATCTGAAGCATTCACAGTTTGCCTGAGAGTGGCTCCAATAAGGGGATACGGCCTCGATCGAGTACATATATAGATAGAGAAAAAGTTGGAACTCTAGCTCTATATCACCGTAAGGGAGCATGTCACTGGTAAACGTGGCTGAGGTCAGTAGGGTGGACATGCGATAGGCTGCGAGCGGACTCGATTCAACGCGTTTGACAGGAGTTTGACAGGATTGGGTGGTACCCACCCTTTTGAGGTGCCCCGGGTCGAGCTGGAGGCGTGAGTCTAACAGTGATGTCTGGTGGAGCATATCTCTGCGCTGACGGGGCCTGATCCCTTGCGATAATGGCGATCGTCTTCTTGCGCTTCGAGTTTCTGCTGGGGCATAGAGATTTCGGCACCGCGTACAGTTCTGCCACAAAGTGACGATGGGTGTCGACTTCTTTTGACCCCTCGCTGGTTGTAGTGGCTGGCACAGTGAGACAGTTTGGGGAGGTACAGAAATCCAAGTGGTATAGAGGAAGTGTGAAACATTGGTAGCTAGAATTAAGGCAGAGTATCGGATCCTTTTAGATAATGCGAGGTAGATAGATAGGTCTGACGATAATTTAAGTTGCTTAAATAAAAAAAGTAGATTCTGAATACGACTGTAGATAGGTTTGGATACAATACAAGTAACGCGAAAGTGGACTAAAAATTATTCGTGTAACTTCAAAGCGTAAGAGTATGGAGGGGAAAATGATTAAAGAGCTGTCCAGAGAGGAGAGCGGACAGGGCTTGGTCGAATACGCTCTTATCCTTGTCTTTGTCTCTGTCGTAGCAATCGCGAGTCTGACTACCTTAGCAGATAACCTATTCCAGAGCTATAACCGTTCAATTAACAAATTACCTTAAAGTGGTGCCTACACCAGTAAAAATATGGCTGGTGTCGCATAGTTCTACCTGATGTAGGGAATGTCTTGAGAGGAGGAAGCATGAAGGACATGGTATCTTGGCTCGCCGACGAGGAGAGCGGACAGGGCCTGGTTGAGTACGCGCTGATCCTCGCGCTCATCGCGATCATCGTCATCGTCGTCCTGTCGCTGCTCGGCAACAACGTCAACAACAAGCTCG
>ERZ772967.1072-NODE-1072-length-19491-cov-5.376929_pt1 | contig 19491 bp, 19 predicted proteins | sample MGYA00511677_ERZ772967 | MGnify/ENA primary metagenome ERZ772967 (study PRJEB29015, sample SAMEA2737931) | human oral metagenome | biome: human oral; feature: human-associated habitat; material: dental | place: China | collected 2146 ...
GCGAAGATGATCATACGGTCTATGGGGATTCGGGGTATCTCGGTGTGGAAAAACGCACGGAAATCCGAGAGAGGTCCGAGCTTTCAGACGTGGAGTACCGCATTGTCAAAAGACCCACGCAGAACCACATGATGAAAGAATACAAAGGAACGAATTGGGACAGGCAGATCGAGCACGAGAAATCTTCCATTCGCTGCAAGGTGGAGTATCCATTCCTCATCGTGAAGCGTCTGTCCCAAGCGGGCAGGACGAGATATCGCGGCCTCAAGAAGAACCTGCTCCGCTACTATCTGCTCTTTGCGTCGGCGAACCTCGTCATGTGTTTGAGGGCAGGAAGGCAGAGGGAATTTTGCATGACAACGGGATAAGTGCGCCCTTTTTCCCGAATTTCCCGCTGAAACGGAAGATTCGGGAAAGAAAAAGGGACAATGGGAGCAGTATTGAATGTTCTTTTGCACTGTTTTTTGTGAAATTCGTGTCTGTTTGTTATATGACATCATTATATCCGCTATTTATCAGTGATTCCTTAAATCACTGTTCAACTTGCTCTTGCAATTCACGGATATGTAGGAAAGGTAATTTTGCTTTTTGGTCAACTTGACCAAACCCATTTTGAGGGGATAAATTTGATATCAGGAGCCAGTGCAGAAGCAGAGAGTTTTTGTGTCATTTTGGTAGATTTCTTATGCTTTTATAGACAGTTGATATATTGAAAATTGATTTTACCGACGTATAGATGTGTATTAAGAGGTGATAAAATTGAGAGATAATTTCAATTTAAAAACAAAAGAGGAATTAGCGAAAAGAGTAGCATATAGGTGTTCAAATCCACAATGTCGTGCCGCAACGATAGGCCCTAAGGAGGGGGATACTGGAACTATAAATATTGGAGTAGCAGCACATATTTGTGCCGCTTCGGAAGGGGGACCGAGATATAATGATAACATGACTTCAGAGGAACGTAGCTCCTACGAAAATGGTATTTGGTTGTGTAGCAACTGTGCTACGATGATTGATAAACATAAAGATTACTACACTGTAGAGATATTGCATATGTGGAAACGGCTAGCAGAGTTGGAGGCAAGCAAAGAAATTAGCGGAAGAGGAATGAGTTATGAACAGATTTCTCTATCAAGCAATGATAAAAATGTAATTGAGAATATTATTAGAGTGATGGAGGAGAGCAATACATGCTATATGCTTAAAGAGTTTGATTATGGAAATGACTTTCAAAGAAAATTACTAGATCCATTATTTTTATTGATGGAAGACTTACGGAAACCAAGCTCAGGGATAAGTAATATGCAATTAAGCGAAAAAGTTCAAGATTTATTAGAATGCATAGAAGAATTTAGATATATTATAGCATTCAAAGGAGGACCTGCAAAATATGGAAATGGGTCTTATATCATTGACTTTAAAGAAGAACAAAAAAAAGCTAATGATATTTGTAATGAAATATGGGAAAAATATGGTTTATTAGTGACTACATACAGATTACTCGAATAGGGAGTGGTTTTTATTTCTTGGGATATCTTCATAAATAAAAAAGGATAAACTAGTAAATATGCTTTTTACGATCTCGTGCCATGTGGGAGAGAGTCTTATTGCAGAGAGTGACTCCAAAGAGGAGAGGAAAAATATGTTGAGTATGTACTAGGGCGTGTTGATTAATGTAAAAACAACGAATAAATATTATTTCAGCCAAATTAAAGCACAACAGAGATGCACAAGCCCTAAATGAACAAATTCGGCGGTTGTTCCAATAGCTCATGAAATATCGCCAAATTAACACCTTCAATTCTTCCGTCGTCATCTTTTGCGTGTCATAACGACCATAAAGCAGTTCCGACTTCATTCGAGCCCACATGCTCTCACAGCGTGCGTTGTCATGACAGCGACCACCAGCGCTGTTCATGCTTTGCTGAATCCCGTAGTCTTGAACAGCTTTTCGATACAACTGACTCGTATATTGGCTGCCGCGATCGGAATGCAGAATTGCCCCTTTGAGTTTCGGATAGGAAAGCATAGCGTTAGCGAGCATCTTGACACACAGGGGGGCTTTCATGTTCGTATCCACGGAAAGACCGAGTACACCAGAGTCAAAGCAATCGAAGAGCGCTGAAATATAGAGTTTTCCATCACACGCCTTGATTTCCGTCACGTCCGTAATGCACTTGGAAAGAGGCGTATCGGCATGAAAATCGCGCCGCAGAAGATCTTCCGACATGTGTGCCGCTCGATCTGCTTTGGTGATACCGTTCAGCTTTCGGTTGGGGCGATGGCTGCATCCGATTTCTTCCATGACGCGGTAAACCGTTCGCTCGCTCGGGATATGGACGCCTTCCGGCTGCTTGATTTTGAGTGCTTGCCACATGCGGATTCTTCCGTAGGTGTCATTGCATTCATCCTCCGCATGAATTTGCATCATGGCATCGGCTAGCGCCTGATATTTCCACGGACGATCTTTGTTTGACAAGTACTGATAGAATCCCTGCCTCGTGACATCGAGAATCTTGCAATAGAAGCTGATGTTTCCTTTGATTGCGCCATCTGAAGTCTTGAGCGCGATGAATTTCATGCGTTCGTTTTTGTTGACTTCAGACGGCTGGCGGCGAAAAAAGCGATTGCTTCTTCCAGAAAGTCGTTCTCTTTCTTTAGTCGCCGAATCTCTTTATCCTGCGCTTTGAGTTGTGCACGGAGCGGGGTGATTTCTTCATGCAGGGACATGCGACTGACTTGATAGCGACGGAAAAAGACCTGCATTTTCTTAGAAAGCAGTTCCTCGTCTTGGTGGTTTTGTGTTATACTGTTCATAGCATGAGCCTCCATTGGATGTTTTTGGTTGACACTTAAAATTATACCAAATGGATGTCGCTCATGCTATTTTATTTGCCAAGACGATAGATATTTCAAGGGTTGCAGCAGATTATTCATCTGCGAAGTTTGAGATAAAAATATTTTTAGAATAGGCAGGAAAATCCACGGAGGGGGGGAATAATATACTTGGAGTAAAGACGATTGAAAAGGAGATCTATGGAGATAGTTGTTATTGTGGAATTTTTTTCGTTTGTTGTGCTATGTGGCGCAGCAACTTATATGGTGAAAAAGGCGAAAGAAGACCGTGTGGCGATTACTGTATTGTCGTTGCTCTTTCTCCTTCTCATTATCTTCATGGAACGCTGCGCACCGCGCGGAAGCGTATGCGAGATGGTTGGACAGAATGCGTTGCCGGCAGTCGCGACGTTGCTTCTTGTACGATTTTCCTATGTGGGAAGTCAGATAACAGAGAAACTACTGGGACTCGGTTTATTGGGCTTGTTTGTATCAACAGTTGCGTTCGTATTCGTCACCGGAACAGAATGGGAAAAATTTATCCAAAAAGCAGCTGATATTTTCACGGCGATTTCGATGGGATTGATGTTAGGATGGTTGGATTTTTCCCTTCCCGTAGGGCGTGGGCGGCGTTGCCTAAAATAGCACATAGGCTTAATGAAATTATGTGTATTGAGGTTTGAAACGCGAAAAGCGCAGCGAACCTTTCCATACGATGGGGATGAACTGTATTGTTAGAAAGGATGTTTATGATGGTAAAGATGGGTCAATTTTTGAGGCTGTTCGGTTTCATCGCGGCGGCGTTTGCGCTCTGCGTATTCGGCAGCTCCCCGGCGCAGGCAATGACGATATCAGACCTGCAGGGGGATTATCGGGTTGTGGAGCAAACGTACACATGGGGAGCTAATGCAGGCAGTATGGTATTCAATCTGCATATGGTAGATGGAGAACTCGTCGGGACGATAAAGCAGTTAAATGGCTCAAAGTCTTTTGATGATGTTGGACGAACGGTTATGGAAGGCTTCTATGTGGATGAGGGGACGTTATATTGTCAGTGGACCTACTGCCCAGGGGCTACGTTTCTTTCCAAGGTTAATGTATATAATAATGGCGCAGAGCTGAAGGTTTCGAGGTCAGATTCTCCTTCCAACTTCTATTGGAAGGTCAAGCGCATATCGTAACCTGATAGATTCCGTGTTGCTGTTCATCCCTAAACTTCGATTGGAACAATCATATCAGACGTATACCGTCTGAATCAGGCGTCGATGAACTCCTCGCATGGGGCGGGCATCGGCGCCTTTTTATTTGAAAACGCGAACCTGTTCGAGATGGGAGCGGGCAGCTTTAACGAGGGCGCTGCGTTTGTGCAGATAGAGAGATATATGGAGGAACGCGCCGATTTATGCTATACTAGGCGGCAGCATGAACGCCGTAGGTTCACGCTCGGTTCGCGTTCTATTGCGGGGCTGAACCGTGTCGGCACGCAAAAATATTCCTCGGGAGGGGATTGGATGACCTATACCATACGTTACACATCGCCGCTCGGGGACATCCTGCTCGCAGAGCGCGAAGGGGCGCTCATCGGGCTCTGGATCGCGGGGCAGGACTATGCGTCAGACCTCTGCGGGGAGACGGTAGAGGAGCGCGAGACGCCGCTCCTCCGGGAGACGAAGGAATGGCTCGCGCGTTACTTTGCGGGAGAGAGACCCGCCATAGAGGAACTCCCCCTCGCCCCGCGCGGGAGCGTATTCCGTCAGGCTGTGTGGCGATTGCTCTGCTGCATTCCCTATGGCACGACGACAACCTACGGCGCGCTCGCGCGGGAGGTTGCCGCCCTGACGGGCAAATCCTGCATGTCCGCACAGGCGGTCGGCGGCGCCGTCGGCCACAACCCCATCTCCATCATCATCCCCTGCCATCGCGTCGTCGGCACGAACGGCAGCCTCACCGGCTACGGCGGGGGGCTCTCGATGAAGATTGCCCTGCTCGAACACGAGGGCATCGATATGAGCGCATTCTTTGTGCCAAAGCACGGGACGAAACTCTAACAGAACGAAATAAATATAGAATGTTCGTTGTAAAATGAAGTTGAACAGCTAAACAAAAACAAAATCCATAGTGACATCCCGTGCTATAATGGTTCCGCTACAAAACATCAGCAAAGGAGCAATCACTATGGATTACGCCTATTCTACCACAATGGAAGCTGTTCGTAAATCGGGAAAGCACTTTACCCTTGATGAAAGAGGGCAAATACAGGCACTTCACCGTGAGGGATTCTCGCTTCGCGCCATAGCCGCACGGGTTGGATGCTCGCACACGGCGATCCACTATGAGATTACACGTGGGACGCCTGAACGCCGATCTGCTCGCGGGCGGTCTCCGCAATATACGGCAAAACGAGGGCAGCAGGCTTACCTCGCGCATAGAAAGAACTCCAAACGACCATACAAGGTTGACGGCGAGGTCTGTGCTCCATTCCTGCGTTGGATGACCGAAAAAATACGCAAGGACAAGTGGTCGATCGATATGTGCGTCGGGGATGCCAGGGCGAACAAACGGTTCGACGAGGAAGGCATCCCATGCACCAAGACGCTTTACAATATGCTGTGGGCGGGCAGGATTCCGTTGACGCCGTTCGATGTCCCGCAAGCGCTCGGACGAAAGTGCAAGCGCAAGCGAAACCGCAAGAACAAGCGCCTGAAAGGGCGTAGCATAGAGGAGCGTCCTGCCCTTGTGGACGAAGGCACGGAAATCGGACACTGGGAAGCCGACACCGTTGTCGGATCGCGAAAAGGGCGCGGCGCAGCCGTATTTACCGCTGTGGAAAAGGTGACGCACGACTACATCGCAATCCGCATCTCGGGTCGCACGTGCGCCGGCATTGAAGAAGCCATCGCCCATTTGAAATCGGAATATGGAGAGGACCGTTTCAGCCAAGTGTTCAAGACGATTACCGTTGACAACGGGACAGAGTTCGAGACGTTCACGCAGCTTGAGAGCCTCGGCACGAAGGTGTACTTCGCTCACCCCTACAGCTCATGGGAACGCCCGCAGAACGAGCGTCACAACGGCATCCTCCGCCAATATATCCCCGGGCATCGACGGATACCGTGACGAGGACATCCTAAACATAGCGGATGAGATAAACAGCCGCCCTCGTCGAGTGCTCGACTATCAAACACCAGCAGAACTGTTTAACACCTTCTTGGATGAAGTATACGCTATTGAAAATGTTTCTTAATTAAATCACTGTTCAACTTGCTCTTGCAATTCACGAATGTTTCTAAAACCCTACACAACATAGATTCCATTCGTCACCTTTGGCGTTTGGAATCTCTTTTCTTTTGCAAAGAATCATTAGCCATCTTCCCCTATCCTGTGTTATAATTTTCTTATATTTGAAACGTGGGAGGGAAGGCCGTTGTTTGCAAAGACCTATGGTGCGACGACCCTCGGGATAGATGGACGAATTATCGACGTGGAGGTGGATGTATCGCCGGGGCTGCCGGGCTTTGAGCTGGTGGGACTTCCCGATACGTCGGTGAAGGAGTCGAAGGAGCGTGTGCGGACTGCGATTCGGAACTCCGGCATCCAGCTGCGGCAGGAGCGGGTGACGGTGAATCTTGCACCCGCAGATGTGCGAAAGGACAGTTCGGGCCTTGATCTGCCGATAGCCGTTGGTCTCCTTGCATCCTACGGTATGGTTCCCGAGACGGCGGTGCAGGGCGCACTGTTCTCGGCGGAGCTTTCCCTCGATGGAAACTGCCGACCGATCAGCGGCATTCTCCCGATGGCGATTACGGCGCGTGAGAATGGGCTGACGGAGTTCTACGTTGCGCCGTCCAATGCAGACGAGGCACTCCTGATTGACGGACTGAAGGTCTATGCGGTCGAGAATCTGGCGCAGCTTGTGCGTCATCTGGCGGGCACGGAGAAGTTGACTCCTGCTGTGCCACACTCGACAGAGCAGAAAACGGATGCAGCCTTCACCGATGACTTTGCGGATGTGCAGGGACAGTATCAGGCGAAGCGTGCGCTTGAGATTGCAGCGGCGGGTGGGCATAATGTCCTGATGGTCGGTGTGCCCGGTTCGGGCAAGACGATGCTGGCGCGTCGAATGCGTTCGATTCTGCCGGAGCTGACGAAGGAAGAGGCCATCGAGATAACGAAGATTTACAGCATTGCCGGACTCCTTGGTAAGGATACGGGTCTGGTGAAACAGCGTCCGTTCCGCAGTCCGCATCATACATCCTCGATGGTGGCGATGATCGGCGGCGGGAGTATCCCACGTCCCGGTGAGGTGACGCTTGCGCATCATGGCGTGCTCTTTCTTGACGAGCTGCCGGAATTCAGCAAGAAGACGCTTGAAGTACTGCGCGAGCCGCTGGAAGATCGGCATATCACAGTATCACGGGCGAATGCAACGCTGACCTTTCCCTCCAGCATCATTTTGGTAGCGGCTATGAATCCATGTCCCTGCGGCTATTATGGAGATGAGACAGGCGGACATTCCTGCGAATGCACGCCAAACGAGATTCGCCGCTATACGCGAAAGATTTCAGGTCCACTTCTCGACCGCATCGATATTCATGTCCGCATTCCGCGCGTCGAGTATCAGGAGCTTGTGTCAAAGAAAAAGGCAGAGTCGTCAGCGGTCATCCGTCAGCGCACAGAAAAGGCGCGTGAAATCGAGAGCAGACGGTTGGCAAGCTTCGGTATCTTCTGCAATGCACAGATGAACCATGCGATGCTGCAGGAACTTTGTCCGCTTGGCGAAGAGCCGCGCAGGATGCTTGAGATGGCGTTTTTAATGCGAAAAAACAGGCACCACTTTTGCAGTGCCTGTTGGATCATTTCTTGCTTAGAATTTAAGCTTCTTGAAGCGTTCGACAGCGCGCTTGGTGTTTTCATGGCTGCCGAATGCCGTCAAGCGGAAGTAGCCTTCGCCGCATGGGCCAAAGCCAGAACCTGGCGTGCCGACGATGTTGACGTCTGTGAGGAGCTTGTCGAAGAAGTCCCACGAGCTCATGCCGATGGGTGTCTTCAGCCAGATATACGGTGCATTGACGCCGCCGTAACACTCGATACCGACGGCTTGCAGTCCTTCACGTATCACACGGGCATTTTCCATATAGTAGCGGATGAGTTCTTTGATTTCCTTCTTGCCTTCCGGCGTATAGATTGCTGCGGCGCCGCGCTGAACGATGTATGCTGTGCCGTTGAACTTTGTCGTATGACGGCGATTCCATAGCTTGTTGAATTCGACGAGCGAGCCATCCTCCGCCTTTCCTTTGACACTGTGCGGAATGATCGTATAGCCGCAGCGTGTGCCCGTGAAGCCTGCTGTTTTGCTGAAGGAACGGAATTCAATGGCAACATCTTTCGCACCGGGAATTTCATAGATAGAGCGAGGAACGTCGTCTTCTGTGATGTAGGCGGCGTATGCAGCATCAAAGAGGATGACGGCATCGTTTTCCTTTGCGTAATTGACCCATTTCGTAAGGGCGGTGCGGCTTAGCGTCGTGCCTGTAGGATTGTTGGGGCAGCAGAGGTAGATCATGTCGACCTTTTCCTTCGGAAGCTCCGGCTCGAAGTTGTTTTCTGCCGTCGATGGCAAGTATGTGACGCCTTCGAAATAACCATTTTCCTGTAGAGCACCTGTGCGGCCTGCCATGACGTTGGTATCGAGGTAGACGGGGTAGACCGGATCCGTGATGGCGACGCGGTTTGCCACAGAGAAGATTTCCTGAATGTTGCCGCTGTCGCTCTTGGAGCCATCGGAGATGAAGATTTCATCCGATGCGATATCAATCCCGCGCACCTTATAGTTGTTCGCAAGGATAGCGTCTGTCAGAAATGTATAGCCTTGTTCAGGACCGTAGCCGCGGAATGTCTCTGCATGCGCCATTTCATCGACGGCCTTGTGCATTGCATCGATGCAGACCTTTGGGAGCGGCTGCGTGACATCGCCGATGCCTAAACGGATGACATCTGCTGTGGGATTCGCCTTTTTGAAGGCTTCGACGCGGCGTGCGATTTCTGCAAAGAGATAGCTGCCAGGTAATTTCCGATAGTTATCATTGACATATGCCATAAAATTTACCTCCATGATACAATTGCTATGTTGTTATTCTAGCATAGTTTTACATAGAGAGAAAGGATTATCTTGCCGTTGGCGAAGATAATCCTTTTGGTATTAGACAGGACAGTTTTTATGACCGATGTCGCAGACACGATTTTTCAGCGTCTCCTTGCAGAAATCAATGAAGGACTGCGCTGCTTTTGAAATGTAGCGATCTTTCTTCCACGCAAGTCCGACATCGACGAAGAGCGGACCGGCCAGTGGTATGGCAACAACGCCCGGCGTGTCTTCGACGACGATATCGAGGAGAAAGCCGAGTCCGACGCCTGAGGCTACGAGACCTTTTAGTGTCACAACCTGATTGGACTCAAGAACGATCTTCGGTGTGATACCCGCACCCTTCATATGCTCAAAGATTGTCTTCCGAAGGAAAGAACCCTCTTTCAGCATGACGATATTTGATTTTTCTATCGTATCCCAGGTGATAAACTTCTCCTTGGCTAGTGGGCTTGTTTCTGGTACACAGCAGACGATCTGGTTGCGTGACATGGGCAGAAGCTCGAGATTTTGCGAGGCTCCCGAGATGATGATGATGCCGAAGTCGAGTTCATCGCGTTCCAGCTGCTCGCGAATCGACATGGAACCTTCTTCATGCAGGTAAATGTCGAGGTGAGAGTAGCGACGCTGAAAGCTCGAAAAGATTTTCGGAAAGAGATAGGCGCCGATCATTGGCGGAATACCGATCTTGATCACACCCTTCTGCAGCTGCTTATAGTCGTTGACTTCAAGCACGGCATCTTGAATGTTTCGAAGTGCAAGTTCGATGCGGTTCAAAAAGACAGCACCCTCTGGTGTCAGTGACAGCTGTTTCTGGCTGCGGTCAAAAAGCTGTATGCCAAGCTCTGCTTCGAGTTTTTTTATGGCAACGGTGATGTTCGGTTGAGAGACGCGGAGACGCTCCGCAGCGCGCGTGATATTTCTGAGTCTGCTCGCCATTTGGAAATATTCCAACTGTCTGAGTTCTATGACGGCCACCTCCGATTTAAATAAATATAAAGGATATAAATTTTTGTTTATCATATCATATTCTATATAAATAGTAAAGCTGAAATACCTTAGTGTACTCCTGTCTGTTTTAGAAGATGATACTGAAAAGATTAAATCTTTCATCTATTTTTAACAAAATTATAAGCTTAAGATGTTAGGGTAAATTTTGTACAGATAAAAAGAACTGTCCTAGATGCGGCACGATGCAGCTATTCGATAGACGAGAAAGGGGACACTGCTGTTGATCCTTGGCATTGGAACGGATATCATCGAGATTTCGCGCGTGAAAAAGGCTTTGCAACGTCCCTCCTTTCTCGCACGGGTCTATACGAAGCAAGAGATCGCCTACGCTTTAAGTCGCGGTGCGCAGAAAGCAGCAAGTCTTGCGGCGCGCTTTGCTGGGAAGGAAGCTGTGATGAAGGCTCTTGGCACGGGGCTTCACAACGGAACTTTTAAGGAAATCGAGATTCTGACCGATAGGCTTGGTGCGCCTTTGGTCAATCTTTCAGGCGGATTCCTTGCCCAGGCAAAGGCACGCGGTGTCAAACGGATACAGCTTTCCTTAAGCCATGCAAGAGAGTATGCGACGGCGATTTGTGTTATGGAGGGAAATGATGAAACTACTGACAGCAGATGAGATGCGCGAAGTGGATCGGAAAGCACAGGAAGTCTACGGTATTCCCGAGCTTGTCCTGATGGAAAACGCAGGGCATGCGACGGCAGAGACGGCAGAGAAGCTTCTTGGCGGAAAACTTACAGGACGACATATTGTTGTCGTTGCAGGCAGCGGGAATAATGGCGGCGATGCATTCAGTGCCGCGCGCTACTTTCTGAACGCAGGGGCGAATGTCAAGGTGTTTTTTGCAGGGAATCGCGACCATATCAAGGCATCGCCGAAAATTATGCTTGGCATCTTGCAGAAGATGGACGCGCTTATCTATCCCTTGGATGATGATCACGACTTTGACCGCTTCCGCGTGGCTTTGCGCTTTGCGGATCTTGTCGTCGATGGCGTCCTCGGCACGGGATTTACAGGCGCACTGCAGGAAAAGATGCAGCGTGTCATCGGCTGCATCAATGGAAGTAACGGAAAGACACTTGCCATTGATATGCCGAGTGGTATCGAGACCGATAGAGGCACGGTACAAACAGCCTGTGTCAAGGCAGATGTGACCGTCACCTTCGGTGCGCCAAAGATCGGACAGTATTTAGGGGGCAGACTCTCCTGCGGAGAGGTGATTCTCGATACGATCGGCATCCCGCAGGCATTGATCGAGCGCGATGAGATTCGACAGACGCTGATCGATGAAGCACTTGCCGCGGCACTTCTTCCCACACGCACTCACGATGCGCACAAGGGGACGGTGGGGAAATTCCTTGTCATGGCAGGTTCACGCGGCATGACAGGCGCTGCGACACTGGCATCGGAATCAGCACTTCGAAATGGTGCAGGACTGGTGACACTTGCTATTCCAGAAAGCCTAAATGCTATCATAGAAGAAAAAGTAACGGAAGTCATGACGCTTCCCATCAAGGATGAAAAGCGCGGACTGCTCAGCGGACACGAGGCGAGCGATCAACTGGCGGAGGTTATCGATGGCTATGACGCTCTTCTCATCGGTCCTGGCCTTGGCCGCGATGAAGACACGTCGACACTCATCCGAGGTGTTGCAAAGCGAGCAAAGTGCCCACTCATCCTGGATGCAGATGCGATCTATGCCTTCCGCCGCCATACAAAAGAACTCAAAGAACTCGCGCAGGTTCCCATCCTCACACCGCACCTTGGCGAGATGGCAGGACTGCTCTCCATCTCCATCGAGGAGCTGCGTGCCGATCTCGTGAACCTTTCGCGTCAGGCAGCAAAGGCTTATCAAGGGATTTTTGTCGTCAAGAGTGAGGAGACGATCGTCGTTTACCCAGATGGAAATGTCTTCTTCACGACAAAAGGGAACGCGGGTATGGCGACAGGCGGTTCGGGCGATGTGCTCGCAGGGACGATACTCGGTCTCATGCATGAAATGGAAAGTGCGCTTGCGCCAATCCTTGGCGTCTATCTCCATGGGCTTGCCGGCGATCTCGCCTATGGCGAATATGGCGAGGGGCTTCTTGCGTCTGACATCATGCACTGTCTGCCGAAAGCACGGATGTTACTCAGGGCAAAGAATGAAACGTAAACACTTTATCCTCTTGAAAAGGATGAATGTATTATTTTTTGTGCGGCACTTGCCGTATATAGGTGAAACTTTATACGCTCTATTGACTTTTTGTATAGGGAAGGGTAGTATAAACATACTTTTAGAGAAAGAAGGAATACAAGATGGCAAAAGTGGATGTAGATTGGGATAACCTGACGTTCAGCTACCGTCCGATCACAAAGCGCTATGTCGCAAATTACAAAGATGGCAAATGGGGCAAGGGAAGCCTGACAGAAGATGCAACGATCACGCTCAACGAGTGTGCCGGCATTCTGCAATACTGTCAGGAAGTCTTTGAAGGCCTCAAGGCATATCGTACAAAAGACGGTAAGATCGTCGCTTTCCGCCCGGATCTCAATGCAGAGCGCATGGTCGATTCGGCAAAGCGTCTGGAAATGCCGCCGGTTTCGAAGGAGATGTTCCTCGAGGCGGTCGATGCGGTTGCTAAAGCAAACGAGGATTGGATTCCTCCCTATGAATCCGGTGGTGCACTCTATCTGCGTCCCTATCTCTTTGCGACAGGTTCCGTCATAGGCGTCAAGCCGGCAGATGCCTATCAATTCCGCCTTTTCGGCACGCCGGTCGGCTCTTATTTCAAGAACGGCATCAAGCCGATTACGCTGACGGTCAGTGATTTCGACCGTGCGGCACCGCACGGCACCGGTCATATCAAGGCAGGGCTGAATTATGCGATGAGTCTTCATGCCTACATCCACGCTCATGAGAACGGTTTCGATGAGAATATGTTCCTTGACCCTGCAACGCGTACTTATGTCGAGGAGACGGGCGGTGCAAACTTCCTCTTTGTCACAAAGGACAACACGGTCATCACGCCAAAATCGAACTCCATCCTGCCTTCTATCACGCGTCGCTCCCTGATGCAGATTGCGGAAGATCTTGGTTATAAAACGGAGCAGCGTCCTGTGAAACTCGCAGAGCTCAGTGAATTTGCCGAATGTGGTCTTTGCGGTACGGCAGCCGTCATCTGCCCGGTCGGCAAAGTCGTCGACCACGGCAAAGAGATCGCTTTCCCGAGCGGCATGCAGGAAATGGGTCCTGTGCTCACGAAGCTCTATAAAACTCTCCGCGGTATGCAGCTCTGCAACATCGAGGCGCCGAAGGGCTGGGTTCGCGTCATCAAGTAAGCAGCACTATAAGTTTAAGTTTATAAGTACCCCCGAAAGTCGGACGGAGAGAACGCCGGCTTTTGGGGGTATTGTCATTTCATCCTGCCTATAAAAATAGTACAAAAAAATATCTCAGGTAACAAGGATTTTCTGATATACGGCAAGAATAAATTCATATATGTGCGTTATGCTAATTGTGTTGATACTATTGCATACCGTTGGCTTTTCATCTTACAGACGCTGAGGCAGAATACAGAATTTTATGTCAACGCTGAAAGATACAGAGTCATCGTATGCCTTCTTCTTGGAGTTTCCATATGAACTTAGACTTTAATTTTCCCATCAAATTTCATGGCATGTTCCATGGTTTTTTTTCGACGATCGGCTTTTTAGATGTCATTGATATCGCCGTCGTTGCAGTTATCCTCTATAATATTTACGTCATGCTCCGCGATACGCGGGCGATCACACTCGTCAAGGGCATTCTTGTGCTTCTCGGCGTCACGCTCGCTGCGACGTGGATGGAGCTTCATGTCATCAGCTGGCTTTTGCAGAAAATGGTGACATTGCTTTTTGTCGCACTCCCTATCGTCTTTCAGCCGGAACTGCGCCGTGCGCTGGAGCATCTCGGACAGGGACGCTTTCTGGCACCTGTTGTATCGCTTGACGATAAGGAAGCGCGCTCTGTCGTGCACGAGCTCGTGAAGGCAGTGACTGTTCTTGCCGCAAACAAGACGGGGGCACTGATTGTCATCGAACGGGATATGGGATTGAATGACATCGGTGCAACGGGGGTTCCGATCGACGGGCTCATCACGGCGGATTTCCTGCTGAATGTTTTTATTCCGAACACACCGCTGCATGACGGCGCGGCGATTGTCCGCGGCAATCGTCTCGTCGCCGCAGGGTGCTTGTTGCCACTGACGGAAAACCGTTCCCTTTCGACAGAGCTCGGCACGCGTCACCGCGCGGCCATCGGACTTTCTGAACAGTGCGATGCGCTCGTCGTCGTTGTCAGTGAAGAGACCGGAACGATTTCCACGGCGGAAAACGGACGCATCACTCGTCACCTGGACAAGGAGCGGCTGAAGAAGAAACTCAGCTCTGCTTTTTTGCCGACAGAGGGCATCAGGGAACTCCGGGACGTTGTCAAGAACTGGAGGCGCAAGAAATGATTACACGCCTAGAACATATCTTTCGAAGGAACCTTTTTGCAAAGATTGCTGCAATTGTCTGCGCGGTCATCCTTTGGTCATATGTTATGAACGAACAGGATCCTGCGATAGAAAACACCTATACCGTCGAAATAGCGGCGGTCAATGAGCCGGAAGGGTATCATATCACACAGGGGGAGAAGAAAGTCCAACTCAAGGTGCGTGCGCAGCGTTCGCTTTTCGCCTCGCTCTCCGCAGACGATTTCCGCGCCTACGTTGACCTTGCAGATGCAAAAGACGGTACGCAGCAGCTTCGTATACAGACCGTGCTTCCCAAAGGGGTCGAGCTTATTTCAGCGCGTCCGGACAGCATCGAAGTGACGCTTGACAAGATGGTGACGAAGAGCATTCGTGTCGAATATGTGACGACGGGGGCAGTAGCACAAGGTTCGGCCTTTGTCGGCATCACGCCAAAGGTACAGTACGTATCGGTCTACGGTCCGGAATCCATACTGACAGATGCAACGCGCGTTATCGGCTATGTTGGGCTCAGTGGGCGGAATGATAGCTTTTCAGACAATGTCACGTTTACTGCAGTCGGCGAAGATGGCAATACGCTGAAGGATGTCGAGATTACGCCGCAAAATGCAGATGTCCGTGTCCAGATTACGCGCGGGCTGATTCGAAAAGTTGTTGGTATCCACGTTGTAACGGCGAAGGATTTGGATCCTTCGTTAAAGCTTATAAGCACGACAGCAGATCCAGAAAAAATCGAGATTGCAGGTACGGAAGACAAGCTCGCAGGTGTCAGCACCATTGAAACCATGCCGATTTCCCTAGCAGATGTCAAAGGGGATACACAGCTGCCAGGGAAGTTGGTTCTTCCGGATGGTATTTCAGTGACGAATCCCAATATCACCGTTAAATTTGAAGTCAAAGCAAAAGAGCAGAACGCTGCAGCGGCGAAACCACAGTGATAGGCGAGCGGTGGAAGCGCTTGATACATAGCAGATGGAGTGAAGCATAGATTGATACGCATCCGTAATTTTTCCGTTCCCTTTACGGATAATGTGCCGCTGGTAAGGCACGCAGCAAAGCGACTGGGCATTCGCGAAGAGGAGATTCTAGAAGCGAAGATTGCAAGGAAGGCCGTCGATGCGCGTCGCTACCATGGCAGTCCCATTTCCTTTCATTATCTCTTAGACATTCGACTGATCAGCGGAGAAAAAGGAGAGAAAAAACTTATTGGAAGATTTCGCCGCGACAGAAATATCGAAGAAGTGCCTTTTCTGAAGAAGGAGAAGATACCGAAAGCAAAGATGTCGCGTTCGCCCATCGTCGTCGGCTTTGGCCCAGCGGGGATGTTTGCAGCGCTGACGCTTGCACGGGCGGGGGCGGAGCCTCTCGTATTGGAGCGAGGTGCGGATGTCGATACCCGTCATGCAGATATTCAAAGATTTTGGACAAACGGCACGCTTTCTGAAAAATCAAATGTGCAGTTTGGTGAAGGCGGGGCGGGTACATTTTCCGACGGCAAGCTTACGACACGTGTGAACGATGCGCATATGCATGAGATTCTTGAAGACTTTGTCCGAGCGGGTGCACCCGAGGAAATTCTCTATTTGCAGAAGCCGCATATCGGCACGGACATTCTGCGGAATGTCGTGAAGAATATTCGTGAGGAAATCCTTCGTCTCGGCGGACGTGTGCGCTTCGGTGCACAGGTGACGGATTTTGAAATAAGGGACGGTAGAATTTCCGGCATCATCGTAAACGGTGAGGAGCGTCTGGATACCGACACTGCCTTTTTCGGCATCGGGCATTCGGCGCGTGATACCTACCGTATGCTCTATGGTAAGAATGTCAAGATGGAGGCGAAAGCCTTTGCAATGGGCGTTCGCATCGAGCATCCACAGGCATTTATCGACCGTGCACAGTATGGCAAAGATGCGGGCGACGGGCGGCTTCCCACAGCAGATTATGCGTTGACAGCAAAGGACAGTATTTCTGGGCGCGGTACATATAGTTTCTGTATGTGTCCGGGTGGTGTCGTCGTCGCAGCAGCGTCAGAGGAAAAACGCCTTGTGACAAACGGCATGAGCAATTACAAGCGCGATTCAGGCGTTGCCAATGCGGCTCTCCTCGTGCAAGTCGCACCAAGTGATTTCGGTTTCGGAACACTCGATGGCATGCGCCTTCAAGAACAACTTGAACGCCTTGCCTTTTATTTGGGCGGGCAGGATTATTTTGCGCCTGTTCAAACAGTGGGAGACTTCCTTGCCGGACGGAAGGGCTCGACTAATTTTTTAACGCATCCGACCTATGCACCGGGGATTCGAACGGCGGATCTTCATGCGTGTCTGCCAAACTACATCACAGATACGCTGGCGCGGGCACTTCCCATCTTCGACAGGAAGATTCCCGGTTTTGCTGACCCTGGTGCGGTGATGACGGGCGTTGAGACGCGCTCTTCTGCACCATGCCGCATTCTGCGTGAGCGTAAGACGTATGCGTCGCTTTCGACGCCAGGACTTTACCCGATTGGTGAGGGGGCAGGCTATGCAGGCGGCATCATGAGTGCAGCCTGCGACGGGCTGAAGGCAGCACTGAGTGTTTTGCGTGCTAACTCGTAACGGTTTATTTATGAATAAAGGAGAAGGATCATGGCAAGACTTTTTGGTACCGATGGTGTCCGCGGCGAGGCCAATACGACATTGACGCCGGAAATGGCATATCGTCTCGGGCGTGCGGCAACGATTTGCTTTGGCAAGGAATCCGAGGAGAAGCCGCTTATCATCATTGGGCGCGACACGCGTATCTCTGGGGAAATGTTTGCGGCGGCATTGACCGCGGGTATTTGTTCGGCGGGCGGTCGTGCCATGCTCGCTGGCATCATCCCGACGCCGGCGATCGCGTACCTTGCGCGTCGTCATAACGCTAAGGCGGGCATTGTGATTTCGGCGTCGCACAACCCCTTTGGCGACAATGGCATTAAATTTTTCGGCGGCGATGGCTATAAGCTTCCCGACAGCGTCGAAGATGAGCTTGAGAGCATCGTCCATCGTCTTGAGAAAAAGGACGATTTTGTGCGTCCCACGGCGGGTGCCATCGGTCACCTTGAGTATCGGGCTGATCTGCAGAATCAGTACATGGACTTTGTCCTTTCGACCTGCGGGGAGCGTTTCGATGGGATGAAAGTCGTTTTAGACTGTGCGAACGGCGCGGCTTATGAAGTTATGCCAAAGGTGCTTCGGCAGCTGGGCGCAAATGTTAAGGTCATCCATGCGCTTCCGAACGGTACGAATATCAATGATCGCTGTGGTTCGACGCATATGGAATCGTTGCAGAAGGCGGTTGTTGAAAATGCCGCGGACTTTGGTATCGCACATGACGGCGATGCTGACCGCTGCCTTTGCGTCGATGAAAAAGGCGAGATTATCGACGGTGATCACATCCTCGTCATGTGTGCGACGGATATGATGAAGAAGGGAACGCTTCCCTATAACACAGTCGTCACAACGGTTATGGCAAATATTGGCTTTCACAAGGCCATAAAGGAAGCGGGCGGCCGTGCCGAAATCACACAGGTCGGCGACCGCTACGTCCTCGAAAGTATGCTGAAGAATGGCTATAAGATTGGCGGTGAGCAGTCCGGACATATCATCTTTGCAGACTATTCAACGACAGGCGATGGTCTGATTACTGCGCTTCAGGTGCTGGCTTCCATTAAGCGCAGCGGAAAGAAGGCGTCTGAGCTCACGAACCTGATGAAGACATACCCGCAAATTCTCATCAACGTTCGCGTTGCCGCAAAAGAAGGCTGGGAGGGTAAGGAAGCTATTCAGGCGGCCATCAAAAAGGGCGAAAAAGAACTGGGCAGTGACGGCCGCATCCTCGTTCGCCCATCCGGTACGGAGCCGTTGATTCGCGTCATGGCAGAAGGCCCAGACGAAGCACAGATCGACAGAATTTGTAAAGAAATTGCAGATGTCGTAAAAAAGGAGCAAGGTTGATGAAGAAGGCAATTCTCTTGGTCAGTTTTGGTGTCGCAGGCGACGAAGCGAGAGAGAACGGCATTGACTGTATTGCGGCGGAGATTGCCGCGGCACATGGTGACTATGCTGTTCGGCAAGCATTTACATCTAATTTTATTCGAAAACAGCTGGCAAAGCGCGGCATTGTAAAACCTTCTCTGGATGAAGCACTAAATGCCCTTGCAGAAGAAGGTTTTACATATGTTTATGTACAGCCGACACATTTGACGCCCGGTGAAGAGTACAAGAAAAAGGTCCGTAGCGCTGTGGATGCGGCAAGAGAAAAGTTCAAAGTACTGAAACTCGGTGAAACGGTCTTTGCACAAGATCGAGATTATGAAGAAATGGCCAAGTTCCTTTCAGACACCTATGGTAAAGGCAGTAGCGATGCAACTGTACTGCTAGGGCACGGCTCTCCACACTGGCATAATCCCGTTTATGAAAAGTTGCAGGCGGTGTTTGATGCATGCGGTAAAAAAATCTTTGTCGGTGTTGTCGAGGAAAGCGATACGCCAAATTTCGAAATGGTCGCGCAGCGTCTGAACAAAGCCGGTGCAAAACATGTGACCTTAGCACCGCTTCTTCTCTCCGGCGGCATCCATGTAAAGGAAGACATGGCAGGGGAAGGAAAAGAATCGTGGAAAAGCCGCTTGGAAGCCAGAGACATAAAAATCTCTCCAATTCTAAAAGGACTGGGTGAATACGAGGCCTACCGAAAGATTTATCTTAGAAAGGTGCTGGCTGTACTTCAAAGCACCTCTTCTCTTCATGCATAAGAAAGATTTTCCTGGATCTTTGTCAAGTGTTACGGTGACATTTTTTGTTATTTTTCGATAATTTTTCTTTATCTGAAGATAGAGTTTTCTTTGTAGGAAAGGAGGTCACAAAATGTTTTTGGACGAGAATGAAGTTGCTTTCTTAAAACGCTATTTCCTAGGTGAGGAATTGACCGAACGTGAACATGAGTCCGCTGTATTAATAGCAGACTGTTATGATTCTCATATCGGTCAGACG
>ERZ772967.1074-NODE-1074-length-19468-cov-12.218719_pt1 | contig 19468 bp, 18 predicted proteins | sample MGYA00511677_ERZ772967 | MGnify/ENA primary metagenome ERZ772967 (study PRJEB29015, sample SAMEA2737931) | human oral metagenome | biome: human oral; feature: human-associated habitat; material: dental | place: China | collected 2146 ...
GAAGGAGCGGCCGGCCATCCCGGCGGCCGCCCCCGCGGCCAGGGGAACCCCGCCGACGGCTCCGATGGCGAGCACGCCCGCGGTCCGGCGGATGGCCGGCGCGGCCCGCTGCACCCGGCCGGCCGCCTGCTTGGCCCGGTCGATCGCCCGGGAGGCGGCGACGACCGGCGCGGTGTACGGGTGCTCCCGACGCTCGGCCAGTGCACGGGACGCCTTGTCGCGCACCCCCGTCACAGCGGCGCGGGTCTCCGCCGCTGCGGCACGCAGGCCCGCCTTGGTGTTCAGCGGCGCCCGGTGGGCGCGCGTGCCGCGGCGCTTGGGCGTCGTGAGGGCCTTGTAGCGCCCGAGACCGTCCTTGACGCGGTCGGCGGAGCGGTGGAAGCCGTCCTTGATGCGGTCGGCGGCGTCGGCGGCCCGGTCGCTGAGTGTCCGGTAAGTCCTGGGCGTGTCGCTGTGGCGGCCCTTGGTGTGGGTGCGCGGCTCCTTGACGCGGCCGCTCCGCTCCTCAGCGGCCCGGGCCGCGCGGGTCTTCTTGGCCTCGGCCTTGTCGGCCCGGGCGGCCTCGGCCTTGTCGGCCCGGGCGGCCCGATTGGCCTGGAGCGTGGCGGACTCGCCCTTGTCGGTGGCGTTGATCCCCCGCTGGGGGCGGTTGCCGGTGACCCGGGGGTGCGTCCTGTCCCAGATCCTGCGGGCGGCCCGCCCGCCCAGGCGCCCGCCGCGGCCGGTGACCCTGCCGGCGGCGGAGACCAGTCCGGCTCCGACGGCGCCGCCGATGACGCCGGAGGTGATGCCCCTGCCCCAGGCGGCCATGCCCTTGACGGTGAAGGGGCTGGGCAGGGACAGCACGGAGGAGAACAGCCAGTGCACGAACCAGGCGCCCATGGCGGGACCGAGGCTGGCGGCCGTGATGGCGCCGGTGGTGCCGGGGCCGAACATGGTGACGGCGGCGCCGGTGATGACGGCGGCAATGAGCAGGATGACGGAGATGAGCAGTCCCGCGCAGGAGGAGACGAAGGAGGCTCCGAGCAGCTGCTTGGCGGACTGCTTGAACAGGGCGGCGTCGTCGCCCGGGGCGAGTGAGCGCACCAGGGCGGCGAAGATGCCTGCAACCATGAACACCAGGATGATCTTGCTCAGTCCCTGCATGGCGGCGATGAGGACGAAGACCCCGGCGTTGATGATGGAGCCGATGGCGTACAGGACGGTGGCGACCCCGGTGCTGGAGCCGCCCTTTCCGTGCAGGGAGTCGAGGTAGTTCTCCTCGGCCTCGTGGTCGGGACCGGTGGCGCTGGCTATGGCGTCCTCGTCGTCCTCCCAGTTGAGGTTGGAGCGCGAGATGTCGCCGCTGCCGGTCCACCACTTCGCGCACGCCGAGTCATCATTGTCGTCGCTTCCGTCGGCGGCCCTATCGGCCAGGCCGTCCCATCCGGTGCGGGAGTTGGCGGTGGTGGCGTCGGCGGGTGCGCACTCGGCCCACCCCGCCCAGGCGTTGTCGCGCGCCGTGGTCGAGTCGATGTCCATGGCGTGGGAGTCGGCCACGATCTTCTTCGCCTCGTCGCGGGTGATGCCCAGGGATTTGACCAGGTAGGACACGAACGTCGACTTGTCCGCGCTGGCGCCCAGGGACCGGGCCTCCAGGGCGAAGCAGAACACCTGGTCGGCGTAGGGGTTGGAGGTGCCGAACTGGGTGCCCGCCCACACCGGCAGGGTCGCGGCCTCCCACAGACTGGAGACCGTCTCGGGCAGTGATGAGCCCGCAGTCACCGCACCGGAGTCGGGGTTGGTCCACGACGTCTTGTACTCGTCGTGGAGGTAGTCCACGTAGGTTTGCGTCTGCTGGCCGTCGAGGGCGGCGCAGTGCAGGGTCCATTCGCCGGCGACGAGCCCGCTGGAGTCGGAGAGCTTCTGGTAGCCCAGGGCGATGCCGTCGGCACCGTCCAGGACCGCGCTGGACAGCGCTCCGGACAGGGTGTTGACCGCGCTGTTGGTCTGGGCGACCCACCACCAGGGGCTCGTCCTGCCGGGGGCGTCGGCGGTGGAGGACCGGGCTCCGGCGACCATGGCGAACATGACCGCCAGGACGGCTCCGGTCTTGACGAACTCCTTGATGACCCAGGCGGCGCTGTTGCCCTTGTACAGCCTCCACAGGGTGGAGCAGATCATCCAGGACAGGATGGCCATGAGCAGTCCCGAGGTCGTCACGGCGCCGCCGATGACGGACACGATCTGGTCCATGGGGTACCCCAGGGTCTTGATGGGGCAGAAACTGGTGGAGGCGTGCAGAAGGTTGGTGGACAGGGACCAGGCCGCGTTCCCGATCTGCATCCAGGCCGAGGCGAAGCCGTCGCGCTGGATCTTCTCGGACACGTCGTTCCAGGCGTCCGCGTCGAGCCGGGAGTGGAAGCCGGTGGTGGCGTCGGCCCACCTGTTGACCGGGAGGAACCCTGAGGAGGACTGGCCGACGTCGGCGGTGCAGACGGTCCCCTTCAGGATGGTGGGGTCGGTGGCGACGTCCCCTGCGGGAGCCGCCGCGCCGGGGCGGGCGGCCACGATCGTGACGTCGATGGTGGTGGCGTCGGCGGTGCCGGAGAAGGCGACGAGGCCCAGGAGGACCAGGATGAGGCCCAGGATGGTCCGTTGGGCGAGGGCGGCGGGTTTGACGGTCACTGGTGCGCCCCCTTCTTCGTGGGCCGGTAGGGAGTGCTGGAGGGGACGACGTGGACGAACCGGGTGGGCTCGGTGTCGACGGGCTCGCCGTTGGCGATGAACTGGCCGTCGTGGTTGCGGGCGCGGCGCATGGCGCGTCGCCACGGCGGCTCGACGTCGTCGACGAGCAGCCACACCGCCAGTGCCGGTGTGATCAGGAGGGCCGGTAGGAGGGCGGCGGGTCCCGTCAAGGGCCAGGCGGCCAGGCCGAGGATGGTGCCCGCGATGACGCCGCCGGTGATGGGGGCGACCCAGGCGGCCGGTATCTGGAAGGTCCAGAAGAACGTCGAGCGCGCCCGTTCGGCGCGCGCCCCCGTCAAATGGGTCAGGTCGTACATCGCGGCCATCAGGGCCCTCCGATCCGCCCTGGCCCGGAGACGGAGGCGCCGGATCCCGTTCGCACGGGGTCAGCGGAGCCGGACATAATCGTCATCGCCCGTGAGATCCGGCTGCGGGGTGGGGTCGCCGCCGGCGACTCCCGGCTGCAGCGCGGAGCCGTCGCCGCCCTCGCCGCCCGGCACCGGGTTCGGGTTCTGGCTGCCGCCGACACCGGTCTGGTTGAGGACGGCGATGACGAGGTTGACGATGGTCTGGAGGATGAACAGGGCGATGGGAATGATGACCTTGGGGGCGATCAGGATCAGTCCCGCGATCAGCGCCCCGGCCAGGAGGGAGCCGTCGCGGTTCTCCACGATCCGTCCGCCCTTGCGCTTCTGCCAGGCCCACCGCACGATGGCGGCGATGATGATGACGAGACCAACGTAGGCCGCGATGGTGAACAGGCCGGTGACGTTGGTGACGCCCTCGACGGTGGTAAGGAAGCTGTTCCACAGGGTGACGAAGTCGACGTTGGCGATCATTCGCGACTCCTTTCGCATGTGCGGGGCCGGTTGCCCTTGCACATGCGGACCGCGTCCCGTGGGGCCCTGAGGGTGCGGACGAGCGCGACGATCCGGGGATCCCGCCGGGCGGCCTCGGGGTCGGCGCGCAGCGCCCGCAGGGCCCACTCAACGGCGAGGGCCGTGTCGTCGACGAATCCGGGTGTGCGCTGCGCCGGCTGCGGCCGGGGACGGTGACTGCTGCTCATGCCCTCTTTCTGTGCGGGGGCGATTCACCGCTGCGGACGGGGCCTCCCGCATCGAGGCCCGCGTTCACGGTTCTCGGCTCGGCGCGGGCACTGCGCCTCCGACCACCACCTGTGGTGCGCCCGAACGGGCGCGCCGATCCCCGTCGAGAGGAAGCGTCGTGAGAATCGTCGAACTGTACGCCGAGAACGTGAAACGGCTGCGGGCCGTGTCCATCACCCCCGACCCCACGGTCCAGGTTATCGGCGGGCGCAACGCTCAGGGCAAGTCCTCCGTCCTGGACGCGATCTGGTTGGCCCTGGGCGGCGGGCAGGCCTCCCGGGCGATCACCCGCCCCGTCCGCGACGGCGAGGACCACGCGACCGTGGCACTCGATCTGGGCGACCTGAGGGTCACCCGTTCGTGGAGCGCGGCGGGCAAGTCCACTTTGCGTGTGGAGGCCGCCGACGGCGCCCGCTACTCCAGTCCGCAGGCGATCCTCGACCGCCTGGTGGGGTCGCTGTCCTTCGACCCGCTGGCGTTCACGCGCCTGCCCGCCCGCCAGCAGCGTGAGGCGCTGCTCGACCTGGTGGACCTGGATGTGGACCTGGACGAGTTGGAGGCGCAACGCGCGGCCCTGTACGCCGAGCGCACCCAGGTGGGCCGCCGGGGCAAGACCCTGGGCGAAGTCGCCGTCGATGAGAACCTCCCCGAGAGGGAGACGCCCGTGTCCGACGTCCTCGTTGAACTCCGCGGGGCCCAGGAGCACAACCGCGCCCTCGACATCCTCGACAGCGCCCGGCGCGACGCGCAGAACGACCTGTCCGCCGCCCTGGACGCGGTCGCCGGGCTCGAGCGCGCACTGTCGGACGCCCGGGGCGAGGTCTCCCGCGCCCGGGCGAACCTCGACGATGCGGAACGCGCGCTCGCCCGGGCCGGCGATCCGGTCGATATCGCCCCCATTGAGCAGCGGCTCAGCACCGTGGAGGACGAGAACGGCCGTATCCGCGCCAACAACGCGGCGCGCACCAGGGCGGCAGAAGTCGCCGCCCTCCGCAGGCGGTACCAGGATCTGACCGACCGCATCGCCTCCATTGACGCCTCCAAGGCCCGGGCGCTGGCCTCCGCGGAATTCCCCGTGGAGGGCCTGGGATTCGATGACGCGGGCGTCACCTATCGGGGAGTGCCCTTCTCCCAGGCCTCCAGCGCCGAGCAGATCCGAGTCTCCGTCGCTATGGCCATGGCCCTCAATCCCGAACTGCGAGTCCTGCGCATCATGGACGGCTCGCTGCTGGACTCCGAGGCGATGGCCGCGATCCGCGAGCAGGTTGGCGGAAGCGGCTTCCAGGTCTGGATCGAGCGCGTGGGAGACGCCGACGCGGGTGCCGTCGTCATCGAGGACGGCCGGGTCGCCCGGTAGGTCGCGGACCCCTTCCGACCACTACCGGGACAACGGCCAGCCACCCGACCGAGGGGAGACCCCGATGACCGCCACCACGACAACGGCGTCCACCGGCGCCGGTGCGGACAACGTCCTGAATGCCCGCGGGCCGGGCGCCTACCCCGGTATCCCTGCCGATACCTACCACGCCGATACCCGCAGCCTGTCCTCGACGGGGGCGAAGCGGATCCTGGACTGCCCCGCCCGCTTCCGGTGGCAGCAGGACCACCCGACGGGTTACGTGGCGGCGTTCGAGCTCGGCCACGCCGTCCACGCCCTGATCCTGGGCGCCGGGGCGGACCTGCACGTCGTGAAGGCGGACTCGTGGAGGTCCAAGGCGGCCCGGACGGAAAGAGCGGAGGCGCTGGAGGCGGGGAGCACGCCCCTGCTGGAGGCCGAGTACTCCCAGGTGCTGGACATGCGCGACGCCCTGGCCGCCCATCCGATCGCGGGCCCCCTCTTCGCACGCGAGGACAGGGTGTGCGAGACGTCCTTGTACTGGGACGACCCGGATACGGGCGTGGCGTGCCGGGCCAGGCCCGACTGGTGGTCCGCCGACCGCCGCCTGATCGTGGATCTGAAGACCACGTCCCGCAGTGCCGCACCCACGGAGTTCGGGCGCACAGCCGCCGTTCTCGGCTATCACCTCCAGGCGGCCTGGTACCTCCAGGGCGTGCAGGCCATCGCCGGAGTCGAGGCGGCCTTCGTGCACGTGGTGCAGGAGACCGCCCCGCCCCACCTGGTGTCGGTCGTCCAGCTCGACGCCGAGGCCCTCCAGGTCGGCGCCGAGCAGGCCCACCGGGCACGCAGCCTCTACGCCCGGTGCCAGGAGACCGGGCGGTGGCCCGGGTACCCGCCCACCGTCCACTCCGTCCACCTGCCGGGCTGGTACCTGGCCCAGCACGACATGGCCGAGGAGGCCGTCGGGGAAGGAGCGCTCTCATGAGAGGCGAAGACCGGACCGTTTCAGCCGCCGCCCTGACCGGTCAGAGCGGCGGTAGCGAGTCCACCGTCGTCGAGCAGACGCGGGCTGTGGCCGAGGTGCAGGCCGCGGTCACCGTCGCCCGCGCCTGCCCGCGCGACCTGGAGCGCGCCCGCGATGAGATGCGGCGCTCCTGCGCCGAACGCGCCTTCGCCGACCGGGCCTTCTACTCGGTCGCCGGACGCGGTCAGGGCCCGTCGGTGCACCTGGCGCGCGAACTCGCGCGCGTCTGGGGGAACATCGACTACGGGGTGCGGGAGATGCGCCGCGACGACGTCGAAGGCGTCTCCGAGGTCCAGGCCTACGCCTGGGACCAGGAGACCAACACCCGCACGGTGCGCTCCTTCATCGTTCCCCACGCCCGCACCACCAGGAAGGGCCGGCAGCGGCTGACCGACCTGGGGGACATCTACCTCAACAACCAGAACCAGGGCGCGAAGGCGGTCCGCGAGTGCATCTTCGCGATCCTGCCGACCTGGCTGGTGCAGGAGGCCCAGGATCTGTGCCACGCCACCATAAGCGGCGCGGTCGTCGCCGACGGTCTGGAGACGGCCATCGAGGGCGCCGTGAGCGCCTTCGACGCCCTCGGCGTGAACCAGGTGATGCTCGAACGCCGCGTGGGACGCCCCAAGACCGCATGGACCGCCGATGACGTGGCACGACTGCGCGTGGACCACAAGTCGCTGACGCGCGATGGCGTCCCCGTCAGCGAGATCTTCGAACCCGCCACGATCGACCCCGCCGTCCTGACCGGTCCGATGACCCCGCAGGAGTCCGGCCGCAGGACGTGACCCCCCTGCCCCGGCGGTGCGCTCCGGTGACGGAGCGCACCGCCAGGGGCGAAAAGCCCTCACCCGACCACTACCGGGAATGTCATCAACGGCAGAAAGGACACTTTCATGCGTGTGCGCCCTCAAATCACCATCCATGCGGACTCCTCGACCGGCCGGCGGCGTTCCGCGTCGGGCGGGTCCGCTGTGGTCTCCGCCCCCGCGGTGGGAGAGCCCCTGACCATGCGGTGGAGGCTCCCGCCCGGCGATGAGCCCCTGGCCCACAGGGAGCTCGAGGCCCTGGCGGCTCTGGCCGGCCACCTGCGCGAGAGGGGCCTGGTTCTGTGCGCCCGCCCGCAGGTGCGGCTGACGTACGGGTGGGCGGCGATGATCACCGTCTCCTGCCGGGTCCGCCCCGCGAGGGACGAGGGGGCCGGCGTCCGTCGGCGTCGGGAGGGGGCGGTGGCGTGCTGACCCTGACGGATCTGTTCTGCGGGGCCGGCGGGTCCAGTACGGGCGCTGAGATGGTGCCGGGCGTCGAGGTCGTCATGGCTGTCAACCACTGGCGGCTGGCCGTGGCCACGCACGCCGCGAATCACCCGGGCGCGGCGCACGACTGCGCCGACATCTCCCAGGTGGACCCGCGCCGCTACCCGTCCACGGACCTGCTGTGGGCGTCCCCGGAGTGCACCAACCACTCCATTGCCCGGGGAATGTCCCGCCGGCGGCAGGCGGAGGCCCGCCGCGCCGACCTGCTCGGGCCGCTGGAGGCCGACCGGCCGACGGACGAGGAGGCCGCCGTGCGGTCGCGGGCCACCATGTGGGACGTGGTGCGCTTCGCCGAGCACCACGCCTACCGGGCGATCGTCGTGGAGAACGTCGTCGAGGCCGCCTCCTGGGTGCTCTTCCCCGCCTGGCGCTCCGCCCTCGCGGCCCTGGGCTACGACATGCGCCTGGTCTGCCTGAACTCCATGCACGCCTCCGTCAACGGCCTGCCAGCCCCGCAGTCGAGGGATCGCCTCTACGTCGTGGCCTGGCGGCGCGGCGATGCCGCCCCCGACCTGGAGCCCGTGATCCGCCCGTGGGCGTGGTGCGAGACCCACGGGTGGGTGCGGGCGCTCCAGGTCTTCAAGGACCCGGCCAGGAGGGTCGGCCGATACAGGGCGCAGTACGCCTACCGGTGCCCGCAGGCCTCGTGCCGCAACCGGGTGGTGGAGCCGCCGACCCTGCCGGCGGCCTCGATCATCGACTGGACCGACCCGGGCACGCGGATCGGGGACCGCGAGCGCCCCCTGGCGCCCAGGACCCTCGACCGCATCCGGGCCGGGATCCGGCGCTACTGGGGCGGGGACTGGGCGCCGCGGCCCCCGGCCGGGCAAGGCTCCGACCGGGCGCCGTCCACCGCCGCCGGGGTGCTGCGCGCCCGGGCCGACAGCGCCCCGCCGTCGGCCGTTCAGCCGTTCATCGCCGAGCTGCGCGGCGGGGGCTCAGACGCCAGGCCCGTGACCGACCCGCTCGCCACAGTGACCGCCTCGGGCAACCACCACGCGCTCGTCTGCCGCGGGGCCGCCCCCGATGGCGCACCCACCGGGCTCCTCATGCGCAACAACAGCGCCCGCGGCGGGCGGGCCCATCTGACGACCCCCGCGAGCGAGCCCGCGCGGACGATCACGGCCGCCGGGCGCCAGTCCCTCCTGACCGGACGGACGACCGACCTGGACGACGTCCGCTTCCGCATGCTCACCCCCGACGAGGTCAAACTGGCCATGGCCTTCCCCGGCGACTACGTCGTGCTGGGCAACCGGCGCGAGAGGGTCCGCCAGGCCGGCAACGCCGTCACCCCGCCCGCCGCCCGCGACATCGTCGCGGCCCTCGCCCGGGCGCTGACCCCATGACCGGCCCCGCCCCCTACCACCGGGACGCGGCGGTGACGGTCTACCACGGGGACTGCCTGGACGTCCTGCCCGCCCTCGACGCCGAGTCCGTGGACGCCGTCATCACCGACCCGCCCTACGCCCTGAACCTCACGGGGCGGGAGCGGGACCGCCCCGCCATGCTCGGACATCTCGCCACCGGCCGCGAGCGCCGCGGCGCCTTCGCCTACGGCGGCGCCCACACCCGCGGCGTCGCCGACTCCGACCCCCGGGCCTTCCAGTCCTGGTGCACCACCTGGGCGGGCCAGTGCCTGCGCCTTCTCAAGCCCGGCGGGCACTTGCTGGCCTTCGGGGCCCCGCGCACCTACCACCGCCTCACCGCCGGAATCGAGGACGCCGGATTCGAGATCCGCGACTCCATCGCCTGGCTGCACGGGCAGGGCCTTCCCAAGTCGAGGAACCTGAACGGCGCGCACGAAGGATGGGGCACCGGCCTCAAACCCGCCCACGAGCCGTGCACGGTGGCCCGCAAGCCCCCGGAGGGGACGGTCACCGCCAACGTCCTGGTCCACGGGACCGGGGCCTTGCACATCGACGCCTGCCGCATTCCCGCCGTTCCGACCGGGGACAGGCCCGCCCGCGGCGGGGCGGAGCACGGCAGATGGCCGACCAACGCGGCCCTGGACGCCACGGCCGCCGCCGAGCTCGACGCCCGATCCGGCGCCGGGCGCGACGACGTCACCGGCCCATCCCGGTTTCTCCCGGTCTTCCACTGGGAGCCCAAGGCCCCCGCAGCGGAACGGCCGCGCGTGGCCGGCGTCGCCCACCCCACCGTCAAGCCCCTGAACCTCATGCGCTGGCTGGTGCGCCTAGTCACCCCCTACGGGGGAACCGTCCTGGACCCCTTCGCCGGATCCGGCACCACCATCCAAGCCGCCCTGGTCGAGGGCGTGGACGCCATCGCCGTCGAGCGCGAGGAGAAGTACCTGCCGCTCATCCGCGAGCGCATCGGCCGGGCCCGGGAAGTGCCCCTCGACCTGTGGGGCGGAGGACCGGCATGAGAATCGTCTTCCAGATCCCCCGGGGAATGTGGATGAGCGCGAACCGGCCGATCACCCACCACGCGCAGCGGGCCCGGATCGTGCGGGACCTGCACGCGCTCGCGGCGTGCACCGCACGCCGGTCGGGCGCCGGGGCCCTGCCCGAACCCTGTCTGATCACCTGGCAGATCGCCTACCCCAAGGGCACTGGCGTCAAGGCCGACCCGCCCAACGCGGCGCCCACGACCAAAGCCCTTCTGGACGGGCTCGTATCCGCCGGGCGCCTGTCCGACGACAACCCGACCGTGGTCACCGCCCAGACCTTCACCCGCGGCCCCAACACCGAGCAGCGCGGCCTCCACCGGATCACAGCGACCATCACCGACCTCCGGGAGGCCCCGTCATGACCAGCAGCCGGCGGGACGGGGAGCGCGCGCCCGGAAGGCCGCCCGCGTTCCCGCCGTCCGAGCTGGTTCCCCACCGCTCCCGCCACCAGCAGACCTATACACCTACACCTGAGGAGACCCAATGGACACCATCATCCCCATGCCGCACGTCGGCGAGACCTGGCGCGTGCGCGCCACCGGAGAGCCCGTCGCGGTCACCGACTCCTACGCCACCGCGATCACCGGCGGACGCGTCGAGGTCGCAAGTGCTCGCGGACGCCGATGGAGCATGTCCCTCGCGGCGTTCCGCTCCCACCACGAGCCCATCATGACGCACCCGCTCCCCCTGGACCGGGCCATCGCCTTCGCCATGGCCGTTGGCGACGGCGACTACCACATGCGCGTCGACCAATCCGGTCAGATGCGCCTGGCCATGCTCACCCGGGATGCCGCCATCGCATCCGCCGGCGGTGACATCGACGCACTGGCCGGTACGGCCGCGTGGGCCGCCTCCTGGGTTGCCGTCCTCGACACGGCCGGCCTCCCCGCCACGACCGAGGTCACCCGGCGCATGCGCCGCGAGGACGTCCTGACCCATGACTGTCGGACCGTCATCATCACTCCCTACCACCCCATGTCAGATACGCACTGGGCGGCGATCCTCATCGAAGCGGTCGGCAAAGTCGCCCGCGCCCTGGCCCCCGACGCGACCAGCCCCACCGGTCACGCCGGGGATCTGCGCGCCGAACTGGTCCAGGTCGCCGGCGTGGCCCTGGCCTGGGCCGCCCGCCGCCTCGACGATGCCGAGAAGGAGGAAGTCGGATGATCATCAGAGTCCGCCCGGGCGGAGATCGACCGAACGCGGGGTTCAGATCGCCGTTGGAACCAATCCTCGGATGAAGTCGCGCACGTCGGCCTGGTATAGGTCCATCGCTCTCGCCACCTCGGCCACCCCGACCCTGTTCGTGGATCCGTACATGACTTTGCGCAGGAGTTGAGAGCCCTCGGGGACGACACCGCCCGGCTCGGATGAGCGATAACCGCGGTCGGACAATTCCATGCAGATGCTCCGGTACTGCCAGGCGCTGAGAAGATCAAGTTCGTGGAGGCGGTGGGTCATAGCCATCGCGGATACCGTCCAGAATGAGCGGGCGGCGAGGATACGATCCACGCTCGCGTTGCGCATGGACTGGGAGAAGACGCCACTGTCCGGCATGAGGAGACTCGCCGCGAACCGGTTCGCTTCGGTTTCCCGCTTCTTGGACTCGTCAAGGCGCATCTCCTGCTCTCCGTGCAGAACCAGGTGCCCGAGTTCGTGCGCGACGTCGAATCGCTGGCGTTCTGCCGACTTGGATGTGTTCAGGAAGATGTATGGGGTGCCGTCCCGGATGAGGCAGAAAGCGTCGATGTCGTCGTGTTCGTGGTTCAGTGCGGCGAAGCGCACACCCTTGGCCTCCAGTAGGTGGACCATGTTCTTGATCGGCCGGTCCCCGAGGCTCCAGCGGCGGCGCACAATCTCGGCGGCGTTCTCGGGTACGAACCCGTCCAGGCTGGGGATCTGCGGGGACGGGAGACGGAATCTGGATTCGATGATCCCGAAGAACTCCACCGTGAGTCTTGCGTCGGCCAACACGGCGTCGCGTCTGGCGGCGGAGGCCTTGCTGAGCTTCCGGAAACTGACTGCGGTGGTCAGGATATCGTCCATCGTTTCCCGAGCGAAGAACCCCGGTGGTGTACTCAGCGCGTCGGCGATCCTGCGGATCATCTCATCGCTGGGAGTGATACTGCCATTCTCATAATTAGTCAAGGAGCGGCGAGAGACTCCGCTCCGCTCGGCAAGCCTGGTTCGTGTGAGCGCTCGCCTTTGCCGGGCCAATCGAAGACGAGTGGGATTGAAAGCATTCATGGTGTCATAGTGGTTGGACGTCCACATTGACGTCGTCGTCGTCATCGGGGCGGTCGAATATCGACAGATCCCCGTCGAGGTCGAGGAATCTGACCATGATCCGATCCTCCCAGTTGGTGACGAAGCCGTTATCGTCCATCTCGGAGGGTCGGGAGAACTCGAGGTTCAGACCGCGCTCGGTGCGTTCGTAGATCAGCAGCCAGAGAGGGGCGGTCTCGGCCGCGGCGGTCTCCGCCTGCTGCTCGACCCCGGGAACCTCGAACATGGCCGGCGTCCTCACCGTGGAGACCGCGAGCGATCCGCGGGTCGCCTTGCCCTTCCTGACGCGCGGCTTAACCTTGCGGTCCTGGTGGGCCACGTGCGTTCCCGAGGTGACCGTGAAGGTCATCCGCTTCTCGGGGTGCAGGAGGCGGGGTTGTTGGTTGACGTAGACACAGACCCACAACGACGGTGCCAGGATCCTGGAGAAGTTCTCCATGGAGTCGTGATAGATGTCCGTCCCGGGTGTGGAACGCAGAGCCATCGACGTCCGGTTCGTCGCCCGCGACAGACCGGGGCGCAGGGCCATGTGGATCAGGTCCGAGGACAGGCCGAACTCCGCCAGGCGACGCTCGTCGTCGGATGCGTCGGAAGTGATCAGGCGGACGACTGACATGGACATCGAGTTCCTCTCAAACGACTGGATGCCCAAAACTCTACCACACTTGTGGTCCAGAAATGCGCAACCCACTCCCGGGCGGGGGCGTTCAGCGGCGCCCCGCGGAGGCGAACCAGAACCTCCACGTCCCGTCCGCGGTGCGGCGGGCGCGGTCGGGGTCGGGCGTCGTCGGCAGGGAGTGGACCTCCCTCAGGGCCGCCCACGCGGCGTCGCCGTCAGTCTGCTCGCACCGGTAGGTGATCTCCTCCACGGTCATCCCCATGTCGTCGAACCTACCATTGACGCCGACGGCGCCATCCCTCTCGGCGACGGCCAGCACCTCGCCCGGCGCCGGCGTGCCCGCCCAGGCCCGTTCCCCCAGGGCCCGGGTCAGGGCCGCGGCGTCGGATCCGGCCACACCGCGGAAACGGCGGGTGTGATTCTGCCCCTCCGCCAGGCGCAGCCCCGGGATGAGCAGACTCGCGGGATCGACCATGTGAGCGGAGACGGCCCGGCGGGCCTCCTCCCACCCCCTGGTGCGCTTGCGCCCGGTGACGGCGCGCCCGGCCCAGGCCGAGTCGTCACCACCGCTCAGGGGCCTCCCCACCTCGGCGGGGCAAGTGTGGTCGACCTCGCCGGTCACCACGCAGTAGAAGCGGCCGCATGCGGGGCACTGCTCACCCTCGACGCGACGCATCCGGCCAGCGACCTCACGGGAGAAGACGCGTCCGGCCGACCCGGTGAGCATCCGCTCGTAGACGTCCCTGGGCGACTGCCAGGCGTAGGTCGACCCGTCCAGGGTCGTGGCGTACAGGACGCCCTCATGATCGTTATAGCCGACCTCCCGCAACGCCGAGGACCGCACCGCCGCCGGCTCGGTGCCGGCACGCCGCTCGGTCTCAGCGGCGAGCCCGGCCATGGACCCGAACTCGTTGAGCGCGAAAGTCGGGTGCTCGTTGCCCAGCACCCACGACACCTGACGTCCAGCCATCGCGCCCGTCTCCTCGTCCATGCCCATGGGCTGGACCGCCCAGGCGCCGCGCCCGGTGCGGTGGACCCGGCACCAGCCGGACACGTGCCTGTCGGCGGTGCCCGCCTGGACGGGGATGTCGAAGGTCACTACCCCGGTGTCGGCCATGCGCTCCAACGCCGCCACCGACGGCATCCGCAGCGTACCCGCGTCCCCGGTGTAGGTGTGCTGGATGGTCCGGACCCCGCCGATGCTCATGGCGATCTTCGGTGCCGGATGGCGCAGATCGATCGGAGCGGTGCGCAGCGCGTCGGCCCAGAAGTGACTGGATGCTCCAGATCGTCCGCGGATGATGGACATGGCCGGGGTTGCGCCGGTGCGCGCGATCTCCGTGCGGCGCTCATCGAGTTCACTGGCTGGCGGCGAGACCGCCCGCCCCGTGTAGCGTCCGCGCTCGTCTCTCAGCCAGTCCGACTCCCTGTATGTGCTCACACCTCCTTCTGTGCGGGGACTCGGAGAAGGAGACTGCCACCAGCGTCGAGAAGACGAGCCGCACCTGGTCAGCCCCGCCAGACGACGCCGGACCCGATGTCGACCGCGTCAACCAATCCGGCGTCGGCGACGGAGGCGACCAGGTCGGCCTCGGTGGCCGGATTGATGATGATGACGTTGCCCTCGGGCAGGGGCACATCCGTATAGGGACTGTGGAACGTCCCCAGTATGTAGAGGGGGAAGTCGTAGTTCCAGGCCTTGACATCGGTGACGGCCCGGGCGCCTCGGGCGGATAGGGCCCAGCGGGCGTCGTCGGGCATGAGGTTGACACGCCGCCCGGCGCAAGAAGCCTCGGTGGCGGCGATGATGAGCCTGCGGGCCAGGCCGTGGCGAGCCATGTAGGCCGCCACCTGACCCTTCGCGGCCTCGTCGGGGTAGGAGGGCTCCAGTGAGGCGACGACATCGGCCGGCGAGTCGAAGACCTCCAGGTCTCCTTCCGCGTCGCGCACGGCCAGGTAGAAGGGACGGCCGGACGGTGTCCGCTGGCCCTGTCGGATCGTGGTGCTCATATCGGTTTCCTTTGCTCGGAGTCGATGATCCTCGGTAGTGGTCGGAGAGCCCCGTCACCGGATGACGGCACGGATACCGGTCATATCCACCGGCGCCCGGCGGAGCTGGCTCAGCGAACCAGAGCCCGAGTCAAAGGCCATTGCAGTGCGCGCGTCTCACCACGCCAGTTCGCGCGGTCGGGTCGCTCGTCGCCAGGGTCAGGAGGTCGCGGGCCCGTTGGACGCGTCCGGTGCGCGCCAGGACCCCGGCGGCCAGGCGGGCCGCCCGCGGGTCGGCGGGGGCGTAGACGGCCAGGCGGGGGTCGTCGTGGTCGGCCAGGTCGGTGAGCACCACCTGGCGGGTGGCGGTCATCAGTCGTGGCCACGCCGCGTCCAGGTCCGCCCACACGCGTCCGGCCTGCTCCCGGGCCCGGCCCGTCAGGACCGCGCGCACGGCCGCCGGGATGAGGCCGCCGTCCAGCTCCGGGGCGCCGGCGACCGGGTCGTCGAGGTGCTCCCCGCCCCAGGCCGCCAGGTCCGCCCACCCGTCGGCGTCGCGCACCCGGCCCGCCGGGCGGGAGGCGATCGCCGCCCGGATCATCCTCAGCACTCTCGTGCGGGAGTCCGGCGGCAGGGCCGTCCACTGGGCGCGCACCGTGGACGCCGTCCAGTGCGCGACGTAGCCGGGGCGGCCCAGCGCGTGGGCGACGCACGCCTCCAGGGTCCGCGGGCCGACCGTCACCGCTTGTGCCGCGGTCTGCCCGGGGCCGTGGCGCGGGTCGGTGCTCATCTGCTCCCCCGTCCCGTCGCGGGCCTCCGGCCGGCCGCGGCCGCGCTCGCGGCCAGTTCGTGGGCGGCCCTGGCGGCCCCTTTGAGCCCATCCGCCCCGGTCGTGTCGTCGACGTCGCCGAAACCCCCCTCGATCTCCAGGCGGGAGAGCGCGCGGGGACTGTCGGCGGTGTCGTCCAGGGAGGGGGTGAGTCGCGCGATGTCGCGCGCATCCGGTTCGGGATGATCACTTCGGGGCACCCCGAGGTCGAGCAGCCAGGAGCCCAGTTCTTCGACCCTGGCCCAGTAGCCCTTCATGACGCACGGGGCCTTGCCCTCCAGCTCGGCCACGCCGACGCCGCGGCTGGCCGTCTCGTCGGATCGGATCCACTCGGGCACGCGCGGCACCGACCGGGGGTCCAGCAGGGCGTGACCGCGCGCCGTGTCGTTGGGGTTGGCCCCCAGCAGTACGCGATTGGCCAGGTTCATCTTCAGCGGCACGCTCACATTGGTGTTGGCCTGGGCCATCTGGGTCGACAGGGCGACCCGAATGCCGACGAACCGCATCTCGGCCGGCAGCTTGTTCACCGTGCTGATCAGCGTCTGGGTCACCAGATTCTTGGTCAGGGCCTCGACCACCAGCGGATGGTCCTTGGGGACGCCCTTCGGGACGGGCTCGAGCGCGAACAGGCCGGTGACCTCGTCCACGACGACCAGCAGGGGCGCGGGGCGCGTCCGGGCGGGCAGGTCCTGGATCTTCTGGGCCCCGTGGCGGCTCAGGACGCCGGCTCGGCGCTGCCCCTCCTCGTAGACCAGGCGCAGGACGGCCAGGGCCTGCTCCTTGGAGTCGCATCCCCACCCGCCGGGGCGGCACAGGTTCTTGCACCAGGTGTAGTCGACGGCCTTGTGCGGTACGGTGACGACCGCGAGCTCCCAGCCTCGGGCCAGGCACGAGGCGATCAGGCAGTCGATGAACACGCTCTTGCCGCTGCCCGCGGTGCCCGTGGTCAGGAGGCCGGGGGTGGCGTCGAAGTCGAGCTCCACATCGAAGTCGGGCTCACCGGCCCCTCCCAGCCCCCTGCCGATGGGCAGGCTCCAGATCCCGCACCGATCGGAGTCGAGGGGGTAGGGGATCGCGACCGGGAAGGTCGGCAGTTCACCGGGGCGGATCCGCATGGTCAGGGCCGCGGCGTCCGTCCGCAGGTACCAGCCGGGACGGCCGATGACCGTGGTGACCGCCTCGCCGAGCCTGGCGTCGTGTCGCGAGGGCACGTAGCTCGGCGGCAGGTCGACGTCGAAACCGCCGCCGTCCGCGCCGCGCACCCGCACCTCCCACGGCCTGACCCCCAGGGCGGCGGCCAGGGCCTCACGGGCGCGCAACTCGTCGGGGTCGAGGCGCCCCATGGTCGCCCTGTGGCCGTGAGGGTCGAAACCGATCATGACCCACCCCTCGCCGGGATGACGGGCCTCGTACATCTCGGCGAGCAACGCCGCCTGAGCGGCTCCATCAGCGGGCTTGACCGTATCGGGCAGGGCCACGACTCTCTCGTCGTTGATGCTGACGACGTCCACCTGGCAGGAGAAGTAGGCCCGGCGCTCGACCAGGTCGACGCCGACCAGGCGCCAGGTTCCTCCCAGACGCTCGCCGAGTCGAGGGGCCACCGCCCGCTCGTAGGTCTGTGAGTGAAGGGCGGGGTCGGTGAAGGAGTCTGGCAGGGCCACGGGCTGGATCCTGGTCATACGACCATCGCCAGCGAATTCTCGAGTCTGTTCATGTCCCGTTACTGACAGGGCTTCCACCCGGCAGGGCACAGGCCGGGGTCGTCCGTCCACTACTGGGGCGCCACCAACGGGAAGGAATCCCCATGACCAGCGACAGTTTCATCGGACTCGTCCGCGCCGTCAGGCGCGCTGGGGCGAGACCGCCGACCAGCGGCGCCCGGGCCGCCCGAGCGGCCTGCGACATCATCGGATCCGCCCGCGCCGTCGGCGCGGCTAGGCGGTGCACGGGCCGCGAGCGCGAGACCGTGCGCCGGGCGGCGCTGGTGGACCTGACCCGGGTCGCCCGGGCGGCCCTCGGCATCCCGGCAGACATCACCCTGACCCGCCCGGGGCTCAACGTGCCCGACGACCTCGGCCAGCTCGAGCTGGTCGCCTACGGGCTGGTCGTCGAGATCGCTGCGGTGATGACCGGTGAGCCCGACGACCGCACCGCCCAGGCCCGGCGCGACCTCGAGATCGGTTCCCTCCTGTGCGACCTGGTCGGGCTGGCCGCCTCCCCCGCGCTCGAGGAGACGCGATGAGCGGGGTCGGACGCGCTGGCCGGCGCCGGGTCTACTTCTTCTGGTGCGATCCCCTGACCGCCGCGGTGCGGATCGTGATGTGCGCCGGTGTCATCTTCGCCGCCCGCAGGTGGGTGCCGGGCGCGGTCGAGGCGTTCATGCGCCTGGACCCCGTCGCCCAGGGGCGCGCCGCCGCTCTCGCCGTCATCGTGGCGGCCCTCGCCTGGCTGATCAACGGGGCCGTCGTGATCATGATCCGCCGTCCCGTCCCGCCCGCGCCGGCCGACGGCGAGCAGCGCCGCTTCGAGCGGTGGGTCGACGCCCAGCCGGAGGCCAGCCGGGACCGCAGGGCCGCCGCCAAGCGGCTGCGCCCCGCCTGGGAGGCGTGGCAGTCCCGGGGCCGTATCGACGGGCCGGGCCGGGCCCGCCACGAGGCCGCCCACGCCATCGTCGCCCGCGCCCTGGGCCATACCGTGACCTGCGCCGACATCCGTCACGCGGGGGACCGCAGTGGGCGCGTCGAGTCCGTCCCGCCCCTGCCCTCGCGCGGAATGGGTCCCGACCTGTGGGACGAGCTGACCATCGCCTTGGCCGGATCCGCCCTGGACCTGGCCGAGGGCCGCCACTACGCCGGTTCCAGGGACGACATCCAGATGGCGGAGGCCACCGCCGCCGCCCTGATCTCCACCAATCACACCCCCGAGGGCGCGGACGGCCCCCCCGGGACCATCGCCCGGGCCACGGCCGCCGCCCGCGCCCGCGCCGCCCGGATCCTCACCGACCATCGGGACCAGGTCGACGTCCTCGCCGCCGCCCTGATCGAGCGCCGCGCCCTCACCGGCCGTCAGATCCACGACCTCCTCCAGCACCAGCCGGAGAAGAAGTGAATCACGCGGGCTCCCCTCCGCCCCCGAATAGGGACGGGGGGAGCCCGTCGAAGCAGCCGCCCCGGCATTGCCGGGACGATTCAATGCCCGCATATTCGATGCCGGCGCCGGAAGGAGCCACTGCAATGCACGCGATCCATCTCCATGAGGGGATCGACGCCTTCATGATCGCTGTCCGGATCGTTCCGGACGGGGGCCGGTCATGAGCGCGGACCCGACCCCCCGCCGCCGCGGGGCGCCGTGGCGGCGCCGGGCCCCCCGCCACGCCGACGACGCCTCGCGACACGGCGCGACGGACGTCGCGACGCTGTCGTCACCCACGACGGCGCTGACCGCGGTCGTCGCCCTGGGCGCCACCGTGGCCTCCGTGGAGGGGCTGGCCGAGCTCATCCACGCCACCGCGGCCCTGTCCGCCCCCATGGCCTGGGCCATCGGATCTGTCATGGACCTGGCCGTGATCGTCCTGGCCCTCCAGGCGCGCGAGGCCATCGTGACCGGTCGAGGCGGGCGCCTGGAGATGACGTTGACGTGGGTCGCGTCCGTCGCCTCGGGCGTCGCGTCCGCGTCATGGCAGCTGGGCCGCGCCGGCGCCCAGGCCGCCGGCGTGCGCCTCCTGCTGCCGCTGCTGGCGGCCGGCCTGTGGCATCTGAGCCTCGTGGGCGCGCAGCACGCCGCCGACGCCCGCCCCGCCCGGCGTCAGGCCCGCGCCAGCAGG
>ERZ772967.1075-NODE-1075-length-19443-cov-10.041108_pt1 | contig 19443 bp, 17 predicted proteins | sample MGYA00511677_ERZ772967 | MGnify/ENA primary metagenome ERZ772967 (study PRJEB29015, sample SAMEA2737931) | human oral metagenome | biome: human oral; feature: human-associated habitat; material: dental | place: China | collected 2146 ...
AGATCAAGGCCACAACAACACACTTGTACAGTCCTAGTGTGGGTTTCCGTCCTGCCCGGGAGGCTGGCGCCTCGCGGAGATCATGGATGCGTGCGACAAGGTCGGTGATCTGCTCGCTGCTAAGACCTGTGCTAGAGTACACGGGAAGGCTCAACTTTCGATTGACTGTGTTGGTACCATCAATTATTCAGGAAGTTGAGCCTTCCTCGCGCATACCGACACGCACAACACGTCAATTAACTATTGCAACCATCAATTCTGACTAAGCCTCAGTTTCCTGTCGATTCTGTTTGACGAATTTGATCAACTCGCCCCTACTGGAAATGCCAAGACGACGGTAAATATTTCGCAGGTGGGTGTCCACCGTGCGTTTGCTCAAGTACAACGCGTCAGCGGCCTGCGCATTGGTGCAACCCGCAGCGATCTGCTCAGCGACCCGTTGCTCACTGACGCTGAGTCTCCGCGAGTCATCAGCGGCATCTGGAGAAAAATTGCTTGGACACATCGAGGAGTTGGATAATTTGTTGATGGCGCGCCACGACTTTTCTGCGGCGCACATGTCATTTTGCAAGCATTCCGCTATCGCGTCTTCATGGCAAGAAACAAATATGGCTCTGAGCTGTTGTCTCCAATTCAGGATCGATGGGTTCGTGAGCTTTGCCGAAGCCAAGGACCGCCCGGTGGCGAAATGTTTGTCGATGGCCAACTGAACGCTGCCCTTGCGACGATCCAGGCCTGCTGAACAGTGCATGGCGAACACCCTGAGAACGGCATGGGCGCCCTCGTCCAGAGGTAGAAGCAACTTCGACCCGTCAGACCCCTTCTGGAGATAGTGCATGGCGAGTTCGCAGAACTGCGCGACGCGGGAGGCACGCATGGCCGAGGTGGCCTCCGCCGCACGTGCGAGCAAATCACTGGCCAGCTTCTCGTCCTGATGATGGAATGCAACCAGCGAATGCACGATGAGAACCCAGACGCGAGCGGCTTTGCTCGTGCTGGCGAGTGATCGCGCTCTCCAGCACCACACCGCTGCCTGATCCATCAAGTTGTTCATGGCCATGGCCAGTCCCGCAAGGCAACAGGGTACGAGCGACAACCCGCCCGAGGACAGCTCATGTCGTACGGCCAGCTCGCACAACTGGCTACTCGCGGAACGTCGGGTGAAGGAACGTAGACCCGCCACTCCTGCGCGTATCAGCGGGGCCGATGGGAGATCACCGCGCGACATGGCGACAATGCGTCGAAGCATGCGCCACCGACGCGCAGGATCAACGCAGGCGGTCGCCGGGGAGGTTGTGATCCAGGTGAGCGCCGCCGCGACCGCCCGGGAAGCACCGGGGTCGAGAGTCTCCAGGACCCTCTCCGCAAGACGCGCGGACAGGGTTGGATACTCCAGGGCAACCAGGGGCGACAACACGTCACACACGGCATCAGGCACGGTGTCCGCGGTGTCGAGGGCCTCCAACGCCACCCCGAGTGCCGTCAGATCACTGTCGAAACACATGATGGCCAGTTCCGTCGCCACGTCCCCCACCGACCTGTTCCCGAGAAGCCGCGGAAGAGACCGCATGATGCGTTTTCTTCCCCGGCCGTCGGCCGCCCCGGCAACCCGTCGGATCACGTCCGCGACTTGCGGCGTCAAACAGGATTCCCTGTCCCCGGTGAACAGCTCGAGCACACCGGAATGGTGTGCGTCGTCCGCCTCTCCGCAGTCGAACAGGGGCAGGATGGCGCATCGGGCGATGTCGAACGCTCTGGTGTCGAGGCGCGCCCGCAGACGTTGCCACAAGGCCGCATCCAGTTTCGGAGGCACCGATTCCGACGAAATGGCCAGCACCATGCGTCGAGCGGAGTGAGCGCCCAGACTCGTGCTCTCCAGATCCTGACCGACCTTCACCGTGGCCACCGGGTCTCCACGCAGCGCGAGGCACAGGAGAAATATCGCCTGGTCGTGGATTCGAGGGAACTGAGTGCACAGGACATGAATGACCGCATCGGCCAACGAATCTATGACTGCCGACTTCATGTCGGGCTCGCCATCGCGGGTGTGACACAGCGCCGTCAGAAACAGGTGCACCAGGATGGGATGGCACCCGCACACGGTTTCGATCAGCGTCCGGTGGTCGTTCAGCGCGTCGCCGGTCTGCTCCCGCACCGTGCGCCACACCTCGTCGGCTGGCATCGTGTGCTGCAGCAACAGCTGCGGTTTCAGATGGCTGAGGCGCGCCACGAGGTTGAATTCATCCTCGGCGTCATCCGTGGCCACCACCACCTGTATGCCACGACGCACCAAGGCCTCGATGTCGGACGTCAGGGCGGGTTCCATGCGAAACATTCCACGGTCGTCGATGCAGACACCCGTGACTCCCAGATCAACCATGCGCTTGGGCCATGACTCGCCTGGTATCGTCGCCCTCTCGATCCGGCCATCGTGATTGCGGACGACGGTGACCTCGCATCCCTCGGAATGACCCACCAAGTAGGCCCGCCTCCCCGATCCCGGAGTGGCTTCCAGCACCGACTCGGGCCAACCTGGAATCTCCCGTGCAGCGGAAGCAGGCGCTATGGTCAACGAGCCGCCTTCACGGGTTTGGCCTCGCGGAAATCCATTCTCGACACCCGGCCGTGTCATCGTGTCATCGAGCACCACCGGCACGGTGCCGTCCTCTGACCATGTGGGCTCCTCCTTGGAACCCACTGCACTTTCAGTTCTGTCAGCTACCCCCGCGATCTCCATGGTGATGCCTCCGTCTCTTCGGGCGTCGCCGGTGGCGTCCGGACGAGCCAAGCATAATGACTCCCGAGGCCACATGGACAGAGAACGAGACAAATACTAACTTTCGGCCAATAGGTGTGGACAAATTGGCCTAGTGGCTTCCATGCCCGCGAGAATCACCGGAACCGATCAAGCCACTCCCGGGCCACTTCATTGATAATCGCGATTTCAACGAAATCCGTCTCGACAAAGCCCCACCAAACATGGACGAGTATGGTGAAATCGTCCACTGACTCTCGCAAATATGGTTCGACTAGGTACTTTGTTGGGTGCTCTTGGTGTCACGTGGCGGAAACAGCGGGCAGGCATGCGCATGCTTCTCGTGGGGTTGAGCCAGTCGAGGACAGGTTCCGGGAGGCCCGACCAGGTTCTCTGGCAATGGCGCCCGGGGCCGGGTATGCATGGTGACTCGGGCGCCTTCGAGTCCGGGAAGATTCCGCCGGATCAGTCCGCCTGCCCTCTCGACAGGTCGCGACACCGCCCCCTGGAACACGTCCGGGTGGAGGCGGAATCTTCTCCCGCCTCCACCCGGACATGGATGGATGGATCGTTGACAGCAGCTCCTACTTCACACGCTGGCCCCGCCACTTGAAGGTGAGCGCGGCCAGGACACCACCCACGACCGTCCAAACGCCCAGCACGATCGCCACCGTGCCGAGGTCCCAGGTGCCACCCGGCTCGGCCGACGCCAAGGACTCCGGCAGGAACACGAAGCGCAGGCCCTTGGCCATCCACAGCAGAGGGAAGGCGTAGCCGATGTAGGCCAGCGCGGCAGGGATCATCGACAGGGGGAAGAAGACCCCGGAGATGATCTGCAGGATCAGGAATGGAGGAGTGGCCGCCCCGGCAGCGGCTCGCGCGTTGGGGATCAACGCCGTGTACGCGAGGCCTGCCAAGGAGCAGGAACTCACCCCGAGCAGGACCACCCATACGAGGGTGAACCAGCGTGTGGCATCGGATGGCATGGGCAGGTGGTAGAGAACCATCCCCAGGATCATCAGGATGATGACCTCGAGTATCGTCGTGACGAGCGCCTTCACCGTGATCCCGATGAAATAGGCGCCCCGCGGCATCGGGGATGCGGCCAGCCTGCGAATGAGGCCCTCCTCCCGATCGAGGGTGATGCTGATCGCCAGCGACTGGAAGGTGGTGCTCATCACACCAACGGCGATCATCCCGGAAATGAACAGCAGTCGATAGTCGACATCGGTGCCGGGCACCTTCTGATCGAACACGGCGCCGAAAACAAGCATCATCATCACCGGAAGAGCCATGTTGAACAGCATCGACTGCCAGTCCCGGAAGAAGGCCACCATCTCAACACGCACTCGCGTCAAACTTGCTGAAGCCAGTCCCGGAATCTGCTTTTGCGTTACGGCGCCAATTGCACGCGCCGCCGGTGCCTGCGTCATCTCGCTCATCGGTGTTCCTTCGCTTGTTCGACCATGTTGATGTAGATCTGCTCAAGACTCGGCTGAGTGATCTGCAGCCCGGGTATTTCTGCAATACCGTGACGTTGCGCAGCATCCAACAACAGCCTCAGCAGCGCCGTCGGCTCATCAGTGCCGTACAGACAACTGTGAGGCTGACTCTTCATTCTCTCCGCCAAGCTCAGCGGAACCTCGACCAAAGGATCAAGGTCGTAGGAGACCCGGTACCGTCGGCCGGTCAGCCGCGCAAGTTCGCTCAGGGTACCGACATGCACGATCTTGCCTCGAATGATGATGCCGGCTCGCTGAGAAAGCTCCTGGGCCTCGTCCAAGTAGTGGGTGGTGAGCACGGTGGTCATCCCCGTGCCGGTGAGCAGACGCACCAGTTCCCATGCCTCGCGCCGAGCCTCCGGGTCGAGCCCGGTGGTCGGTTCGTCCAGAAACAGGAGCCGAGGCCGACCAACCACGCCCACGGCCACGTCCAGGCGTCGGCGCTGCCCGCCTGAGAGCTTCGTACTGAGCACCTTTGCCTTGGGACCGAGCCCAACCATGTCGATGAGCTGCCCGGTCGGGAAGGGATCAGGGTAGAACGCAGCGAAATGATCAATGATCTCCCGCACCGTGAGATCTGAGTACTTCGCCGTGCCCTGCGGCACCACCCCCACCTGGGCGCGCCATTCGCGCTCATCGTTCTGCGGGTCACGTCCCAGTACGCTCACCGTACCGCTGGTACGTCGCTGCGCACCCGTGAGGATGTCGATGGTGGTCGTCTTACCGGCACCGTTGGGACCGAGAAAGGCAAACACCTCCCCACTCTCCACTTGCAGGTCAACATTGTCGACTGCGACGAAACTACCGTATGCCTTCCTCAATCCGCTGACAGTGATGGCACTCGACATCACCAATCCTCCTTCCCAACTGTCAATCAAGTCAGGTGGGCGGGGCGGAGTCATCCCGCCCACCTGCGTAGGGGTAAATCAGCGATGGCAGCAGCAGCACGGAAGGCAGCAGCAAGCCATGCCGCCGGCGACCTCGGCGAGGTCGTCAGAGGTCAGGTCCTGCGCATCGAGAGCGGGAGCCTGAGGAACGGCCAGCGTCACTGCCTTGTCCGCCAAGCCCTTCTGGAAGTCACCGTAGTACGCTTCCATCGCGGCCTGCGGATCGGCAGGAGGCTCAGCGCTGCCCTCAGAAACCGTGATCGCGACATCCGCTGGAATAACCAGCCCGGCATCAGCCGCAACGGCATGCGGATCAGACTTCAGCCGATCGGCAACCTTCTCATCCGTCCACACGGCCACCAACAGCTTGGCGTACGCCGCCGTGAAATCCTGGAAACCCTGATTCTCTGACATTACCCCTCCTTGAATTGGATTAAACTATTCCTACTTCACATCTTTAGATTTGGACGGAAACCGTCACAAGAATGCACTCTCCGCCAATACCCGCGGGAAGGTCACTTCCCCCAGCAGCAGCAGCACGGAGCACAGCAGCAGCAAGCGAAACCGCCGGCGACCTCGGCGAGGTCGTCAGAGGTCAGGTCCTGCGCATCGAGAGCGGGAGCCTGAGGAACGGCCAGCGTCACTGCCTTGTCCGCCAAGCCCTTCTGGAAGTCACCGTAGTACGCTTCCATCGCGGCCTGCGGATCGGCAGGAGGCTCAGCGCTGCCCTCAGAAACCGTGATCGCGACATCCGCTGGAATAACCAGCCCGGCATCAGCCGCAACGGCATGCGGATCAGACTTCAGCCGATCGGCAACCTTCTCATCCGTCCACACGGCCACCAACAGCTTGGCGTACGCCGCCGTGAAATCCTGGAAACCCTGATTCTCTGACATTGCCTCTCCTCATGTTACGTAGAATCATTTCTCTCAAAGCCCCGTCCTCGTTCAACGAGACCTATTTCGCAAAGCATTCACTCGACAACATTGCCATCGAATACCCCACGTGGAGTCATCTCAACAGCTACAGCTGCAACATAGCCTTATGCAGAGCCCACCAGCGACACCCGCAAGTTCCTCAGACGTGAGATCCTGCACTTTCAGCATGGAAACCTCAGGAATGGCCAGCGTCACCATCTTGTCCGCCAAGCCCTTCTGGAAGTCACCGTAGTACATCTCAAGCTCCATCTGCGGATCGTCCGGGAGATCGTCACTCGCCTTGACAACCTTGACCTCGACATCGGACGGGATCACCAGCCCGGCATCAGCCGCAACGGCACGCGGATCAGATCTCAGCAGATCAGCAAGTTTTGCATCCTTCCAGACGGCCACCAGCAACTTGGTGTACGCCGCAGCGAACTCCTGCATTCCCTGATTCTCTGACACTGTTCCTCCCCGAACTAAATGGCGATGCTTTCTATTTCTTGATCAAATTTGCACTCGATAATTGATCTCGGGATCGGAAGGCCTCACACGCAACAAGTGCACGGACAGCAACAACACACCACCGCTTCCCCGCCCGAGACACCCGCGAGATCGATCGCGTCCAAGCTTTCCGTGGTAATCAAAGGAGCATCGGGGATGTAGAGCACCAGCTCACCCGTTTCTTCCGCCTTGAGCCACAACTCAACCTGGGTGTCCAACGCGGCCTCCGGGGCATCCGCCCCCATGACCGGGGCCGCCGCCCTTTCGATTCGGATCGTCACAGCCGCCGGAACCTCCAGCCCTTCCTGCGCAAGAACATCGCGGGGAGAGGCGAAGAGCCGCTGCAAGTACAAATCGTCAGACCAACTGGAGACGAGCAACCTTGTGTATGCGCGAATGAAGTTTTGACGTTCTACCTCGAATCGTCCCATAATCATTCTCCTGAATCCGTTACTTCCCGAAGGCCGCGACCTTCATGAACTAATTATTGACCATCTCGTGCTGCATCATCAAGGGATTTGTTGGCGTCACGCATGCGTAGGATTTCATTACGCATACTGATCGACGCTCTTCTCCGCTTCCTGGATCTCGGCCATGCGAGCGAAGACTCCATCGAGTTCCAGCAGTTCATCGAATGTTCCCGATTCAACGACACGGCCATGCTCGACCACCACGATCCGATCCGCGTCCTGGATCGTCGACAACCGGTGCGCCACGACGACTCGGGTGGCGTTGAGCCTGCGGATGCTTTCCGTGACCGCGGCCTGCGTGGGATTGTCCAAAGCGCTCGTAGCCTCATCAAAAATCACGATCCGCGGTCTTGATATCAAGGCGCGAGCGATCATCAGACGCTGTCGCTGGCCACCGGACAACCCTGATGAATCGTCGGCGACATGAGTGCTCAATCTCATCGGCATGGCACGAATGTCGTCAGCGACACCGGCCATTGCCGCAGCTTCCCAGACCTCCGAGTCGCTGTATGTCCCAGATCCACAGATATTGTCTCGAATCGTTCCCGAGACAGTCCCGTTGTTCTGCAGAACGATCCCGCACTGGCGTCTCACCGCAGCCACGTCCAGCTCCGCAAGATCTTGCTCGTCGTAGATGACCGACCCGCTGTCCGGCTGATCGAATCCGATCAACATTCTGAGCAGGGTGGATTTCCCGGATCCGGATGGGCCGACGATGGCAACGAACTCCCCGCGGTGTATGACGAGGTTCACCCGGTCCAGGACCAATGGGCCATCCGCTCCGTAGCGGAAGCTGACCTCGTGCAGACGAATGTCACCCGAAAGTTCCCCTGGTTGCGCTCGCCCTTCACCACATTCTGGGACCGCGTCAAGAATGGGGCGCAGGAAGTCAAACATCGGCACGACCGGAGCCAACACCTGGAAGACGGAGACGAACTGGATGAAATTGGTGATGAGCAGCTGGGTCGCCAGGATCGCCGTGATGACACCCGTTCTGTCACCACTCGCTGCCGTGGCATTACCGACAGCGATGACCACGGCGATGACCACAGGCATGAGAATCGAGGTGAGAACCAGGATCCAGGCCTCCAGCCGACGGCTCGTCATTTGATGTCGGAGTACTTCGCGCTGGACGCGTCCCCAACGTGAGAGAACACGATGTTCGACGCCCGCGGCACGGATCTTGGGCATGGCTGACAGGACGGCGAGGGTCAACCCGCTGACGTCCTGCTGCGTCAACAAACAGGAACGCTGAGCAGCGATGTCCCGGAGCATCAGACGACAAAGACCCACCGTGACCAGGAGCAGGAGCACTCCCACGAATGCTCCGACGGCGGGAGCCACGGCCACCAGGACGAGAAGATCGGCAAAAGCGATCATCAATCCAAGGACCGACCCGACGGCCGCCCCCGAGACGGTCTCCTGCGCCTGTCGAATGTTGAGGATGATCGTTCCGAGCCCCCCGGGTGAGCGACTCTCGAAGAACGACAACGGCAACGCGAGAAGCTTCGCCCAGATTCCCGACCCGAGGCGCTGGGCCATGCGTCCCTTTATCCGCAGGACCAGATGATTCTGGAGGGTCTGCATACCAGCGGTGAGAAGCGCGATCGTGAGCATGACGGCCCCGACCTGCACGATCACGGAGGTTTCGCCACGCCCCACCAGTTGTCCTACGACCTGTCCAGAAACAACAGGTGTCGCGATACTCAACAACATGACGACGGCGGCACAGAAGGCGAGGCTGGCCACGTCCTTCCCGGAGCCGGCCGCTGCGAATCCGAAAAGCCCCCGCAAGGTGGTCACCCGCGAGCCGAGCGGCGCCTCCGCGATCTTGGCCTCAGCATCAAGGACCGCCAGATCGTCTTGTTCCAGTGGGCGCGCCTCGGCATCCTGCCATCGCTGGATCCACGGCTGTGTTCCTTTGAAGGTGATCGTGCACGGCGATTTCTCAGGACCGTGGCACGTGACGAAGGGGGTCGCATGAGACTCACGCCACCAACCATCCGAGAGTTTCAGCGGACGCAGTCGTACCCAGCCAAGGATGCTTATGTCGTCAAAGGATTTAGCTGCACGCAGCGCTGGCACGATTTCCATCGAGGGAACCATCCGCTGTTTGTCGAACTGCAGGGCTCGCACGATGGCGGTACCCCACGGCCCCAGCAGGTCACCCAACTCACGTTCGCGATCGTCCCCGCTGGCGAGTCGTTGGTTGGCGCGACTCGTCTCCTTCATCTGCTCGATCTCCAGGCGCGCCGCGCCCTCGATGCGTTCGCGCTGCTCATCCTGTTTGAGTGCCGCTCCCCGAGAGCAGGCCAGCAACAATCCAGCGAAATGATCCGCCCAAGCAGCACCGAGTTGCCCACTCTCCAGAAGTTCCCCAGTGGTGGCAACACGGGTGCTGGCCGACCTGTCGAAATGAACCCAGTCGTATTTTCCGAGCCCGAACCAGACACGACGTGGCGTGGTTTCCTCCTCGTCCCCCGGGATCATGGAAGAGGAGTGCACCTCGAGAGCCGGGGAGTGTTCAACCCAAACCCAGGAATCGATTGGTCGCATCACGTCACCACGCCGCGCATCGATCTCGCCCGGCGTCAAGATGTCGAAGTCACGAGGCGGCAAGGTACGGGCAACGATGGAGTCGATGTTGAGGGTGGTCAGCGTTGCCTCGAGCCCCGCCGCGAACAACGGCCGTCGTGCCGTGTTCCATTCCAGGAATTTCTGTTCTTCATCGAGCTCAAAGGGCTGCAACACGACGTCGGCCGCCCTTCGCACGCCGAGTCTCCAGCCCAGGACCGGGGTGCACCCGATGATGATGGAGCCTGGTGACACGGTACCGAGCGGGCACCACCTGTTCTCGGTGACCGCAAAGATATCGGCCGTTCCTTCACTGATCTCGATTCCACGCGACGGATCATCCAACGCGTAGAAAGGCCCCACCGAGGCCCAGTCCACCCTTCCCGGAAGCGCTCTTCGGGGTCCATCATTACTGAGCGCTGAAACCGGCAGTGTGTCTCGTCTGTCTTTGACGGTCATCATGCGACCTCTGTCTCGTTTGATGTGGCGAACTGAAGATTGGCGTAGGTGCCGCCACCGGCCATCAAGGTTTCATGGGTTCCCTGCTCAACGAGCTTGCCCTTGTCGAAGACGAGAATGAGGTCGGCGTCACGAACCGTGGACAGGCGGTGTGCGATTACCAGCATTGCGCATCCTCGACGACGAAGATTGGAGATGATCCTTCGCTCTGTCACCGTGTCCGTGGCGCTCGTGGCCTCGTCCAGAATCAGCAGGGAGGGTTCGTTCGCCAACGCACGCGCCAATTCCAAGCGCTGGCGTTGACCACCCGAGAAATTCCGGCCACCCGTGGCCACGAACGCATTCATCCCTCCAGCTCGTTGGGTCACGGCGGCCAGCACCTCGGCGTCCTCGAGAGCCCGGATCACCGAGCCTTCCGCGATGGAGTCATCCCACAGCGTCACGTTGTCCTTCACAGTGCCCTCGAACAAGGTCACGTTCTGATCAACGTAGGAGATGGCCGCGCAGATGGACTGCCGGGAGTGCTCACCCCGAGGACATCCGTCCAACAGGATCCGTCCGGACGCCGGCTGCAACAGACCGGCCGCAAGACGCCCAACCGTCGATTTCCCAGAACCCGATGCCCCGACCAACGCCACGCTCATGCCCGGTTTCACGACAAAACTGAGGTCGGAGAGAAAACTCGTCTCGCCATCGAACGAGAACGAAACGTGATCAAACTCCATCCGACCGGTCAGGACCCGTGCCGAGCTGTCGGTGTCCTCGGGCTCCCCCTCATAGTTGAGAACATCCTCCAGACGCGCCAGGTCCGCCTGGGTGGTCTGCAACTGGCTCGCTTGGTTCACCAACAAAACGAGCGGTTGGCTGAAGGAAACGAGCAAGGCCTGGAAAGCCACGAGCAGACCCGCCTCGGACACGCCACTCGCCACTCGGAGCCCTCCGACAACCAGCACCAGAGCGGTGTTGACACCCGCCAGCGCAGCAGGCAGCACCGTCACCAAGGACTGTCCTCGGCCAAGCCGCTGCCCTTCCGAGACGGCCTTGGCGCAGTGACCGCTCCACTTGGCGAAAGCCATCTGCTCGGTTCCGTTCCCCTTGACCGATGCGATGGTCGACAGGGTCTGCATGGTAGAAGCAGCCAGGCCGGCGTCCTTGGCCTGAAGTGAGCTGGCGGCGTCACGTTGCTCGCGCAGAACTTTGCGCAGGGCAACCACGTTGAACGCCGAAACGAGCATGACGAGAGCTGCCAGCAGAGGGTCGAGGGTAATGAGAACGATTCCGTAAACAATGATGAGCGTCGTGCTCGCCAGCGTTACTACAACGTTGTTGCTTATGGATGTGCTGACCCGAAAGTTGGCGTCAATGCGTCGGGAGAGATCAGCAGCATGCCGCTGCTGGAAGAAAGCCACAGGACGTCGCATCAGTTCCTTCACGAAATGAGTCGCACTACTCATTCCCAGATGAATCTCCACACGCCTGAGATGCTCGCGTTGAATTGAGGTCAATATCCCCGTCGTAACCGCACAAAGAATCAGAAGGAGAACGGGAAATGTAACAACAATTGTTTCGGTATTGAATTCATCCACGAACCAGCGCTGGATGATTGGCCCCAGCACACCTGGAGCCGCGATCAAGGTGGTGGCGAGCAGCGTCAGCACCAACGCACTCCCCGAGCCACGCAGCCGCCTCACGACGGCGGTGACAACTGAAACGTCCTTCCCTTCCTTGGAAAAGCTGGGGCCCGGCGTCATGTCCAGAACCACACCCGTGAATCCACCATCGAATTCATCCAAGGCCATTGCGCGGTGCCCATTCGCAGGATCATTGACGTGGACGACGATCCCTCGCCGCGTTTTCTGGAAACCTTCGAGAACCATGAAGTGTTGGAAAGCCCAGTGGATGATCACGGGATGATCTATTGCACTCAGGTCATCGATGTCCATGACTTTTCCCCCACCAACCAGCCCATAGGACTCGGCTGCAGTCACAATGGTAGCCGCATTGGCGCCGTCACGCGTCACGTTGCAGGCTATTCTGAGTCGCTCAAGCGGCTCCACACGCCCATAGGCCCGGAGAATGATGCCGAGGCTGGCTGCGCCGCACTCCACCGCTTCCATCTGGATGAGCGATGGCGTACGTGTCGGACGACGTCTGGGAGCATGCATCTGGTTCACGCACCCAACAGCGCCAACGGAGGAACTTCGCCGATGGAAATATCGGCGACGACCGGCGTTTGCGACTCGATTCGACGATCCGGGCCATTATGCGATGTCCAGGCGTAGCCACTCACTGTGTCGGCACGTTCCAAGCGAATCACAACCTGCGTGGGGCCCACCTGTGTACCATCGGTAGCCGCCGGGAAAGGCGCCAATGATTCCACCCGTCCACGCAACACCCCGTACTGCACCGAGGGTATGCCCGACACCGTCAGTTTCACGTCCTGACCACGACTGACTGAGGGGATCTGCCAAGCGGGGACCTCAACGACGGCCTCCAACGCCGCGCCCTCGGTGGCACCGGGCTCAACCACAGAGATGGGAGTTCCCGCGTCCACCACATCCCCGACGCTGACCAGATTCTGTATGACGCGCCCGCCAGTCACTCCGCTGATTCGTGCGTCGTCCTCACCTGCGCCCCGCTGGAGATAGGCGAGCGCATCACCTTGGTCGAGCGTAACACCGAGTTCTGTCAACTTCTTCACGGTTCCACGGGCATCTGATTGCATCGTCACCAAACCACCCGGGTATTGCAGGCGACCTGTGACGGTGACGTGCTGAGGAACTCGCCCAAGAAATCCCCAGCCAATCAGTGCGAGCATGCAGAAACCGATCACCAGTGTAACCACCCAGCCTCTTGGACTCGCCAGGGCAAGCGGAACATCAAGCTGATCTGGATCCCGTCGCTTGGCGAGAGCCTTGAACCGGTACAGCATGACTGCTATTCCTCCTCTTTCTTGACCCCAAGAACCATTTGACCCACGGGACCATGCGACGGAAAACCAAGACCCGTGATCTGCTCGAACTCGTGCGCGAAATTGCTACCCAGCGCACAGGCCCCCAGCCCCTCCGCGATCGCGGCAAGCTGCAGAGCGTGCATCAGGACTCCGGCATCCTTCAGTACCAGAGCCGCGCCAACGCCTTCGTACTTCCACAGCACTCGCGCGAAGCGAGCCAGCAGGACAATGGACACCGGCGGCTTGGCGTGGCTCAAGGTTGCCCGGGCTATCTCCTCAACGAGCCTCGATGGTTCTTTCAGACAATGAACCCGTTCCAGGACATTATCGGCCGGATTGTACCGCCACAATCCCTGCTCGAGTCCCTCCAAGCGATCTATTGCAATGTAAATATCCAACTCGTGAAGCGCGCCTCCCCCCGCGACTGGCCTGAGTGAAACCTCCATGCCGTAGCTGTCGCAGAACCTACGCTGGATACGCGCCGAACGATGCAGAACACTCGCCAGCTGCTTCAAGGTCGGAGCCACATCCTCCCGGAAGGAGGACGTGGAACGACGTCGCTCCGTAATCACCCCAAAAGGCTCATCCTCGAGGAACCAGCGGTCCGGATCGGGCTCCGGAAGATCAACCACCTCATCCACTCGTATTGCTTCGACCAGCGGTGGCATCGCATGCGTTTCGCGATAGCGATAGGTCCCGCCATAGCGAAAATTCGCACTAGAGTCGCTGGAACGTTCGATCATGAGGAGATCAACCGGATCCCACATCGTCTGTTCCATGGCTTCCTCGGACGAGGCCGACACCAACAGGCCGGCCCGCCACATCAACTCACGCAGAGGCGAGAGCCGCCCCCCGGGGGCCATGTCTTCTCCGACCAAGACATGGCCAGCCATGGAAGCATCCACCTTGACCGATCCACAGCCCAGGCCGCTGTCGAGCTTCACCCACCGGCCCTCACGGGTCGCCACCACGTGGCGGGCCACAACAGCATCATCTGGCACGTCGCCCTCACGCCAGGGAAGTCGCCCCTTCTTCATCAATCGAGCGACCACCACCCCTTGGATCTCGACGACCTCATCGATGAAACCGAAGGACTTCAGATCGCGCACCGCCGTGGTCAGCATCATCATATGTCGCATGCCGTCGCGAGCGGTGAGGAGCCCATCCGCGAGTTCATCAACCGCGCACGGCTGCTCCATCAATCGCGCGATGCGGCGGGCAACCTCACCTCCCACCGGGAGACCGCGCTCGCCCCGCTCTCCGGCAACCTGCAAGGTGTCACCATCACACCCAAGAACAATCCCTTCAGCAGCCAGCAATTTCTGCATGGAAATCTCCCTCAGAAAAATACACTTCGAGGATTGAGTTCGTCCTCGGACAACGCACGATCGATCCACCCCAATTTCACAGGAGTGTCATACAGACGACCCGGCGCCGCTCGACGCCAGAAATGACGAAGCCCGGGCGTGATTACCTTTGCAACCGCAAGCTCGATCTCGGGGCGCGTCTGGTTGATTATTATCGTCTCAACACCGACCCGATCGAGAATATCAACCTGCCGTTCCACCAGTTCGTCGATGCGCCGGGTACCCGTGCTGGGCAGATCGGTCAACTTCACCGGGGAAAGGTCGGGGTTTGGCAAAAGCCAAGGTTCTGACTGGACGGTGGCATTTTTGCACCACTCGATCGTCGCATAATCCTGCGTGCGATAGATGGTCTTACCATCCTTGTCGCGCAAGGACACGAACGGCAAGAACTGATTCAGCTCGGTCAGAGATCTGAAAAGAGCAACGCTGGGGTCGGGATGAGCGCCGAAACCGACCATGATTTCTTGGACGTCCTGATCACGCCTGGACATGGCGGCGAAAACCGGCATTTCGAGATCATTCTGCAGGCTCACCACCCAGAGATTTCTACCCTTATCTGCATAGAACTCGCGAAGGATATCGATATATGGATCCCCGAAGGAGTCGAGATCGACTCCCGGACGTTGCACGCGATTGAACCACCACATTCCCACCGCGTCTCTTTCACACACCTCACACATTCCCTGAAGAATCGCTTCCTCAAGGGTGTTTCCAGCGGCCTCACCGTTGGAGTCGGTGTATGCGTACGGATGAACTTTCAAATCGGGTGTTCCGTACCATGCAAGCCCCGCCGGGACAAGAACCTGCTCCCCCGTTGTGAGGGAACGTCCCGGAGTGAAATCGATCGGCAACGTCTCATCAAACCTCTGGGGAATTCGATGGAACTTGTTGTCGATCTCCTTGATGGCAGAACGACCCTCGTACTGCGCGTCGCTGAACAGCAGCACACTCTCGGGATGGACGGCTCGGACATCCAGATCCCTCCAGGCGGATCGGACTGCGGGGACCGTTGGCTCCCACACACCGGAGAAACGCTCAATCGCCTCGCATACAGCGCTGGCCTTGGCCTGCTGACGGGTACGGCCCTTGCCTCCCGATTGGCCGCGCATGTTCTGCACCAGCAGCCGAAGGTTGTCGGCGACGGTCGCGTAATTGTGACCGGCCGCGAAAGAGAACGTGACACCGTCGGCGTCGGCTCCCAGACTCTCGATCTTCGAAACAGCCCCGGTGATCGGGCTGACGTGCTTCGCCAACCGTTCAACGGTTTCCTCCGGGGTGCACACGCGGTAACCACCATCCGTACCGTCCAGGCCCTTGGCGGGGGCAAGAACGACGTCAGCGGTGGGGCGATGCGCCATGGTGCCGCACACCGGGCACTGCGGCTGCGGGATCACGGCGTGGTCGCTCACCGCCATGGTTCCCAGATCCATGCTTCGCAGCACGTTCACGAACGGGGACTGCTCTCCACCGGCCACGGCCACCAGATGAGTCAGGATCGCTTGGCTCACGATCCGAGCCGCTCCCGGCATGAGTCCGGATGCCGGTATGAACGGCAGCCGCTGAAGTCGCTCCGCTAGATACCGTTCCGCATGTCGGTTGGCTACAAGCCGCTCCTGCAAACACATCCAGCAGGCCGATTGCCCGGGAACGAACAGTGGTCCCAACCAGAGGGACTGTCCCCAGGGCTTGGCAAGCAGCCACGATACTCCTTTATTCCAGAGCTCCTTGTTCAATTCCTCGAGCCGGGGGTGAACGTAGTCCTCGGCCACGACAACCAAAAGGCTGGAAGGCCCCAGGGCCGTGGTGTCGGCGTCCTCCGTCAAGCATTCGACGGCGACACGCTGATCCAGCACATCCAGGCCGGAAACGATCTGCTCCATGGTCCGCTGAACTTCGTCACGGGGACGTTGGAGAACCAGCGGCAACAGCTTCACCTGACGGGTTGCCAGCTCATTGATCGTACGGGAAGGATCAAGTCCCCGACTCTCCAAATACGCCCCAAAGGCACCGCCTTTGAGGGCGTCTTCCCGTATGTAGCCCTTCTCAAGCATGGATCGCACTGCGGCAAAGGCCATCGCAGGTCCCACGTGCCGGGACGCGGCCGCGACGATGTCAACCATGTCCCGGTGCCCATCAATGGCCTTCGCGACCTGAGCAACCGCCTGGTTGTCCATGAGCACCTGATCACTATCCGAGAGCATGAACAGCTGAGACGCGTTCACCACATCAACATTGAGCCCGCTCTTGAAACGTACTGAACTCATAAGATCACCTCAATCGGCTTCGAGGACGCGCCGGGCGGCTCAATATACAGCCACCGATCAGTCCGACAATACCCACACCGAGCATCCCGCATCCCATAGCGGTTTCAACGGGCCGCTGAGAGAAATTAACAACGGCGAGTACCAAACAGATAATCATGAGCACCCACATAAATACTGCCGCGAACATTCTGAAACGAACTCCCATGTTCCCTCCGTGGTTCCCACACGCCTCCGAGATTCACATTTGACATCTACCGTTGTACCGCAGCGCCGACCCTTCCAGCTAGACACAGACGGGAATCTACGCACCGCATCGACAGACATACGCATGCCTACGCAGCAGATCTCGTTGATTTTCTTTCGGGCCAGCTGTTTTGCGTCATTTTCTTTGGCGGAGAAGATTAAAAGGTCCCGCGGTATGGTTCTGTGTGTCGCCGGCCGAAGCGGGCGATCGGCAAAGTTGGTGGGTGGGTTGACAGGGGTCGGTGTGTCGCCTTGACGAGGGCGTGGGCCCCGCAGGGGGCGATGCGTGGTGGTCGGATCAACCCTTCGCCCCGGGGAGCCCACGCTGATGTCTTCTACCCGCCGCCACCGCCCTGTCACGCCAGCCTGTGGCCCGTGTCCTGTCCGAGTTCCTCGAGTCCGTGGACGGGGCGGTGGTCACCACCAGATCCTTGGCAAGACGCCCAAGACGAGCCATCAAACCACTCGCCCAAGCCTCCACCAACCGACCCGCCCCTGCATCCTGGGCGCTCTCAGCCACCTGCCACGACCGTCTCGTCGCGCCAGATCCTCCAGGTCATGCTCGCTCCCGGGGACCGGCGCGGGGTACGTCATGCCCTGTCCAGGATCCTGTCCCCGGCGATCGCGGGGTGGTGGGCAATTCCAACGAGGTTCCCGCTCTGATGGGCCGCCCGATACACTCCGGCTACTCGCTCAGCTGGTCTGCCACAGCAGTTCGAACCACACTTCACTGCCGTCGGAACACTGGTGCACGTCGTACCCCTGCCCGTCGATGACAACCACACGCTGCGCGACGGACGTGCGCTGCACGTAGCGCAACACGTCATACTCATCGCTCACCCGCAGCACCTGGTACGGGGCCTCCTGGGTTCCGGCGCCGCTGCTCGTCAGGGTGTCCATGGCCAGCCGGGCAAATTTCGTCTCGCGCCGCGCCGCCTTCTCGTCACCCAACTGGTCGTAGCCGTGGGCCAGCATCGCATGTGCCGTGGGGCTCAGGAACGCCCCCGGAAGCATGCGCCACACCGCGTCGACGGCTCCTTGATAGTTGCCGCTGTCCATCAGCGGAGAGACCACGGACTCGAACAACACGAGGGGGTCGTAGTTGGCGGCGGCCATGATCTCGGCCTGCAGCGGAGCCAGCGTTTCCTCGCTCGGGTTCAGGACAAAACTTTTCATTACTTCTACGAAATCCATTGCTTCTCCTTGGTCTCGGGTCGCCCTCATCGCCTACACGTGTTGTCGTCGTGAGATTCAGGTTTGCTGCCGACCTCGGAGCATGCCGCGCATCCGAGGAGTCCTGAATCGTCGGTATCGCGCGTTCATGGGAGATCGAAGTGACGCAGGCCGTCCGCCGACCAGCACAGCACGCCGTGTTTTTGCGATGCCGCGTACAGTTTCTGTCCGTCCGGCGACCACTCCATGCGCCCCACCGTTTCCGGTGGCTCCGGGGCGAGTGAGCTGACCTGGGTTGCCTGGTCCCACAACATGACCTGGGGATCGCTTGACGCGGAGATTGCGATCCTGCCGTCCTTGCTGACCGCGACATGGCTTGGGCTACTCGTCGGTGGTTCCGGGCCGGCCTCGACTTGTTCGCCCCTGATCAGATACGACGCCCCGGGGTCGGAGGTGATGGCCACCAGGACACCGTCGGGGCCATAGGCCACCCCTTTGACCGGATGCGGTACTTCGTACAGCAGTTTCTCGCGTTCACCGCTGTGCACGTTCCAGATCGAGCACCCGTCCTCCGCTGCCACCGCCAATCGATCCGAGTCTGGGCTGAAGCTGAGTCTTCGCGGTTCGCTGATCGTGAGCACCCGCACGGGCCGGCACTGGTCCTTGCGCATCCCCCAGAGTCGGACTGTCCCGTCCCGGCTCGCCGACGCCAAGAGTTCCCCGTCCTTGCTGAACGCCAGATCGACGATGGGTGAACCGAGCTCGTCGATCCTCTCGTGTCCTCGAAGCTCCCAGAGCAGGTTTCCCTCACGATCGGTCACCTGAATCGCGGCATTGAAGGCATCGCCCACTGCCAGCCATTCGCCTCCGGGGTGCCAGGCCAGCACTCCGTCTCGACGATTGTCCAGCCGCCGCACGACCTTCCCCGTGGATGCGTCCCAGATCACGGTTCCGAACGTCGAATCAAGCCCCAACACGGACCGGGCGCGCAACTGACTGGCCGCCACCAGTGCGCCGTCCGGGGAGACTGCCAACCCCTCAGCTGCAATGTAGTCCTCGGGAAAGTACACAATATCCACCGTGGCGTCGCTCTTCCGGGAGGGGCTCACGCTCGGGCTCGACACCGCCTCACTCGCTGGCACGCACTCACCACTGGCACCACCCTCGCCACTCGTCCGGCCCGAACCACACCCAGCCAGCAACGCGCAGAAGTTCACGCCAAGCACGCTACGTCGACGCACGTCACTCTCTTCTCTGAGCTTTTACTCATCCGACACCGGCCTTGCGTTTGTATTTGTGAAAGTCCTCCAGAGTCATTGAGGCTTATTCATAGGGGCGTTTTGATTTCCCCAAACTATCGTTTTGCCTCGAG
>ERZ772967.1076-NODE-1076-length-19414-cov-3.529831_pt1 | contig 19414 bp, 19 predicted proteins | sample MGYA00511677_ERZ772967 | MGnify/ENA primary metagenome ERZ772967 (study PRJEB29015, sample SAMEA2737931) | human oral metagenome | biome: human oral; feature: human-associated habitat; material: dental | place: China | collected 2146 ...
TTAAAGTAAAAATTCACAATGCAATGGCAGAAATTTCCTACACTTTATTTGGAATAATTTATGTTTCGTATTTATTTTCACATATTTTATTATTAAAATACGAATTTCCAAATGGAAATGACTAAATGTATGACGGAAACTTATCCATTCCTCATATTTTTCTACGCCTATAGAATGCAAAAAGTCCATCAATTCGGCTTTAGATTCAAACTGAGGAAAGCAGTATAACCCGCCCCAAAGCCCCGTATTTTTGCGTTGTTGCAACCAGACTTTACCCTGTTTAGATAGAATTAAAAAATAACTTTGCCGCACAGGCAATACTTTTTTAGGCTTTTTAGCCGGATAATCCGCCCATTTTTGTCGAATATTCGCTTCACATCTTTGCGCTAAGGGACACAACGTACACTTCGGCTTTGTTCGCGTACAAACCATCGCACCAATATCCATCATCGCCTGATTAAAGTCGGCAATTTGTCCTACAGGGGTTACCTGTGCGGTCAATTGCCATAAGGAATTTTCCACTTTTTTCTCACCGCTCCAGCCCTCTACCGCAAAATAACGGGACAGCACACGTTTCACATTACCATCCAAAATGGGATAAGGCAGCCCCAAAACAGAGGATAAAATTGCTCCTGCCGTCGAACGCCCTATGCCGGGCAAGGACAACACTTGTTCAAATTGCGTTGGAAATTGCCCATGATAGTGATCGTGTATAATTCGGGCAGTTTTATGCAGATTTCTAGCGCGAGCGTAATACCCCAACCCTGTCCATAAATGCAAAACGGTATCTTGTGATGCCGCCGCAAGTGCGGTTATATTCGGGAAAGTTCTTATAAATCGCTCATAGTAGGGAATCACCGTTGCGACTTGCGTTTGTTGTAACATAACTTCAGAAAGCCAAACGCCATAAAGGGTTTTATTTTGCTGCCAAGGGAGATCTTTACGACCAAATTTTACATACCAATCAAGTACTTTTCGCGAAAATGCCTCACAACTTGAAGATTTAGCTAACATATTTTCCTAAAGATAAAAATAGAAGTATATTCTGATTTTATCACCAAGGCTCTTCAATTAACTAACTGTTATAACGCCGAAATTGAATATCAATAGTTTTTAATCAGAAACAGATTAATGAAAACCATGCCACATAAAGAAGTCATGAATAAAATCGCCAAAATAGCCCCGGGCTAAAAAGCAAATATGAAAATTTATACCGTTGTATACTTCTTAAAAAGGAATGTTGTTTATATTTATGATTTTCAAGATCAGAGTAAAATATTACAAGCTCCATATTAATCCTCAATCATTAAAGTCTCTTAAGCATTAATCAATAATCAGACATAAACCTTTTACATACTTTCCTCCAAAAAACTCGCCTGCATCCTGGAGATAACTAATGGACGTAGGGAGGATGTAGTCAAAATAGCGTTCTAATGACACGGACTGTGTGATTCGAGCAAATGGCATAATAAGAACAACCTAAGTTATCCTATAAAATAAAAATTTTAATATCTCTTAATTAATACGTAACTTCTGAATTTAGAGAGTTTTATTGAAAAGATAATTTTCTCATTATCTTTAATCGGATATTCTCTTTCACCTTGTTTTTTAAATCTCGAAATAACGAATTTTTTGAAAATAGTTAACTTATCTTTACGTGAATGTGATGGCTTCCAAGAGGCGCTAAAATGATGAATCGAAAAATTTTCATGACTTGAACGTGGTGTACAAAAGTAATAATAAGGATATATTACAGCTTCATCTTCAAGCCTTACTTCTTGCAAACCATCATAAGGTTCAGAGAAGTTAAACTTATTACTAAAATAATGACTAATTCTCAAAGTATTAGGAATTAAATCTAAACCGTTTTCCGTTTCAAAGTGAAGATCATTATATTCATCTAATAGTTCTTTAACTATTCGGTTCCTTTAGTTGCCCCCATTAATGCGGACATAGGCAAAAACCGTTTATTATCGCCATAAACTTCATATCCTATAAAGAAATCAAGCGATAGAAACTTATCTATATTATTAGTTATTTCTATATCAGTATCCAGATACACACCGCCTCTATGGTATAAGGCATATAGACGCAAGTAATCCGAAAAAAAGCCCATTTTTTATTATGGATAGCTTCCTTAACATAGTTGTTAACAATATACTCTAATGAACGATTATTCCATTCAATGATTTCATAGTCAGGAAGAAACGTTTTCCATGTCTCAATACAGTTTATTACCGATTCAGTTTTTCCTTTTCCCCGACCCAAACATAATGAATTTTCTTAGGTATTTTAGTCATAACTTATCCCAATTAATAAAACATGCTCAATAAAATTTTTATTCAAAAAATACAATTTATCTCCTCAGTATTTTATCAGCCTATTTTTTCTTCCCATTTTCTCTTGTTAAATGCTGTGATGATATTTTCTTTAATTCATAATAAACGTTGTTTGAATGTTTTCTTGGCTTTTCTGTTTATTTTTTGCTTTTGCTGTAAATTACGCACCGAAAGACTGTTTTACCGATTCAACTACAACTCCTGCACGCAAATAACCGGATTAAGTTGATATACCCGATACCCAGGAATATTAATCTGTTTGTTAAATATTATTTATGCAAGTTTAACGACCTCCCCAAAGCGCATTTTGAGTTGTATTTAAAAAATACGAATGGCATTTTAACAACAGTGACATAAAATCTCAAATTTCCATTTTAAAACAACGAGTTCAGCGAGATTTAGTCTCGTTATCTAGCCCAGCCACTTAAATTTTATTCGTTATTAATGATCCAAATAGTTTTTCGCCAGTTGAAATAAATAATAAGCGGACGGGAAAAGTACCGAATCATCGATTTTGAATTTTGGGTGGTGCAAGGCATAAGGGCCGCTGGAGCCTATCATGATAAACACACCCGGGATTTCCTGCTGATAGAATGCGAAGTCTTCGCCAATCGGACTGGCTTCCACCAATTTACTTTCAAAACCGACCGCACTTGCGGTATCCAATACAAAATCAATCCATTGCGGATCGTTCATGACAGAAGGTGGGCCGGCGTGCCAGCTGAGCTCAATGCTCACCTCAAAGGCAGCGGCGATGCCTTGCAGCAAGGTGCGCAGGCGTTGTTCGATCAGCGCACGGCTTTCGGCACTGAATGTACGAACCGTGCCTTCCAAATAAGCGCTGTCGGGAATCACATTCCAAGTGGAACCGCTTTCCACATGAGTAATGGACACCACGGCATTTTCCTGCGACGGCACATTGCGGCTGATGATGGATTGTACGCTGCTAATCACTTGGCTTAATACCACAATCGGATCTTTGCCATCGTGCGGACGTGCCGCATGCGCGCCTTTGGCGGTAATACGAATTTCAAAGCGATCCACACCTGCGGTGAGCGCATGCGGTTTCGTGCCAAGCACACCCACAGGCAGTGTCGGATCATTGTGAATGCCGAAAATAAAATCCACATCCTCTAACACACCGGTATGAATCACATCCAATGCACCCAATCCTGTTTCTTCCGCGGCTTGGAATAACACGCGCACCGTGCCTTTTAATGCCTGTTGATGTTGCTTGAGCAAAATCGCCGCACCAAGCGCCGCCGACATGTGAAAATCATGACCGCAAGCGTGCATCACCCCTTTTTTCAGTGAACTAAATGGCACACCGGATTCTTCTTCAATAGGCAAAGCATCAATATCGGAACGTAATACCAAGATTTTACCCGGTTGCGCCCCTTTAATTTCCGCCACCAAGCCGGTTTTAAGTGGCAAGTCTAAAACAGTAATCTGGTGTTGTTCCAAGACGTCACGAATTTTTGCCGTTGTCTCAAATTCTTCATTAGAAAGCTCGGGATGCTGATGGCGTTCTTGCCGGAATTGTTGCAAAAAATCCGATAACGATTGGTATTGTGCTGTTAATTGCTGAAATTTTGCCATGATAACCTCAAGATAGATTGAATGAATTTACTCATGGAAATCCCCTGTTTCAGACGTTGAATTTGTGCCAATAACGCCTGACTTTCCGTGTCATGCTGGACTGCCTCAAATAACTTGTTCTGTAATGCCATTGGTGAATACGGATTTTGTGGGCTGCCTTTGGGGAAGTCGATAGTTTCCGTTAAAAACGTTTGATTTTTTAACCGCACTTTGATGCTCACTGCACGCGGATTGGTCAAATTCGTCTCATAAGTGCGGTGAATTTTGTTCATGAATTTTTGTATGTCAGGTGAAATCTCTGCTAAAGCGAAATGCTGAAAATCTAATGGAATACCCAACAAGAGATTCGCTACCACATATTCGGCAGAAAATTGCCCTTCTTTTCGATGCTTGGGCTGTGTATAACGCAAAGCGATATCACTTTGAGGAGAGAAAATCAGCTCAATCCGTTCAATTTGCGCCACGTCTGGCAGCATCGCTTTTAGTTTCATTGCGCAATCCGCCACGCCTGCCGCTGCCGAACAATAAGGATAGGTTTTAAACCAGAGTTGAGCGATCTGCCAATGCTCGCCCCAGTGTGCCAAATTCAACGAGGATGCCTGGTCACCAAAGACTGCCCAAAAGCCAAGTTGTTCGTCGAAAATATCTTGCTCGGCAGTCAGCCCTGCGTTTAACCATGCCACACTTTGCACCGCTGCTTGCGCCGCTAAGCCTGCGTGTAGCGCTTTAATCGGCGTACCAAATAATAAACGCAAACCTGACGCCTGTGTCGCAGTTAATGCAAGTGCCGCGGACAAAAAGGGATATTCATGTAAATAACAAATGGCACTCACCGCCGCCAAACCGCCCAAGGTCGCCGTATTGTGCCAACCGTGCAAATAGTGTTGCGGGTTTACCGCCTGTCCGAACCGCGCCATCACTTCTACGCCAATAATATAGGCAGTGAGGAAACGGCGGCTGTCGATTTCTGTTGTGTCGGTGAGATCAACGGAAGCCAATAATGCAGATAAAATCACCGCCGAGGGATGCCCACGCACCGCGGCATGGACATCATCATAATCCAATAAATGTGCCTGAAAGCCGTTAAATAATGCCGCCTGACGTGCTGTTACTAATGTGTTCTGACCAATCAAGACGGCTTTACCATAGCCGCCCTCTTGTTCAATCCATTGTTTAAATTGTTGCAGTTCAGGCTGGTGTCGGGCTTGTAGCGATGAGGCGAAATAATCCAGTACGCCTTGCGTCGCTTGGGATAAAACTGCCTCCTCTCGCACTAAAGGCGTGTGCATAATGTGTTCGGCAAACTGTTTGGCGTTCATTAAATATAAAACTCAATCGGATCCGCAAATTGGCGCACAAAACGTTTTGTCAGTTCTTCACGCGGTTGCTCGATAACTTGTTTCGCATCGCCTTGCTCCACAATCACTCCATTCGCCATAAATATCACGCGATCTGCCACATTTTTGGCAAATTCCATTTCGTGCGTCACGATGACCATCGTAATTTTTTGTTTCGCGAGCTGTTGGATCACCTGCAACACTTCATTCACCCGCTCCGGATCGAGTGCAGACGTTGGTTCATCAAACAACAACACTTTCGGCTTTACCGCCAAGGCGCGGGCAATGGCAACCCGTTGTTGCTGCCCACCGGATAAGGTAATCGGGTATTGATTTGCCTGTTCGGATAACCCTACTTGTTTGAGCAGATTCAATCCCAACGTCTGAGCTTCAGCGTTGTTCATGCCTTGATTGACGATCGGTGCCAACGTGATGTTCTCAAGTGCAGTCTTATTTTTGAATAAATTATAACTTTGGAACACCATGGCAGATTGATGGCGTAATTGTGTTTCTTCTTTGTGAGAATATTTTTCCGCATTGAGCGTAACGCCGGCAATCGTGATTTTTCCCGAGTTAGGTTTTTCCAATAAATTCAAACAACGCAACAACGTCGATTTACCGGAGCCGGAAGGCCCGATAATCGCCACCACTTCACCTTCATTAATAGATAAATCAATGGCTTTCAAAACCGTATTATCGCCAAAAGATTTGGCGAGTTTTTCAACTTGAATCATCGTCGTCATAGCAAAGCTCCTAGCGTTTATAAGGGGAAGCCAATTTTCTTTCGGCAATTTTTTGCAACCAAGAATAAAACACGACCACTAACCAATAAATAATGCCCACGGCTAAATAGGTTTCAAAGAATTTATAAGATTCCACGGTTAATAATTTCCCGGCCGCCAACAGCTCCGGTACCCCCACAAAAAAGGCAACAGAAGAATCTTTTAACAACGAGATAAACATATTCCCGGTGCCGGGCAAGGCGTTCACAAAGGCTTGCGGCAAAATGACATAACGATAAATTTTGGTTAACGATAAGCCCATTGCTAGACCGGCTTCGCGCTGACCATTGTCCACAGATTCCAATCCAGCACGGAAAATTTCCGCAAGGTAGGCAGAATATTTTAGGCTGAAACACAGCACGGCAGCGGTCATTGCCGACATCTCCGTCAGACGGGGAAATAATTGTGGCGAACCGTAATAAATAATAAACAACAGCACCACCGTCGGCATGCCGCGGAACAAAGAGATATACAGCGCCAATAAAGAATCTACGACCGCGATTTTGCGTACGCGCACTAACGCAATCAGCACGCCCACCACCAAGGCAATCAGAATCGAAATAATGGCAATAAAGAGTGTTGTCGGTAAATAGGGAATAATTTGTGGGAATACCCCGAAGAAATAACTGATGTCAAAATTCATAAACCCACCTGAAAAACGAAAAAAAACAAGACCGCACTTTGTCAGAGATTCGGTAAACGGTCTGTGTTACAAAGAATGATTTATTTTAGTGTCGTAATATCTTCACCATAATATTTCTCGGAAAGAGCTTTTAAGGTGCCATTGGCTTTTAACTTGCTAATGGCTTGATCGAATTCGGCACGCAATTTCTCACCACGTTCATTACGGGCAAAACCGTAGCCGACTTGTTCAATCACTAAAGGTTCACCTACCAACTTAAACGGCAAATTGCCACGTTTCATTTCCGCCAACAAAATCGGTTTGGAATTCACATAACCGTCCACACGCTTGTACACCAAGTCATACATAGCACCATCGCGGGTTTCATACGTTTTCACGGTAACTTCGTTATTCGGGAATTGTTTTTGTAAGTTTTTTAAATGATTTGAACCCAAGACGCCGGAAATGGTTTTGCCTTTTAAGTCGTCATAGCCATTAATATTGGTGTTATCCACATGCGTCACGATCTGGCTGCCGTAATAGCTGTACGGTTGGGTGAAATCGTATTTGGCTTTACGCGCCTCGGTGATCGCCACGGCATTGGCTACGGTGTCTAAACGACCGGAATCCAGTTGCCCCATCAAACCTGAAAATTCAGCGGTAGTCCATTCAATGGTGTAACCTAACTCTTTGGCGATGGCTTCTGTGGTTTCCACATCAAAGCCGACCAATTTGCCGTCTTGCTTAAAGCCGTTCGGGTAGCTTTGTCCGGTAGAACCCACTTTTAATACTTTCGTGGTTGCGGTTGCAGAATCGGTCGTCGATTTGACCGCACTTTCTTTTTCATCGCAGCCTGCCAACGCAAAGACGGCGGCAAATAAGCCAACTAAAGCGGTTTTTCTTAAAGACATGGCATCTTCTCCTCATACTTCAAATGATGTTGTTGATATAACTGAAATAATGTTTTATCCAGCACTTTACGGTAATACACGGTAGTGTGATCGTCGGTGAGATTGGCGCGACCGATTTCTTCAAAGCCATGGCTTTGATAAAACTGCGCCAGCCAAGGATGATTTTCTGCCGTACCAAGCGTGACAAAAGGCACTTTTAATTGTTCGCGCAAAATATGTTGTTCTAACCACGCCAATAATTTGGCGGCGAGCCCTTGTCGCTTAAACGTTGGATCAGTGGCAAACCAACCAATATGTGGCACACCAAACGGCCCGGGATGATTGCCCCAAGGCAAACGTAAACTAACGGAACAAGCAAGTTGTCCCTGAAAAAATACGCCATACACCAAATTGCAGCGAAGATGTTGTTCAATCGCCGCGAAATCCGCTGTCGCTGCGGCAAAATGAATACCCAGTTCTAGCACCGGACGGTAAGCTGTGTGCAGTAATTGCTGATATTGCGGCGCATCCGCAAGCGTCAGTTCACGAATATCCATGAAAATTAATCCAATAATCCCGATTGCTCGGCATAATTAATCACCACATCCACCTTACGTGGCGCACTGCCCAAATAATTTTCCGCAATTAGCCACTGGGAAATTTCCTGTTCGGTAAAATGTTGTTTTAATTCGGTATTTTCTTGTAATACGTCTTTAAATGGACGCTCCTGTTCAAACGCCAACATGGCAGATTCATACACCAACTGATGCGCCGTTTGTTTGCCCAGCTTTTTGCCTAACTCAAACATAATTTTTTCTGATAGCAACAAGCCATGTTGCAATTCCAAGTTCTTCAACATTTGTTTCGAGTTGACTTTCATGCCGCGTAGCACGGTTAACGTCATTTGTAATTGCGCTGCGACATAAATATTCAATTCCGGCAAGGCAATCCATTCTGCACGCCAACTCATGGCATCTCGTTCATGTTCTGTTTTCATGGACTCGTGCATTAATGCCACGCTTTTAAATACCGGTTCGGTTAAACTGGCTAATCCTTCTAAAATGGCAGGGTTGCGCTTGTGTGGCATAGTGGAAGAGCCGATTTTACCGGCAGAAAACGGCTCTTCAATTTCGTTAATTTCGGTGCGCATGAGGTTATAAAATTCATTGCCGATTTTACCTAACGTACCGCTAATCAATGCAATCACAGAGGCGTATTCAGAAAAGCGATCGCGCGCTGCCTGCCAGCCGATATTTGGTGTGTTTAAGCCTAATAACGTCAAGGCACGTTGTTCTACTTCCGGTCCTTTGTCACCGAAAGAGGCATACGTACAAATGGCGCCGCTGATGTTGCCCACCAACACCCTTTCGCGAATTTCGTTCAAACGGGTTAGATGACGCACAAATTCGTCTAACCAAACCGCAAGTTTAAAGCCAAAGGTCGTTGGCAATGCTTGCATACCATGTGTACGCCCCACCATTGGCGTATATTGATATTGCTTTGCCAGTTTTTTCAGTTCTAATGCCACGAAACGGCTATCACGCTGCACAATATCGAAGGCTTGTTTGAGTTGTAATACCGTGGCGGTGTCCACGATATCCTGCGTGGTAGCACCGTAGTGAATATATTCGCCGGCTTCACCGCATTGACGTTGCAAGGTATTGATCGTTGCCATAAACGAATGTTTTAAACGCACCACTTCATCGGCTAATTCAAGTAAATCAATGGATTCGGCATTGGCACGTTCAGCAATTTTTTCGGCCGCTTCCAATGGGATTACGCCCAATTCGCCCTCTGCTTGCGCCAGTGCCACTTCCACATCCACATGCTGACGTAAGCGATTTTCTTCCGACCATACTTCACGCATTTCTGGCGTACCAAAATTATTACCAAGTGTAAGAAAATCAATCATATGCGATGCCATAGAAACCTCTGGAATACCGAGTTAAAACGAAAGTGCGGTCGATTCTATAAAGTTTTTTTTCGGTGATCTAATAATCAATTCCCCTATGATATAACGTTTTAATCTAATAAAAGATTTTATGACAGAGGAAATTTCAATAAAAAATGACCGCACTTGATCAACAAAAGTGCGGTCATAAAATCCGAAGCATTTTAAACGTTAATTTTAGCGTCTTATTTTTAGTGCGTTTTTATCCCACGACAAACGGCAAATATCCGGCGCGAATAGCAAACGGAATGGAGGTGATCAACACGCCTAAGAGCAAGACGATAAACAATGTTAATGCGCTGCCGGAAACGCGGTAAGGTAAATTCGGATGAACTTTGCGCGCTTTCCACACTAACGCGACCGGCAGCACGACGGCATAAAAGGCAAACATTTGACCGGCGTACCCCAAAGCGAGAATAAAGCCTTGGGGATAAAACAGCGCAAAAGCCACCGGCGGCATAAAGGTCAGGAGGCCGAGAGAAAGACGACCGGCATGAAGATGAAAAGAACGTTTCAGTAAATCTTCGATACATTCCAATAATCCTAAAGCTACACCAAGAAAGGACGTAATGAGCGCTAAGGTTGAAAAAATTTTCACCGCATTTGCCATAATATCGCTTTGCGTAATCGTTAACGTCGCTGTTACTAAACCGTTTAGCGTGGCATCTTGTTGTAAAATTTGCAAAAATTCATTTTGGGTTAGCAGTCCATGAGTAGAAAGCTGCCATAAAATATAAGCGAACAAGGTAATCCCGGAACCAATCAAAATCGCAATTCGCAACGCTTTTGCATTACCGCCGAGGTATTTATTTAAACTCGGAATGGAGCCATGAAAGCCGAAAGCGGTAAAAAACACCGGACTGGCGGAAATAATTAACGCATTCTTCACCGGCATAGCCATTAAATTATCAAGTCGGACAGCGGGCAACATCAACGCAAGCACAAGTACAAACGCGGCAATCATGGTAAAAAACAATAAACGGTTAATTTTGTCTACGCTATGAGTGCCGATTACAATAAAAGCGCCGAAAAAAATCGTGAAAATCAGCACCGCCACTTTTTCGGTAGTTTCTCGATCGGCAATAATCGGTAAAGTATCCGTTAATAACGAACCGCCGCCGCTGATATAAGCGGCAATTAAAGCATATAAAAAGATAATTAAAACAACCGTGGAAATAATGCGACCGACGCGACCGAAATATTGCTCCGCTAACGTCCCTATGCCGGCATCGCTTGGCGCGGTTTGGTAAAGTTCAACAAATAATAATGCCGTGAACGTCAATAGCGCCCACAACCCGAATAATAGCAGCAAAGTCGCACCGAAACCGATACCGGCGGAGGTTAACGGCATCGCTAACATCCCTGCGCCAATCATGGTTCCCGCCACGAGCAATGTGCTTCCCACAGTTTTGTTCATATTTTCCTTCGACTAGATCTAATCAAGATGATGCAATTGTATGTGAATTCACTCTATCTGTAAAACTGCCGAAACAAAAGCAATGATTTCATTCGTAACTGTGCAAGAAGACTTAGCTAAAACTAGGCGTAAATCAACCGCGCTTTTCCGCTGTAAATATTTGCCCGTCCCTGACGAGCAAAACCAATCAGCGAAAGATTATGCGTCTCTGCCATTGCGACTGCAAGATCGGTGGCGGCGGAGATCGCTACCAACAATTCAATACCGCACATAACGCATTTCTGCACCATTTCATAACTGGCGCGACTGGAAACAAGAACGAAACCTTGCGGCCTATTTTGTTTATCATGCCAACCCAGTAATTTGTCCAGCGCCACATGTCGGCCAACATCTTCCCGAATGACTAATAAGTGGCCTTGTAAGTCAAAAAAAGCAGCCGCGTGTGTTGAACCCGTTTCTTTTCCTAACTGTTGATTATCATGTAACTGAGAGAGGCAGCTATCAAGCAAATTTAAATCCAGCTGGAAAGTGCGGTCTAATTTTGGCAAATTTTTATAGATTTGATCAATTTGTTCGGTACCGCAAATACCGCAGCCTGTTCGTCCAGTGAGTGTACGACGATGCTCCTTTAATCTAGTGAACTGGCGGCTAGAAAGTTCAATTTGCACTTCCATTCCGTTACAAACTTCCACCACATCCATTCCGTAAATATCAGTTTTTTTTTCAATAATGCCTTCTGCCAAGGAAAAACCTAGAGCAAAATCTTCTAAATCTTGCGGGGTACACATCATCACGGTATGGGCAATGCCGTTATAGACCAAAGCGACCGGCACTTCTGCTACAAGATTATCTTGTTTTTCCACCCAAAGTGCAGTTGAATTTCCCGATATTTTTTTAAAAAGGTAAATTGTCTTTTGACTAATACTGTTCATTATATTTTCAATAAATAGAGGATAATTTATTTACAATTTTTTAACAAAAAATGTTGGTTTTATGATCTAGCTCAAAGTTTTTAGTGCAGATAACAAGGATTGATTATAGATCTGTGGTTAAAAAATAGTTAAAATGCGTCCACTTAAATTGTAGTCTTCCTATGCAATTTAATAATGAATTGCGTTATTTTAACGTAATAAAATAAATTATCTATACGAATTTAATACTATCTAATATCTTAGCGGTTCTCCGTTAAGCAAGGAGTGATTATGCAGGTCTCTAGACGTAAGTTCTTTAAGATCTGTGCAGGTGGTATGGCGGGGACGTCTGCGGCAATGTTGGGCTTTGCGCCTTCATCGGTTTTAGCAGCGCCTCGTGAATACAAATTATTGCGAGCTTTTGAATCTCGTAACACCTGTACATATTGTTCTGTAAGCTGCGGTATGTTGCTATATAGCACCGGCAAACCTTATGACACATTAAGTAGCCACACCGGCACCAATACCCGTTCTAAATTATTCCACCTTGAAGGTGACCCAGACCATCCGGTAAGCCGTGGTGCGTTGTGTCCGAAAGGTGCAGGTGCGTTAGACTATGTTAATAGTGAAAGTCGCGTACTATATCCTGAATATCGTGCACCAGGTTCTGACAAGTGGGAACGTATTTCTTGGAAAGATGCAATCAAACGCATTTCTCGCTTACTAAAAGATGACCGTGATGCCAACTTTGTTGAAAAAGATGCAAGTGGCAAAACTGTTAACCGTTGGACAACTACAGGTATTATGACCGCCTCTGCTATGAGTAATGAGGCTGCACTTCTTACCCATAAATGGGTTCGAATGATGGGCATAGTGCCGATGTGTAACCAAGCGAATACTTGACACGGACCAACGGTAGCAAGTCTTGCTCCATCATTTGGTCGCGGTGCCATGACAAACAACTGGGTTGACATCAAAAACGCTAATCTTATTATCGTTCAAGGCGGTAACCCTGCTGAAGCTCACCCTGTTGGCTTCCGTTGGGCGATCGAAGCGAAGAAAAACGGTGCAAAAATCATCGTAGTTGATCCTCGCTTTAACCGTACAGCGTCTGTAGCTGACCTTCATGCGCCAATTCGTTCTGGTACTGATATCGCATTCTTAATGGGTGTGATCCGTTACCTATTGGAAACCAATCAAATCCAACACGAATACGTTAAACACTATACCAATGCTTCATTCTTAATTGATGAAGGCTTCAAATTTGAAGATGGTTTGTTCGTAGGTTTTGATGAAGAAAAACATGCTTACGATAAATCAAAATGGAATTACCAATTTGATGAAAATGGTTTTGCTAAACGTGATATGACCTTACAAGATCCACGTTGTGTGATTAATATCTTGAAAGATCACGTCTCTCGCTATACCCCAGAAATGGTTGAGCGTATCACAGGCGTCAAACAAAAAACCTTCTTACAAATCTGTGAAGAGATTGGTAAAACCTCTGCTCCAAACAAAACTATGACGCACTTATATGCGTTAGGTTTAACTGAGCATACAATTGGTACACAAAACATTCGCTCAATGGCAATGATCCAATTACTCTTAGGTAACATGGGTATGCCAGGCGGTGGTATTAATGCATTGCGTGGACACTCAAACGTTCAAGGTACAACTGATATGGGCTTATTGCCGATGTCTTTACCAGGTTATATGCGTCTACCAAATGACAAAGATAGCTCTTACGAACAATACATTAATGCGATTACACCAAAAGATATCGTACCAAACCAAACAAACTACTATCGTAATACGTCGAAATTCTTCGTCAGTATGATGAAAACGTTCTATGGTGATAAAGCAACCAAAGAAAATGGTTGGGGCTTCGATTTCTTACCAAAAGCAGATCGTTTATACGATCCTATCACTCATGTTAAGTTAATGAATGATGGCAAATTGAACGGTTGGATTTTACAAGGTTTCAACGTATTAAACTCATTACCGAACAAAAACAAAACTGTTGCAGGTATGAGCAAATTGAAATTCTTAATCGTAATGGATCCGCTTCAAACTGAATCTTCTGAATTCTGGAAAAACTTTGGTGAATCAAACGATGTAAATCCAGCAGATATTCAAACTGAAGTATTCCGTTTACCAACTACTTGTTTCGCAGAAGAAGATGGCTCTATTACCAACTCCGGTCGTTGGGCGCAATGGCACTGGAAAGGCTGTGATCAACCAGGTGAAGCACTACCTGATGTTGAAATTCTTTCTATGATTCGTGAAGAAATGCATCATCTTTATCAAAAAGAAGGTGGTCATGGTATTGAATCTTTCGAAGCGATGACTTGGAACTATGTACAACCGCATGCACCAAGCTCCGCAGAGTTAGCAAAAGAATTAAATGGTTATGCCCTTGAAGATCTTTTAGATGCAAACGGTAATGTGGTTTATAAGAAAGGTCAATTACTTAACGGATTCGCTCACTTACGTGATGACGGTACAACCTCTGCAGGTAACTGGATATACGTCGGTCAATGGACTGAAAAAGGTAACCAAACGGCAAACCGTGACAATTCTGACCCTTCAGGTTTAGGTTGTACATTAGGTTGGGGCTTCGCATGGCCGGCAAACCGCCGTGTCCTTTATAGCCGTGCTTCACTTGATATTAACGGTAATCCTTGGGATAAACACCGTCAATTAATCAAATGGAACGGTAAAAACTGGAACTGGCATGATGTGGCTGACTATGGTACACAACCACCAGGTTCTGATGCAGGTCCATTCATTATGTCTGCAGAAGGTGTAGGCCGTTTATTTGCAGTAGATAAAATTACAAGTGGTCCAGTGCCTGAGCACTATGAACCAATTGAAAGCCCAATTGATACTAACCCACTGCATCCAAGTGTAGTCTCTGATCCGACAATTCGTATTTATAAAGAAGACCGCGAATTTATCGGCTCAAATAAAGACTTCCCGTATGTGGCAACGACTTATCGTTTGACCGAGCACTTCCACAGTTGGACAGCTCAATCTGCGTTAAATATCATCGCTCAACCACAACAATTCGTGGAAATCGGTGAAAAATTAGCGGCAGAAAAAGGTATCCAAAAAGGTGATATGGTGAAAATTACTTCTCGCCGTGGCTACATTAAAGCCGTCGCAGTCGTAACGAAACGTTTGAAAGATTTAGAAGTCGACGGACGTACCGTACACCATATAGGTCTTCCAATTCACTGGGGGATGAAAGCCTTAAATGGTAAAGGTAACCGTGGTTTCTCCACCAATACCTTATCACCATCTTGGGGTGAATCGGTTACACAAACACCAGAATATAAAACATTCTTGGTGAACATTGAGAAGGCGGAGGCATAATATGGCAGGAACTGCTCAAGGCGTTCAAACGCAAGATATTATTAAGATCTCCGCAACATCTGGTTTAACGCCGGCACCGCGTGCGCGTGATCATAAAGTTGAAGTGGCAAAACTGGTTGACGTTACCACCTGTATCGGTTGTAAAGCTTGTCAAGTGGGTTGTTCAGAGTGGAATGATATTCGTTCTGACGTTAATGCACAATGTGTGGGGATCTACGATAACCCGGTAGATCTCAATGCAAAAGCATGGACAGTGATGCGCTTTAACGAAGTAGAAGAAAATGATCGTTTAGAATGGTTAATCCGTAAAGATGGTTGTATGCACTGTTCAGAACCAGGCTGCTTAAAAGCTTGTCCTGCACCAGGTGCAATCATCCAATATGCGAACGGTATCGTGGATTTCCAATCTGATAAATGTATCGGTTGTGGTTACTGTATCGCAGGTTGTCCGTTCAACATTCCACGTATGAACCCGGAAGACAATCGCGTGTACAAATGTACCCTTTGTGTTGACCGTGTTTCTGTGGGTCAAGAACCGGCTTGTGTGAAAACCTGTCCGACCGGCGCGCTTCGTTTCGGTTCTAAAGAAGAAATGAAAGTGTACGCAGAACAACGTATTGCGGAACTTAAAGCACGCGGTTATGAAAACGCGGGACTTTACGATCCGGAAGGTGTAGGTGGCACTCATGTTATGTATGTGTTGCATCATGCCGATAAACCGGAACTCTACAACGGTCTTCCGAAAGATCCGAAGATTGATGAATCCATTTACTTATGGAAAGACATTCTCAAACCGGTTGCTGCAGTGGCCATGGGCGGTTTGGCATTAGCTGAAATCGGCCATTACTTAACCGTCGGCCCGAACGTGGAAGAAGATGTGGAAGATCATCACCACGAATTTGAAGACGAAGATAAACATGCCAAAAAGGGAGAACAACATGAGTAAAATTGAAATTAGCAACGATACTCGCGTTATTCGTCACAGAACGCCTGCGCGTATCAGCCATTGGTTGTTGGTGATCTGCTTCTTTATGACAATGTTCACCGGTGTGGCGTTTTTCTTCCCTGATTTCGCGTGGTTGACGGAAATTCTAGGTACGCCGCAATTGGCTCGGGCAATTCACCCGTTCACCGGAATTTTAATGTTCTTCGCCTTTATTTATCTTGCGTTATTGTATTGGGATCATAACATTCCGGAAAAAAACGATATTCGTTGGGCAAAAGGCATGCTTGAAGTATTAAAAGGCAACGAGCACGCGGTCGCGGATAACGGCAAATATAACCTTGGTCAAAAAATGCTCTTTTGGACATTAAACTTGGCCATGCTGACATTACTTGTCACCGGTATCATTATGTGGCGTCAATACTTCTCGCACTACTTCTCCATTCCGGTGCTCAGAATCGCGATTCTGCTTCACTCAGCCAGTGCGTTTATGCTATTCACCGGTATTTTGGTGCATATGTACATGGCGTTCTGGGTGAAAGGTTCCATTCGCGGCATTGTAGAAGGTTGGGTTACTGTTCGCTGGGCGAAAAAACACCACCCGAAATGGTACCGTGAAGAAGTGCTCGAAGAATTGGAACAAGACCTGATCAACGAACAGGAAGGGAAAAATCTCAAGACCAAAGTTCTATTTAAAGGTTTTGGAAAATAGCCCTTTATAATGCAAGAAAAGTGCGGTTAATTGACCGCACTTTTTATTATGTAACCCGAAAACGGACTTACCGGACCGTGATTAAAGAGAACATTATGAGTATCAAAATCCTCTCCGAAGCGGAGATTAAAGAACAGAAAAAAAATTCTTACGAAACGCCGGCAGTACTATTCGCCAACCCGAAAAATCTGTATCAACGTCGTGCCAAACGCTTAAGAGAATTAGCGAAAGATCATCCTCTTGCCGACTATCTTTTATTTGTAGCAGATGTGGTGGAAAGCCAACTCACAACCCTTGAAAAAAATCCGCTGCCTAAACAAGATTTAGCATATTTAAGCGGCATCGAACCGCTCAATGCCAAAAAATTCAAACGCGATACCATCTGGCGCGAATATTTAACGGAAATTCTAAGTGAAGTAAAAACAAAGGCAAACGAACAAGTTGTCGCCACAATCGACTCGTTGGAAAAAGCTTCAAGCGGCGAATTGGAAGAAATGGCAAACCATTTGCTCGCACAAGAATTCAATTTAGTTGGCAGCGACAAAGCAGTGTTTATCTGGGCAGCGTTATCGCTTTATTGGCTCCAACTGGCGCAGCAAATTCCTCACCACAGCCGTCTGGAAAACACCGAGAACCTGCATTATTGCCCGGTTTGTGGCTCCGCGCCGGTTGCCAGTATGATTCATATCGGCTCATCACAAGGTCTGCGCTATTTGCATTGCTCCCTTTGTGAAAGCGAATGGAATTTGGTACGCGCCCAGTGCACCAACTGCAACGGCCACGATAAGCTGGAATTATGGTCATTAAACGAAGAACTGGCGCTGATTCGCGCGGAAACTTGCGGCAGCTGCGAAAGTTATTTAAAAATGCTGTTCCAAGAAAAAGATCCGAATGTCGAAGCCGTCGCCGATGATTTGGCGTCAATTTTCTTAGATGTGGAAATGGAAGAAAAAGGCTTCGCCCGCAGTGGCTTAAATCCGTTCCTCTTTCCCGCTCAGGAAAATTAGCATAGTCGAAAATCTAAACGATAAAAGTGCGGTCATTTTGGCCGTATTTTTAATTTTAAATGGATAAATAACAAGCCATCACAACGGCATTTTCCCGTCCGCCATTTGGCAAAGGGTAATAATTCTTCCGAATATCCACTTCGTTAAAGCCTAATTTTTCGTACAAATGACGCGCCGGATTGGATTCCCGCACTTCAAGCCACAAAGTCTTAACAGCACCCTCAGTTAACCGCGTCATTAACTCTCTCAGCAATAATTCTCCCATCCCCTTGCCCTGCCGCGTCGGCTCAACAGCAATATTAAATAAAGTGGCTTCATCTAAAACGGTTTGGCAAATCGCAAATCCGATAATGTGATTATTTTCGACTAATTTTAGATTTAAATAGCGCTCGCCCCGATTATTTTTCAACGTGCCAAATGACCAAGGAATCAAATGCGCCTGCCGCTCGATTTCATATAAACGTTCAAAATCGTTATCATCAATAGGAAGAATAAGAGGCATATTAGTTTTGTTGAATTTGTTGCCAAAAATCACGTTTGGCTTGGGAGCTAAGTTTAAACTGAGGCCAATCTAAGGTGCGATACAATTTTTCCGCATTAATACAATAGGGTAAAGTGCGGTCGATTTTTTCGGAATTTTCGGTAAATAGGCAATATTGTAACGAATGTTGCAGATGGATATGTTGAATTTGATCGAAATTAAGACAAAGACAGTCTGCCGCATTTAGATCAATTGCGCGTAAAATATCGGTTAATAAAGGCTCCCCCGAAACAACCGTATCCGAAACCACAATTAGCCGAATATTTTCAGCGACAGTAATTCCTATCGCCCCTTGCAGGACATGGGGGCGACGAAGCTGCCATTGGCTAATCCCCATCGCCTCCAATAATAAATCACGTCTATTCATAAGAATAACTGATGGCATCCAGCGGATAGCGGTCGAGGGCATTCACAATGGCCGATTCTTGTTCGGGAGTCAACTTTTGCTGATAGGAAGTAAAGCTTCGGTAAGAAACAATATTTTTCTCTTTATGGATCACGGCAATATAACGTTTAAATTTATCGCTGTCACAAGCGTAATAAGGCACCACTCCGCCAATCGGTTTCAAATCGCAGGTTGTTTTATTTTTCGCTAGAAAGCGCGCTGTTAATGTCGGCTCAAGATTGACTTCTTTCAGATAAAACGTATCGCTTAAAATGGCCTTTCGATGCTCAGGCGCCATATTTAGTGCGAAACTGACAAAACGGGGCTCACTGCCATTAACGGCACGCGTCAATTTAACAAATTTCTCACCGTTAAAATCAATTTCTATGCCTGATGTTTTAAGTTTCTCAAATTGTTCATCCAATTTTTGAAAAACTTTTTGCTGCTCGGGCGAAATCGTTTCCGTTTTCGGCGAGGTATTTTGTGAAACCAAAGGAAGCAATTGACAACCTGATAACAAGGCCGTTAACACCGCAATAAACAAGACTTTTTTCATCGAAAATTCCTTAACTAAAAATCATGTCGTCATGCTAAAATGACGCT
>ERZ772967.1079-NODE-1079-length-19377-cov-9.687972_pt1 | contig 19377 bp, 19 predicted proteins | sample MGYA00511677_ERZ772967 | MGnify/ENA primary metagenome ERZ772967 (study PRJEB29015, sample SAMEA2737931) | human oral metagenome | biome: human oral; feature: human-associated habitat; material: dental | place: China | collected 2146 ...
TGGGCGGCATAGCCGTGGACGTGCTGGGTCATGGACGTTCTCTCCTGGGGGTTGGAGCCCGGGACCGGAAAACGACAGGTGATGGAATCTGCAGCCGGTCTTTCCGGGACGGTCTGTGCCGCCCGGGCCTTGAGGGGAAGGAAGGTGCTCCGCCTTGGAATCTTCTGTGGGACTTTCTGAAGACGCTGCCGTGCAGGGGCACCCTGCCCATGATAGCACCCAGCCTATGGGGATGCCGGAATGTCAGTTGAAGGCGCTATGAATGCGGGGCAGCCCGGCATGCGGGACGCCAGGAAGAAACGTGTCTGCTGATTCTGACGCTCCGTCTCTTGATGGATACCGGGTGCTGGCGAGCCCGCGGGTACATCCGTGCCCACGTCCACAGGCACGGTGTCATCGATGGTCAGGGTGCGGTGGCGTTCAGGGCGAGAGCCGTTCGCGGATCCAGTGACCGTTTTCCAGCCGGTACTGGATGCGGTCGTGCAGGCGGCTGGGACGACCCTGCCAGAATTCGACCAGACGGGGCGTGACGACGTAGCCACCCCAGTGCGGGGGGGCGGGGAACGTGCAGCGGGTGCCGGGCGCCGCCCCTGCGCAGATGGCCATGGGCTTTGCCATGGCGCAGGAGATGATGCGCGGAATGCAGGGGGGTATGGCCCCTGCCCATGCATTTGGCACGCAGGCAGCAGGCGGAGCCGGACAGGGAATGTCGGGCGGCATGCCGTCTGGTCAGGGCACAGCCCGCGGGGAGGAACAGGGGCCGAACGTCGTTCCGGGGCGTGGTGATGCGCCGGGTACGCTTTCGGGCGCGACCGTGGCAGGTGAGGCGGCCGGTCTGGACGGGCTGACCGTTCTGACGCCCGGGCAGGCGGCAGCGCTGCTGAGCGTGCCGGAGGAGGATGTGATGGCCAGCATCCAGGCCGGAGACCTGAAGGCCCGAAAAATAGGTTCTGCCTGGCGGATCGCGCGTTCGGCGCTGGACGAGTTCCTGCGTGGCTGAGGGGCTGGCAGACAAGCGGCCCTGCCCCGAATGTGGCGGGTATCTGGAATGGAGTGCGCGCAAGCAGGCGCTGGCCTGCCCGTACTGCGGCACGGTGGTGGGGGCGCCACGTGGGCACCAGCCGGACACGGGTCCGGTTGCACGGGATACGGCTGGACATGCCCATGATCCGGATGGACCCGTTGCCAGTGGTCCCGTACCGGACGGATCCTTCCAGGGGGAATTCGTTGCCGGTGTGCCCGGCCATGCGGCAGACGACAGGGCGCTGGCCCGCGAGGCCGAGACACTGTTCGGACCGAAGGCGGACATAGACCATCACGCCCTGCAGGAGCAGGACCTGGAAGCCGCCCTGCGGGATCCGGCCAACCTGCGCAACTGGGGTGCAGAACGCTTCGAACTGAAATGCCAGAGCTGCCAGGCCATTTCCGTTTTTGTGAATGCCCAGGTAGCCGACCGCTGCAGCTTCTGTGGGTCACCGGCCATCGTGAGCCACGAGGCGATGCGCGACGCCATCACGCCCCAGAGCGTGCTGCCGTTCAAATATGACGACACACAGGTGCGGGATATCCTGCGTGCCTGGTACGGCAAACGCTGGTTTGCACCCAGCCGCCTGAAAAAAGCGGCTGCCACCGATACCCTCAAGGGCATCTATCTGCCGTACTGGACCTTCGATGCCCGGGCATTTTCGCGCTGGAGTGCCGAGGCGGGGCATTATTACTACACCACCGAACAGGTGCGGGGTACCGATGGCCGGCTGGAAACGCGGCAGGTGCAGCATGTGCGCTGGATTCCGGCCGCGGGAGAACTGGAACACTTCTTCGATGATGAGCTGGTGCCCGGCACCGTGGGCATTCACCCGAAGCTGTTGCGGCGCATCGAACCCTTTCCCACCACCACCGACCTCAAGCCCTATTCACCGGATTATGTGCGGGGCTGGACGGTGGAGCGCTATCAGGTGGACCTGCGCGAGGCCACCACCCAGGGGCGCCGCCAGATGCAGCATGAAATGGAAGCCATGTGTGCCCGCCGGGTGCCCGGCAACACCTACCGCAACCTGATGGTGGATACGCAGTTTACCGGCTGTACCTTCAAGCACGTGCTGGTGCCGGTGTGGCTGGTGCGCTATACCTATGGCCACCGGGTGTTTCAGGTGGTGGTCAATGGCTACACCGGCCGGGTGGCCGGGGAGCGGCCGTACAGCTGGGTGAAGATTGCGCTGGCGGTGCTGGGTGTGTTGCTGCTGGTGGCATTCATATATGCCATGCTGATTCGGTAATTTTTACAGCCCAGTCTATCCGACAGTTTTTCATGCAACGAGCTACTTTTTCTGTCTGTTTATCATGAAAAAACAGAGCGTAGACAACGCCAGCAGGAAAAAATGTCCCCCATCAAAAACGGAACCCGAAAATAGATATCCATCAGATGATACCTTGATCGCGATGGTTACCCCGGTGACGCCAATCGTGGCTCCAAGATGAGTCATCATACGAGTAACAGAGCTGGCATGGGATATTTGCCTGTCGGTCAATCCGACATATGCTCCAGCCATGGAAATGATGGTCAGAACCCCTATTCCGGCGCCACGGAGGAGCATGCCAAAGCCCAGAACCCATGTATTTCCAATTTCTCCGTGCCAGCCCACGATGCATGATCCCATGATAGTCAAGATGACTGCCAGGAATGTCGTCCGCTCTTCTCCAACTGCCCTGGATATCCTGTCGAGTTTCCAGCGTGACAAAAGAGTTCCAATCCCGTGGATTCCAAGAAGTATACCTGCAAGATAGGAAGGGTATCCGTCATGCTGGATGAAATAGAGAGGGTACAGCATAATCCCACCATAATAGACAGCACTGGATGTGAATAACAGCAAACTCGCTTTCCTGAAATTCGAGTGCTTGAACATTGATATATCTATCAATGAGCTGTCTGGCTTCCGTTTTGAAATCAGGAAGAACGATGCCAAAAACACAATCCCGACTGAAGCGACAGCAATACCTGTATTCATGTCAGCCGGGCTGGAAGGGTTTATGCTGTCTATTCCATATATCGACAGAATCATCCCGGGGCAAAGAAGCAAAAAGCCGATGATGTCAAATCCGGCAATGAAATTTTCTCGACTGTCTTTGGGAATATTTCTCCACCCAAGATATATTGCCACCGCGCAAATCGGTATATGAAGCCAGAATATCATTCTCCAGTCGGCAAACCTCAGAAGTGCCCCAGCAATTACAGGTCCAAGTATGGGTGCAATTACGGATGGTATAGCCATGGCAGTCAGAGCCGACTTCGCTTTCTTCTTTCCGATCGCTTCGATGACGATGGTTTGCATGGTCGGGAGAAGTACCCCGCATGCGACGCCCTGCAATACCCTGGAAAAAATCAGCGTTTCGATGTTCCATGCCAAGCCAGAGAACAGTGATCCAAACAAGAAAATCCATAGACTTGTTAACCATAAGCGTTTGCTGCCAATTTTTTGCGTCAGCCAGCCCGATAGTGGCACGGCACCTGCGGCGGCCAGTGTGTATGAGGTTATTGTCCATTGACTCAGTTCGAGTGAAGCGCCAAACTGAGAGCCAATATCGTGAAGCGCAACATTGACCACGGACGTATCCAGTAGCGGAAGAATTGCTCCAAAAATCAACGTGTTGATTATGACCTTATCCGCTGCACTCAAGATAGACGATGGGTTTTCTTTCTGCATGATCGCAATCCTGTTTTATGGGGTGTTTTGTGAACTTGAATTCTTGTCAGGAGAAATTTACGTTCGGTGTCGTGGGTTTGTGCTTTTATTTTGGCAGTCATCGCTGTGCTTGGCATAGTCTATTGGGTTAGTTGACGATCAGTTATCGTTTGTGTGTCATGTGTTTACGAATACATGTCAGGAACTGTTTTTAGAGGCCGTAGTAGTTGTTTGGTTGATAGACTTGCTTGGCCTTTGTCTTGAAGGGATCGACGTCCGAGCGCAGCACCTTATCCCTATATGAGGTGTTGCCATGGTGCGATCACGCGCCTACTCCTGCGGCGAAACAGGGGAGCGAGGCGTCACCAGGCTATGGTCACATCCATGAAAGACGATTTCCCCCTGCATCATCAGAGCACTTATGCCGGGCTGAAATTCAAACACTGTACGATATGATCAGCCATGAGCATCTCAGGCAGGGGAAAGTCCCAATTACTTGTCGGCTACGACATGTGTCAATATCAAAAGGTTGTGATCTGTATGATCATAAAGTCATCCGAATATTCGCGATCATGACGGTAGTCTATGTGCTGATTCGGTTCGGGATAGCTCAAGAATATTGATCGTTTAAGACAGCGGACAGGAGGTTGCGTGAATTATCGTACAACTACCTTGATCTGTAATGAGGATAACAGGGTGTTTCCTCTATTGGGGTCGGAATTTGCTCCCTCGAATGCTCTGCCGGTACGGTGCGTGTTCAGATTGCATGCGGCAAATACCAAGGTTACCTGCCATCGACACGCATGGGATCAGATGATTTTTTCTGATCGAGGAGTGGTCCGGGTCACGACAACACGCGCCACATACACAGTTCCGCCTTGGCGTGCTGTTTGGATACCTGCTGGGGTTTCTCATTCTGCAGCGTTGCTGGAAACCGCTCATCTTTGTTCTTTGCAATTACTTCCGGGGTGCATGGAGCGTGTCCGCGAAAATTGCGTTGATTTGTCTCCATGGTTGGGTTGCCGTGTTATTGAGGTTCGTCCTCTTTTGAGAGAGCTTGTCAAGGCGTTGGCCATGGAGAATATTGAAGATATTTCCGCAAGAAGGTACGAAAGTTATTGTTCTTTGATACTACTGGAGATCATTGGTGCGCCAGCTTGCCCATTGATGGTTCCCCTTCCTTCTGAACGTCGTCTCCGGTCGTTTTGTGATTCCTTCATGAAACAACCTTCGCTTGCTCGTTCGTTGGATGAGATGGCCAGGGAGGCGGGTGCCAGTGTAAGTACCATCAACAGACTTTTCCATACGGAGCTGGGTAGCAGATTTTCTGTCTGGAGAAAACAGGCTTTGTTGGCACACGCTCTGGCACTCTCGGCCCAGGGTATGACTTTGGGCGAGATATCCTACAGGCTGGGCTATGGAAATCAGAGTGCTTTTTCAGCGATGGTGCGCCAGGTGATGGGGGTTTCTCCGAGTGAGGTTTTTGCAGTCAAGTAGTTTGCCAGTGAGGCATGGCATTGACTCATTCATCCCTCCGAAACTCCTTTGGGCACACAGGACAGGGCGGCAGAGCCGCGGAATCCTCATTGGCTTCACTGTCCACAGTCATGTGCGTCCAGGAGGGGGCTTCGGGCGGGTTTTGAATGAATCCACACGCAATTAAAAATGCCGACAGAGGCAGTTCAGCAAACGTCAGGCGTACGGAAGGTGATGCAGTAGAATCGGTTGTTCCAGATCAGCTGGGTATTTACATCCTGCATGCCGGCGGGTATGGCGGCTATGATCTCCTTAAGGTCGAACTGGGTGTCATCGAAGTAGCTGCGGGTGAAGAGGCTTTTCTTGTACTGCTCGTCCACGAAGTCAGCCGTTTCGTCGGCAATCATGATTCTCGTACCGGGACGGGCAACGCGGGCCATTTCCTGAAGGGCACGTTTCTTGTCGTTGAAGAAATTGATGCCGCCTACATGAAAGACGATATCGAAGCTGTGGTCTGCAAAAGGAAGATCCTCTGCACTGGCGTGCACAAGTGACAGGTCGAGCTTTCTGCGCCATACCCGTCTGCAGCGTCTCAGCATGCCCAGTGAGATGTCCAGTCCGACCAGATCAAGTGTGGCAGGATCGATGGATGCTGGCAGGTAGCGCAGGTCTGCACCGGTGCCGATCGAGACATACAGGGCGGAACAGCCATTGCGCCACGGCAGTTCCTGCATCAGCTGCCGGCGCATGTTGGGAATGCCATCGCCGTACTTGAGCTTTCCGATCCACCTTTCACCGAAGTCATACCATCGGGCCATCCAGTCGTACATGGACATGTAGCGCTGGTTGTCTCCGGTTACAGCGGTTCGGTCAAGGCAGCGCAGGATACCGTTGCTGTCCGTCCGGGCATCATCTCTGAAGGGCGCCTTGAGTTTGTCATGCAGGGGTGTGGAAGCCATGGGCAATTTCCTTCCGTGCTGGTGCGAATGCCATGATATCTGCCCTGGTGCTCAACGCAACAGGGTGGCAGCGGCCACCATCTGTTCGTGTTCGAAGGCGGCAGCAAAGTCGTCCAGCTCCGTGGACTTCAGACCAACGGCTGGGCTGAGCGCAACCTGTCTCCACCGGGAAACAGCCCGGTGGACTTCGTGCAATACCTGCAGGGCCTGTTCATCGTTCAGGGAAAACCAGGGCGCCCGCGCCATCAGCATGTGTACGTCGGTGATCGGGCCGTCTTCTTCGGAGAGCCAGGTCTTGGACTCGCGCTCCCGGTCGGGAAAGGGGTTGATGTCGAAGGCGGGGGCGAGGCGCCAGTGACCATTGTCGACGTGCAGAAACCCGTGGTTCTGCAGATGGTCATCCACGTTGGTGATCAGCAGGTTGAAAAGAATCCGGCGCCACAGCTGCTGAATGTCGGCAGTAGGGTTCTTTGCATGGGTGTGCAGGGCGTCGACCAGCTCGGTGTAACTGCGGTCTTCCTCGCGTGAAGCCTGCAGCAGCGTGGCGGCAGACTGGTAGGGGATGCGATGGTTGTTCGTGGTGCGGTCGAAGCGACGGATGACGGCGATGGGGGTGTCGCCCAGCTGCACGATGCGCGCCGGAGCTGCAGGAATACCGGCCTTTTCCGCCAGTTTCAGTGCCAGTACCTCACCACGGGTGACGCTGCGGCCATCGCCCACACTGGGGAACTTGCCAATGGCCAGCCAGCCGTCTTCGTCAACCATCGTGCACTTGGGGCGCATGCCACCCAGTGAGGTGCCCTTGCCCTGCAGGTAGCGCAGGTCTTCGGCGCTTTCCTGGCCGCTTTCCAGCGCACGACTGGCGCGGTAGGTCTTTTCCAGTTCGATGAGAGGGGGGGTCCGGCGGCGACCTTCTTCGACGGTACGTTGCCATTGTCCGGACGAATCCTGCAGTCGCAGGGCACCGACACGGCTGAAATCATCGACAGCCAGCAAATAATCCAGCTCGGTGAGTGGGGGCAGGCCGGGATCGGCACGGCGGCGTTTGGCGTGGTCGCGGGCAATGACACGGCGGCCCCAGGCATCCGGCGCGGTATCGGCGATGGCGCCATGAAAGACGGAATCGTGCGCCGATGCGGCCTTGTGGGGCTGGTAGCCAGACGTCAGCTGAAGATCGGCAGAGACGTTGAAGCGGTTCGGGCTGGCCAGCCAGCTGTCGTGATAGGCAAAGGCGGCGTTTTCACGGCGTCCCTGCCGGGCGTAAGTCAGTGACCCTACCGGGGTACCGGTCTCGCCCAGGCACAGCTGTACCTGCTGACGGGTGGCTGGGCTGGACGTTCTGGCGGGTGATCTGGTCATGGCGTTCATCGAGCATGTCTTTCGGCTGGCGCGTGTCATGGACCCATTCGTTCCCGCGTGGGACCCGAATGAACGCATGACACGCTTCAGAGCCCACCGTCCGGAGTATGGCGCCTGGCCCGGATGCGTTTGGGCAGGTTTTCGTCCATCAGCATGAGGCCGATATCGTCGTTGGCCGTATCGAGGATGTTCTCCAGCGCCTTGAGTTCACCGAAGACCAGCAGGGCACGGGCATGGAAGTGAATGGGGATGCGCGGGTCGCCCTGTTCCATGCGACGCACCGTGGACACGGATGCACCTATCCGCTCGGCCAGCGAGGCCTGGGAGAAGCGGCGCCTGCGGCGGGCCAGCGAAATGTCGTGGCCGAGCTTGCGCAGGGCGCGCTCGGCCGACAGGGGCAGGGGGTGTTCCATAAGCATTCTACTAGGAGTGCCAAAACATCAGATTCGTTCCATTTGGAACATTATAACCGGCCTGGAGGCCGTGAATTGACGAAAAGCGTCAAGCTATCATGTTGCTGCTGTTCGAACAGGAAGAATGTGCGCATCGGCCAGCCGATCCGGGTCACCGTGGATGCTCTGGGCGGACAGTCGTATGCCGGTCGCGTGGCCGAGATTTCACCGGCCACGACATCGGAATTCAGCATCATCAAGGCCGACAGTGGGACGGGCAATTTCGTGAAGATCGCCCAGCGCATGGCGGTGAAGGTCACGCTCGACCCCGACCAGCAGGAGCTGAGACGGCTGACGCCCGGCATATCGGTGGAAGTTCGGGTGGATACGAAGCAGAAGGGACACGGCAGGTAGCGTGTGTCGTGGACCCATGCTGCCCCCACCAGATCGGGCTGGTGCTTTCTGGCAGCTATCGCCCGGACGGACAACGCACGTACCCTGAATGCTCCCATGACCCAGGGGCCCTCTGGAAAAGCCCGGCGAAACGCAGTTCCCATGCCCGGACGATGCAGCGCGTCACCCTGTGATGCGCATCCATGTGACGCTCATGGCAGAGGCCCCGCACAGAAAGGAGCATTCCATGCCAGATCAGAGCACCACGACGCCACTGCACATGCGCGTCATCACCAGTCCCGGCACCCGTGCCATCGTCGCCCTTGCCGCGGGGCTGATCGCTGGCGCGGCCCTTGCGCATGAACAGCCCGGTGGCGGGACCGCAGCCGGCCCCGACAGCAGTGGCAGCGCCGCAGCCGCCAGCACCAGTGCCAATACGGGCAACACCGGCACGGGCACCGGCACGAGCGATGCAGACCCCGCCACGCCCGCCCAGCAGCCGATCAACGAACAGGGCATCAGTGGCGAGCTGTTCCACGCACTGCTGGGCCTGTCGATGCAGAATGCCGACTATAGTGGCTTCCCGGACGAAGTGATCACCGGCTACCCGGCCGACAGCAGCACCTGGAAGAAACAGGACAATCCCGCCCCCGAATTGCCCAACATCGCGGCCTACCAGTACTACACCGATGCCAATGACAATGGCTCTCCGAAAAACGAGCGTACCGCCGACGGCAATTTCTTCCTGGCCCAGAGCAATTTCTTCTACCACCTCAACACGGGCATGAAGGGCAGCAACAGTGGTTCCGCCAGCGAGGTCTTCCTGAACAGCAGCGCCACCATCCCCGTCCAGGTCACGGACGAAGGCATCACGCTGGCCAACACCATGAAGCTGGAACAGGAAACGGCCTCACAGGGTCCAAAAACCTATGAACTGAAGGCAGACGCGCCGAAAGGTGTGTCCAAAATGGATTTCATCACCTTCGACACGTTCGTGCAGAGCTACAAGGGCACGGACAATACGAACAGCGGCAGCTATTCCGTACAGGTGAAAAAGGGTGACAACCCGCAACAGGCCAAACTCTGCTGGTACGACAGCGTGGGCAGTGTCAGCCGGACCGTCTGCCAGGTCTGGAGCGTGCCCGGCGACTGGACCTTCGGCAAGGCCCTGAACTACGACCGCACCGAAGTCGATGACATGCGTGGCTATCTGCCCCCCACCGACTTCAACCCCGGCGCGCGCAGTTTCTACTGGGTGACCGGCCCGCAGACCTGGCCGCGGCTGTGACGATCCCGACCCATTGGCGCGGGAACTGATCTCACCCCACCAGCACGGCCACCAGCGCCAGCAGGGCCGGCAGGCCCTGCACGAAGAAGATTTTTCGTCCCACGGTCATGCCCCCGTAGGCACCGGCCACCACCACGCAGCCCAGAAAGAAGCAGGCCAGCCGCAGCTGCCACAGCGCATCCCCGGCAATCAGCGCCCACAGGAGGCCTGCCACCAGAAAGGCGTTGTAGAGACCCTGATTGGCCGCCATCGTCTTCGTGGGCGCAAACAGCGTCACCGGCAGCGAGCGGAACACCCGTGGCCCCGTCTTCTCCCAGCTGAACATCTCCACCCACACGATCAGCGCGTGCTCCGCAGCGACCAGTGCGGTCAGCCACATGGCCAGATTAATCATCTTTACAGAACCCTAAAATTATACAAGCAATCCCATGGGGATGCTTACGATCAAATAGTTTGCCCACGACGAACAGAGTGAGTACCGGCTGCAGAACCGGGTGTTCACAATCCCTCGGGAAAACATCTGACTTTAGGGCGACAGTCGCTCGCGGATCCAGTTGCCATCATCCAGCCGGTACTGGATGCGGTCGTGCAGCCGGCTGGGCCGGCCCTGCCAGAACTCCACCAGCCGGGGCGTGACCACGTACCCTCCCCAGTGCGGCGGGCGCGGCACGTGCAGCGGGTGTCTGGCCCCCACCAGCGCGGCGCGGGCCATCAGGTCGGCCTTGCTGGAGAGCACCTCGCTCTGGTGGCTGGCCCAGGCGCCGATGCGGCTGGTGTAGGGGCGGGTATCGAAGTAGGCATCCGACTCGGCCTCGGCCAGCTTCGTGATGCTGCCTTCCACACGTACCTGCCGCTCCAGTTCCGGCCAGAAGAAGGTGAGTGCCACGTGCGGGTGCAGGGCGATGGCGCGACCCTTGCGGCTCTGGTAATTGGTGAAGAAGACGAAGCCCTGGTCGTTGACTTCCTTGAGCAGCACGATGCGGGCGTTGGGGTGGCCGTGCTCGTCCACGGTGGCCACGTTCATGGCGGTGGGCTCGTGAACTTCCGCGTGCATGGCGGCATCGAGCCACTGGCGGAACTGTTCGAGGGGCTGGTCGGCGCAGTCGGTCTCGGACAGCGCCTGTTTGCTGTAGTCCTGGCGGATGTCGTGCAGGTCCAGTTTGTTCATGGTGTGTGCCCGTGGTGTGACTGGGGGTATTGTGCCCGGATCGGGGGAAGGGCGCGAATGGTTGCTTTGCCGGAGGGTGGGGCTGGTGCGGCCCGGTGGAGGGAGGAGACCGGCATGCAGACATGGTTCGATCCGGAACCGCTTTCCGGGATTAACATGCCGGAAGGGCCTGCACCGGGTTCATCGGGGGCGGGCCGGGCGGAGCGGTGCCGGGTTTTCCGGCCTGCTTCATGAACAATGGAATCAGGTTTCATCTCACGAGAACAAAACCCATGGAAACCGGGTACAAGACGCCGCCGGAAAAGTTTGCGGCCTTCCTGAAACGGCAGAAGATGGTCTTCATCGTCGCCTTTCTGGGCTATGTCTGCGCCTATCTGGTGCGCAACAACTTCAAGCTGATGTCCAAGTCCATCATGGTCACCAACGGCTGGGCCAAGGATGACATTGCCATGTTGCTGTCCTGCCTGGCGGTGTCGTATGGTCTGGCCAAGTTCTACATGGGGGCGCTGGGGGACAAGGTCAGCCTGCGCAAGCTGTTCGCACTGTCGCTGGCGGCCAGTGCGGTCATCTGCATCATCATCGGCTTCTACCATACCTCGATTGCTGCGCTGGCCGTGCTGCTGGTGCTGTGTGGGGTGGTGCAGGGGGCGCTGGCGCCGGCCTCGCAGAACATGATCGCCAACTACTACCCCAACCGTACCCGGGGTGCGGCCATTGCCGGGTGGAACGTCTCGCAGAACTTCGGTTCGGCCATGCTGCCGATGATGGTGGCCGGCATGACGACCCTGGGCTGGATCGTGCCGGGTACCGGACATGTGCTGGCAGCCTTCGTGGTGCCGGCCGTGCTGGTGCTGGCCTGCGCGGCCTTCTGCTGGAAGTACGGTGGTGACAGCCCCGAGAAGGAAGGGCTCGATTCGCTGCGCCAGATGTACGGCGAAGGCGGTGAGTCGAACGTGGCCAGTGAGGAGGAACAGTCGTCGCTTTCCTACTGGCAGCTGATCTGGAAGTACGTGTTCTGCAATCCGGCCCTGCTGCTGGTGGCTTCGGTCAATGTGGCGCTTTACTTCATCCGCTTCGGGGTGGAGGACTGGATGCCCATCTACCTGCACGAAGTGGCGAAGATGGAGGATGCCCATGCCCAGATGGCCATCTCGGTGCTGGAGTGGGTGGCCATTCCCGGCTCGCTGGTGTTTGCCTGGCTGGCGGCCAAATACCCCAACAAGATGGCCCGGATCGGTGCCATCGGCCTGTTCCTGATGGCTGGCGTGGTGATGGCGTATGAGGCCATCACGGCGTCAGGTGCACCGAATTACGCGCTGATGTTGGTGGTCTGCGGCGTGCTGGGTGCGCTAATCTATGGTCCGCAGCTGATCGTCAACATCCTGACCATCAACTTCGTGCCACTGAAGGTGGCGGGCACGGCCATCGGTTTCGTGGGCGTGACGGCCTATCTGATCGGCAACATGGGCGCCAACTGGGTGATGCCGATCATGGCCGACCACTTCGGCTGGTTCTGGTCCTATGTGGTGGTGGCCGGGCTGTCGGCCTTCGCCGCAGTGGGGTACCTGATCCTTGCGCGGCATGAGGAGGAAGTAATCAAGGCGTAAGGCCAGCGCCGTGCCCTGCCTGGCAAGGTGGTCAGCCTTGCCGGTGCAGGGGTGCCCTGGCACCCATACGGCCGGGGCCGGCGCGGAGACGAATGCGTCCTGCACGCTCCAGGGGCTGGTGAGCGGAAAGCATGATCTGACAAGTGTAATGACAACGACATTACGTCCTGATAGTATAGGAACCATGTGGCCCGAATCGGGGGTGGTTGATTGTCAGGGAGAACCTTGTCATGTCAGAAGTGGCTGTTGCGGGTAGCAAGCGGGAAACACTGAACCTGCGTATCAAACCGGAAGATCGCCAGCTGATCGATCGGGCGGCCAAGGCCCGGGGCAAGAACCGGACCGACTTTGTGCTGGATGCTGCCCGAAGTGCAGCAGAAGAGGCTCTGCTGGATCAGACGCTCATCCTGCTGGATGCGGAGCGCTTTCAGGCTTTTGTCAACCGGCTTGACCAGCCGCCGCAACCCGGCGAGCGCCTGCGCAAGACCATGGCGACCCCTGCACCCTGGGAGAAACCATGACGCTCCGTGCACCGGAGCCCCTGAATGCTCACCACCAGCTGGAGGTGTTTGATTCTGGTGTCGAGCTGCTGGATGAATGGCTCCGGCGACGCGCCCTGAAAAATCAGCTTACCGGGGCATCGCGTACTTTTGTCGTCTGCGAGGAGAGCCGGGTGGTCGCGTTCTATTCGCTGGCATCCAGTGCCGTTGCCACGGTGGACACAACGGGGCGTTTCCGGCGCAACATGCCCGATCCTGTTCCCGTCGTTCTGCTGGGGCGGCTGGCGGTAGACCGTGCCTGGCAGGGCGGGGGCATGGGACGGGCGCTGATACGGGACGCCGCGATGCGGGTGATGCAGGCCGCCGAGGTGATCGGTGTGCGCGGACCGGTCGTGCATGCGCTGTCGGAGGAGGCGAAGGCGTTCTATGAACGGGTGGGATTTGGCCCTTCGCACACCGATCCCATGAAACTGATGATCACGCTGGCTGACCTCAAGGCGGTGTTTCCGGGATGAAACGCTGGAAAAGGAGCGTCCCGGAGACACATGGCCAATTGCACGTTTATTGTTGTTCATGTACAGTGATAATCATTGATATGGCAGGGTGGTAGCCATGGGGATGACACTGACACTGGACCAGCTACGTACTATCCATGGTGCAGGGGGGGTTCGGGGGGTCACACTGCGGGCGGAAGGGGGCTCCTTCTACGTCGAGATCGAGACCATGCAGGGAGAGTCCGGAACGCTGGCCAAGGCGCGAAGCACACAGCCCCGTGAGTTCGGCAACCCTTCGCAGGCATTGAGTCTGCTGCACCGGCTGGGGCTGGCTGCGGGTGCCTTTGATCTTCGGGGCTGGAACCCTGCGCTGAAGGCGGGGAGCAGGTCCAGGCCCGACAGGGCGGAGGCGCTTCGCCGTACCCACGAAGCAGCATCACATGATGCCTGGTTCCGTTCCCAGGTCGGGGAAGCCTTGCGGGAGGCTGATGATTCCGATACGGTCTGGATGTCTCATGAGGAAGTAACGGCAGACATGGCAATGCAGCGTGCCAGGATCATGGAAATGATGATCGGCAAGCCTGGGAATGATCGATGAAGATTCGCTGGCTGCCCGCGGCTGTTCGGGCACAACGGGCATTGATCGATTACATTGCCAGTGACAGCGCATCGGCAGCGCTGGCGCAGTCCATCGCATTGGGAAATCAGGTGAACCTTCTCGCCAGTTATCCTGAACTGGGAAGGCCGGGGCGCGTTCCGGGCACGCGTGAGCTGGTGGTTGCCGAGACGCCCTATATTGTCGTGTATCGGGTTCGGCCCCGCATCAGGTGTGTTGAAATCATGCGTGTGCTGCATGGCGCGCAGAAGTGGCCGCCATGCGGGTGAGGGGGCATGATTTCAGAATAACGTCAGTGACCCGGATGCCACGGCATCATGCAGGAACTTGCCGGCAAAGAACCCGATGGGCAGCCCTGCATAGCAGCCGATCTGGATCAGGATGACCCGGGCGGTGTTTCGTTTGTCTTCGTCCCAGTGGGCCAGCCGGCTGTTTCATGACGCATGTCAGTAAAGCGTCAGCTGTCCTGATGTGATTGCAGCGTGCAGGGGGACACCCAAAAATACTCCCGCACAGATTCCGGCCAGACCGAAGAAGGTGATGAATTCGCCACGTGTCAGGTCGCTGGGAGGGTCTTTCCAAAGCTGGCTGTAAAGCCAGGAGCCGAAGAGGATACCGCTGGCGCCCATTATCCGGGCGGAGACGGTGGCGAAATCTTTCCAGCTGTCGCCATTGGCCACCGCAAGAACCATTGCGCCTGCAGATGCGGGCAGCCAGCATGCCAGCAGCGTGAGATCCCTGCCTCTGGTCCAGAGATACCCGCATCCCACCAGAAAGATGCATGTTGCGATAAACCATATCCATGCGAATGGATGGCTGTTTCCGGTGGCTGACCAGATGAATGTCACGACTGGGTGTATTGCCTGTGCCATGCCGATCACGGCAAATGCCCACCGGTACTGGTGTATCGGGTGCTTTTGAGGTATCTGACAGTCTGGCGTGCTTTCGGCTGAGTCGTTCCTGGTGATATTCATGGTGTTGATCCATGGCCATCAGTACAGCACCAGCCTACCCGACGCAATGGCATCGTACATGCCGGTACCAGCCAGGATGCCGATGGGAACGGCCGCAAAGAAGCCGGCCGCGATCAGGGCCGAACGGGCCGTTTGTCTTTTTCGTTCCGGCCAGTGGGCTGGCAATGCACTGGCTATCCAGGCGCATGCCAGCATGCCGCCGTTCACGGCGAAAATCGCGTTGTTGGCCGCGGCGTCCCCCCGGTCTCCACCCGTGGCCGGTACCAGGACCAGCATGCCAAGGGCTATGGGCAGCCAGGCAAGGAAGATGTTCCTGTCTCTGGCCCGGGTGACGATGAGATACACACACATCACCATGAACAGGCAGGCGCCGGCAAGCCATATCCATGTCAGGGGGTGCTGTGCGCCTGTGTCGTGCCTGAAAAATGCCGGTATTCGAAGCAGGTTCCAGGCGGTGAACATCGAGATGAACACCAGCAGGCGATACAGGGGCATGGACTGGAACCAGGCAGGGAAGTGGTTCATGCCGTTTGCCTGATTGTCCGTCACATGGCGTGGGTCGTTCATGTCTGTCCTCCTCTGATTCAGTCTCCTTTGGTTACAGGTGTGGTCCTGTGTCGGGGTGAGTGCGTTCATGGCACTCCCCGGGTTTCTCCTGTGAAAACCGGCCGGAACGTATTGCCGCTCCGGCCGGGTCGTTGGGGTGATGGCGCTGCTTTCATGGTAGCGGCTTCAAGCGACAGGCGGTACCGCTGCATGGAAGGTCACAGGGTCATTGCGGTTCCGGAACGGCCGGCACTGCGCGTGGCCACGACCGTTCCGGGAGGGGCATCACTGCACGTGGCCACGACCGTTCCGGAACGACCGGCACGGCACGTGGCCATGACCGTTCCGGGATGGACATCACCGCTCCAGATGCAGGAACTGCATGTGGCGCTCGTACTGGTTGAGGATGTCGCCGATGATCTGTTCGCGGCTGTAGCCGACCAGATCGTATTCCTGGCTGCCTTCGCGCAGGAACACTTCGGCGCGCCAGTAGCGCTCGTGATGCTTGTCGGATTCCAGGTTGCTGGCCTGGTTCATGGCAAACACGGGCATCAGCGCCGAGACGGGCCTGACCTGATAGAGGAAGTCCACCTCTTCGCCGTGCAGCACCTCGAAGGTGAGGCTCTGGTCGTCGGCGTTTTTCAGCACGGTGGTTTCCACGCCCTGCTTGTTGAGTTCGGCACACACGTCCTGCATGGCCGGCTCCAGCGTGTTGGCCATGAAGCGCAGCACGGCCTTCCGGGTGGGGAAGTTCAGGATGCGGTTCAGGCGCTCGCGCCAGCTGTGGCTGTGATGCAGGGCCGGGGCCATGTCGACGGTGCTGGCCTTGCGCTTGTTGCCTTCCTGTCGCAGGCTGTAGGCCATGGCGATCATGTAGACGATCAGCACCAGCGAAAACGGCAGGCCGGCCGCCACCGAGACGGACTGCAGCGCGCTGAATCCGCCCGAGAACAGCAGCCCCAGGGTGATGAGGCCGGTGGCCGCGGCCCAGAAGAGGCGCAGCCAGATGGGGGCGTCATCGCCCGAGACCAGGCCCTTGCTGGACAGGTTGGCCAGCACCAGTGCGCCGGAGTCGGCCGAGGTGACGAAGAAGATCAGGCCGATGATGACACCCACGGTCGACCAGATGGCCGGGTGGGCATAGTGCTCGAACAGCGCGAAGAGGCCCATGGCCGGGGTGTTGATGGCGGCGTCGGCCAGGGCCGGATCGGCGCCCACCAGTGCAATGCCGCTGTTGCCGAAGATGGAGAACCAGGCAAAGATGAAGCCCAGCGGGATGAACATCACGCCGAAGACGAATTCGCGCAGGGTGCGGCCGCGCGAGATGCGGGCGATGAACAGCCCCACGAACGGTGCCCAGGCCACCCACCAGGCCCAGAAGAAGATGGTCCAGGTGGATTTCCAGGTGGCGCCCTTCGCGCCTTCGTAGGCGTAGGTCTCGAAGGTCTTGACCGGCAGCATCTCGAAGTAGTCGCCGATGTTCTGCACCATGGCGTTGAGCAGGAACTGGGTGGGCCCGGCAAACAGCAGCGCGATCACCAGCAGGGTGGCGGTGAGCATGTTGAATTCGGACAGCCGCCGCACCCCTTTGTCCACTCCCGACATCGCCGAGGCGGCTGCCGTGATGGTGACGATGACGATGATGATGGCCTGTGTCAGTTTGGTGGTCTCGATGCCGAAGACGTGCGAGAGCCCGGCGTTGGCCTGCAGCACGCCGATGCCGAGGCTGGTGGCCAGGCCCAGCAGGGTGCAGACGACGCCGAAGATGTCGACGCTGTGGCCCAGCCAGCCGTCGGCGCGTTTCTGGCCGAACACGGGCACCAGAGCGGAGCGCAGGGCCAGCGGCAGGTTGTGGCGGTAGGCGAAGTAGGCCAGTGCCATGCCGATCAGCGCGTAGATGCCCCAGCCGTGCAGGCCCCAGTGCAGGAAGGTCTGCGCCAGCGCAGCCCGGGCCGCGACGGGCGTGCTGCCTTCACCGGTGGGCGGGGTGAGGTAGTGGGTCAGCGGTTCCGACACGCCGAAGAACAGCAGGTCGATGCCGATGCCGGCCGAGAACAGCATGGCGGCCCAGGCCAGGTAGGGGAAGTCGGGCTTTTCATGGTCCTGGCCCAGCTTGATGTCGCCGTACTTGGACATGCCCACATAGAGGGAGAAGATGCCGTAGGCGGCGACGATCAGCATGTAGTACCAGCCGAAACGGTCGGACACCCAGGCCAGCGCATGGCCCAGCACCTGTTCGCTGACGGTGGGGAACAGCAGGGTGAAGGCGATCAGTGCGATGGTCATCAGCGCCGAGGCGGTGAAGACGATGCGGTGAATGGTGACGGGTTCGGTGGCCGTGCCGGAGATGGTGACCGTGGCGGTACTGGTGGCGGGCGCAGCACCCGACGTGCTGCGCGATGCAGGGCTGTCGGCCGGTGAAACGGTGTGGCGTGCCGGGGCGCTCTGGGATGAAACCGGCGTCTGGCCCGGCGCGCTGTTCTGGCCGGGCGGGTTGTTCGGGGTTTGCATGGGGAATCTCCTTTGCTTGTTGTGGGCGGGATGCATCGCAAGATGCATCCCGCCGTTTGTCGAAAGGATCAGGCGCGGGCGGGTTTGCCGCGCACGGGGGCACCGTTGGCCTGGTAGTAGGGGGCGTCGGAGGGGGGCAGGGGGTCGCGGCCACGGATCCGGTCGGCGATCTTCTCGGCGATCATGATGGTGGTGGCGTTGAGGTTGCCGGTGATGATGTCGGGCATGATCGAGGCATCGACCACGCGCAGTCCTTCCAGGCCGTGCACGCGCCCCTGGCCATCGACGACGGCGTCGTTGCCTTCACCCATCGCGCAGGTGCAGGAGGGGTGGTAGGCGGTTTCGGCGTGCTGGCGGACATAGGCGTCCAGTTCGGCATCGCTCTGCAGGTCGTCGGTGGGGGTGATGACCTTGCCGCGCAGGCCGTCCAGCGCCGGCTGGCGGAAAATGTCGCGGGTGATGCGGATGGCGGCCCGGAATTCCTCCCAGTCCTGCTGGTGCGACATGTAGTTGAACAGGATGCTGGGGTGGTCGGCCGGGTTGGTGCTCTTCAGCTTGACGCGACCACGGCTGGGCGAACGCATCGAGCCGACGTGGGCCTGGAAGCTGTGGGTGTCGGCGGCGTTGCGGCCGTCGTAGCGCACGGCGATGGGCAGGAAGTGGTACTGGATGTTGGGCCAGAGGAATTTCTCGTCACTGCGGATGAAGCCGCCGGCCTCGAAGTGGTTGGTGGCACCCAGGCCTGTGCCCCTGAGTATCCATTCTGCACCGATGGCGGGCTGGTTGTACCAGTGGGTGGCGGGGGAGATGGAGACGGGCTGCAGGCACTCGTACTGCATGTAGAGTTCCAGGTGGTCCTGCAGGTTGTTGCCCACGCCGGGCAGGTCGAGGATTTCCTTCACGCCCGCTTCCTGCAGCCAGGCACCGGGGCCGATACCGGAGCGCTGCAGCAGCTGGGGCGAGGCAATGGCACCGCCGCAGAGGATGACTTCGCGCGCGGCATGGGCGGTCTGCGGGCTGCCGCCATCGATCTGGTAGCGCACGCCGACGGCACGGGTGCCCTCGAAGAGGATGACATCGACCAGCGTCTTCGTTTCGATGGTGAGCGTGTCGCGCTCGCGGGCCATGTCCAGGTAGCCACGTGAGGTGGACGAGCGCCGGCCCTTGCGGTTGACGAAGCGGTCCATCGGACCGAAGCCTTCCTGCTGGTAGCCGTTGAGGTCATCGGTGCGTGGGTAGCCGGCCTGCACGCCGGCCTCGATCATGGCCTCGAAGAGCGGGTTGGTGCCGGGCTTGGCGGTGGTGACCTCGATGGGGCCGTGGCCGCCGTGGTAGTCGTTGGCGCCGATGTCACGCCGCTCGGCCTTGCGGAAGTAGGGCAGTACGTCGTGGTAGCGCCAGTCGGCCAGGCCGT
>ERZ772967.1085-NODE-1085-length-19335-cov-7.698703_pt1 | contig 19335 bp, 13 predicted proteins | sample MGYA00511677_ERZ772967 | MGnify/ENA primary metagenome ERZ772967 (study PRJEB29015, sample SAMEA2737931) | human oral metagenome | biome: human oral; feature: human-associated habitat; material: dental | place: China | collected 2146 ...
CGCTGCTGCAATACGCCGGCGGCGTCGATGACCTGAAGGAGATGACCCGCCGCCTAGTGCTCAACATCCTGCTGGGTAACGGAGACGCCCACATCAAGAACTGGTCGCTCATCTACCGTACCCCCAGCAAACCCCAACTGGCCCCCGCCTACGACTTGGTATCCACCGTCGCCTGGACCCAGCACGACCAGACCATCGCACTCAACATGGCAGGCACCAAGCGCTTCGATGCCATCGGGCTGGATACCTTCAACGCCTTCTTCCAGCGCTTGGAGCTACCAAAGCAGGTTCGGGAAGAGCTGCTGGCGGAAGTGCGTACCACGACGCGCCGGGTACTGGATGTTTGGGGTGGGCTCTATGACGGTAACGGCGTGCCCGCGGGGCTGATGCAGCGCATCGAGGCGCACATTCAAGGCTGCCCTTTACGGCTTGCCGCTGCCTGATCGCTCAATCCGCACACGACAAAGCCCCTGCAACCACTGCTATACGGCAGCCATCGTCGCTATCGCACGACAGACTGCCCTCTTCGCCCTGCTGCGACTGACGCTTTTTGGCCGAAACATCTGGCACTGCCCAAGGCCAAGAATATGATTCCTCCATGGTCAATCTTGTGCAATACGTTGCACCCTGGAGACGCAACATGGCAGCCAAGCATCCCCATATCCTTCGCACCACCTGCACCGCAACCGCACTGAGCGTGATGCTTGCCGCCTGCGGCGGCGGTGGTGGCAGCGGACGGGACAAAGCCGTATCCGCCAGCCCCGTAGCCCCCACGCCGGCACAGAACATCGTCGCCACTGCACCCACCACGCCCTCTATCACCACGCCCCAGAACAGCCCGGCCACTACAGGCCAGGTGAACACGCCGAGCGTTGGACAGCCCAACTCCGTACAGCCGGCACCGACCGCACCGCAAACACCGGGCGTATCCCAAAACCAGACGACGACCCTGCCGCCGACCACGCTGGCCCCGACGCAGCCGGTTGCACAAGCGGACACCAAGCCTGCCCCCACGCCGGCGCCAGCTCCGGAACCCAAGACGGTGCCCAATATATCCAGCAAGGGCGTGCGTGGGGATGTGATGTTGGCGATGATTGAACAGCATGCCTGCGGCGCACGCATGACGCGATCGACCACCTACGAGGGCTCGGAGGTGGGCGCAGAGAGCATTGATACGCCCAACGTTTTCTTCACTTCCGTTCTGGAGGGCGCCGGGAACTACACCGTAGACCCCAATGACTGGGAGCCCGCAGATGGCTTTGTCCAACGCGAATGCCGGCGCCGCTTCTACAAACCGGTCACGGAAGGAACGTATAACTACGTTCTTGAAACTGCCAGCAGCTACGCCCGGATCAAGGATCGCCCCATCTATGGCGAACCCTGGCTCAAGCGCGGCTTCAATGGACTGAAAGTCTCCTACACCGTCACTGTCAGGGAAAAGACCTTCTCCATCGGTCCAAGCATGCAGGCTGAAGCCACCGAAGACATCGGATACACCGCAACGACCAACGAGGCTCCAATCGGCGGGGGCCGTTACACCCCGTACTTCAACGAACTGAAGGAACTGGTCATTGATCGCAACAGCCTCGTCAGCTTCGGCACACTCCGCGAATGGGGCCCGAGGTACGAAAGCGCCTACTCTGACAACGCACACCGCGATCAGGCCAGAATCATGCTCATCAAGAGCAGTCGAAACAATCAGGCGCGACTGTGCACCAATGTGGAAGTCACTTACGTGAAACGCCTGATCTGCTCTACATGGGAAATTCCCAAAGACTGGAAATGGGGTGAAGAACTCAAGTACGTAGGCAGCTACATCGTCGACGATCGCTCCACCTACCCCCGCGAAGTGGGGGTCATGTACTGGCGGCAGTAGACAGAGCAAAATTATGTCGCTCTCATCAAACACTTCAAACGAAGCGTTCGCATTAAGGTGCTTAATGCGTGTCTCTTCGATTCGGTCAGAAAGGTTCAGGAACAGGCCGATGTCTGAATGAGCGAATACAAACAACGCTTCCATGAGTCCCTGGGCAACGTGCCACCTGCAGCCACCATGCCCAGGACTTTCCCAACTGAAGTCTCTACTTCTGGGTTGTTTTCTTGAAGTGGGAACCTGAAATCCCATTAACAAATTCAATCACCACAAAACCATGAATACCGAAGAAAAATTCAAAGAACTAATTATCAAAAGAAACACCGCGCCTTTCCTCTTCGTAGGATCCGGACTGTCTCGCCGCTACTTAAGTCTTCCCGACTGGAAGGGATTGCTGAAGCTCTTTAGCAAAAACACAGAGCCTTTCGACTACTACTTATCAAAAGCAGAAGGGAATATGCCCAAAGCAGCAAAACTACTTGCAAAACAATATCACAAATACTGGTGGGCGCGGAGTAAAGCACCAAACAAGGAAACACCCGACGCAATCGTAAGCACCTCAGCCCCTCTGAAATTAGACATAGCAAACTACCTGCGCGACTTCGACATAGAAAAGAAACTGATCAGCGAACACGAAGATGAAATTACCAACCTAAAGAAAGCAATCATAGGAGGAATCATAACAACGAACTGGGACCTGCTCATGGAATATCTATTCCCGGAATATACGGTATACACAGGACAAGATGAGCTTATCCTAAACAATCCGCAATGGATCGCAGAAATATACAAAATACATGGCTGCGCGTCCAAACCACAGTCCCTTGTCCTCACATCCAACGACTACAACGCCTTCAACAAGAAAAGCAAATACCTAGCATCCAAACTCATGACGATATTCATGGAACACCCCGTCATATTCATCGGATACTCCATGAGCGACCCCAATATCGTATCCATACTCCGATCACTGTCGACATGCCTGGGCGCAAATCATGCCTCGATATTAAAAAACAATCTAATATTTTTAAGCAGGCCTGGAAACGGAAAAACCCCAGGCGTTCACGAGACACTAATTTACGCCAACAAAACACCAATTCCTGCAACGCAAGTTGTAACCGACAATTTCTCCGACATATACCGACCGTTAGGAACAATACAACAAAGAATCCCAGCAAAATATCTCAGAACAATCAAAGAACGACTATACGAAATTACCGCATCATTAGAGTCATCGGAAAAATTAAAAGTGCTGGATATAGAAAAACTTGACGATCACAAAGAAATTGAATTCGTCGTTGGTATTGGCTTAAGAATCCAAAAAAACGGCACTATCGCCCAACTCGGATATTCTTCCCCTGAATACAAAGACCTAGCCAAGGACATTTTACATGACGACCAGAACTTCGATGCCGACGAGATGCTGAAAAAAATAATCCCCAGGCTTGCCAAGCAATCCCCATACGTCCCTGTATTCAAATACTTGAGCAAATTCGGAATTAATTCAAAAAAAGAATACGAAAAGAGCGCTTACAAAACAAGAAATATTGACAAGATCGTCGATACCAACCCAGATTTATTTAGACAAAAAGTCCACAAAACTACCTACGAGAGATCCCCAAAAACCCTGAGTGGCATAATAGAGACGCATAAAAACGAGCCGTACAAGGCAGCATTCCTGATTCCATTTCTGAAACCAGATGACATCAACAAAGAGAAACTAAAAGAATTCCTTATAAAAAATGAGCATATGTTTGAGGACGAAAGCGACGCCAGCAAACGGACATATTTCAGAAAACTTCTAACGTATTATGATCGACTGAAATGGGGTGAGATACAGTTTAATCGCTGCGATTAAGAGTATCTTCCACGGGAAAATATTCTTCCCGTCAACAGAGATCGCACCCCCTCCCCCAACTCCCGCCGTTCCCTCCCCCCCGAGGGAACGGCATCCAACACCACCACCCGAACCACCAGCCCCTTCGCCCCCACCACGGCCCACAGCGACTGCATGAACGTCGTCTCGTCCAGGTAGTACGCTTCCACGCCCGGGGTGCCGTCGGTGTGCAGGTATTTCAGGCCCACGGGCACGATCTCGGCTTCTTCGTCGATGGCGGCCTGCAGCAGGTTGCCGTGGAAGGGTTTCAGTTCCGGGCCGGCGTTGGTAGTGCCTTCGGGGAAGAGCGCCACGGGAAAGCCGGTGCGCAGGCGTTCGCGCATCTGGCGCAGTACGTCGGGCACGGCGCGGCGGTTGCCGCGCGCAATGTAGACGGTGCCTGCCAGGCTCACCAGCCAGCCAATGACGGGCCAGTGTTTGATTTCGGCCTTGGCCACGAAGGCGGAGGTGGCCAGAGAGTTGATGGCGAAGATGTCCAGCCACGAAACGTGGTTGGCCACCAGCAGGCGGCCGGGGGCCAGTTCGGCCAATGTGCGGGGCCGGGTGGGGTCGCCGGCCCAGGTTTCCTGCACTTTCACGCCGCAGATGAACATCAGCAGGCACGACCACCAGCGGATGAGGACGCGCCTGCCCCGCTGAGGCAGCCAGGGCTGCATCAGTGCCAGTCCCACCACGCCCGCCAGCAGCAGCAGCGTCAGCAGGGGCAGACGCGCTGCGCGGCGCAGGGCGGGCATCACCGCGTGAAGACCAGGCGGCCGCCCACGGCGGTCAGGCGCACGCGGCCCTGCACTTCACGGCCCAGCCACGGGGTGTCGGTGCATTGGCCCCACAGGGTGTTCTCGTTCACCACCCACGATTCTTCGGGATCGAAGACGCACAGGTCGGCCCGGGCACCCACGGAAAGACCGGCGGGCTCGTTCTTACGGGCGGGGTCGATGCCGGCAATGCCGGCCGGGATGCGGGTGAGCCGATCCAGCACGGACACGAGGTTCAGGCCCTGTTCCTTGCCCCATTTCAGGGACAGGGGCAGCAGCAGCGACAGGCCCACGGCGCCCGGTTCGGCTTCACCAAAGGGCAGGCGCTTGGCGTCTTCCACCACTGGCGTGTGGTCCGAGCAGATGGCGTCCAGCGTGCCGTCGGCCAGACCGGCGCGCAGGGCGTCACGGTCGCGCTGGGCGCGCAGCGGCGGCTCCACCCGGTAGGCGGTGTCGAAGAAGCCCACGTCGATATCGGTCAGGTGCAGGTGGTTGATGGCCACGTCGGCGGTGATGGGCAGGCCGGCCTTGCGGGCCTGGCGCACCAGCTCCACCCCGGCAGCGGACGACAGGCGGCACAGGTGAACGGGGCAGCCCACCGAGGCCACCAGTTCGCAGATGGTGTGCAGCGCCACGGTCTCGCTGGTGACGGGGTTGCCGGGCAGCCCCAGCCGCGAGGCAAACGGTCCGGCGTGCATCACGCCGCCCCGCGACAGGAAGGGGTCGACGGGGTTCAACCACACGGTGTAGCCGAAGGAATGGGCATACTGCATGGCGCGCAGCAGCACCTGGGTGTCCTGAATGGGCTGGCTGGCCTGGGCAAAGCCCACGCAGCCGGCGGCGGTCAGCTCGGCCATTTCGGTCAGCGCCTGGCCCTTCAGGCCCACGGTCAGGGCGCCCAGCGGGTACAGGTGCGCCAGTCCCAGGTTGTGGGCGCGGTATTTCAACATTTCCACCAGGCCCGGCTCGTCCAGCGGCGGGTCAGTGTCGGGCGGGCAAGCCAGCGCGGTCACGCCACCGGCCACGGCGGCCTGCATCTCGGATTCCAGCGAGGCCTTGTATTCGAAGCCCGGCTCGCGCAGGCGGGCGGACAGGTCCACCAGCCCCGGTGACACCACCAGGCCCGTGCCGTCGATGGTCCGTGCCGGCCGGAAACCATGGGGCGCAGCCCCCACGGCGATGATGCGGCCATCGGCCACATGCAGGTCGGCCTGCATGTCCAGTTTCACCCAGGGGTCCACCAGGCGCGCGCCGGTGATGGAAAACGAGGCTTCATGCCCGCTGCGGCCTGCCTTGATCACACCTTCTTGCATCATGTTCTCCTTCATCCCGCTGCCAGCATGCTCATCACGGCCATGCGCACTGCAATACCAAAGGTCACCTGCTGCAGGATGACCGATTGCGGCCCGTCGGCCACGGCCGATTCGATTTCCACACCCCGGTTCATCGGCCCCGGGTGCATGACGATGGCATCGGGCTTGGCCAGTGCCAGTTTCTCGCGCGTGAGCCCGTAGCGGCTGAAGTATTCCTGCGGGCTGGGCAGCAGTGCGCCACGCATCCGCTCGTTCTGCAGCCGCAGCATGATCACCACGTCCACGTCCTTCAGGGCGGTGCGCATGTCGGTGTGCAGCGACACGCCCATCTGCTCCAGCCCGCCCGGCAGCAGCGTCAGTGGCCCCACCACGCGCACATCGGGCACGCCCAGCGTGGTGAGCGCATGGATGTCCGAGCGCGCCACCCGCGAATGGGTGATGTCGCCCACGATGGCCACGGACAGCTTCGTGAAGTCCTTCTTGAAGTGGCGGATGGTGTACATGTCCAGCAGCCCCTGCGTGGGGTGCGCATGCCGTCCGTCACCGGCGTTGACCACGTGCACATGGTCGCCCACGTGCTGCGCAATGAGGTGCGCCGCCCCGCTCTGGTTGTGCCGCACCACGAACACATCGGCCGCCATGGCCTGCAGGTTGTCGATGGTGTCCAGCAGCGATTCGCCCTTGGAGGTGGACGAGGTGCTGATGTTGAGGTTCACCACGTCGGCCGACAGCCGGGTGGCGGCAATCTCGAAGGTCGTGCGCGTGCGGGTCGAATCCTCGAAGAACAGATTGAACACCGAACGGCCGCGCAGCAGCGGCACCTTCTTGATTTCCCGGTTGGACACGTTCAGGAACGACGCCGCGTTGTCCAGGATCTGATGGATCATGTCACGCGACAGCCCTTCCAGTGTGAGCAGGTGGCGCAGTCGCCCGTCCTTGCCCACTTGCACCTGTTGCATCTGCATGTCTTGCCTCTCTACCTCTGCTGAACTCTTCCGGCCTTCCCGGCCCGGTCACGCCTGATCAGCGCCAATCACGCCTGTACCGTTTCCACCCGCAGCTCGAACATCCCGTTGGTCCGCTGGCTGAGCGCCAGTTTCTCGCCGGGCTGCAGCACCAGCCGCGTCCCGACATGATCGGGCTGCACCGGCAGCTCCCGTTCGCCGCGGTCGATGAGCACGGCCAGACGCACCCGCGCCGGCCGGCCATAGTCAAAGATCTCGTTGAGCGCCGCGCGGATGGTGCGCCCCGTATGCAGGATGTCGTCCACCAGCACGATGTCGCGCCCGTTCACGTCAAAATCGATGCGCGTGGGCTGCATCCGCATCGACAGGCCGCGCGCCTGCACGTCGTCGCGGTAGAAGGCACTGGACAGGAAGCCCAGCGGCGACGACAGCCCCAGCTCGGCATGCAGCCGGGCCGCCAGCCACGCCCCGCCCGTGTGGATGCCGATGAAGGCGGGGGCCTCCGCACTGCCTGCCTGTGCCGCTTCAGCGCCGCTGCCAGCAGCGCTTTCGCCCACTGGCATCGTCGGATCCACGCCCGCCAGCGCATCCGGCCCTTCCTGCGCCTGGCCGTTGCAGGAAGCGCCCAATGCGTCCTTCAGGGAATCGCGCAGACGCGCAAAGAGGGTCTCGGCATCGGCCGGCAGAGGGGTCGTCATGATCGTGTCTCGCTCAGGTACTGTTCAAGGATGATGGCCGCAGCCGTCGCATCGTCGCCCTGCGACGCCCCGCCCTTGCGGCGTCGGCCACCGCGCGTGACGTGCTCGTCGTCCTCGTCGCGCATCCGCTCCTGCGCCGCCACCGAGCTGTAGCGTTCATCCACCAGAAAGACGGGCAGCCCGAAGCGGCCCTCCAGCCGGCGCGCAAAGCGCTCGGCCAGCGCCGTGACTTCATGCGGGGTGCCATCAGGGTGCAGCGGGCGCCCCACCACCAGCCCGGTGGGCTGCCACTCCTTCAGAAGCGCCTGGATGCGCGCAAAGCGCCCGTCCGTGGTCTGCTCGGTCAGCGTGGCCAGCGGCCGCGCCGCGCCGGTGAGGCTGTTGCCCACCGCCACGCCAATGCGCTTCTGGCCAAAGTCGAAGGCCAGCAGGGTCTGGACGGTGGATGTGGCGGCAGAAAGGGTCATGATGCGCTCCCGTGCCCGTTGCCCGGACGCAACGAACGCGCCATCACGGCCTGCTCCGCAGCCCGCGACGTGAAGTGACCTGCTCCTGCCCAGAACACTACAAGGCTCCCCGGAAATGCGATTCGGTTCGACGACGGGGCATTGTATCCCTGCCGCGCCTCCTCCGGGGCACCGGGGACGCCTGCAGGCGTCTCGGCTGCAAGGCCACAGCGCGACACATGGGTGCCACTACATCCAACATCCACACCGCCGCAGCCACGCCAAACAGGCCTGCCTCATCCCGTCAGCCCCCCCCTGCAGGCAGACCAGCAGCGTCCTGACAGCCCCGGCCAAATGGACATCCCTGATGAGACCCCTTCACTCCTCAAGCCGTAACGACCCCACGCATCCAGCCCAATCCATACTGAGACGCATCAATATACGCATCTCGATTATTCCTGATGAACATCAAGGCATGCCCTGGGAGCAGCATGATCTGATTAAAAAAAGACAGAACGCCGACCGCCCTGGGCAGGTCATCAGCAACGAACGCACCGAGAATAAAAACGAATATCTTTCAATGCCATATCTTGACCCTCGTCAGGTCGATAAGTTGATGCATCTCAGCTCATGCAATATTCCTTTCGTGTCTGACAAGCCCTTTTGAAAATACAAACCCGACAAATGCATCAGCCTTGAGGGCGGTCAAGGATTTTCCTGCCCCCATGCAAACAATTGAATCTTCGGAACGGTTCACCACCAGTTCACCCCGAGTTCACTACCCGGAGAAATCAACATGAACAAAAGCACTTTCATCCCCGGCATCCTGGCTGCCATGCTGGTCGGATCCGTCGCCTCCCCCGCACTGGCCGGCGACCCGCAGACGGCCATGAACAAGGCCTCCTGCACCACCTGTCACTCGGTGGACAAGAAGATGGTCGGCCCTGCCTTCAAGGACGTGGCCGCGAAGTACAAGGGCCAGGACGTCAACCAGCAGCTCTTCGACAAGGTGCGCAAAGGCGGCAAGGGCAGCTTCGGCAAGATCCCCATGCCCCCCAACAGCAAGGCCGCCATCAGCGACGACGAACTGAAGGAAGTCATCACCTTCATCCTCAAGCAATGAAGGCCTGATGGGTGAAACCGTTCCGGTTTCGTCCAGACAAAGCCATAAAGCAGAAAGGGGCAGCCTCCTCATCGGAGGTCTGCCCCTTTTCTCTGCTGCCAGCCGAAGCCGGCAGCCCTTCACCCCGATGCTCAGTTCGTCATCGCCCGGGGTGCACGCTGGCTGGCAAAGCTTCGCACGTGGCGCAGCAGGTCGTCCTCGGAGAACGGCTTGCCCAGGAACACGTCCACACCCAGCGACAGCGCGTGGTTGCGGTGCTTGTCGGCCGTCCGCGAGGTGATCATGATGATCGGCACGTTGGCGAAGTCGGCGTGCTCGCGCACGTTCTTCGTCAGGTCGAAGCCGTCCATGCGCGGCATCTCGATGTCCACCAGCATCACGTCGGGAATCAGTTCCTGCATCTGCCGCAGGGCGTCCACACCGTCCTTGGCCAGCACGACGTTGTAGCCTTCGCGCATCAGCAGTCGCTGCGTCACCTTGCGCACCGTCACCGAGTCGTCCACCACCATCACGGTGGCGGCCGTCTGCAGTTCGCTGGCACTGAAGGTGGCGGCCTTGCCCTTGCCCAGCTGACCGGCCACGCGAGCCATGGCCAGTTGCACCGGGTTCAGGATCAGCACGATGTCACCGTTGCCCAGCACCGTGGCGCCAGCCACACCCGCCAGACGGGCCAGCTGCGGGCCAATGTGCTTGATGACCACCTCCTGGTTGGGCACCACGGTGTCCACGTGCAGGGCGATCCGCGTGGCGCCGGCACGCAGCACCACCACCGGGGCCACACGCTGGGCGACCGGCTTCACGCCGGGGATCTCCAGCAGGCTGCCCAGGAAGTAGAAGGGAACGCGCTCGCCGGCAATCTCCAGGCGCTGGGCCTGGTAGGCCTCGGTCAGCGCCTCGGGCTTCATCTGCACGATCTGCTCGACCAGCGCGCTCTGAACCGCGAACTTGCCACCCTCGATTTCCAGCAGCACCACCTGCGTGACCGCCAGCGAGACCGGCAGGTGCACGGTGAAGCAGCTGCCCTTGCCCGTCGTGGAATCCACGTCGATGCGGCCGCCCAGACCCGCCACTTCGGCGCGCACCACGTCCATGCCCACACCCCGGCCAGCCAGCGCCGTCACCTGCTTGGCGGTGGAAAAGCCCGGCGCAAAGATCATCTGGGCCAGCTCACGCTCGGACGGCTGATGATCGGGGGCGATCAGGCCGCGCTCACGCGCCCGTGCCTCGATGCGCGGATAGTCCAGGCCCTGGCCATCGTCCAGGAAGCGCATGATGACTTCGTTGCCATCCTGCGAGACCTCGATGGTCAGTTCCCCGATATCCGGCTTGCCGCTGGCGGCCCGCTTGGTGCGCTCCTCGATGCCATGGGCCACCGAGTTGCGCAGGATGTGCTCGATGGGGCCGGCCATGCGGTCCAGCACGTTGCGGTCGATCTCGGCCTGCCCACCCTTGATCTCCAGGGTCACGCGCTTGTCGGTGTCCTTGCCGGCCTGACGCACCACGCGGTAGAGGCGGTCGTTGATGGTGGAAAACTGCACCATCCGCACACGCATCAGGCTCTGCTGCAGACTGCGGCTCACCTGACCCTGACGCGCCAGGTCCTGCATGGCGGCATCCAGGGCGCGCAGGGCGTTCTGCTGCACGGTGGACACGTCGTTGACCGATTCGGCCAGCATCCGCGTCACTTCCTGGAAGCGGGTGTAGCGGTCGAACTCCAGCGGGTCGAATTCCGTCTCGGTCTCGTTGGAGTGGGCGATCTTGGCCTGGATCTGGTTGTCGGCCTGAATCTCGATCTCGCGCAGCTGCAGGCGCAGGCGGTTGACGTTCTCGGTCAGCTCGTTGATGGCGCCACGGATCAGACCCATCTCGCTGTCCAGACGCGCCCGGGCAATGGCCACCTCGCCGGCCTCGGCCACCATGCGGTCCAGCAGGTCGGCGCGCACGCGGATCACGTGCTGGGCCGCAGCGGCCGGGTTGGCCGCGCCACCCATCGACGGATCCAGAAGCGTGCCGCCCGCCTTGGCCGCATCATGCGCATGGCCATCCGCAGCGGCCTGGGCGGCCGCCTGAGCAGCCTGCTGGCGTGCCAGGGCCTCGCATTGCGGCAACGGTGCCGCCGGCTGGGCCTGCGGCGCAGCAGCAGCCTCGGGCGCCGCCTCCTGGGCCTTGGCAGCCTGGGCCGCGCAGGTCTGCTGCAGGGCCTTGGTCTCGGCAGCACGCTGCTCGGCCAGCTCGGGATGCAGCATCACCTCGTAGGCGGACACGGCCTGGTCATAGCCGGCCAGCACCGCCTCGATGACCGACGGCTGCACCGGCGGCTGGGCCAGCGCGTCCTCGACCTGAGTCTCCAGCTCGTGGATCATCTGGCCAAAGCGCATGGCACCGGCCATCCGGGCGCTGCCCTTGATGGTGTGGAAGAGCCGCATCAGCGCGCCAGGCACCGAGCCATCGGACGGGCGCTCGCGCCATTCGCGCAGGTTGTTGTCCACCTGCGGCATCAGCTCCTCGGCTTCCTCGAAGAACACCGGGCCCAGGTCCGGATCGATCTCGTCGACCAGGCCGGCCAGCGGATCGCTCTTTTCCTCGGTCTCGCGCCGGGCAGCCCCCAGCACTTCGGCAGCCTTCTTCAGCAGGTCCTCGCCGCGCATCTCGCGGTCGGACTTCGGCTCGACCGCCGGCTTGGCCGGCTGGCTGTCGGCGTTGATCTCGGCATCCCAGTTGGCCAGCAGCGCTTCCATGCGCTGGGTCGTCTCGGGATCGGCCGCCGGCTCGATGCGCGAAGCAAACTCGGCCAGCATCCGGTCGATGACGCCCAGCGCCGCCTGCATGCTGGCCTTCATGCCATCGGGCAGCGGCTTGGCCACTTCACGCTGCTTCACCAGCAGCTTTTCCATGGCGGCGGCAATGCCGCGCACCTGGACCAGCCCCACGTGACGCGACGTGCCCACCAGAGTGTGCAGCGCACGAATCAGCGGCTCGGGTGCGCGCAGCGCGTCAGAGGCATGCCAATCCTGCCAGTCCTCGTTCATCCGCATGCGGGCCTGCGTGGCCTCGGCATTGAAGATCTCGAAGAGTTCGGCATCCACCAGGCGCTCGCCGATGCGAACCATAGACTCCTGGGGCTCGGGCTGTGCCACCTTGGCGACCGGCGCAGGTTCGGACGGCGCGACAGGAACCTCGGGAACCACCGGTGCAGCCGATGCCGGCTGGGAAGCCACGGGCGCGGCGGGCGCCGGCTTCTCGGTGACCGGCTTCACCTCATGGTCCGGCTGAACGGATTCGGAAACCGGTTCGGCATCGAACTTGAAGGCGCCGAAATCCAGCGCATCTTCCTGCGAAGGCTCGGAAGGCACTTCGGCCGCAAACGACTTCGTTTCAACACCCAGTGAAGCGGCGCTGAAGTCGAACGGATCGTGCGAAACCGGCGCAGCCTCGAGCGGTTTCTCGACGGGCTTCTCGGCCGGCAGGGCTGACCCCATGTCCAGCAGCGGGATGTCGTCATCCTCGCCGAGATCAGCCGGCACCATGAAGGCATCGGCCAGATCCAGGTCGGCAGCCTCCACATTGTTCAGCGCCAGCTCGTCACCGTTGGGCAGCTCGCCCAGCAGGGAATCGAAGTCTGCAGACTCGCCCGCCATGGCATTGGACCAGGCATCCAGATCGGCCGGCTCGTTGAAGGCCTCGTGCTCATCCTCGTCCTGGGCCTCGAAGGCGCCGTTGCCCAGCAGGTCGTCTTGCTGATCTTCGAAGCCCTCATCCCGCAGGGAATCCGCCGGACGGACCGGATCGCTGTGCAGGGAAGCCAGATCGGCCACGGGCATGTCGGCCTGGCGATGGCTGGCGTCGTCCAGGAAGCCTTCCAGCGACTGGCGCAGATCGCCTTCCGGCATCGACCGGGAGACACTGGCAAAGTTGTGGCTCTGCGAGAAACCGTCCGCCCGCGAGGCAGGCAGCGCACTGGCCGACAGGGCGTCGTCCAGCGACGGCACGTCCAGCGTGGGCAGCTCCGGTGCATGCGCCTCCGGCATGGGCAGCGTGTCGGCTTCGCCCTCCAGATCCAGCAAGGGCAGCGTCTCGGCCTCTTCGACAGGCTGCGAAGCGACCGGTACCGGCTGAACGGCCGGCTTGGCAACCGGCTGTGCCACCGACGGAGCGGCGGGCTGAGCAACCGGCATGGACGCAGCCTGAACAGCAGGTTGAGCAGCCGCCGGGGCAGCAGGCTTGGCGGCCGGCACGGCAGCGGGCTTGTCGGGGAATGCGTTGCAACGGGCCGTCAGCAGGCTGGCGTCCAGCACACGGCGCGGCGCGGCCTGCAGCTGCTCGCACCAGCTGCGGAAGAAGTTGGCGCCGTCCTGAATCAGCTCGAAGAGCGGCGTGGTGCCATCCTTGTCCTCGGACAGCCAGTGGTTCATCATCTGCTCGAAGGCCCAGGCGGCTTCGCCGAAGGCGTCCAGACCCACCATGCGGCTGGAACCCTTCAGCGTGTGGAAGCCGCGGCGGATGGTGGTCATCGCCTCGCGGTCGTCCGGTGCCTTGCGCACCACGCCCAGGTTCTCGTCGATGGCGTCCAGCACCTCGGCAGCTTCCAGCAGGAAGATCTCGTGCAGCTCGGCCTCATCGGCCGACAGCTCGACACTGCCGTCCTCCAGCACACCCTCGGGCAGGGCCGGTTCAGCCACCTCGGGTGTCACGTCGGCCTGCACGCTTTCCGGTGCCGTGAATGCCAGGCCTTCGTCGGCAGCCGGCTGCATGGCAGCCTCAGCAACGGGTTGCGACGGCAGCTCGAAGGCCAGCGCATCCCCTGCCCCGTCATGGTCCTTCGATGCGGACGCTTCAGCTGCACCCTGTGCCGCTGCCAGACCCGCAGCCGCCGTCAGGCCAGCCGCAGCGACGGCCGCCTCGGGAGCTGCTTCATGCGAAGCATCCGCTGCCTGTTCGGCCCCTGCCGATGCCTCGTCGGCAAACGAGCGCAGCAGTGCATTGGAATCGGCATCCGAGACGACCTCTTCCGGCGTTTCGGGAATGGAGGTGTCCTCGAACAGCATGCCGCGCTGCGCATCGAAGCGGAAACGGCGGGCACGCGACGCCGACTGCAGCATCGTCTCGACAAAGAAGCCCACCGAACTCAGACCATCGGCCAGGCGGGCGCGGCCAGCATCGTTGAGCGTGACGCGGGCACGAATGATGTCGTCAACCTGCTTGCTGATGGCACGGCAAGCCTGGGCCGCATCCCGGTACTCCAGGACGGTCAGCACGGCACTCGTCTCGGCCAGCAGCGGCTCCACCGTCTCCAGACGATTCACCGCCGTTTCATCCCGGAAGTAATCGTCCAGCGCTTGCTCGCAGGTGGACAGGTTGTGCTTCAGTTCATTGACGAAGGCCGCCTGCGTCATGCGCTCGGAGGCCTGGTTCGACAGCGCCACCAGCCACGGCAGCGGCGTGGGATCGAAGGACTCCGGGTTTGCCAGCAGACTGCTGATGCGGGCTGCCAGTTCCTGCGCCCGGTCGTCATAGGCCGGGTTGGAGCGCAGTGCGCCCGCCAGCGCCTCTTCCATGAACAGCACGGCGGTGGCCACCTCGATGGCCAGCATCTCGCGCGTCCGGCCCTGCTGTCCGGCCAGCGCCGCCGGCATGGTGGCCAGCGTCTTGCCCAGCATGCCCAGACCGGCATAGTGCGTCTTGACCAGCGCCTGGTTCAGATGGCCAACAGCCTCGACGAAGGCAGGCTCCTCGGCCTGCGTGCCGCCTGCCAGTTTCTCCCAGGTGCGATGCACCAGCACCAGCGCCTCGCGGGCGATACGGATGGTCTCCGGATCAGCCAGGCCATAGCGGCGACGCTCGTAGTCGGCCGGCACCAGGCTGGCCAGATGGAAGTGACGCTTGACCTCTTCCACGACAGCCGAGCCGCTTCCGGCCTGCGCCAGGATGATCAGCAGTTCCTTGATGAACTGCGGCGGCACATCGGACTGGCCGGTGAACAGGTGGCGGTTCTGGATGTTGATGCGACCGACCGCACGACGGGTGGCCAGATCGACCTTCAGCGCGCCGTGCTTGAGGCCGTCGAGCAAGGCATACGACAGCCAGTAGAAGAGCCGTGCCCCCACATGCGGCTGATTGCGCAGCATGCGGCCCATGGACTCGTGCAGGCCATCGATGGCCGCCACGACGTTCTCGCCGCGGATCAGCGCCGGCAGCGCACGCTCGAAGCCGCGTGCGGCAGATTTCGCCCGTTCTTCACGGTCCGGCGCATCGGAAATCATGGCGCGCACCGAGGCCGGCAGCGCACGATCCAGATCCACGTCGAAGAGCGCGGCCGGATCGGGCTGGACGGCCTTGCGCAGCCCCACCAGATCACGGTAGTACGGATACAGGACGAGTACCGGAATTGACGTGCCGCTGGCCTGCATGTCCTCCAGATATTCCGTGATGGCGCGCATCACCATCTTGAGGACATCGATGCTCGATTCGTCGGCTTCCAGCACGCCGTCCTCAAAGGCCGAGATCACATGCTCGGCTTCTTCGGTCAGCAGTGCCACACCGGAAATGCCGGCAACCTGCAGCGCACCATGAGTCTGATGCAGGTGCAGGCGTGCGCGCTTGATGGCGTCCTGGCCATGCGGGTTGGCCCGCAGCTCGTCCAGCGCATGCGCGACGTGCTGCAGCGACTCCCGAATCTCTGGCACGAACCAGGACAGAGTCATCATATCGATATTGTTGCCGTGTTCCACCCGTCACCCTCTTCGACTGATTGGATCGCGCAGCCGGACCATCCGGAGATGCGCTCACACCCCTGAAACTTCACCCCACCCGGAAGCGGGCCACTGAATTCTTGAGTTCCCGTGCCAGCTCGGACAGCTGCAGAATGGACCCTGCCGTCTGCTGCGTGCCCTCGTTGGTCTGGCTGTTGACCAGCAGAATGCGCTGGATGCTCTGCGCCACCGACGAGGCCGAAGCTGCCTGGTTCTCGGTCGTGCGGGAAATCCGCATGATCAGGTCTGCCAGCTCCTGCGACACCTGGCCGATGCCGATCAGCGCCATGCCGGCCTCATCGGACAGCTTGGCACCGCGCACCACACCCTGCGTGCTGCGCTCCATGGCCGCCACCGCATCGTGCGTGTCGGTCTGAATGGCCTTGACCAGGGCCGAGATCTGGCGCGTGGCCTCGGCCGAGCGTTCAGCCAGACGCTGCACCTCTTCGGCAACCACGGTAAAGCCGCGACCTGCCTCACCGGCCGATGCCGCCTGAATGGCAGCGTTCAGCGCCAGCACGTTGGTCTGTTCGGTAATGTTGGAAATCAGCTCGACGATCTCGCCGATCTCCTGACTGGACTCACCCAGGCGCTTGATGCGCTTGGCGGTGTCCTGAATCTGCTCGCGGATGCCGCCCATGCCGGCAATGGCGTTCTGCACGGCATCACGACCACGGCTGGCCGCCGACAGCGACTGGCGCGCCACTTCGGCCGACTCGGAGGCAGAAGCAGACACCTGCTTGATCTGCGCCGCCATGTTCAGGACAGCTTCACCGGTCTCGCGAATCTCGCGCGATTGCTGCTCACTGACGGCCTGCAGGTGCGAAGCGGTGACCTGCGCGCTGGCCGACGCCTCGGCCACGGCCGCGGCGGTACGGTTGATCCGGCCCACCAGGCTGCGCAGCTCCTCGACCGTGTAGTTGATCGAGTCGGCAATGGCACCCGTGATGTCGTCAGACACCGTGGCCTGCACGGTCAGGTCACCGTCGGCCACGTTCTGCAGTTCGTTCATCAGGCGCAGAATGGCGGCCTGGTTCTGGTCGTTGATGCGGCTGGCTTCCTGCTCCAGTCGTTCGGCCTCCAACCGCTTGTCGATGGAGCGGTCCGCCTGGATCTTGGAGTCGTCGTAGTAGGCCTTGCACAGCAGCAGCAGCGACAGCACCGCGGCCGACGCAAAGCCCAGAATGGCCCACTGCATCGAGTTCTGCGTATTGCGCTGCTCGATGAGACGTGCCCGCAGCGCGTTGGCCGCGCCCATCAGCACATCACTCTTCTTGAAAACGTCCATACCGGCATGACGTGCCTGCGCCAGGGCCGGCAGTGCCTTCTGCGCCTCCAGCGCAAGCCGGACAAACTTCGCCGCCAGCGCATTGTTCTTGCGCAGGGCTTCACGTGCCTCGGTGTTCTTCAGCGGGGCAATGTTGTGACTGGCGTCGCCATCGAGCGCCGTCTCGCGCGTCACGGCAAAGCTCTCGATGGCGTCAGCCAGCGACACGGCATCCCGACTGTCAAACTGGCTGCTGCCGTGCATGCGGATGATCTCGCCCACAATGGTGCGCATCTTCACACTCAGGCGGGAGAACAGCAGCAGGTCGGGCGCGTTTCCGGCACCGTCGCGAATATTGGCTCTTGCAGCACGCTGCGACGCGGACAGTTCACGCTCCAGCGCCGCCACTTCGTTGACCAGGCCGTCAAAGCGCACCAGCACATCCTGCTGCTCAATCAGGGCCTTGACCGAAGGAGAGATGTCATCCCAGGCCTTGCTGAAGCGCTGCTCTTCCGTCCGGTAGCTTTCCGGCAGCGGCGACACCCGCAGGCGATCCACTTCCCCGCCCTCTTTCAGCGCCTTGACGGCATCCGACAGGAAGGCCTGGCTGCTCTTGAGCTGATCATAGGCTTCCTCGTTGCCCTGCACCGCCATGTTGGCCGCCTTGGCCAGACGCTGCGAGTGCATCAGGGCATCGCCCACCACTTCGTTCTGCAGGGCGTTGACACGGTCGGACTGACGTTCGTAGGCGCTGATCGCAATGGCCGCCCCCACGGTGATGGCCAGTGCCCCCAGCAGGATGATCGATTGCCACTTCAGGCTGAGCCTGCCCAGCAGCGGGGTGGTGCGCACACGCGCACGTGCCGGGGATGCAGCGGCAGCCGCCTGGCCGGATGCCTTTCCAGCGGCCGCAGGTGCAGGCGACACGGGGACGGCGGGTTGCACCCCGCCCGTCGATCCCTGCAACGAAGACAATGCCGACATTTGCCCTATTCCTCTTTCTGCGCTCGGGTCAGCGACCCACCATCAGGAACGACGACGACGACACCAGCTTGGACAGGCTGAGCCGACGCCACGTCTGCCCTTCTGCGTCACGGAACTGCTCGGACAGCCAGGGCTTGTCGATAATCTGTTTCTCCGGAACCGCCGTCATGGCCGCAACGTTGCGCAGGCCCAGCATCCGGCTCACCACCAGCGTGGCATTGAAAGTCAGCGAGGGGGACAGCGTCAGAAGACGCGATTCCTTGGACAGCGGCGTGAAGTTTCCGCCCATGAAGCGCGCAAGATCCACCACCGTGAAGAGCGCACCGCGCACGTTCACCACGCCCAGGAACCAGTCCTGCGTCAGCGGAACCTGCATGATCGAGGTAGACGGCATCGGCACGATCTCGCCGGCTTCAGCCAGCTCCACCAGGTAGCGCTCCTCTCCGATCATCAGCGCCAGATGCGATGCTGCAGCGCCGTTGCCCCCCTTCTCTGCCGCATCCTTCGCTGCACCCGCATGGGTGGGGGTGGCGGCAACCTTGGCGACCTGACCGGCTTCCTGACCCAGGGTCTCGATGGAACTCATGTCACTGCTCCACGGCCAGGTCAGCGATCTTGGACAGCAGCAGCTCCGGCTCGACCGGCTTGACCAGGTAGTCACGCGCCCCTTGGCGCAGACCCCAGATGCGGTCGCTCTCGGCGTTCTTGCTGGTGCACAGGATCACATGCACGTCCTTCATCGCCGGATCCCGGGCGATGGCACGCGTGGCCTGAAAGCCGCTCTTGCCGGGCATCACCACGTCCATGATGACGATGGAGGGTCGTTCGGCCTGCACCTTCTCCAGCGCTTCATCACCGTTTTCGGCCGTGATCACTTCATAGCCTTCCTTCACCAGCAGCGAGGCCATGAAAAAGCGCTCGGTAGGCGAATCATCAACGATCAGGATCTTGCGCGCAGTCTGTGCATTCATGCTGTTTCTCCGCCAATCAGTTCGGCATGCCCGCTGCAGCCAGCTCCTGATCGGCGCGACGGCTGTGCGACTGCACGCACTTGAGCAGACTGTCCTTGGTGAAGGGCTTGGTCAGATACTCTTCAGACCCCACCAGACGACCGCGCGCACGGTCAAAGAGACCATCCTTGCTGGAGAGCATGATGACCGGGGTATTCTTGAAACGCGGACTCTTCTTGATCAGCGCACAGGTCTGATACCCGTCCAGTCGCGGCATCAGCACGTCGCAGAAGACGATGTCCGGCCCGTGGTCGG
>ERZ772967.1087-NODE-1087-length-19334-cov-5.786140_pt1 | contig 19334 bp, 21 predicted proteins | sample MGYA00511677_ERZ772967 | MGnify/ENA primary metagenome ERZ772967 (study PRJEB29015, sample SAMEA2737931) | human oral metagenome | biome: human oral; feature: human-associated habitat; material: dental | place: China | collected 2146 ...
CCGTCAGCGGCGCAACCGCACGGATGTCGATGCGGTCATGCAGCAGCCGATACTGGTTGTCGAACAGCACCGTCGTCACACGCGCCTCACCCGCAAGCTCCGCCTGCTCCTTCAGCATGGCGTTGAACCCGCCAATCGTATCCTTTTCGAGCCCCGCCATCGATCCGCTCCGATCAACGATAAACACCAGCTCCGTCAATCCCTTCTTCATGACAAATCCTCCTTCATCTCTATACCTTCTTTGTGGGCATTCGCCCCTGATGATTACAGTATAGGGAGGAAAGAGGACATATATTGTCTATATAAGATTTTTTTGAGAAGATCGGTGCATTATTCTGCGCATAAAACAACCTTTATACACGAGGAGTTACCCCTCTGTATTTTCCAAGGTTTCACAAAACCTTGATAATTCATTGTAGGTATTCACCGACTCTGTTGTGAGGCTACCATCCTCATGCAGGATTGGTGTATCGAGAACGGTCTTAATTGCGCCGGCAATACTAAGACACATCGCAACCTGATTCTGTGTGTACTCATTGTACTGGGCGTAATCCGTTCCAACGGATTTTATAATAAGCTGCAAATCATGAATCTTGCGGACGAAAATAGTATCCAGCTTGTCCAGCAAATCATAGAACATCGTAGCACGCTTCGAGATTCCATTGCACAACGTTTCTGTCGTTCTCAGTTCTTCGACAAAGACTTTTGCCTTCTCTCTATTGCCGAGTGCTTTTTCCAGATTTTTTTCTGTTACTTTATCTGCGGCAAAACCTAGGACAAGAAGTGCAGGTCCCGCGACAAGTCCGCCCAAGACGGCAGCACCTCCAGCGATTCCCCATCCACCGGCAGCCAGTGCACCGCCACCGAGGAATGCAAGAGCCGCATTCTGTGCAGCAATGCCACTCAGTGTCGCAATCGCAGTCCCCGTGGATGCGGAGGCAAATGCCATCGTCGCACTATAGGCACCAAAGGCAGTGAGCGCCCCAGCACCTGCCCCTCCCACTAGTCCTCCAAGTATCTCTGTCGCGAGCAGGCTCATTTTCTTCAGTTCGTGTACTTCCTGTTTGTCAATACGGTACTTGCGCAGTTCGTCTAGCCCCGCTGAGTCCTTCAGTTCGATGTTGTGTATCATTTCAAACACAAATATAAAGCGATCCATCGAACCGTCCAACACCCTAAGCTTACGACTTCCAAGATTGGACAGTGCCTCATCGGAGCGATTGACCGACTCGCGCAGACTGTTCTGCGCGGACTCAATCATAGACTCTGCCTCCCGCATAATATTTTGTGCTTTTTTATGCTTGTCATGAGCATCAACACCTTTGGCAACACCTGCACCTCCGGCAAGAGCCGCACCAATAATCGCGGCGAGTGGAATGAATGGTAACATTTTCTACTCCTCCTAGGATATTTATAACTTGATTGTGTCAGTTCGATTCATCAGCGCATCAAATTCTTCCTTGTTCTCAGCAATCACTCTCCCTCCGAGGTTTCTTGTAATACGATTCGCCCCCGCCATAAAATCATCGACATCCCCTGCCGCCTCTGCAATCTCCATATCAGAAAGAGCCTCATCAAACACCTGTTGATATTCCTGCAGATAGTTGTTGATGACAAGCTCCATCTCGACGCGGTAGGAACGAATCGCACGAATGGTTTCCGCACACTCAGCCTCAATACGGGTCCGCTCCTCATGGGCGAGTTTCGCATTCTTCCCAAGATCGATCAGATGACGGTAATATCCCGTCGTCATTGCGTATCCAATCATTCCGCCAATCATACCGCCGAGAACAGGTATGGGAATCATGGCTTGCCCAACGACGGCATACATGGACGATGCCAGCATACCCGTCCCCTTTTCGCCAAGCTCTGTCAGACACTCTGTCCCGTCAATCTCCCCCTTTACATAGCGATGCAGTGTAACACCGGTCTGGTGAAGCACGCTGACAACCGTTGCCGGCAAATTGGTTTGCGACAAGGCTCTCGTATATCCCGAAGATGCGTTTTGCATCCCTCCTTTCAATGCTGCTCCGACAAAGTTCGTGGCATATCCCACACCGCCGGCGACGGCGGTATCCTTGACGACATCAAGAGATGCTTCACCTGGCTTTTTATCCCCCTTGATTACAGCAACCGCGTTCTGGATAAACGAAATTCCTCCACCTATGATAGCGCCGCTCTTTGCGCCCTCTACACCGGAACGATGGGCAACACGTCCGATATTCTTCGCCGTTTCCAATTTCGGATGCAGTCGTGCCTTGATTGCCTCCTCTTTCGTCAACTTCCCTTTACGTAGATTCTCCTTCGCTTTTTCAATGCGTTTGAGTTTTTCCTCTTTCTTCGGTAGGGACTTTCCTTTCGCCTTGGCTGTTTCAATTTCTTTCTTTAATTTTTCAGACTGTTCTTCAAGCTCCTGCTTAACCCCGTCATAGTAGTCGGACGGCACTTCCAGCTGCGCCCCCGCTTCGATATATTTCTCATATTTAGGACTAATCAGTTTGTCTGCACACTCTTTCGGCGAACCTCCGACGAATTTTAACTGACGAGCAGTCCCTTCAACATAAATACCATTCGCATCCACCTCGGCGATATCGTATAACTGGTCATTCGTCCCGCCAATGGGATTCCCCTTTGCATCGACTTGCTTCTGCATATCATCGGTACGGATGACGGTCGGCTTTTCACCGTTGATGATTTTTTCCGCATTTTCTTTTGCGGTAGTCATAACCTCAGCAGCAAATCCAGCCTGTTGATTTATATTCGCATCTCTATTTTTATCATTTATTTTATAACCGCCAATTTTCTTTAAACCACGCGCCAAAACTTCCCCTTTTTCGCGATTTTCTCCCGCATAGGCAACAACATACTGATGCGCAGCAGAACCATACCTCTGCACATTTTCATATTGCCCGCCGGCAATCGCTGCATCAATGAATCCGCTGTCTTTTTTCTTCTCTTGGGCTTCATCCTTCTTCGGTTTCATAATAGAGTCCCCCTAACGATACAAATTCATCTCGAAATCTATAGCACCTTCACTGCATCCCCCTGACTTCGCAGCCACATATCAATCCCATTTCCATATACCTCGGCGGTAATGCGATATACACCGTTCTCCTGCGAAATAATCTTCGCCGTGGGGAGGCGGTCAAGGACGGCCTCGACGGAGGTGCCGCTGTAGTCGAAGGTGACACGGCGAAGTTCGCCCGCATACATAAACTGGATGCGTTTGCGAAACTCGCCGTCGCTGAATTTCCCACTATGCGTCACACGAAAGGTCGCGCCCGTCGGCTCGAACCGTACAATGCGGTCGATGCGGAAGATGGTCGGGAACTCTTTGCGCCCATCCGCCAGATAGGCGATGAGATAAAAGTAATACTCGGAGAACATGATGGCGACGGGGTTCACCTCATGTACGCGCTCTGTGCCGTCCTGACGGCAGTAGGAAATGCGTATCGTATGCTGTGCCGTCATGTACTGCGAGAGTTCCCAGATCGCGGAGAGCAGTTTTTTCCCGTGGCGCAGCGGAACGTAGTAATGCTGCTCACTGAGGATCAGCTTCCTGACCTGTGTGCGATCCTGCGGCGCGGTCTGCCGCAGCAGCTTCTTTAGGAGGGCATCGAGCTCCTCCCTGCAGAATGCGCGGCTCTCAAGCAGGATCTTGCAGACGGCAAGCACATCCTCATTCGTCAGCCACTCGCTTGCCGCGTGCGTGAGCAGATAGCCGCCGCGATTTCTCTCATAGACGATGGATGCCTCACCCGCATCGGTACGCGTCTCCGCGAGATAGGCGCGCAGCTCCTCGATGTCGCGCTGGATGGTCTTGTCCGTCACGGCAAATTTCTGCGCCAGCTCCGCCTTGCTGACGACCTCGCCCCGACTCAGCCGCTCGTACAGCTGCAGCAGACGAAAGCCCTTGTTCTCTCTGTAGTCAAGCTCCACGATCTCCCCTCGTTTCACGTTCATTTCTCGGTCGCATCATCGCTGCTCGTATCCAGAAAGGCCATCGTTCCAACGACGATTACGACCATTGCAAGAAAAATCAGTACACCCATGACACCGAACATGTCATATATCGAGTAAAACAGTGCCATGATCGGTATAACGATCAAGTTCAAAATGATTGCCATATCGCCACTCCATTCTATCGCAAAAGAAAATTTCCAGTGAGAGGATTCTCTGATCTATTACTATCATAATCCTTTGCATGGACATATTGTGGGATGGATAACATTATTTGCAAATCGTCAACGAACTTTCAATATAATCAAATTATAACATAAAAAAGTCGTGTTCCTAATAATTCTTTACGTAAAAAATCCCTTCCGGATGCCAAATATGACAAATGGAAGCTCTCTTTTGCGTCCTTGGGACATTACCCTCCAACATCAACCTCAATCCCACCCTTGAAAACAACGACTGCCGCTCCGCCCTCCTTAACCACAATGTGCTCGAGCAGCCCACTCCATAGCTCCTCGTCAAACTCGACTTGTTCTCCGTTGATACCATATACCACTTGAATCATGGTCTCCAAGGTCTTTCTCTTGCTCTCCCTCTCGGCAATTCGCTCGTCCAACCTCGCCAGATGCCCCTGCTTTTCCACATAGAGTGCGCGAATCTCATTTTCCTGTTTCAGATATGCCGTCTGATCCTGTGCCACCCGTGCGTTTTCGCGAATCAGTGTTTCAAGCTGTTCTGCCAAAACGCCGAGCTCCTGCTCTACGCTATCGTGCTCCTCCATCAACTCCCCTGTTTGACAAACGCCGTCAATAAAGGAGCGGAGTTCTGTAATCACGTTCTCTTTGACTTCCATCAAGGAGTTCAGTGCCTTGACGAAAATCTGTTTGATCTCCTCCTCGGTCAGATGCCTTGTACTGCACGGCTTCCCTTTGTGGGCATATTTCTTGTTGCAGCGGTAGATGACCCTGCGGTACTTATCTGTGGAGTGCCACACTTTCGCCCCGTACCATGCGCCGCAGCAGCCGCATTTGATCTTGTTCGCGAAAATACTCACGCTGCTGTGTTTTCCGTTCTGCTCTCTACGTTTTATCTCCAACTGCACAAAGTCGAATAAGTCCGGAGAGATAATTGCCTCGTGGTGCTCTTCCACATAGCACTGCGGAATCTCACCCGTATTCTTCCGTCTCGTCTTATCGAGGAAGTCCGCCGTATACTCCTTCTGAATCAACGCATCGCCACGATACTTCTCGTTGGTGAGAATGGAGCGCACCGTAGAAATGTACCACTTGTTCTTTCCCGACGGGGATTTGATTCCCCGCTTCTCCAACTCCTTGGTGATGGCATAGAAGGATCGACCTCCAACGAATAGCTTGTAGATGAGCCTTACGATTTTCGCCTGTTCTTCGTTGATTTTGAAATCCTTGTCATAGCCTAGAAACGCACTGTAGCCCACACTGGTCTTGCCCTCGGCGAACTGCTTGCGCTTGCCCCATGTGGTGTTCTCCGAGATGCTGCGGCTTCCTCCTGAGCCAGGCTGGACATAATCGTGATAAGGAGTTCCGTCTTACCACCAATTTTGATACAATCTAACGACGCACCCCCTTGCACCCCCTGCCTATCGTTAAGCGAGTATCAGCCGCAAAGCCGCACGGAACAAGGCTTATCGGCATAGCAAAAGGGGGTGCAAATGCACCCCCTTGGTCGAGATTTTGCACACCCCTGTGAGGAAAATTGGACACAAAAATCTAAAAAATAGTCATTGACGCCATGTTCCTAATGACTCTTTGTAATAGGGTTTCTCATCATACATAGACAACATCATCCTCGTAGTCATCATCTACTTTCTCATCATCCTCCATCTCATCCCAATCTGCCGAATCATCCGAGGAGCCTCCCTGCTCATCCTCATCCTGCATTGCCTTATAGATGCCGTAGCCAAAGAGACCTGTTACAAGAAGTGCCGCTGTGATTCCAACCGTTTTCAATGTGCTCATTTGATCCGCCCTCCGCACCGTTACCGTGTCCGCAGCTCTGCCATGAGTGCCGACATGGCGTTATACGCCACCGCTGTCCCTGCGGCATTCGCCATCCAGCCCCGCGCGAACTCCGCGCCAATACCGATCTTCGCCGCTTCCATGACCGCATCCATATTTGCGCCGAAGAAGACGAAGTCCCAGCCATACTTCTCCTTCTGGTGCTCGATCCGCTCCTTGATCTGTGCCGCCGAATACTTGCGGCTGGAGTTCTCCTCCCCGTCCGTGATGATGACAAAGAGCACCTTCTCCGCACGGTAGTCCTCCGCCGTCTGCTTCTGCACCGCACGGATCTTCTCAATCGTGCGCCCGATCGCATCGAGGAGAGCCGTGCCGCCGCCCACACGATAATCCTTTTCCGTCAGCGGCGCAACCGCACGGATGTCGATGCGGTCATGCAGCAGCCGATACTGATTGTCGAACAGCACCGTCGTCACACGCGCCTCGCCCTCAAGCTCCGCCTGCTCCTTCAGCATGGAGTTGAACCCGCCGATCGTATCCTTTTCGAGCCCCGCCATCGACCCGCTCCGATCGACAATAAACACCAGCTCCGTCAATCCCTTCTTCATGACAAATCCTCCTTCGTCTCTATACCATCTCCGTGGGCATTCGCCCCTTATGATTACAGTATAGAGAGGAAGGAGGACAGATAGTGTCTATTTAGGAAAATACAATGCGTCCATCTTGATCGAGCTCATTATTCTCATAATCATGCTTTTCATGAGGGGATCCGTCAGCTCCTCCATAGGCACTATTCTTAATAAGATCAACAACTTCCTTCATGTCTTCAGGTGTAGGCGTAATCCGTTCGCCATTCACGACTTTATATATCAGATATCCGCTCGCTGCCAATGCTGCGACTATAGCGGCTGCACCTACCGCTTTTGGATCTGCACCCATTTTACCGCCTCCTATTGTACTCTTTAATTGCATCTACATGAAGTTATATTAACATGTTCCCTCACTTTCTGCAATATTGACTGACTTTGCATAAGTGAAAGGTTGTCATTCGTAAACTCTTACAACACCTCCTCTCCATAATACTCACCCAATTCACGAATGAGATGATGAAGTTCTTCGATATTAAGGCATGACGAGCTATAGGTAGTTGTATCAGAGAGATGCCAGATATCAATCCTTTGTAAAACGATACCGTATCTACCGTCTTTACACTTTTCCAGCTCTACTTCACTGTATTTCGTTAGCTGCTTCTCAAGTATAATTCCCCCTGTTGTGAAGAGAAGATGCTGATGCTCACCGCAAAGATCTTCAACAACCATGAATGTATGCCTTTTAAAAGATTGTTGTACTTCCGCAGCCTTACAGAAATAGCGGTCAAACGCTTGCTCCCCTCTATAAAGAACCCTCTTATCCCCCTCAGATAGGATAATCTTATCATTCATGTTTTTTCGTATATCATCAACAAATTGCTTTTCGGCAGCTCTCCTCTGCTGTGCCAACACAGCCCCTTCGCCAAATAAATCAGGTGCGAACAGATCTTGTTTTTTCTGAAGCATAACCTCAACAACATGTCCCGAATCGACCATAATCTCAGGAAGTTCGAGTTCCTTCTCCCTGCAGAATTGGTTCAGTTTTGCTTCCCTTACCATGATATTTTTGATATCATCCTCTGTGACACTTTTCTCAATGATATGATACACCTCAACAACCGCAGGCTTTACCATCATAGAAAAACCAACCTTTTGAAGCGAATGATATGCCTTCTCGTCAAATCTTCCATCCGCCATTGCAGACTGTGCTGCATGAATATCCTTAAGAACAGGATCAAGATGCTCCTTAACCTTATCGACAATACGGTCAACCAGTACGGGGTCTTGCAAACATCCATCCATATCAAGAATGACTCGGAACAACTCATTCAAGTTATCTATCATTCCGAGTTCAAGTTCGACATCGCGCATTCGCTCAATATATCGCTGCCTCTTCCCACTTCTTTCTTCTTTAAAGAGTCGCGATATGGCAGCACACCGTTCAGCCTGCTTCGTATCCCAAAAGAACTGTTCGGGGTACATTCGTTCCTCATCAAAAACGGATGTCAGCTTGTTCCAGCGAGCAGAGTATTTTCGCACCAAATCTCCCAGAACACGCTGATATTTTTGCTTTAACAGTTCTCTTTGACGATGAATAAAGTCTTCCTCTGCATCCGGTGCCAGTTGCTCGTCTGCCGGCATCGGATACAGGTACTGTGGATTCACACGCTGACAAAGAACTTCATACCCCTTGCGATTATGTTCACGGGCATACAGACCGCTCAAAAGCTGTCCATTGAGAACCTTATTGTAATCCTCATTCACCAAGATGCGAAGAATCTTTTCCGCCTCATCGTCTTCTCTCATTCGCAAATACGTGATTGCACAGAGTTCGAGAACTTCATTTGTGCCGCCCGACATGCGAATCGCTTCTCGAACCATATCGAGAATTTTATCACGATACGGCTCATAATTTCCCATTCCAAGAAAAATATCCACATATTCCAGTAGGCACGATGCTGCAATCGCATCCTCTCGCAGAACACGAATATGTTCAAATTCCCGATACTTCTCGAAATGATCCACCGCCTTTTTTCTGTAATCAAGACGAAGTTCATCAGTAATGTTGAGGTCTTTATTTTCTGCGATATAGTTTGCTGTATTTCCAAAGAAATACCAGAACGGAGGATATGCGGCAAATTTCTCTTTTATAGAGTCCAGACGCTCGTATTTTCTTATATCATCCGTATCCATCAATATTTTGTTATACTGATTGATTTGCCGCTCTGTCAGACGATACTCATCCGAGAAACCATAGGTGTCAGCGAGTCTCCACGCCGTATCAAAAAGCTCCCGCCGCAATGCATTGAACTGCTCCATCGCCGCACGCTGAAGTTTCCATTCCTCTTTTTCGCGCTGAAGCAGATACTCGTTCTTGTTGCGGCGATAATTCATATAGCCGACACCAACCTGTGATGCCAATGAAAACGCCATTGTATACGGGTCTGTTCCTGCGACAAACACGCCAAAATTCGGAACTGCTGCCCAGAGAGCATTGCGCATTTTCTCTTGGTATTCCCGTTCGATAAATTTTCGATCACCTTCCTGAATCTTAAAATAGGTGATCGTATCGAGCAGCTGTCTCAGGATGCGGAGAAGAGCCTCATCCTTCGGTATTTTCTCGAGGTCGAGGTTGTTCAAAATCGTATCATATTCCTGTTCCAATATATTGAGGTCATCGTAGTCGATGATCTGCGATATGGACACCGTGCACATATTCAGAGCATAGGCGGCACGACGTTTTTCTTCGTCCGTATACATATGACCCTGCTTGTCGTTGTGAACTGATTCTCTGTTGCTCATGACAGACTCCTTCCATGAATTAGCGATTGCCAATTATTTAAGACTCATCTCCATAACAATTGGAACATGATCCGACACTGTTTTGAAATAGGTTTCAAAATTACCTCCGCAATATGTTGCGACCGCATCAATTCTCTTTACATCTATTTGACCCCCCGAAAACCGATCAAAATCATAGGAGAAATGGTCATAATTATTCGCATAGCCTCTATCCTGATACTCTCCTCCATCCCCATCCGTTGCATTGTTGTCGCATTTGGTCTTCAGAGTAGTCTTTTCATCCTGAACTGTTTTTATCCTCTTATTTCCCCACCGTTCCGCAATCTCTATATCTCCCACATAAAATCCTGATGTATTAAAACTCGTTTTAAGTTCAGCGTTATAATCACCAAGGATGACTGTGTATGAGGGTCTCCCTTTATAATAAACGCGATCTTCGACCTGCGGATATACTTCCTTCAAGAGATTATCCAACTCTTGCCGTCTCTGCTTTTTGTCCGTAAAATGTATATGCACGCACAGCAGACGTATCTCGAAATACGGTCCTCCCCGCGCAACAAATCGTGCATAGTATGGCTTGCGCGTCATTAGATCCCGTCTTAGGCGGCATATCCGTGGATAAAACGTCCGCTTTGTGCCATTTTCTAGCTTTGCCACTGGCAGGCGAAACCTTTTCTTCTTCCACAGAAACGCATACCCTTCCGAGCGAGGATCGGTTTCCGATTCCGCATGCGCCCACGCAAAATCCCATTCTGATGTGCCCAGTTCATATAGGATAGACCGTTTTAGACTATCCTGTTCCCAAGAAAGTGCTTTTCCCTCGCTTAAAACTTCCTGCAATGCAACAACATCAAAATCCTCTTTTCGGATGATCTCGGCAATCTTGGCTAAATCTCTTGGATGCTCTTTCCCCATCGCCGTCTGTCCGAGATTTTTCAGATTAAACGATCCGATGCGATAGCTCATACCATCACTTCCTCTCTATGCGTTTACCACCTTCACCACTTCCCCCTGACTTCTGAGCCACATATCAATGCCGTTTCCGTACACCTCGGCGGTGATACGATGCACGCCGTTCTTCTCCGAAACGACCTTCGCTGTGGGGAGGCGGTCGAGGACGGCCTCAACGGAGGTGCCGCTGTAGTCAAATGTAACGCGGCGGAGTTCGCCCGCGTACATGAACTGGATGCGCTTGCGAAATTCGCCGTCGCTGAATTTCTTTTTATGGACGACGCGGAAGGTCGCGCCCGTCACCTCGAAATGTGCGATGCGGTCGATGCGGAAGATGGTCGGGAACTCCCTGCGCCCGTCCGCCAGATAGGCGATGAGGTAGAAATAATACTCGGAGAACATGATGGCGACGGGGTTCACCTCATGTGTGCGTTCCGCACCGTCCTGACGGCAGTAAACAATGCGTATGGTATGCTGTGCCGTCATGTGCTTCGAAAGTTCCCAGATCGCGGAGAGCAGTTTTTTCCCGTGGCGCAGTGGGACATAGTAATGCTGCTCACTGAGGATCAGCTTCCTGACCTGTGCGCGATCCTGCGGCGCAGTCTGCCGCAGCAGCTTCTTTAGGAGAGCGTCGAGCTCCTCCCTACAGAATGCACGGCTCTCAAGCAGGATTTTGCAGACGGCGAGCACATCCTCATTCGTCAGCCACTCACTCGCCGCGTGCGAGAGCAGATAGCCGCCGCGACTGCGCTCGTAGACAATGGATGCCTCCCCCTCATCGGTACGCGTCTCCGCGAGATAGGCACGCAGCTCCTCGATGTCGCGCTGGATGGTCTTGTCCGTCACGGCAAATTTCTGCGCCAGCTCCGCCTTGCTGACGACCTCGCCCCGACTCAGCCGCTCGTACAGCTGCAGCAGACGAAAGCCCTTGTTCTCTTTGTAGTCAAGTTCCACGCTGGTTCCTCATTTCACATTTTTTCTTATATTGCTCCGCCGCCTCATCGCTCTTCATCTCAAGAAAGGCAATGAGCCAAAGGAGAAGGACAATCATCGCAAGGGATATCAACACACCGAGGAAGCCAAACGAGTGATAAACTTCGCCGAGCAAGCAAAGAAGTAGAGGAACTACAAAAACAAATACGAAGGGCATCACCATCGCTCCATTCCATCAAACAAGCAAAGGAATCACTGATAAAGTAGACATTCAGATTGGCGCAGTTTTTTCTGCCGAAATGCGGGTAAAAAGATGCGCTAAGATAGTAGTGTTGAACGTATCGCTTTCTTATTATAAATGCACAATTTCCGTCAAAATCCTATCCTTCTTGTTCCAGCGCAAGGATCACCAGATCCTCAAATGCGTCCTCGAACCGCCGACGCATCCGCTCCTTGTTCCGCTTCCACGGCTGTTGAAGCTCCCGTATGCGTTTACCCACCTCTTCTCTGTGCGCCGCCTCATCCTCACTGAGATTCTGATACCTCCATCCCGACGGATGGATCGCATATGCCCCCTTATCGAGGACAAACCTTGCCAAGCCAAAATCCTGTGTCACCACGATGTCCCCCGCACAGCAGCGATTCGTCAGTGCAATATCGACGGCATCCTTGCCCGCGTCTACAAGACGCAACTCACAGTAATCCGAATGAAGAACATGGTGCGTGTCACAGAAGAGCGTGACAGGAACCACATACATCCGCGCCATGTCCTCGATCTGTTGCAATACCGGACATGCATCTGCGTCCACATAGATCTGCACCGACCTCACCTCCTCTTCTTTATTATACAATAAAGAAGAGCTTCCGGTGCACATTTTTGCACCGATGACTCATTTCACAGCTATCCCCTCTGCGTCCTCCTTCCACGCCATCTCAACATCCCCGCACTCATCAGACGAGTACGGGGATGTCTTTATATTGCATAAAATTATTCAAAGCACAACGAAAAATGCAACATAAATATATCAGGATGTTTCCTTCGCGTGTTTCTCAAGCTCCGAAAGCTGACTGCGCAGGATATCCAGCTCGATCTCCGCCTCGTTGATCCTTTTCTCAGACGGGATAACCGCACGCCTGTACGCATCCGAATCCAAGTGATCCGCGTAGGAAAGCTGTATCTCCTCCTTCTCCAGGCGAAGCCGGGCGAGACTTTTTTCCTTCATATCGATATACTGGCGCAGCAGGCGCGCATTGGCGAGCATCTGCGCCATCGCGTCAATCTCCCCCTCGGAGACCTCCTTCTTGCCGCCGAAGAGAGCCGCCGCCGAAAGACTGACCAGCGGTACGAGCGACACGGCGCTTCCTGCCAATGCGCCGACAAGCGCAACACCCGCAGCCGCAGAACTCACGGAGGAGCGCAGCCCCGGCACGCTGGATGCGAGCGCCGCCCCCGTCGCTGCAGCGCCGAGAGACGAGGATCCCGTCACTGCCTTCGCCACGGCAGAGGCTGCGGCACGACGCGCCGTATACGCCCCGATCTCCTCCTCTGTCCACGTATTTTCCGCACGCTCACGATTGCGTATACACGAGCGCTGATTGGCCAGGAACTCCATCAAGGCATCCTTCCTGATCTGATAGCCGCTTCGGTTTCCCTCGCCCTCGGCTGGAAGTTCTCCGTCCCGAATCTTCTTCCGCACCGTGTACTCCGACAACCCCGAAATCTTTGCAACATCCTCTGTCGTATAGTATGCCTTGTCCAGCAGGTCTGCCCTGCGCTCCACCTCCTTCATCACATCGTCCTTCGTCATCCCTTTCGCAAGCAGAGCGCCTGCAACTCCCAATATAATAGGTAACATTAAAAACACCTTCTTTCACAAAACCATTATAGCACCTTTTGTTTGACAACGCAAATTTTTAGATTCATATTGACGCCAATCAATAAAACATATATAATCAACAAATACACGCAAAATAACGATATATTTTTAAAAACACCATTGACAACAACACAAAAGCCATGATATTCTATGCTTACAGACGCAAAAAACAACACAATGCACAAAAGGAGGTGAACATCATGCCCCTGTTTCTTCTCGGCTTTACCGCCGCTGGTATTCTGATCGTCGCGCTCAAGAAGGCATGATTAACGAGAAAGGAAGAGTTTCAATGTTTGCAGTCGCTTTGGTCGCCATCCCCATGGCAACACGGGTAGGAATCGCATTGTTCAGTGCCGGAGCTTTGCTCGCTGTCGAAGTCGCCGTTCGCTACGAGAAGGGGGATATCCCCTCCTCATCGCAGCAAAAGGTGTAAGGCAGAAAAAGCGGCGGGCGATGCCATCCTGCATCGCCTGCTGTCCATATTTACTAGAAAACAGGAGGCATTCAATGAAACGCAAGATCACCGTGAAAAAATCAGCCGACAGCTTGTCCTTCTATCTGATGACCGAATTATCCCCCGTATTTCTTTTCACGCAACGCTTCAGCAAAGGTGTCTACGAATATTTCCTAAAGGGAAGATCCGAAGCAGAAATCAAAGCCTTCAAAAGCTGGAATCGCAACCCACGGCTGGACAAAACAATCGAAAAGCTGCCGTTGTACCTCCATTTCGCCCAGAAGGAGTTACTGCCTATCTAAGGAGGATGAATCATGGAGCAATATAAAATCAATCTCCACATCACGGAGTCGTGCAATTATCGTTGTGGTTATTGTTTTGCACATTTCGGAAAAAAGAAAGACCTCCCTGTCGACGCATGGAAAAAAATCATCCGCAATATCAAGGGCTCCGGCCTGATCAACGCAATCAACTTCGCTGGTGGCGAACCCGTCCTCTATCGTGGATTTTCCGATCTGACGATGTATGCAAAATCGGAGGGATTCGATCTATCCATCATCTCCAACGGGTCGCTCCTCCTGAATCCAACATATACGCCATCTATCCTGTTCAAGGAATTCTCTACACTCGGCATCTCCATTGATAGTTTCAACCCGCATACCCTCTGCGCTCTTGGATGCTGTGACGCGAAAAAGAAAACACTCTCTACACACGAACTGAAGGAGATCGTTGCAGCAGCGAAAGAAATCAACCCAGAAATAAAGATCAAGCTCAATACAGTGGTTTCAAAGTGCAACAAAGACGAACTCATACCGCATATTGAAGAGGAACTTCCTATCAGCCGTTGGAAATTCTTCAAGATCAAAGAGTTCGATGACAACAACTTTTCTAATGTGGGGCTTCTCATCACGGATCAGGAGTTTGACGTATTCATGAACCGCAACAAGCGCGTACGGGGAGAAAGCATAGCGGAACGAACGCTGACCCGCTCCTACATCATGGTCGATAGCCAAGGAAATCTCGTAGATGACTTCGGGTCATCCTATCAAATAGTGGGAAACCTCCTATCTGAAGACTTCACGGAGGTGTTTCATAGATATAAGCTGGACAAGCGCTTATATCACCAGCGCTATTAAACTCATAGCTTTGACAAGGAGGTGAAATCATGCCATTCTTCATGCTTGGATTCTGGTCGGCAGGCATCCTCATCGCCATTTGGGAGAATTGAAAGGTATAGGAGGTTCATCATGAAAATCAACGAGATCATCGACGCAATTCTGGAAACAATCTCCAACATCGGCACAGAGGATGATGTGCGCAGTGCACAAGCAGGAATCATTTCCGCAGGTGTACTCTACGCATTGGTGAAGGCGAATCAATCCACTACGCCCCCATCGAAGTAATTCTCCTCTACAAAAAAAGAGGCTGTTGCACGAGGTCTTTTGACTCATGTAACAGCCTTTGTTTTATGCTTTTGTTAGTGTTATCCGAACGCGCAGAACCCACCTACAGCTTGTCTTGTTCGTTATCATTGGCAATCTGTACGGTGGGCGCGCCTTGATCGTGTCTGTATCGGCAGCATCAGAACCACTTTGCACCATATAGAAAAGTCCCATCCGAAGACGAGGCTTTCATTCAAATCCCAGCAATTTGCTTGCCGCCTGCTAGGTAGCAACTAACATTCCTCAATGATTATAGTGAATCACGCTCCGATTGTCAACACGATTCCGCCGCTACTTCTCCCGCGCCATCGCAAATGCAGCGAGCACCGTCAGCATCTCCTCGGGGAGGCGGGTTTCAACAGCTCGCTTCTCCTCGTCCGTGCAGCCGTAGAACGCCTCTGCGATGCTGCCTGCGATGCAGGCGGTGGTGTCGGTGTCGCCGCCGAGGGAGACAGCGTTACGGATGGCGTCGATGAGATCCCTGCTCTCAAGGAAGGAGATGATCGCCTCGGGGACGCTCCCCTGACAGGTGGCGTCCATGTGGTAGGTCGGGCGGATCTCGTCAAGCGTGCGGTCGAGGTTGTAGCCGAATACCTCCGCGATATAGTCCCTGATCTCCTCCTGTGTGTGCCCCGTGCGCGCGAGGAAGATCGCGCTCGCGACCGCATCCGCGCCCTTCACGCCCTCGGGATGGTTGTGCGTGACTTCCGCTGTCCACCGTGCGACCTCACGCGTACGCGTGAGGCTGTCATAGAGCCATCCGACGGAGGAGACGCGCATCGCGGAGCCGTTGCCGAAGCTGCCGTAGGGCTGCGGATGTTCCATCACGAGCCACTGTCGAAAGAGTCCGCCGTAGCCGACGCGTGGATAGCGCCGCCCCCAGTGCTGCATAAGGCGCACAACGTCCGTTTTCACATTTTCCTCGGACGCTCCTGCGCCCGCTGCGATCAGCGCCTCGGCGACGGCAATGGTCATGACGGTATCGTCGGTAAAGCGTGCGTGCGGCGGGAAAAGCGGAAAGTCCTTCGTCTTTTCTCCGCGATCGAATTCATAGGGGGAGCCAATGATATCCCCCAGTATTGCACCGTACATTGTACTGTTCCTTTCTTGATAAAATTCTTGCAGTAAACGCTCAAGGCGCCCCGTCCACCGCTCACGAGGTTCCCCTCCCCCGCCCAGACGGGGGAGGCTTTGCATTACGGCATTTACCCTGCTTTGAAATTATAGATCGGCTTCAGCACCTCGATCACGTCCACGGAGTCTTCGATTACGTCGATGATGTCCGCGAGCGCCTTGTATGCCATCGGCGCCTCGTCGAGTGTATTCTCGTTGACCGCCGTTGTATAGACATCTGCCATCGTTTCGCGAAACTCCTCCATCGAGAGGTTTTCCTTTGCCGCCGTACGCGACATGAGGCGTCCCGCGCCGTGCGGCGCGGAGTAGTTCCAGTCCGGTTCGCCGCGCCCGATGGCGAGGATGCTGCCGTCGCGCATGTTGATCGGGATGAGGACGCGCTCGCCCGCGTGCGCCGCAATCGCCCCCTTGCGGAGAATCCGCTCCTCGGTGTCGATGTAGTTGTGTATGGTGTGGAACGCATCGCCTGCCGTCAGTCCCGTCCGTTCGAGAAGGATACGCGCAAGGACTTCGCGATTCCGCCGCGCGAAGTCCTGACAGATCTCGATGTCGTGCAGGTAGTCCGCAAGGTAGCTGCCGAAAAGGAACGCGAGGTCGGCGGGAATCTCCGCTGCCTTTGCCTGAAACGCGCGGTTCAGATCCTTGAGCGCCTCCTGCAGCTCGCTGCGCCGTCCCTCCGCCTTATACCTGCGGATGAGCTCGTCACGCGCACGGAACAGTTCGTCCTTGCCGTGCGAGAGGTCGATGGCGATATTTTGGTAGTACTCCGCGACCTGCTTGCCGAGGTTGCGGCTGCCCGTGTGGATGACGAGGTAGTTCGTGCCGTCCGCGCTGCGGTCGATCTCGATGAAGTGATTGCCGCCGCCGAGTGTGCCAAGGCTGCGTGCGATGCGCTTCGTGTCCTTGAGTGCGCGGTAGCAGCGCAGCCCGAGGAGGTCGAACTTCTCCTGCCGCCCGTCCCAGAGGTTTCGTCCCGAGGGGACGTAGTGCGCCGCCTCATCGAAGCGCGCGAGGTCGATCTCCTCCTTGCCAAGGTCAACGGTATACATGCCGCAGCCGATGTCCACACCGACGAGGTTCGGGACGACCTTGTCCCGAACGGTCATCGTCGTGCCGATCGTGCAGCCCTTGCCCGCATGGACGTCCGGCATGATGCGGATGCGGCTGCCCGCTGTAAAATCGTAGTCGCACATGCGGCGAATCTGCTCACGCGCCCGCTCGTCCATGATTTTCGCATAGGAAATGGCCGTCGCCACCTTCCCCTTGATCTCTTCCATTTCGTCACCGCCGTTTCTGTACCCTGTTCAATGCAGCGTCTTTCCTCAAATTATAACACAAAAAGGAGGCTGCCAAAAGCGACAGCTTAAGGGTTCTGTAATCTTTTGAAAAATTCAGCATAGCCGCAAAATCCAGCGATGCCGCTTTGGCCTTTCGCTCTTTGCTGTGGATAACGCTTGAAAAGTCAACTCCATTTCGATAAAATTAACCCCATGAAAACAGCACGGCAACGGCAAGAATACGACACGAGGCTTTAGCGATTCATCCACCACTACGCGGACAAAGCCCACAAAGCAGAAGCCAGGAAGAACTCCCCGCGGAAGAACTCGAAACACCTACGGCTGCAGGCTATAGAAAAAGAACAGGCGAAGAAAAATAAAAAATGACACCACTGGTGACACAATCTCATCCGAAAGGAAATGGCTTATGAACGAAATGGATCATACATTCTCTGAAATAACACAAATCATAGAAGAAGCCCGCAACAATGCTTATCGTAAAGTCAACGAGGAACTGATTTTGATGTACCGGCGTGTCGGGCAATTTCTATCAGAAAAATTAAAGGAAGCGCGTTATGGTGACGGATATATCGATTCCCTTTCCAACTATATCCAGAATCAATTCCCCGGTATCAAAGGTTTTAATCGTCGCGGTCTTTATCGAATGAAGCAATTTTACGAGACCTACGCCGGAAACGAAAAAGTGACACCACTGGTGACACAATTAAGTTGGACGAATCATATGCTCATTATGTCCGGCAGCAAAAGCGATGAGGAACGTGAATTTTATATGCGTCTCGCCATTAAGGAACGATATAGCAAGCGTCAACTTGAGCGCCAGATGGACAGCGGCTACTATGAGCGGTATATGCTGTCGAAAACCACACTGTTGCCGGAGCCGCTGCAGTCGCAGCAAAATCCGTTTCTTGATCAGTATGTGGTTGAATTTCTTGATTTGCCGGACGCTTTCCACGAAAATGACTTCCGCCAGGCTCTGGTCAGAGGAATGCGCGATTTCATGCTCGAATTGGGCAAGGATTTTACTTTTGTCGGTGAAGAATATCCGATACAGGTCGGCGGTGATGATTATCGGATCGACCTGCTGTTTTTCCATCGCAGCCTGCACTGCCTTGTGGCGATGGAACTGAAGATTGGGAAATTTAAACCGGAATATGTCTCTAAAATGGACTTCTATCTTGAAGGGTTGGACAGGCAAGTCAGAAAGCCCGATGAAAATCCGAGCGTGGGACTGCTGCTGTGCGCGTCCAAGAATGATGAGGTAGTTGAATACGCCATGAGCCGGACGCTCTCGCCCATGATGGTGGCGCAATATCAATTGCAACTGCCGGATAAGGATACTCTGCGGAAAAAATTACAGGAGTTGTCCAACTTGCCTGCACTCGAAGAAAATACAAGCTGTAGAGATAATGCCTAACCGATCACAAACAAAGTGGCGGCAGATGCTGGATTTTCCGGCACAAACCAAAGAGGAACACAAAACGGCAGAACGAGAATCAAAAGGTGTGACGGCATAATCGCCGTCATCATTCAAAACACCGGAAACGCAGCTGGACAACATGAGCATTAAATGTGCTCAACAAGAAGGTATTCCGGTTCTTGGTGTTTACAGCTATAACAAGGATAAAAACGACCATGTAAGAGCATCTCTGCTCCTGCATGGTCGCTCTTCTGTTATCCCGCTTGAAGACGGTCCGTTCAAATTTGCCTGTTTTGGCAAATCCCTAAGTTCAGCCCTCTAAAACAGCAGCTTCTTTTATATCCTATTTGGTTCAGAAGAAGTATTCGAGCCTGCTGAAGAAGCGGTTGAGGCCGGTCTTCCCCTCAGGTTCAGCCGAGAAGATCTCTTTGCCGTGGAAATAAATCAGCGTGCCGACGATGTTCCTGTCGAAGGCATAGCGATCC
>ERZ772967.1089-NODE-1089-length-19328-cov-3.385980_pt1 | contig 19328 bp, 18 predicted proteins | sample MGYA00511677_ERZ772967 | MGnify/ENA primary metagenome ERZ772967 (study PRJEB29015, sample SAMEA2737931) | human oral metagenome | biome: human oral; feature: human-associated habitat; material: dental | place: China | collected 2146 ...
AACCCCAATGGTTTTACCGTTTAGGTCCTCAATGCTTTTAATGTTGGCAGATTTATTGACCAAAAAACCAGAAGCGTCCGTATAGTAGGGACTGGTGAAGTTGTAGAGTTTTTTACGTTCTTCTGTGATGGTAAAGGTCGCGATATCCAAATCGACCTGTTCATTGTCAAGAAGTGGGCCACGGGTTTGAGCGGTAACAGGAACGTAGCGAACCTTGACCTTGAGCTCGTCCGCAATCATCTTGGCAAGGTCAGTTTCGATACCAGAATAAGTCCCTGTCTTGGGATTCTTGTAGCCAAAATTGGGAACGTCTTGTTTCACACCGACAACTAGCTCGCCTCTCTTTTGAATGTCTGCGACACTGGTATCAGCCTGAACTGGTTTTGCAGCAGCAAGGCCGAAAAGGCTAATCAATAATGCTGATAAAAAGAATTTCTTTTTCATAGGCGCCTCCTTATTTGACTTTGTCACTTTCGTGGTTGATAATTTTGCTGAGGAATTGTTGGGCACGAGGTTCGCTTGGATTGTCGAAAAAGTCATCGACATCTGTCGTATCCACCAAAACTTCTCCGTCAGCCATAAAGATGATGCGGTCAGCAACTTCACGGGCGAAGCCCATTTCATGCGAGACGACGACCATCGTCATCCCTTCTTCGGCCAGTGTCTGCATGACGCTCAGGACTTCGCCGACCATCTCGGGGTCGAGCGCCGAGGTGGGTTCATCGAACAGCATGATCGCCGGTTGCATGGCCAGCGCGCGGGCAATGGCAACGCGCTGCTGCTGGCCGCCGGAAAGCTGGTTAGGATAGGCGTCGATCTTGTCGAGCAGGCCGACCTTGATGAGCAGGTCATACGCCCGCGCCCGGGCCTCTTCTTCCGCGAGGCCGCGTACCTTGATCGGGGCAAGGATGATGTTTTCCTGCACCGTCATGTGCGGAAACAGGTTGAAGCGCTGAAACACCATGCCAATTTCCGAACGCAGTGCGTCGATATTTGTATGGTTGTCATGCACCGAGACGCCGTGAACTAGCACGCGCCCGCCTGAGGCTTCTTCCAGGCCGTTCAGGCAGCGCAAGAAAGTGCTTTTGCCCGAGCCGGACGGGCCGATGACGCAGACAACTTCGGAATTGTGTACCGTACAGTCGATGCCGCGCAGCACCTGTAAGGTACCGAAGCGCTTGGTCAGGCCTTCAACGCGTATCGCCGCGTCCATAGCGCTCCTCCAGTTTCCTGATTCCCCAGGCCAGCCCCAGCGTCAGCAGCCAATACATGAACGAAATCGTGAGATAAGGCTCCCAATAGCGCGAATAGGCGCCGGCGACGGTGCGTGCGGTATAAGCCAGTTCCGCCAATCCGATGGCCGAAATGAGCGAGGAGTCCTTGAGCAGCGCGATGGCATTGTTGCCCAGCGGCGGCAGCATGCGGCGGAAAGCCTGAGGCAGCACCACATGGTACAGGGTGCGCGAGAAGGGCAGGCCAAGCGAGCGCGCCGCTTCGATCTGCCCGCGGTCGATCGACTGGATGCCGGCCCGGAAAACTTCTGAAATATAGGCGCCGGAATTGAGCGTCAGCGCAATGACGCCGGAAATGAGGGCGCCGTAATTCTGCTTCAGACTGCGCGCCATTTCGCCGGAAATCAGCAGGCCGTCGGCCGGGTTGATGAAGACCGGCAGTACGGCAAAATGAATCAGCAGGATCTGTACGAACAGCGGCGTGCCGCGAAAGAAACTGACGTAGACAGTGGAAGGCCAGCGCAGCAGATAACGACAGATTTGCCGCGCCGGAGCGTGGCGCGCATCCGCCAGGCGCGCCAGTCCGATGAACAGGCCGAGCACCGTGCCCTGTACGATGCATACGACAGTGACCAGTATGGTCATCTGTAAGCCGTGCCAGAACATCACCTTGTATTCGGCGATGATGTCGGCGCGGAACCATCCAAACCAGAGTACGGGGTCCATCAGTTACGCCGCCCCTGTGTTACTGCGCCGGCAGTACAGGCGCTTCGGCGTGGAACCAGGTTTTATAAATGCGGGCGTAAGTGCCGTCGGCTTTGATGGCGGCAAGACCGGCGTTGAGCTTGTCGAGCAGCGCCTTGTTGCCTTGTTTGACGGCGATGCCGAAATATTCCTTAGGAAAATCCGGGTCGCTGACCGTTTTCAGCTGCTTGTGCTCCTGCACGCGGTAGGCGATCACGCCATTGTCGCCGATAACGGCATCGACACCGCTGTTGGCCAATTCGGAAACAGCGACCGGCGTACTTTCAAAACGCTTGATATTCTGGCTGGTTTTGCCGAACTCGCGCGAGGCGATGTCATCGCCCGTGCTGCCGGTCACCACGCCGATCTTCTTGCCGGCCAGATCCTTCAACCCCTTGATCGCGCTGTCCTTGTGGACGCCGATCAGCTGGCGAGCTTCGAAATACGGTGCGGTGAAGTCATAGGACTGTTTCCGTTTGTCGTTGATCGTTACGCCGGAGATGATGAGATCCACGTCCCCATTGTTCAGCGCGGCAAAAATGCCGGTCCACGGCGTGTTGACGATCTTGATTTGCAGCCCTGCTTTCTGAGCGACGGCCTTAATGATGTCGATATCGTAGCCGACGATCTCCTTGCTTGGGCTTTCATAGGCAAAGGGGCGATAGGTTGCGCTCGACCCGACTGTAAGTTCCTTCTGCTGTGCGCTGGCGACGCCGGCGAATACAGCGGCCAGACCCAATGGAAGCAGTATTTTGCTGAGCAGTTTCATATGTTTTCTTCCTGAAAAAATCGCCATCCGGCGGACGGCAAAACTAAAAATCTTCGTGTCTTTCTGTCAATTTTGCTGCGGAAGTAAAGCGCAAAAGCGGCATTGTATGCGAAACCGCACGCCACTCTGGAAAATTTTTAACGGCTGTCTTGAACAATCCGGTAAGTGTTTTTCCGCAACCCAAGCGTTGGCGGCATTTGGACATGGTATGGCGAAGTCAGAAGGCTGCATTGCTGAATGCCGTAGCGCTTGTCAGTATGAATGAATAAATAAAATTCGTGCCCGTGTACTTCGTTCTCCGCCCTGTCCCTGTACTTGATTTTCCGAACGTGTGGGCAGTGAGCCTTCTGTCCAGAGCCTCGCCGACATCCGGCAGAGAATGTTGCCTTGTGCGGGAAATCCGGGCGCTGCTGGCTGGCATGAAAAAATCGCTTAGGTCATGGTGTCCGGGGCGTCTTCGTCAATTGACGCCGCATTATGGGGCGATGCACAAGCTTCTCTTCCCGGCATACACGCTAACTCGATGGGGATTGACGTTTTTCGCTAGTCAGTCGCGGCATCAAATGCGTTGCGTACCCAATCGATGTTTTCGCCGTCGATCAGTACGCAATCGATGCGGCACGCGGCGTCGGGACGCTTTTCACTGGCCAGGTAGTGGCGGGCGGCGAGAAGGATGCGCCGCTGCTTGGCGGGCGTGATGCTGGCGGCAGCGCCGCCGAAACGGCGGCTTCGGCGCTGGCGGACTTCGACGAATACCAGCGCGTCGCCGTCACGGCAAATGAGGTCGATTTCTCCGCCGCGGCAGTGGTAATTGCGCGCGATGACGCGCAAGCCTTGGCGGGCAAGGAATACGGCGGCAGCCTGTTCGGCGCGCCGACCTTTATCGGTGGCCTTCTCGGCCGCAGTGTCGCGGGGCGTGGGATTGGTGCTATTGTTATCGCGCATTGCACGGGGGCTGCGAACAACGAATATGGTCATGACGGAAAATTCGCCCGCATTATATGTAGTCCCGACCCCGCTGGGGAATCTCGGGGACATGACGCAGCGCGCCATCGAGGTGCTGCGCAATGTGCCGTGGGTGGCGGCCGAGGATACGCGGCACAGTGCGCCGTTGCTCCGGCATTTCGGCGTGAACGCCCATTTGCTGGCGGCACACGAGCACAACGAGGAAGCCGCGGCGCAGCAGATCATCGTCCGTCTGGCGGCGGGCGAATCGGTGGCCTTGGTGACGGATGCGGGGACGCCCGCAATTTCCGACCCCGGCGCCCGGCTGGTGGCGCGTGTGCGCGCCGCAGGGTTCCGTGTGGTGCCGCTGCCGGGCGCGTGCGCGGCGGTTACGGCGTTGTCTGCGGCGGGGATAGAGGCGCCGCATTTTCTGTTCTACGGATTTCTGCCGGCCAAAGCGGCGCAGCGCGAGCGCGCGTTACGCGATCTCGCCGGCTTGCCGTTCGCGCTGGTATTTTATGAGGCGCCGCATCGCATTCTCGTGTCGGTCGCCGCCCTGGCGCAGGAGCTGCGCGGCCAGCGGACATTGGTGATCGCCCGCGAACTAACCAAGGTGTTCGAGACAATTCATGTCGGCCCGCTGGCAGATGGGCTGGCCTGGCTGGAGGCCGATCACGACCGGCAGCGGGGCGAGTTCGTCCTGATCGTTTCCGGCTTCCCGGCCAGTGACGGTGCCGATGATGAAGGCGCTCGCGTGCTGCGTGTGCTGCTGGCCGACGGACTGCCGGTCAGGCAGGCCGTCGATCTGGCGCGCGCAATCACCGGCGCGGGCAGGAAAACGCTGTACAGCCTGGCATTGTCGATGGCGGAAGCCAGGGACTCGCCGATCGAATCCAAAACCGAATCCGGCAGGCCGGATGGCCGGTGATTTCTATCCACACTGAAAGGACGCTCAAGCCATGCAAATCACACTGACCCGACCTGACGACTGGCATCTGCACCTGCGTGACGGTGAGGCGCTGAAAGCCGTGCTGCCGCATAGTGCGCGCCAGTTTGCCCGCGCCATCATCATGCCCAACCTGAAGCCGCCGGTGACGACGGTCGATGCGGCGGCGGCTTACCGCCAGCGTATCCTGGCCGCCCTGCCGTCAGGCAGCGGGTTTTTGCCGCTGATGACGCTATATCTGACGGACAACACGTCGGCGGACGAAATCCGCAAAGCTGCCGACAGCGGTTTCGTACATGCCGTCAAGTTGTATCCGGCCGGCGCGACGACCAATTCCGACGCTGGCGTTACCGACCTTGCCAAATGCGATGCGGCGCTGGCCGAGATGGAAAAAATTGGTATGCCGCTGCTGATGCACGGTGAAGTGACTGATCCGGCGATCGACCTGTTCGACCGCGAAAAAGTATTTATCGAGCGGGTGCTGCAACCGCTGCTCCGCCGTCGCCCGGGGTTGCGCGTGGTCTTTGAGCACATTACGACCCAGGAGGCCGCCGAGTTTGTCGAAGCGGCGGAAGACAATGTGGCCGCGACGATTACCGCCCATCATCTACTGTATAACCGCAATGCCATTTTTCTCGGCGGCGTGCGGCCGCACTATTACTGCCTGCCCGTGCTCAAGCGCGAGCGGCACCGCGCGGCGCTGGTGAAGGCGGCGACTTCCGGCAGCCGGAAATTTTTTCTCGGCACCGACTCCGCGCCGCATGCCCGTCACACCAAGGAAGCGGCCTGCGGCTGCGCCGGGTGTTATACGGCGCTGGCGGCGATCGCGCTGTATGCGGAGGCCTTCGAGGCCGCGGGCGCGCTCGATCGGCTGGAGATGTTTGCCAGCTTTAATGGCCCGGATTTTTACCGGCTGCCGCGTAATACCGAGCGGATTACGCTAGAGCGCGCCGAATGGCAGATGCCGGCGGAACTGGCTTACGGCGGTGAGGAAACGCTTGTTCCCCTGCGCGCCGGTGAGGCAGTGCACTGGCGACTGGCGGACTAGCCTGGCGGAGTCAACGGCCACCGGTTTGTGGGCGCAAACCGGCGCCGCCCGCGTGTTCGCCCTGTTGCCCTGAAAGCCGGCTACGGCGCATCCCTGGAGGCGGGTGTCATTTAACGCCATTTAACAATTCGTAATTCATTATCAATATGCCGCAATATTTTCCGTATTGTCCGCCTCTATAATTGCCCGTCGATCAAATGGCATAAAAACGGTAGAGGGATAGTGTTTCATGAGCGAAAAGACAGACGATAAGGCAAACGAAAAAGCAGACGAAAAAAACCAGAAAAATGGCGGCGGTGGCAATGGGCTTCGTAGAATCCATAGCGTTATTTTTAGTAAGTTCGGGCGCGGCGCGCGCGTTGCGCTGATCGTATTGCTGCTTGTTGCCTGGGGACGGCGCTTACGCCTGGTATGCCGCCAGAAAATCCGCCAATGAAACGCCCAAGCACATTACTGCCGTCGTCAGCCGTGGCGACATTACCCGTTCCGTCCTTGCCAGCGGTGCGCTACAGGCGTTCAAGTCGGTCAAGGTCGGTGCGCAGGTCTCGGGAAAAATCAGCGCGCTCTACGTCAATATCGGCGATCGCGTCAAAGCGGGCGACCCGATTGCCGATATCGATGCCAGCACGCAGCAAAATGCGCGCGACAGCGCGGCGGCAGAGCTGGCATCGAGCAAAGCGGCGCTGCTGACCGCGCAGGCCAAGCTGGAGGAGGCGCGGCAGCGTCATGATCGACAAAAAACGCTGGTTGACAAGGGCGCGGCGGCGCGCGAGACGCTGGAGTCGGCCGTTGCCGCGCTGAAGTCGGCAAAAAGCGCGGTGGCCCAGGCGCGCGCGGATATCCAGAAAAGCCAGCTGAACCTGGACAATGCCGGCGTAACGCTCGGCTATACGCGCGTGACCGCACCCATGGATGGCGTGGTCGTTTCCGTTGCGGTCGAAAAGGGGCAGACGGTCAACGCCGTGCAGGACAGCCCGACGCTGGTCACCATTGCACAGACGGACACCATGACGGTGAAGGCGGAAATCGCCGAGGCGGATGTCAGCGAACTCAAGCCTGGCATGTCTGCCTATTTCACCCTGCTCGGCGCCGATAAAAAACGTTATGAGGGCGTTCTCGAATCGATCGACCCGGCGCCCCTTGCCACGTCCAACAGCACGACGGCGACTTCTGCGGCGACGACTTCTTCTAATACGGAGACGGCTGTTTACTATTACGGAAAAATGGATGTGCCCAACCCGGAAGGCAAGCTGCGTATCGGGATGACCGCCAATATGGTCATTACCGTCGGCGAGGCGAAGAATGTCCTGATCGTGCCGATGACGGCATTGCAAGCGCGCAAGGAAGGGAAGGGGGAAGAAGTCCTGGTGGCGGAGCATGGCAAAACCCGCACGCAGCCCGTGAAAACCGGCCTGGAAGACGGCGTCAATGTGGAAATTCTCGAAGGTCTGAACGAGGGTGAGGAAGTCGTCGTCAGCACGGCCGTGAGCGGTGCGGGCAGCTTGCCTCATGGTGGCCCGGGCGGTCCGGGCGGCCCGGGAGGCCCGTTCTGATGCCGTCTCCGCTCATCCGCGTCCGTGGCCTTTTCCGGCGTTTCCCCAGCGGCGATCAGGATATTACCGTTCTCAAAAACATTAATCTCGATATCGAGGCGGGGGAAATGGTCGCCATCATCGGCCAGTCCGGCTCAGGCAAATCGACCCTGATGAATATCCTGGGTTGCCTGGATCGCCCCAGTGAAGGCGAATACCTCATCAACGGTCAGAATACGGCCGATATCGACCCAGCGGCGCGCGCCAGACTGCGCCGGGAAAATATCGGCTTCATTTTCCAGCGTTATCACCTGCTCAGTGACCTGAATGCCTGGGAAAATGTCGCCATTCCCGGCGTTTATGCGGGTATCGGCGCCGAAACGCGCAGCGCGCGCGCCAAAAAGCTGCTTTCCCGCCTGGGGCTGGCAGATCGTCTGGAACATAAACCCAACCAGCTCTCCGGCGGCCAGCAGCAGCGAGTTTCCATTGCCCGCGCCCTGATGAATGGCGGACAGATTATTTTCGCCGACGAACCGACGGGCGCGCTGGACAGCCGCAGCGGCGAGGACGTGATGCGGATCCTGGGCGAACTGCATGATGAAGGCCATACCATTATTCTCGTCACGCATGACCGCGATATTGCCGCACATGCTGAACGGATCATTGAAATCCATGACGGCGAGATCATCAGCGACCATCGCCGGTCGCCGCATCATGCACGCCGCCAAGCTTCTGCCTTGCAGCTGCAGGGCAGCCGGTTTGGCGCCGGCCGTCTGCTTTCCGCCGTGAGTATGGCCTGGCGCGCCATCCGCGGGCACAAACTGCGTGCCTTTCTGACCATGCTCGGCATTATCATCGGCATTGCTTCCGTGGTGAGTGTGGTGGCGCTGGGTCAGGGGGCGCAACAGCAGGTGCTGGAGAACATCAGCGATCTGGGTTCCAATACGATTCAGGTTTTCCCGGGGTCTTTTGGTGATCGCCGTTCTGCCCGCATCCGCACCCTCGTCCCGGCGGATGCTGAAATTCTCGCCCAGCAAAATTTCATCGACAGTGCGACGCCTACGGTTAACGCCAGCCCCACGGTACGCTATGCCGGTAAAGATTTAACTGGCCAGCTGACTGGCGTCGGCGAGCAATATTTTCAGGTGCAGAACATCCCCATGTTGAGCGGGCGCGTTTTCAGCAAACAGGATGTGGATGATTACGCCGCTGTTGCCATCCTCGACCAGGCTGGCGAAAAAAACCTGTTTGGCGAGGAAAGCGCACTGGGCAAAATCGTCCTGCTTAACAATGTGCCGGTGCGGATCGTCGGCGTTGCCAACACTGAAAAACAGGCGCATCTGAGTAACAGCAACAACATTAATGTCTTTATGCCCTATACGTCGACGATGAACCGTCTGCTGGGGCGTACCTACGTTTCCAGCATTACATTGCGCATCAGTGACGGTATCGACACGGCGGTGGCTGAAGATGCCATTACCCGCATTTTGACGCGGCGCCATGGCAGCAAGGACTTTACGTTGTTCAACAGCGACAGCCTGCGCAAAGCCATTACCCAGACGACCCAGGTCCTGACGCTGCTCATTTCCACAATTGCCGCGATTGCGCTCGTTGTCGGCGGTATCGGCGTGATGAACATCATGCTGGTTTCAGTGACAGAGCGCACGCGCGAAATCGGTATCCGCATGGCCATCGGCGCGCGGCAGGGCGACATCATGATGCAGTTCCTGGTCGAAGCGCTCATGCTCTGCCTGCTCGGCGGCGCGTTTGGCATCGGCCTGGCCTATGGGCTTGGCTGGGTACTCAATAAGGCCAGTACCGAGTTCAAGTTGATTTATTCCGCCGCTTCCATTGTTGCCGCCTTTTTGTGTGCCAGCGGCATTGGCATGATTTTTGGCTTTTTACCGGCGCGCAATGCGGCCCGTCTCGATCCGGTCGAGGCGCTCAGCCGGGAGTAGGCGCATGCATGGTGACAGGAAAATGACAGGGAAAATCATAACGTCGAAATGGCCGGAAGCGGCGCGGATTGGGGGTTTGCCATGAATGTCAGCGCCAGGTTTCTGCCCATCGTTCTGTTTCTGGCTGGCTGTGCCATGCAGCCGCCGGGGGATTTGCGGCGTGACATCGAGACGACGACCGACATTCCGACCACATGGATGTTTCACTCGGCCATTCAAAGCCAGGCAGGATCGAGCCAATGGTGGCGCGACTATGGCAGCGTTGAACTCAACCGCCTTGTTGAACACGCGCTGGCGAAAAACCAGAGCCTGGCCGCCGCGGGGTTTGCCTGGCGTAAATCCCGCCTGGCCGTAGACAATGCCCTGCAAGATCGCTTGCCCAGCTACAACGGCACGGCTTCGGCCAATTTCAGCCGCAAGCTCGATGGCGAGACGCAGCGCACGACCTATAACTACAGCGCCAGTCTGGGCATCAGCTATCAGGTCGATCTGTGGGGCAAACTGTGGCTGGCGCAGGATAATGCCCGCTGGGGCCAGGAAGCCAGCGCCGAAGACCTGCTTGCCACGCGCCTTTCACTCATCGGCGACGTCATCGCCCGCTACCTTGACCTGGTCTACGTGGCCGACCAGCTGACCCTGAATCGCGCCTATCTTGGCTATGCCGGACAGATTCTCGCAATCACCCGCGCCAGATACGAGGCCGGTGGCGCTTCCCGCCTCGACGTGGCCGAGGCCGAGCAGAATCTGAGCATTCTGGAAAGCAGCCGCGATAACCTTGAAAACCAGCGCCAGCAGCATGAAGTCGCCCTGTCTATCCTGCTGGGCAGTGCGCCCAGACCGTTGCCGAAGGTGCAGGAAACGCTCGCTGATTTCAAATTACCCGCCGTCGATGTGTCCGTGCCGGCGCGCCTTCTGGCTCAACGCCCCGATCTGCGTGCCGCGCAGTACCGTCTGCAACAGAACCTGGGCAATATTGCCATCGCCGAGCGTGACTTTTACCCGGAACTCAACCTCGGTGCCAGCCTGGGTTCCAGCGCCGAGCGTCTGCGGAAAATTTTTGAAAATCCTGTGGGGGCGTTGACCGCGGCCATTGCCCTGCCTTTCCTGAACTACCACCGCAAGGAGATCGCCCGAAAAGAGGCCGAAGTGGGCTACCAACAGGCCTTGGCGAATTTCCGCCAGACGCTCTACAAGGCGCTGGGTGAAGCGCAGACAGCCCTGTTGGGACTGGGTCTGGCGCAAACCGACGCGGTTCACCTGCAACAGCGTTTCGCGCAGGCGCGGGAAATCGAAAATCTCACCCTGGCCCGCTACCAGGCGGGCGCCGTCGATTTGCAGAGCTACCTCGAAAAACAGAATGCGACACGTAATGTGGAGGAAAGCCTGCTCACCAACCGCTACCAGCAGCTCAGCCGCAGCCTTGCGCTGCATCTGGCGCTGGGAGGCACAGCCGGCGATCATGAAGCAGCGCGCCCGCGCGAGGATGACGATAAGGCCGACGGTAAGGTCGACGATAGGGCTGCCGATAAGGCAGCCGACAGGGCTAACGATGCGGCGGGCGGTCAAACCGGCAACTCGGCCGGCAATTAATACCTGGCAGCCCCATTTTAGGGCAGGCGTCATGGAGCCGTCGCTTTGGCGGTCGATGGGGTTTTAATTCTCCCCCTGTGGGGGAGATGCCCCGAAGGGGCAGAGAGGGCAACACGCCGAAGGCTTGGTTTCTGTTATTTCAGATGGGATTTGATTTTGCTTCTGTGCTCTTTTTACTTTTTTACCCTCTCCCCGAATTCTTCTCCTAAAGGGCGGGAGGATTTTTGGATTCTCTGAACTCCGCGTGGATAGGGCGTTTGCGGGCAAGCACCTCTGGAACCCTTATAAACAAAGGGCTTCAGGGTAGGGTGCCCGGAGACGCCCTGTTTACGCGGGTTTGCGAGCACCCTCCTCTGAAATGCCCTAAATACGCGGGCTTGCGGGCGCCTTCTGACGAAAGGTGCGTCGAGGCCTGTGCGGGCGTCGCGTCAGTGCGCTTCGTCCCAGTTGGCGCCGACGCCGACTTCGACGGCCAGCGGTACGCGCAGCGCGGCGACGCGCGTCATGAGCGGCGGCAGTTCGGTACGCAGGCGGGGGAGTTCGGCTTCCGGCACTTCCAGCACGAGTTCATCGTGCACTTGCAGAATCAGTCGCGTGTGCAGGTGTTCGCGGCTGATCCAGTCCTGCACGGCAATCATGGCCAGTTTGATGAGATCGGCGGCGGTGCCCTGCATCGGCGCATTGATGGCGGCGCGCTCGGCGCCCTGGCGGCGGCCGGCTTGCGCCGCGCGGATGTCGGGCAGCCAGAGCCGGCGGCCAAACACCGTTTCGACGTAGCCGTTCATCCGTGCTTCATGGCGCGTTTCTTCCATGTAGCGGGCAACGCCGGGGTAGCGGGCGAAGTAGCGTTCGATGTAGCCCTGCGCGGCGCTGCGTTCAAGGCCGAGCTGACGGGCAAGGCCAAAGGCGCTCATGCCGTAGATGAGGCCGAAGTTGATGACCTTGGCGACACGCCGCTGGTCGGCGCTGACTTCGGGCGGCGTGAGGCCGAAGATTTCGGCCGCTGTGGCGCGGTGTACGTCCTCGCCGTGGGCGAATGCATCGAGCAGGCCGGCGTCCTGCGAAAGGTGCGCCATGATGCGCAATTCGATTTGCGAGTAGTCGGCCGAAACGATGCGGCTGCCGGGCGGTGCGACGAAGGCGGCGCGGATGCGCCGTCCCTCGGCGGTGCGCACGGGAATGTTTTGCAAATTGGGGTCGCTGGAGGCTAATCGGCCGGTAACGGCGACCGCCTGTGCGAAATGGGTGTGCACGCGGCCGGTTTTCGGGTCGATCATTTTCGGCAGCTTGTCGGCGTAGGTGCCCTTGAGCTTGACGATCTGGCGCGATTCGAGCAGCAGCTTGGGCAGCGGGTAGTCGAGCGCGAGTTCGGAGAGCACTTCTTCGTCGGTCGAGGGCGTGCCCGACGGCGTTTTTTTGCGGGCGGGCAGGCCCAGTTTGCTGAACAGGATGTTGCCGAGCTGTTTGGGGGAATTGATGTTGAACGGCTGGCCGGCGGCTTCGTAAATCTGCGCTTCCAGTTCCAGCAGGCGCTGGCCGAGTGCGTTGCTCTGCCGCGCCAGCGCCTCGGCGTCGATCAGCACGCCATTGCGCTCCATGCGGAACAGCACTTCGCGCGCCGGTATCTCGATATCGCCGTAAATATAGGCGAGTCCGGCATGGGCGGCGATCTGCGGGTAAAAGCAGGCGTGCAGGCGCAGGCAGAGGTCGGCGTCTTCCGCGCCGTATTTTGCGGCCTGTTCGACGGCGACCTGGTTGAAACCGATCTGGCTGGCGCCCTTGCCGCACAGGCTTTCGAAAGAAATTGTCGCCAGGCCGAGATGGCGCTCGGCCAGTTGGCCGAGGTCGTGTCCGCGCACACCGGATTTGCCCGATTCGAGCACGTAGGATTCCAGCAGCGTATCGTGGGCGATGCCGCGCAGGGCGATGCCGTGGTTGGCAAAGACGTGTTCGTCGTACTTCAAATGCTGGCCGATCTTGGCGTGCTGCGGCGATTCCAGCCAGGGCTTCAGGCGCGTCAGCGCCTCGTCGATCGGCAACTGCGCCGGCGCGCCGGCATAATCGTGGGCAAGCGGCAGGTAGGCCGCTTCGCCGGGCGCGACGGCAAAGGACACGCCGACGATACGTGCGTTCAAGGGGTCGAGGCTGGTCGTTTCGGTGTCGAGCGCGGTTAGCGGCGCGGCGCTGATTTTTGCCAGCCAGCGTTCAAACGTCGGCCAGTCGAGGATCGTCTCGTAATGTTTTTCCGGCGGCGTTGGAAAGGCCGTCGGTTCGGGGCTGGCGGCTTCCGCAGATGCCGTATTGACGGCTTTTGCGGCCCGTGCCGACGAGGCGGACGTACTGGCGGAATGGCCGGCGGGATGGCCAATGGGAAAGGGCTGCGACGGCTCCAGACGCTGCGCTTCCTTGAGCCAGGATTTCATTTCGTAGCGCGTGAAGAATTCAATCAGCGTATCCCGCTGCGGCAATTGCGGCGTGAGCGGCGCAAGACTGTCGGGCAGCTGCGGCAGTTCGGCCGGATCGAGATCGCAGCGAACCGTTACCAGTCGGCGGCCGAGCGGCAGAAAATCCAGCGCTGCGCGCAGATTCTGGCCGACCGCACCGCCGATGTCATTGGCGGCGGCGATGACGCCGTCGAGCGAGCCGTATTGCGTCAGCCATTTGACCGCCGTTTTCGGCCCGACTTTGGCCACGCCCGGCACGTTGTCGACCGCATCGCCGACCAGCGTCAGATAATCGACGATGCGTTCCGGCGGCACGCCGAACTTGGCGAGGACGCCGGCGGTATCCAGCGTTTCGCCGCTCATCGTATTGACCAGCGTGATGCGGTCATCGACGATCTGGGAGAGGTCCTTGTCGCCGGTTGAAATGATGACTTCGAGTCCCTGCGCTGCCGCACGCCGCGCCAGCGTGCCGATCACGTCGTCGGCCTCAACGCCGGGGACGCTCAGGATCGGCCAGCCGAGCGCGGCGACGCCGGCGTGAATGGGCGCGATCTGGCGCACCAGGTCATCCGGCATGGACGGCCGGTTGGCCTTGTAATCGGGATACCAGTCGTCGCGGAAGGTTTTTCCCTTGGCATCGAACACGCAAGCCTTGTAAGCTATGTTTCGCTGTTGCGTGTCGGCGTCGAGCCGGCGCAGCATGTTGAGGACGCCGTAAATCGCCCCCGTCGGCTCGTCGCGCGAATTGCGCAGGTCGGGCAGGGCGTGAAAGGCGCGGTAGAGGTAGGATGATCCGTCGACCAGAAGCAGGGTTGGCATGGCAAAGAACCGAACGATTCAAATGAAGGACTGAAACTCAAGATGAGCGAGAAAGCAAAAATCCCAGAGCCGGCGGATATCGCCGAGTCAAAATTCACCGCTGCGCAGGAGGCGTGGCGGGTTTTCGGCATTATGTCAGAGTTCGTCGAGGCCACGCAGCGTCTCTCGGCCATTCGTCCGGCGGTGTCGATCTTCGGCAGTGCGCGCACGCCGCCCGGCTCGCCGTATTACGTCTTGACCGAGGAGATCGCGCGCAAACTGTCCGACGCCGGGTTTTCGGTGATTTCCGGCGGCGGGCCGGGCATCATGGAGGCCGCCAACAAGGGGGCGTACCACGGCAAATCGCCGAGCGTCGGCCTCAATATCCAGTTGCCGCGCGAGCAGGTCAGCAACGGCTATCAGGATATTTCGCAGACTTTTCGCCATTTTTTTGCACGCAAATATATGTTCGTGCGTTTTGCCAGCGCCTACGTCGTCATGCCCGGCGGCTTCGGCACGCTCGACGAGTTGCTCGAAGCGCTGACGCTGGTGCAGACGGGGAAAAGCCAGAAAATTCCGATCATCCTCGTGCATTCGCCCTTCTGGCGCGGACTCGTCGACTGGCTGGGCGCCCGTCTGGTCGAGGAACAGATGATTGCGCCGGAAGACATGCAACTGCTTCAGGTGCTCGACCGTCCCGAAGAAGTCGTCGACGCGATTTTCGACCATTACGCAACGCGCGGTTTTGCGCCGCTGCCGTCCGAACACGAGCTGCTGCTCAATCTGTAATACAATGAGATTGTGTTTCCTGGCCTGGAGCGAAGACGCGCACCAAGCGTGTTTCCGTGTGTTCATCGGTGTTTCAGGCCGTGTTCCGGAGCGTGTTTACCGCCCGATTTCCTTCCTTGGACGATTGCCATGCGCCACACCGCTCACCGTTTTGCCTTTCTACTGACCCTGCCCTTTATCGCGCTCATTGCTGCCACGGCGCCTGCTGCGGCGCAGTCGCAGGCGGCACCTCCGCCTGCCGCCGATGCGCCGCCGCCCCCGCTGGAGATCATCGACGATGATTTTGAGCCGGACGTGACAATCCGCAAGCGCGACGGCGACACCATTGAGGAACACCGCATCAAAGGGCGCCTCTACAAGATCGTGGTGACGCCCGCGCACGGCGTGCCCTATGTTCTGGTCGACCCGAAGGGCGACGGTACGTTTGTGCAAATCGACCAGGGCGCGCCGCAGATCGCCGTGCCGATGTGGGTTCTCGGCACATTCTGAGCGGGTGCGTAGAAGCTGCGGCGGCATTTGCCATTTGTCTTTGCTTTCAGCTTTTTTCTTTTTCCTGTCACCTTGAATTTTCTAAACAAGGAAAGTCATCTTATGGAGCAACTGCCTGTCCCCGTCCGCAAATTTACCGGCGAGAGCCGCGTCGTCGATGTCAATCGCGTCTTTGACTGGTTGCAGCGCGGATGGTTGCTGTTCATGGCTGAGCCGGCGCAATGGCTGCTGATGACGCTGGTGCTGATCGTCATCATGCTGGTGTTGTCGCTCATTCCCTTGCTGGGCAACCTACTTGCCATTTTACTGACGCCGGTTTTCGTCGCCGGCATGTTGTACGTCGCCCAGCGTGTGGATGATGAACAGGATCCCACCTTCGAAAGCATGTTTGTCGGCTTCAGCCAGAAACCTATCAGCCTGATGATCCTCGGCGCGCTGTATACCGCAGCCAACCTGATCATTATGCTGGTCTTGTTTCTGATTGTCGGCGGCGCTATCTTCAGCGGTGCAATGCGCGGCGATATGACCGGCGTTGGAATGGCGATTGGCAGCGTGCTGGTCGCATTTGTGTTGTCAATAATTCTCTTTGTTCCCGTGATGATGGCCATGTGGTTTGCGCCGGCGCTGGTCTTCTTTGAAGACGCCTCGCCCATTGATGCGATCAAGGCCAGTTTCAGCGCCTGCTGGAAAAATATCGTGCCCTTTATCGTCTATGGGCTGTTGATGTTTATCGCCTCAATCGTTGCGGCGCTGCCTTTCATGCTTGGCTTCCTCGTTTTGCTGCCCATCATATTCGGCTCGATGCTGGCTTCGTACAAAGATATTTTTGCCAGCCAATCGTAAGCCCCATGCAAACGAAAACCCTGATTGTTCCCGCCAGAAACGGCTGGCAATGGATTACCGAAGGCAACCGGATTTATGGCAAAAACCGCATGCTGCTGGCGTTGGCGGTCATTGGCTGCTGGCTGCTGATGGGGCTGGTCGGCAGCCAGGTGCCTCAAATCGGCAGGTTGCTGGCGACGATCTGCATGCCGGCCATATCGGTCGGCCTGATGGGGCTTTGCCGCTATCTCGACCAGGAGGATACGATGGCGCCTTCGGCCTTGTTTTCCGGACTTTCCGGCCACATGGGCGCGTTGCTGTTGCTGGGCGTAATGTACATCGTCGTGCTGGCGGCGGCGCTGGGCGTCGTGGCGCTGATTGATGGGGGCCGTTTCTTTCATGTGTTTCTCATGGGTGGGAAACTGGATACGGCCGAGGCCAACCCGCTGGCGACCTGGGCTTTTCTGCTGTTGATGCTGCCGGTGGCCATGGCGTACTGGTACGCGCCGATACTTGTCGCCTGGCATGGGCATTCAGTGGGCAAGTCCCTGTTTTTCAGCCTCTTTGCCTGCCTGCGCAACTGGCGGGCCTTCGTTGTTTATACCTGCTCGCTGATCATGCTGATGATTCTGATGACCATCGTCGCCGGCATGATGGCTTCCTGGCTGCCCGCCAGCCTGCCGCGCGTGGCGCAGAGCATCCCTGCCATACTGCTGTTTTTCTTCCTCGCCATGCCGGTGCTGTATGCCAGTTTCTACGTCAGCTACCGCGATGTGTTCGTGGCGGGCGGCGATCAGGGTTGAAAGGCCTGAAATGCCCGAAACACCAGGGCTTGCCCCGTCGTCTTCTCTAGCTCCGCAGGGGGTGTTCGGCGGCACCTTCGACCCGGTGCATTACGGCCATCTGCGCCTGGCCGAGGAAGCCGCCGAAGCGTTGGGGCTGTCTTCCGTCCGCTGGATACCGGCTGGGCGACCGGCACTGCGTGCGGTGCCGCAGGCAAGTGCCGCGCACCGGCTGGCGATGACGCGGTGCGCCATTGCCGACAATCCGCGCTTTATCCTTGACGATGCCGAAGTGGCGAGCGAGCGTGTCAGTTATACCGTGCCAACGCTGGAGCGCCTGCGCCGCGCGGAGGTTTGCGGCAGCAGGCAGCCGCTGGTGCTGCTCACCGGCGTCGATGCGTTCCTCCGCCTGGAGGCGTGGCATCGCTGGCGGCAGCTGTTTGAACTGGCGCATATCGCCGTCGTCTGCCGCCCCGGCTATTCATTGCATGCGGAAGACTTGTCGCCAGCGCTGGCGGCGGCGTTCCGCGCGCGCTGCGTCGATGACCTCGCCGCGCTGTCCGCATCGCCCGCCGGACGGATCGTAGCCTTCGCCATGACGCCGCTCGATATTTCCGCAACCCGCATTCGGGCATTCTTGGTGCGGGGCATGACACCGCGCTACTTGCTGCCCGATGCGGTCATCGACTACATTCGCTGCCATAACCTTTATACGGAGCATTGAAACCTTCATGAGCACCCGCCGCCCAACCCGCAGCCAGATTGAAAAAATCGTCATCGCCGCCCTGGAAGACATCAAGGGCAAGGAGATCGAGGTCATCAGCACGAAAAAGCTGACATCGCTGTTCGAGAGCATCGTCATTGCCAGCGGTGACTCCAACCGGCAGGTGCGTTCGCTGGCGCGCAACGTGACCGACAAGGCGCGCGAGGCCGGCATCGACATCTTGTCAACCGAAGGCGAGGATGCGGGCGAATGGGTGCTCGTCGATCTCGGCGACGTCGTCGTGCATATCATGCAGCCGGCCATCCGCAGCTACTACAACCTGGAAGAACTCTGGGGCGGCAAAGGGCCGCTGCGCGTGCGCGAGGCCACTCAATCTCAAGCAACGGATGCCTCCGCGTAAGCGAGGGATGTGACAGCCGATGAAACTGGGCATTCTGGCGGTGGGGCACCGGCTGCCGGGCTGGGTGGCGGAAGGCTGCGAGGAATATCTCAAACGGCTGCCGCGCGAACTGTCGGTGAGCGTGACCGAAATCAAGCCCGAAGCGCGCGCCGGCAAAACCCGCGCGCAACTGCTGGCCGCGGAAAAAACGCGCCTGCTGGCGGCTCTGCCGGGATATGCGCGGATCGTTGTCCTCGACGAGCGCGGCGAAGATCTACCCACGATGCAGCTGGCGCAGCGCTTGCAAGACTGGCTGCGCGAAGGCGGCGACACCGCTTTTGTCATTGGCGGCGCCGACGGCCTTGATGAAGACATCAAACAGCGTGCCCATATGAGGCTGCGCCTTTCCAGCCTGACCCTGCCGCATGCGTTGGCGCGGCTGGTGCTGTGCGAGCAGCTTTATCGCGCGGTCAGCATCGTCAAGAACCACCCTTATCACCGGGAGGGCTAAATGGTCGTGTCCGCCCGGCATCTCTCTCCAACCATCAGACGTAGAGGACGCAATCTCCGTACTGCCAGCGCAGCGGCGAAGCAAAGCGCGCGCAGCCCGACCCGGAGACGCCGGGGCGCGACAATCGACGGAGAAATGCGCTTCCTCAGCAATCACTCCATGACATGCCATGAACGAAATAAGCGCTGAAACCACAATCGACATGCCCGAAATTGCCGCCAGCGAAGCGGTTGATGACATTGAGGCGCCGCAGATTTATCTCGCCTCACGCAGCCCGCGCCGGCGTGAGCTGCTCAAGCAGATCGGCATCCGTTTCCGGCCGCTGCTCTTTCGCCTGCCGCCGCGCGAAGACCCGGAAGTCAGTGAGGCGGTATTGCCCGGCGAGGCGGCGATCGACTACGTGCAACGCATCGCCCTGGCCAAGGCGGAACATGGCCGACGGCTGGTGACCTGGCGCAATCTGCCGCCGTGTCCGGTACTGGCGGCGGATACGACGATCGAATTTGAAGGCGAAATCATCGGCAAACCGGCGGATGAGGAAGATGCCGTGCGTATCCTCAAACGCCTCTCCGGGCAAACCCACCGCGTACTGACGGCCGTGTCGGTCGCCGATGCGGCCCGCATCGAATCGGCGCTATCGATCAGCGAAGTCCGCTTTTCTCCGCTTGATGAAGCAGGCATCCGCCGCTACGTCGCCACCGGCGAGCCGCTCGACAAGGCGGGGGCTTATGGCATCCAGGGCGGCGCGGGGCTGTTCATCCAGCATCTGGTCGGCAGCTTCAGCGGCGTGGTGGGGCTGCCCCTCTTTGAAACCGGCGAGTTGCTG
>ERZ772967.1090-NODE-1090-length-19327-cov-11.035751_pt1 | contig 19327 bp, 13 predicted proteins | sample MGYA00511677_ERZ772967 | MGnify/ENA primary metagenome ERZ772967 (study PRJEB29015, sample SAMEA2737931) | human oral metagenome | biome: human oral; feature: human-associated habitat; material: dental | place: China | collected 2146 ...
GAGAGCGCGATCCTCGCGAAGCTGGCCGACGACGGACGGCTGAGCGTCTCCGGCCTGGCCAACGACTTCGGGGTCTCCGAGGTGACCATCCGCGGCCACCTGCGCACCCTCGAACAACAGGGCATGCTGGTGCGCACCCGCGGCGGGGCGCGGCCCATCACCCTCCAGGGAATCCTGCAGCGGCAACAGGTCAACGTGGAGGCCAAGGAGAAGATCGCGCAGGCCGCCGCGGCGCTGATCGGCGACGACGACACCGTCATGATCGAGGCCGGCACCACCGCGGCGCTGATTGCCCGGCACCTGACCGGCAGGCGAGGGGTGCAGATCGTCACCAACTCGACGCTGGTGTTCAACAACGCCCGCGTCAATCCCGCGTTGAACATCATCCTCGCGGGCGGGGTGTTCCGGCCCGAGTCGGAATCCCTCGTCGGCCCCCTCGCGGAACGCGCCATCGCCGATTTCAACACCCGCATCGCCTTCCTCGGCACCGACGGTTTCTCACCCGAACGCGGGTTGACGACGCGTTTCGTCGAGGGTGCGCAGGTGGCCACCACCATGCGGGAGCGTGCCGAACAGACCTGGCTGGTGGCCGACTCCAGCAAGTTCGGGCAGGCGGGGTTCGTCTCCTTCCTGCCGCTGGATGCCATCACGGGCATCATCACCGACTCCGGTCTCCCCGACGATGCCGTGGAGGCCCTCAAGGAACACACCCACGTTCGCATCGTCTAGGGGAAACCGAATGGCAACCGTCATGGTCATGCCGGCCCTCGGGAACAGCGTCGAGTCCTGTCTCATCGTGTCCTGGCTGGTCAAGGAGGGCGACACCATCGCCGAGAACGGCATCCTCTGCGAGGTGGAGACCGACAAGGCCTCCATGGAGGTGCCCAGCACCGCGTCCGGGACCGTGCTGAAGCTGCTGTGGGCCGAGGGCGACGACGTCCCCGTCAAACAGCCCCTCCTCGTGGTCGGGGAACCCGGCGAGGACCCCGCCCCCGTGCTCGCTGAGGTGGGTTTCGGCGCCGCGCAGGAGGAGGCCCCCGAACAGGCCACCGTCGCGGCCGTCGAACCCCCGGTGCCGGTGCCCACCGGCGCTTCCGTGGGCGGTGACGATCGCGGTTCCAGTCCGCGTGCCCGCAACCTTGCCGCCGCCGAGGGCATCGACATCGCGACCGTTCCCACGGGCACCGGCCCTGGAGGTCGCGTGATCGCACGCGACGTCGCCGCCGTCGCCGAGACCACCACCAGGGCGGCGGCCCGGGCAGGAGCGGTCGCGGGTGAGGGCACCGGGCTCGGTGGTCGTGTCAGCCAGGCCGACCTCACCGCCCCCGCTACGTCGGCAGGGGAAACCTCCACGCCGGCCCCCGTGGCGGTGGCGGGAGCAGACCTGGACTTCCCCGGACCCAGCACAAGCACCCCGCTGAAGGGTATCCGCAAGGTGATCTCCGAGCGGATGATGCACTCCCTGGCCAGCTCCGCGCAGCTCACCTACACCACTACCGCGCGGGCCCAGGGTCTCCTCGACATGCGCAAGAAGCTGAAGAACTCCGACCCGGCGCTCGGCCTGAACAAGGTGACCATCGGCGACCTCGTCGGATTCGCAGTCGTCAGGACCGCCGCCAAGCACCCCGCCCACAACGCCCACCTCGAGGACGGCGTGCTGACCACCTTCGAGCGGGTCCACCTCGGTTTCGCCTGCGACACCCCGCGCGGCCTCCTCGTCCCGACGGTGCGCAACGCCTCGCAGCTCAGCCTCGGCCAATTCTCCGCGATCTGCAAGGACCTCGCCGCGCAGGCCATCGAGGGCAGCATCAGCCCCGACCTGCTGGGCGGGGCCACCTTCACCGTCTCCAATCTGGGTGGTTTCGGCATCGAACACTTCACCCCGCTGCTGAACGTGCCCCAGACCGCGATCCTCGGCGTCGACGCCATCTTCCCGCGCGCCTACGCGGATGAGAAGGGCAAGGTCCGCGTCGAGCAGCGCATCGGGTTGTCGCTGACCGCCGACCACCGGGTCATCGACGGCGCCGACGCGGCCCGTTTCCTGCAGGACCTCGTGGCCTTCCTCGAGAACATCGAACTGGCTGCCTTGAGCTGAGAGGACGAACAATGACCGACCACGACGTCATCGTGCTGGGCGGCGGCCCCGGCGGCTACATCGCCGCCGAGCGGCTCGGCCACGCGGGGAAGAAGGTGCTCCTCGTCGAGGCCGCCTCGCTGGGTGGTACCTGCCTGAACGTGGGATGTATCCCCACCAAAACCCTTCTCGGGGCTGCCAAGACCTACGACCATGCTCGTCACGGAGCCCAGTTCGGGGTGAAGGTCGACGGTGTCCATGTCGACTGGTCTGCCCTGCAGAAATGGAAGGACAAGGTGGTCTCCACTCTCGTCGGTGGGGTCGCTGCCACCGAGAAGAAGGCCGGGGTCACCGTCGTGCAGGGCCACGGCACCTTCGATGGTCCCGGGAAGGCCACCGTTGACGGCACCACTCACACCGCCACCCACGTGATCCTCGCCACCGGGTCGGTGCCCGTGATGCCCCCCATCCCCGGAGCCACGGACAACCCCTTGGTCATCGACTCCACCGGCGCCCTCTCGCTGCCAGAGATCCCGGAACGCCTGGCCGTGATCGGCGGCGGTGTCATCGGGGTGGAGTTCGCCTCGCTGTACTCCATGCTCGGCGCGCAGGTCACCGTCATCGAGATGCTGCCCGAGATCGTCCCCTTCGCCGATGACGACGTGGCCGCGCAGCTCCGCAAGGCCCTGAAGGATGTCACCTTCAAGCTCGGCTGCCGGGTTACCTCCATCGACGGCGGAAAGGTGAACTGGACCACCGCCGACGGCGCCCAGGAGAGCGTCGAGGCCGACTACGTGCTGATGGCCGTCGGGCGCAGGCCCGCCGTTGACGGCTGGGGTGCGGAGAACACTGGCCTGGAGTACTCCGGCCGCGGAGTGGTCGTCGACGACCGGATGCGCACCAACCTGCCGAACGTGTGGGCGATCGGGGACGTCACCGGCCGCAGCCTGCTGGCCCACGCCGCCTACCGCATGGGCGAGGTGGCCGCCGCCAACATCCTCGACCCCGAGGCCCACCGCCGCGGCGAGGTGATGCGCTGGCACACCGTCCCGTGGGCCGTCTACACCGCCCCCGAGTGCGCCGGCATCGGACTCACCGAGACCGCGGCCAGGAAGGCGGGCCGCGACGTCATCACCGCGAGCGTCCCCGGCTACATGTCCGGTCGGTTCGTGGCCGAGAACGGCCTCCAGGCCCCGGGACTGGCCAAGCTCATCCTCGACGCCGAGACCCACCAGGTGCTGGGCATTCATGTGCTGGGCAGCTACGCGGCCGAGATGATCTGGGGCGCCTCCGCCGTGCTGGAAACCGAACTGGACCTCACCGACCTGCGTCAGCTCGTCTTCCCCCACCCCACAGTCAGTGAACTGATCCGCGAGGCCGCCTGGGCGGCCAAGGCCTGATCGACAAGGAAAGAGACAATGAAACCATGACCCGCTCACTCGTCGTCGATCCGACGAACGTGCGTGCCAAGGGCGTCATCACGGCACCCGAGATCCCCGTCAACGCCTACGAACCCAACTTCAAGGCGGAACTGAAACGCCACGGCAAGCAGGGCCTCATCGACATCCTGCACGACATGATCGCCGTGCGCTCCTTCGAGACCATGCTCAACTCCATCAAGACCACCGGCGCCTGGAACGGCGTGGAGTACAACCACCGCGGCCCCGCGCACCTCAGCATCGGGCAGGAGTCCGCCGTGGTGGGGCAGGCCTCGCAGCTCGGTGCCGACGACTTCGTCTTCGGATCCCACCGCAGCCACGGCGAGATCCTCGCCAAGTGTTTCTCCGCCTCCCGCAAACTCGATGCCGCGGACCTGGAACGCATCATGAAGGAGTTCCTGGACGGCGAAACCCTCTCCTTCGCCGAGCAGGTCTCCGACGACGGCCTGGCCGACGTCGCCGAGAACTTCATCCTCTACGGCGCCGTCGCCGAAACCTTCGCCCGCAAGGCCGGTTTCAACCGCGGCCTCGGCGGGTCGATGCACGCCTTCTTCACCCCGTTCGGTTCCATGCCGAACAACGCCGTCGTCGGCGGCTCCGCGGACATCGCCACCGGAGCGGCGCTGTTCAAGCGCATCAACCGCCGGGCAGGCATCGTGATCGCGAACATCGGTGACGCGTCCATGGGCTGCGACCCCGTCTGGGAATCCATGATGCTGGCCGCCATGGACCAGTACCGCACCCTGTGGAAGGACGGCGTGGAGGGCAATCCGCCGATCTGGTTCAACTTCTTCAACAACTTCTACGGCATGGGTGGCCAGACCTCCGGCGAAACCATGGGCTACGACATCCTGGCGCGCGTCGGCATGGGCGTGAATCCGGAGGCCATGCACGCCGAACGCGTCGACGGCCTCAACCCGCTCGCCGTCGCCGACGCCGTCGCCCGCAAACGCGAGCTCCTCGACGCGGGCCGCGGACCGGTGCTCACCGACACCATCATCTACCGCTTCTCCGGACACTCCCCGTCGGACGCCTCCTCCTACCGCACCCGCGAGGAGGTGGAGCTGTGGGAGAAACACGACGGCCTCAAGAACTACGTCGCCTACCTGATCAAGAACAAGGTGCTCACCCAGGCCGACGTGGACGCCATCCAGCAGAGGTTCGACGAGCACCTCACCAAGGTGATCGCCCTGGCGACCAGGACCGAGGACCTCAGCCCGCGCGTGCACATGGACTTCATCGACACGGTGATGTATAGCAACGGCAACAAGGAGAGGCTGTCGGAGGAGGAACCGCAGCTGCTCACCCCGCTGGCCGAGAACCCGCGCGTCAAGGCGCTGAGGAACAAGATCCGCACCGCCCGCGACGAGAACGGCAAACCGGTCTCCAAGAACAAGGCCTTCGCTTACCGCGACGCGATCTTCGAGGCCGTGGCGCACCGCTTCGCAACTGATCCGACGCTCGCCGCATGGGGTGAGGAGAACCGCGACTGGGGTGGCGCGTTCGCCGTCTACCGCGGCCTGACGGAGCTGCTGCCCTACCATCGCCTGTTCAACTCACCCATCTCCGAGGCCGCGATCGTCGGCGCCGGTATCGGCTACGCCCTCTCCGGGGGTCGCGCGCTGGTGGAGCTGATGTACTGCGACTTCCTGGGGCGCGCGGGCGACGAGATCTTCAACCAGGCCGCGAAATGGCAGGCGATGTCCGCGGGTCTGCTGGAGATGCCGCTGGTGATCCGCGTCAGCGTCGGCAAGAAGTACGGCGCCCAGCACTCCCAGGACTGGTCGGCGCTGTGCGCACACATGCCCGGTCTGAAGGTCTACTACCCGGCCACCCCCTACGACGCCAAGGGCATGATGAACCTGGCGTTGCGCGGCACCGACCCGGTGGTGTTCTTCGAGTCCCAGCTGCTCTACGACAGGGCCGAGGAGTTCCAGGCCGGCGGTGTCCCGGAGGGCTACTACGAGGTTCCGGAAGGGGAACCGGTGGTTCGCCGCGAGGGCTCCGACCTGACCATCGCCACCCTCGGTGCCACCCTGTACCGGGCCCTTGAGGCCGCCGACATCCTGCAGACGAAGTACGGGCTGTCGGCCGAGGTCATCGATCTGCGGTTCGTCGCCCCGCTGAACCTCGACCCGGTGGTCGAGTCGGTGAAGAAAACCGGTCGGCTGCTGCTCAGCTCCGACGCGGTGGAGCGCGGCTCCTTCCTGCAGGACGTCGCGGCCAAGGTGCAGAGCATCGCGTTCGATCACCTCGACGCGCCCGTCACGGTGGTGGGGTCGCGCAACGCCATCATCCCGGCGGCGGAACTGGAGAAGGAGTTCTTCCCGCAACCCGAATGGCTGGTCGACGCAGTTCACGAACGGATCCTGCCGCTGCCGGGTCACGTGACCATCAGCAACCAGACCACCGCCGAACTGGCCCGCCGCACCCGCGAAGGGCCCTGAGCCCACCCCCTCGAAGTTGGTTGAGCAGGACTGTGACGTCCCCTCCTGAAGCTGGTTGAGCAGGACCGCGATGTCCCCTCCTGAAGCTGGTTGAGCAGGACTGCGACGAAGGAGCAGTCCGTGTCGAAACCATCCGGCCCAGGTCCTCGGAGATGGTCGCCTTGGTTTCGATTCGATCTGCTCGCTGGCGCTCGCGGATCGGCTCAACCAGCTTCGGGAAGGGCAAAGCTGGTTGAGCCGGGTCGTGAGGAACGAGCGGCCCGTGTCGAAACCATCCGGAGGTCGGGAAGCAGACCTGAGTTCAGGTCCTCGGGGATGGTCGTCCTGGTTTCGATTCGATCTGCTCGCTGGCGCTCGCGGATCGGCTCAACCGGCTTCGAGAAAGTGCAGAGCTGGTTGAGCCGGGTCGTGAGGAACGAGCGGCCCGTGTCGAAACCATCCGGCAGCCGGAAGGCAGACCTGACCACGGGTTCTGTAAAGAGCAGAACCGGCTCAACCAGCTCTGGGGAAGAGAGGAAACAGGAAGCACATGAACCAGATCAATGACCCGGGGGTTCCGCCCGAGGAACGGTTGGCGGCGTTGCGGGTCGTCGCCGGACAGGAGACCTTCCCCGACTGGGTGGTGGAATCCAACAACCACATCCACACCTGCTACTCCTTCAGCCCCCACACCCCTCGGCCGCGCCCTGGCCGACGCCGCCGAACTCGCCGCCACCGCCCCCAGACCCTGAAACCTGAAACCGGGAGAACACCATGAGCAACGCCCCGAAGGTGAGGGGAGCGTTCCTCACCGCCCTGAACCGCCCCGTCCTGGTGCGCCCCAGCGACGCCGAGGCCACCATCGTCCTCGACGCGGCCACCATCCCCGCCGACGTCTCACTGCCCGCGGTGGTGCGGCTGGGGGAGGAGACCTACGAGGTTACCGCCACCCCGCGCGGTGAACGCGAGATCAGCGGCCGCGTCGCCCTGGTCACCGGCGGTGCGCAGGGTTTCGGCGCGGAGATCGCCAAGGGCCTTGTCGACCAGGGCTGTTTCGTCTTCATCGCCGACCTCAATGGCGACGGGGCCGCCGCCAAGTGTGCGGAACTCGGAGCGGACCTCACCCACCCCATCACAGTGAACGTCGCCGACGAGGAATCCGTCGCGGCGATGGCCGCCGAGGTGGAGCGGGTCGCGGGCGGGCTCGACCTGGTGATCTCCAACGCCGGGGTCGTGCGCGCCGGATCCGTGCTGGAACAGGACGCCTCCGCGTTCAGGCTCTCCACCGACATCAACTACGTCGCGTTCTTCCTCGTCACCAAACACCTGGGCGGTCTCCTGGCACGCCAGCACGAGGCCGCACCCGGGTGGCTCACCGACATCATTCAGATCAACTCGAAATCCGGGCTCGTCGGCTCCAACAAGAACGCCGCCTACGCCGGCTCCAAGTTTGGTGGCATCGGCCTGGTGCAGTCGTTCGCGCTGGAACTCGTCGAACACGGCATCAAGGTCAACGCCGTGTGTCCCGGGAACTTCTACGACGGCCCGCTGTGGTCCGACCCCGACCGGGGGCTGTTCGTGCAGTACCTCAACTCCGGAAAGGTACCCGGCGCGACGACGATCGAGGACGTGCGGGCGTTCTACGAGGCCAAGGTGCCGATGCGCCGCGGCACCACCGGCATCGACGTGCTGCGCGCCATCTACTACATCGTCGAACAGGCCTACGAAACCGGCCAGGCCGTGCCCGTCACGGGCGGCCAGGTCATGCTCAACGCCTGAACCCCGAGAAACCGAAGGAAGAAACATGAGTGACATTCCCGCCACCCAGCACGCCATCCAGATCGTCGGGGTCGACGAGTTCGTGCTCAACCCCGCCAAACCCGTCGACGAGGTGGGCTCCCACCAGATGCTGCTCAAGGTGGAGGCCTGCGGCATCTGTTTCAGCGACACCAAACTGCTGCACGCCTTCGATTCCCACCCGCGCAAGGCGGACGTGATCTCGGGGATCGCGCCCGAGGCCCTCACCGAGATTCCGGGTTACCGTCCGGGCGGGCAGGCGACGGTGCCCGGCCACGAACCGGTGGGGTGCATCATCGCCGCCGGGGAACAGGTGACGCACTTCGAGGTGGGGGACCGGGTGCTGGTGCAGGCCGACTGGAAGCACCTGCGCACGCCGAAGTCGAATGGTGCGTTCGGCTACAACTTCGAGGGTGCGCTGCAGGAGTACGTCGTCATCGACGAACGCTGCGTGGTCTCGCCGTCGGGCGAGGAGTTCCTGATTCATGTCACCGACGGGCCGTCGGCGGCCGCCGTCGGGTTGATCGAGCCGTGGGCCACCGTGGAGGGTTCCTACGCGTGGGCGGAGCGCGATCACGTCGCCGATGGTGGTCGGTTGCTGGTGGTCGGTGACGGCGACCTCGGTTCCCTCACGTCGCAGCACCGGCCTGCGGAGACGGTGCTGGCCGCCCCGGAGGAGGTCGCGGGGCTGGGCGGGGAGAGCTTCGACGACATCGTTTGTTTCTGCTCCGAAGCCGAGGTGATTGAGGCTTGCGCGAAGCTGCTCGGCACGCGCGGCGTGCTGTGTGTCGTGCTGGGTGGCGGGAGGATCGACCGCAAGGTGAGCCTGGACATCGGTCGCGTGCACTACGACTTCATCCGGTTCTGCGGCACGACCGGCGACGATCCCGCCGACGGCTACGCCTGGATTCCCGCGACGGGTGAGCTGCGCACCGGCGACAAGGTGGCGATCATCGGGGCCGCCGGCCCGATGGGGCAGATGCACACCATGCGGGCCGTCACCTCCGGGGTGCCGGGCGTTACCGTCACGGGAACCGACGTGAGCGGCGACCGCCTGGGGCACCTGCGCGGGGTCGTGGGGCCGGTGGCCGAGGCCCGGGAGGTGCCGTTGGAGATCGTCAACACCAGCACCGCCCCGCTGAAACCCGGCTACACCCACCTGTCCTGCATGGTGCCGGTGCCGGCGCTGGTCTCGCAGGCCGTCGACCTGGCCGGCGAGGGCGCGATCGTCAACGCCTTCGCGGGCATTCCCGCGGGCACCTTCGGTGATTTCGACCTCCAGGGCATCATCGAGCGCCGCGTGTTCGTGTTGGGCACCTCCGGTTCGGATGTCTCGGATATGCGCACGGTGTTGCGGAAGATCGAGGATGGTGTGATCGACACCGCCGTTTCTCTTGATGCCATCACCGGTATGGTGGGTTTCGCGGATGCCATCGGTTCGGTCATCAACCGCACCTCGGGAGGAAAGATCATGGTCTTTCCGTCGCTGCACGACCTCGGTTTGATCCGCCTGGCCGAGTTGGAGACCAAACTCCCGCACGTCGCGGCGAGGCTGAAGAACGGCCGCTGGACGAAGGAGGCCGAGGAGGCTCTGCTGGCGGGGGGAGTGATCCCGTGAACGATCGCTGGACCGCCTACTACGTTCGCTGAGCCCGGGTCGGCTTCGCCCGTCAATCCTGGGAGGAGGCCGCGGAGCGGATCCCGCGCACCGCGATGAGACCGAATGCCGCGACGATGGAGCCGACGCCGACGATCATCGCGGCTGTCGGGGAGAGCCAGGCCAGGACGATCGTGAGTACGCCGGCGGCCATGAGCAGGTACCCGGCCGGGCGGTAGGCGCGGGCGCTTCCGGCGCGGTAGCGCTCGAGGGTGGGGTTGTTGAATCGGCCCTCGGGGCGGGTCCAGGGCAGGACGGCGCCCAGGCCGGTGACGACGATGCCGGCGGCCGTTGTCATGATGGCCTTCAGGGGCGCGTTGAAGCCCACGTAGAGGGCGATGAGCCCGAGGTGCAGGGCGGCGATCAGGATGCCGACCAGCACCAGGACGCAGTTGAGGACCTTTGTCGAGTTCTCGGTGTTGGCGACGGCGCCCGCGGGGAAGCGTTCGAGGAAGCGCGGGTTGAAACGTGGTGCGAGAGCGACGAGCCCCGCGACCACCACCAGAATGAGGGGAGGAACGAAGGCGGTGAACTCGCGGCTGGGACTGTTCTCGCCGTGGCCGTTGCCGGCGGGGCGGGTGACGAGTTCCGGGGCCATGTGCGGGTAGGCGATGATGCTCACGACGAGCAGCGCGAGGGCGATGACGAGGCAGACGATGAACCCGGTGCGGGGCGTCCGGGACGTCGTTGGGGTCGAGGTGGTGGACATGGGGTTCTCCTTCCGGGGTCAGCGCGTGAGGAATGACTTCAGGGACAAGATGAGGTCTTCGATGGTGGACAGGTTGGCGCGGTACTGCACCTCGGTGCCCAGTTGGCGCGAGACGAGCAGTCCCGCGGTTTTCATGACCTTGAGGTGACCGGAGAGCGTGGAGTTGGGGATGCCCAGGTCCTCGGCGATCTGGCCGGCGCGGACGTAGTCCTTGTCCTTGAGGTAGTTGAGGATCTCGGAACGGGTCACGTGCGCCAGCGCCGCGTGAGCCTCCCCATAACATCCTTCGGTATTTCGGGTCATAACGAAATAGTACTCTCGGACGGTGTTTGTGGCAAGTCCAGGCCGAGGCGGACGCTGATCCAGGCGAGTTGGAGTGCGTGGGCCTGTAGGGAGTTGTGAAGTGATGTGCCGCCGGTGTGTCCGCCTGCTTCGGGGAGCAGTATCAGTGGTCCGCCTGAGCAGTTCCGTCGGAATCTTTGTGCGTATTTGAGGGCCTGCACGGGTGGCACTCGTGTGTCGTGGGTTCGCACCACGACGAGAATAGGAGGCGGTGCGTGTTTTGAAGATTCAGCCCGCCCGATCAATGGCGGGCGCTATCAGTGATACCCGGCGCTCGTGGGTGCGCCGCGATCACGCGTTTTCAATGCCGAGCGTCGTAAGCCAGTCGTGGACCGGGGTGAGCCGACGCAGAAGACCCACTAGTTCGTGAAGTATGCTTGAATCGGCGTTATTGAGTGCTGTGGTGATGGTGTGGCGGGCTTGTGTTCGTTCCGTGTCGGTTGGATCCAGTCTCAACAGCGTGTCGATTAGATAGTTGACCCCCCATGGGGTGGTTTTGAGTGTTAGTGTTTTGGTGATGGTGTGGCGGGCTTGTGTTCGTTCCGTGTCGGTTGGGTCCAGTTTCAACAGTGTGTCGATTAGATAGTTGACCCTCCGCGGGGCGGCGTGGAGGAGCACCGCGAGGATCGCCTTCTCGCGGTTGCTGTCGCCCCAAAGTGCGAAACTGGCGATTAGCTCAGGGTGACGGAGCGCGAAGCTCTCTCTCAGGGTGCGAATCCGGGCCCGGCCTGCCTTGTTCCAGTCTTCCGGATCGGTCTGGGCGGCCACCTCCAACAGGAGCTCCTCGAGGCGTTTGTTGACCATTTTCTGGGCTGGGGTGGGGCTATCCGAGTGGTAGGCCCAGAGGCGGTCAACCAGCCTGCTGCGCCTTCTATGGGCGGCGATGGCCATGGGCAGAGTGATGTGCCAGTCCGGGTCGAACCAGATGTGGGGCAGCAGCGCTTTCGCAGCCTTGGTGGCTGAGAAAGTAGCTATGTGTTCGGAGACCAGGTACTCCCACAGGGTGCGGTGCAGGAACCGGCGCTCGACCCGTTCGTGGTCGTAGAGGCTGGAGCGGGGGTGTTCCTGTTTGGGTGCGACATTGTCGAGGGCGCGTGCCATGGCCGCCGACGCGTTGGGCGTGGTGCGGTTCGTCGTGATTGCCTCGGGCCACACGCCCAGCCCTGCGGGGGTGACCGCGTTCTTGACGGCATCCCAGACCCATTGCTGCAGGATTGCGCGGCATGCGTCCGTGTCAACCTGCTTCTCCGTCGTCGCCCAGTCTCCGGCCAGCAGCAGGTCGATGATGGTTCGGTAGAGTTCCCGGCGGCGTCTCGGCAACTCCTGATCGGGTTCCTGCTCGGTCAGCATGCAGTAGAAGGTCAGCAGCAGCGGGCTGGTCGCGGTGGCGCGGAGTTCTCGTCGGTGTTCGAGCTGCCGGATCAGGTGCTGGGCCGTTGACGGGTTCCCTGTGAACCAGGCCTCGACGTAGCCGTGGACATCCTTGGGATAGCGCAGCTCGGTGAGGGTGCCGACCCGGGTGTCCTGCGTTGCGCGCAGGCCCGCGGTCGCGCTGTGCCACGCCTCGGGTCGCGACGTCACCACCAACCGTCGAGTAGGCGAACTCGTCAAGGAGTTGAGCAGCCTCCTGGCCTGGTTGACCGCAACACCCTCGTCCAGGGAGTCCGCCACCGCCAACACCCGCGCCCCCGGGCGTAGGACCAGCCGGCGAATCCTCTCCTGCGATTTGTGTGGGAGCGCTGCCTCGACCAGCCCCTCGAAGCCGGTGCCGTGCCGTTTGATCCAGTCGGCCATCGTGGTGAACAAGGGGAGCTCGACCGACGCGGGATCTACCCGCGGGTCCCGGAGCTTTTCCAGCGCCGTCTCGGCGGCTTCACGCGCGAGGCGCCGAGCGAGCCACGTTTTACCTGAGCCCGGGCCGCCCAGCACCGTCAACAGCCAGACCCCTTCCAGGGCCTCCGCCGGGGACATGGTCTTGTGCTCGTCCGCGATCTCAAGCGTCCGCTCCAGCTGCGACGGTTTCCGATTCTGTGACCACTTCCGGCCTTGAGACCACGGCGAGTAATCCCACTCATCAATCGAATCTTTCAGGTATTCGATTAGCTCGTGCCTGTCCGCTACTCCCAGCAGGTCCTCGCGCAGCTGGTCGATGCTGCCGCGTATCTCGTTCCGAGACGCCTGGATCGCCGCGAGGACCATGCCGCCCTCGGCCTTGAGCTTCGGGCACAACGTGTTATAGGTGATGTGCACGGCGCGTTCCGCGACGCCGTACTCGGGGTCCGTTCCCCAATACCCGTCCCTCGCCTTGGCCGGCGTGAGCACGGTCTCGGCTGCTCGCGTGGGATCGAAGTCCGCTTTGGCGATCAACTCGTTCTGGCATCCAGCCGCCTGAACATACTCGATCGCCCACCCAAGTCCGCGGTCCACGACGTCTGGGTCGAGGCGTTCGCCCTTGGCCCAAGCGCTGATCGCTTCCCGGACCTGCTGCCGCAGCTCCCGTTCCTCAAACGTTCGACCCCGGGCTTTCTGGAGGAGCTTCACCAGCTCGCCGGCGGCGCTCACCCCAATCGCTCCGAGCGGTCCGCTCAGGGCACTGACCGCGACGGCTGCCAGCGCGTCCACCAACTCGGACCGCCGCACCATCGCCATGAGCTCCGCCCTCCATCGAGCACCCCTGTAGAACCGGTACCAGTATCCCGCCCGACCCGGATGCCGCGCCAGAAGGACTGCCCGACTGGCCATGCATGTCGTGGTCACTGCTTCGGTTGTCCTCTTTGCCGCATCTCCGGACAGCTCCCCGGAATTGATCTGTCCAGGCAGGTTGTCGACCACAGTCGACAACCTAGGGTCAGAGATGTGTTTTGTCGACTATGATCGACAACGAGAGGACGGTGGTTGCTGTGGAACGGATCGTTGATCGTCCCCGCTACCTGGAACGGATCCGATCGTTCGTGGATGTCCCGGTCATGAAGATCCTGACCGGGGTGCGGCGCTGCGGAAAGTCGACGCTGCTGGACATGCTGGCCGACGAGGTGGTTGCGAAGAACCCCGGTGCCTCGCTGGTCCGGCTCAATCTCGAATCCAGCGAGGGACTGAGCATTCGCACCGCGCCGGCGCTCATGGAACATCTGGCTGCGCGCCTACCCGACAAGCGGGCCCGCGCCTACGTGTTCCTGGACGAGGTCCAGCAGGTTCCGGGATGGGAAGACGTGGTCAATGCGCTGCGGGTCGACTGGAATTGCGACCTTTACCTCACCGGATCCAACTCGACGATGCTCGCGAGCGAACTGAGCTCCCACCTCGCGGGCCGGTTTGTCGAGTTCCCGATCCGTCCCCTGTCCTTCAGGGAGTTCGTAGAGCTGCACCGTCCACACGGCGTCTCCAACACCGAGGCCCGGGAACTCTTCGAGCACTACCTCGTCCTGGGCGGATTCCCACTCCTGAAATACTTCGACCTCGATTCCCAGGCCTCGGTGCAATACCTCGACAGCCTGCTCGACACCGTGGTGGTCAGGGATGTGCTGGAGCATTTCGCGATCCGCGACGTCGACATGTTCCGCCGCATCCTGCGCTACTGCGTGGGCAACGTGGGGCGTACTTTCTCGGCGCAGTCGGTGAGCAGGTATCTCAAAAGCGAGGGGCGTGCGGTCAGCGTCGATACCGTCCTCAACTATCTGCAGCACTGTGCCGAGGCATACCTGGTGGACAAGGTGCCGCGGTTCGATGTCGTCGGGAAGCAGACGCTTCGAGCGGACGAGAAGTACTACGTGGTGGATCAGGGGCTTCGGACTGCTCTCGGTTTCGACAATCGTGCGGACATTGAGCTGGTGCTGGAAAACATCGTGTACCAAGAACTTCGCTCACGGGGCTGCGCGGTTCATGTGGGATGGCGCGGCTCCAGGGAGGTCGATTTCATCGCCCAGCGTGGCGCAGAGACACGCTACATCCAGGTCAGCTACCTTCTCGCCGACGAGGCGACGGCAGAACGCGAGTTCGGGGTCCTGGAATCAATCCCGGACAACCACCCCAAAACCGTGGTCAGCATGGACCCCGTCTCCCGAGGTCGCAACGGCATCGAGCATGTGAACATCGTGGACTTCCTGATGGATGACCCGCTGGCCGAATGGAATGGGTGATCCTCGGCGACGTGTGGGTGGTGGAGAAGCCGGGGAAGATGCATGGGGAAGTCGGTTGAGCCGGCCTGCTCGCTCAGCGAGCAGGCCACCTTGAACCCTCGGCGGCCACGTCCGGGGAATTGCAACGGGTTCTGTTGTGCGGCTGCCGGGTGGTTTCGACGGACCGCTCCTTCGTCGCGGTCCGGCTCAACCAGCTTCAGGGAAGCTTTGCGGGCTGGCAGGCCTCGGGCTCAATCTCTAACCCAGTCGGCTGTTCAGGAGGGTCGCCACCTTCGTCAGTGACACCGCGCCGGGATCGGGGGTGCCGACGGATTTCTCACCCAGCGGGCGGGCCCTGCCCAGCCGGGCGACCAGTGCCCGGGTGGATTCGGTCCCGGCCTCGGCTGCGACGACGGCGGCCGCGGATCTTGCGGCCAGGTCGCCGCCGGTGGACACGAACGCCGCGACGAACGGGGAGAGTGCGTCGACGAGGGTTTTGTCGCCCACCTCGGCCCCGCCCAGGCGTTGCACGGCGGACAGGGCGGCCTGGAGTGCTACCGCGAGATCGTCGCTGCCGGGGGTTTTCTCGTCACCCAGCGCGCTGCCCAACGCAGTGAGCAAAGCGCCCCACAACGCCCCGGAAGTGCCGCCAGCCCGGTTGGACCAGGCATCCCCGGCGGCGGTCAGCGTCGTCCTGAGCCCCCCGCCGGCCGATACGGCAGCGTGTGCCGCCCCGGCCGCAGCCCGCGACCCGTTGGCCATGCCGATCCCGTGATCGCCGTCCCCCGCCACCGAATCCAGCGCCCCCAGCTCTTCCTGCGCCCGAGCCAGCATCTCGGCGACATCGTCGAGCAACCCGGCCGCGACCTCGGCCGCATCCCGGGATGCGGTACTGCCCGGGGTGGTCACCTCCACGGGGGCGGCGGCTTGGCTGAGCTTGGCGTCGTCGCGCTCGACCGAACCCACCGATCCCTTCCGATACGCCGGGGCATCGCACGGCGCATCCCAGTAGCCGAGCAGCTCGTCGTCCACCCACACCAAGGTCAACGACACACCCGCCATGTCCAGGGAGGTGACGAACTCGCCGGCCTCGACGTCGGCGCATTCGAGCCCGGCGGCCTCCAGCCGGGCCACGACGCAGGACGTCACCACGAACAGTTCCTCGTACTTGCTTGCTCCGAGCCCGTTGATGATGGCCACCACCCGGTTCCCGGCTCCCGCGGGACGATCCGCCAACAAGCCCTCGACGAGGGTGCGGGCCACGTCGTCGGCGCTGCCCAGGTCGGCCTCGGCGACACCCGGTTCGCCGTGAATGCCGAGCCCGATTCCCATGCGACCCTCGGGCACGGTGAACAACGGTCCCTTCGCGCCGGGCAGCGTGCAGCCGGCGAAGGCAACCCCGAAACTGCGGGTGGCCGCGTTGGCCCGGGCGAACACCCGCCTGACCTCGTCGAACCCGAGCCCGGCCTCGGCCGCCGCGCTCGTGATCTTGAAGACCGGGAAATCCCCTGCGATTCCCCGCCGCTTCTCCGGTTCGGCGGCATCCCCAGAGGCGATGTCGTCGGTGACCACCAGGGTGTCGGCCTCGATGCCCTCGGCGCGAAGCCGTTCAATGGCCTGCCCGAAGTGCAGCACGTCGCCGGCGTAGTTTCCGAACCCCATCAACACCCCGGCCCCGCGATGAACCGCCTTCAGCACCGAATAGGCCTGGGCGGCCGAAGGGGAACTGAAAATGTTGCCGCACACCGCGCCGTCGGCGAACCCGTGGCCAACCCAGCCCGCGAAGGCCGGGTAGTGCCCGGAACCGCCGCCATACACGACCGCGACCTTCCCGGCAGGCGTGAAGGTGGAACGCGCCACGCCCCCGTAGACGGGTTTCACGTAGCGTTTGTTGGCCGCGATGAAACCTTTGAGGGCCTCGGCGGGAAAATCAGCGGGATCGTTTGTCAGTCGCGTCACTGCGTACCTTTCGATTGCTGGCCAGAGGTTTCGGCCCGACCCGTTCGCCGGTGCTCGCGAGTCGGCCCAACCAACACGGGTTCTCGGCGAACCCGGGCCTAGTTTAACCCCGCGTCAACGCCTGTAGCGGGGCCCCTGACCCTAGGCTTGCCCCATGATGCGAGCGGCTGTACTGGAGGAGATCGGCAGGTTGAGGCTGAAGCAGGTGCCCGTCCCCGAACCCGGGCCGGGTGAAGTACTCGTGAGGATCGAGGCCAACACCATCTGCGGCACGGACCTGCGGATCATCTCCGGGGCAAAGACGGCCGGGGTCCGGCCGGGGGTGATCCTCGGTCACGAGTTCGCAGGACGTGTCGCGGCCGTGGGTCGGGGCGTCGACGGTGTGCCCGTCGGAGCGCAGGTGACCTGCTCGATCGTGGTGAGCTGTCAGCGGTGCCGGGCCTGCCTGTCGGGCCGGGAACAGCTGTGCGAGAACCTCGTGCTGTTCGGCTACGAACTCGACGGCGGGCTGGCCGAATACCTCCTCGTACCCAGGATCGCGATGGACCACGGCAACCTCGTGGTGCTGGAAAAGGAGATCCCCGCAACCACGCTGGCCCTGGCCGAGCCCGTCTCGTGCTGCCTCAACGGGGCCGGGCAGGTGGCCGTGGCGCCGGGGGAGAGCGTGGTGGTGCTGGGAACCGGGCCGATCGGTCTGCTCCACATCGCCCTGGCGAAACTGGCCGGCGCGACGACGATCCTGGCGGCCGGCCGGGAGGGCAGGCTTACCGCCGCGACGGACTTCGGCGCGACCTGCGCCGTCGCCCTCACCGGGGAGGCCCTGACGGCCGAGGTGCGCGAACGCACACACGGCAGGGGAGCCGACGTCGTCATCGTCGCCGTGGGTGACCTCGCCTTGGCGAACCAGGCCCTCGAACTGGCCGCGATCGGCGGTCGCGTCAACTACTTCGCAGGTTTCCCGAAGGGAAAGACCGCCAGCATCGATCCGAACCTCATCCACTACCGTGAACTCGCCGTCACGGGCGGATCCAACGCCAGGCGGGCGGACGTGAGACGGGCCGTGGAACTGTTGTCCAGCGGGGCCCTCGACGTGGGGAGGCTCGTCACCCACCGGTTCCCGCTCGCCGAACTGGACGCCGCCGTCACTGCGGTGGCGCGACGCGACGGACTCAAGGTCGCGGTCATGTCCGCGGCGGGGTGAGGCCCCGCGACCCACCGGAGATCCCGGGCAGGGCATCGGCTGACGCCCCGGCCGTGAACAGGCCCCGGAGCCGGCGCGAGGACGCGGACAGCCGGGGCCGCCACGCCGTCACGCGAGCAGGGCGATTCGATCTCCCTTGGAGGCCACGAGGCGGCCGTCGAGCATGCTGTAGGTGTCGTAGTTCTTCAGGACATCGCTCCACAGGGTGCCCGGTTTCCCGGGATCCACGGCAAACCAGGAAGAGACATCGCCAGTGCCCGTCGAGATCAGCAGGGCGCCCCCGAGGGTTGGAATGACCTCGCGCGCTTCGGCGATCTGATGGTCCACGAGGTCGAGCTGCCCGGTCTTGGGGTCCAGCACCCCCGTCCGTACGGAAGGGGACGGAACGACCACGCTCAGGGGACCGTCCTGAGGGGAGGGGGTCCTGTCGAAGACCGGAGTGAGCCAAGGGTCTCCGTCCCCGTCCCTGCGCCAGAGCTCTTTCCCCGTCGTCGGGTCCAGACCCACGAAACTTCGATGCGTGCCCTCCGTGACGTACACGAGGTCGTCTCCCCAGCCCAACGGATAGCCGTCCTCGACCTCGACCGTCCACAGCTCCTTGCCCTGCTGGTCGAAACCCTTCAGCGGTCCGTCGTTCTTCTGTTCGATCAGGACGTTGCCCACCCAGGTCGAGCGGTGCCACACCTCGTCCTTCACCACCGGGCTGCCGTCGTCGGTGTGAACGCTCAGATAGCAGGCGTACTCGTTGACGGGGCCGGCCTGTCCGTCGACGCAGAAATCGGTCACGCCGTCGTGTTCCCTCACCCAGAACCACTCCCGGGCCTCCTCGGGCAGGTCGATGGACCACTGCTTGGTGTTTGCCTTCTTGACGGAAGGTGCGCGGCTGATTCGGACTGTACCCTCGTTGGACGTGTCCAGCTCGTAGATCGCGCCCGATGCGGCCATGGTCAGGTAGTGCCCGGGGTTCTCGTCGAATCGACCGATGAGGCTGCCATCGGTGGTGCTGTAGACGAAGAGGGTTCTTTGCTGCTGGGAAGTTTCGGCCCACATCGCCACCTGCCCGGGCGGCGTGTCGGGTACCTTCTCGAGCCTTTCGAAATCGGCGAGGTCGCTGGAGACATCGACCGACCACGCCTCGGAGCCATCGGCCCAGTTGAGCATTCTCAGTTTGCTGCCGCCCGCGGTGAGGTCCGGAGCGACCACCAGGCCCTCGTGAGCCTCGAGGAGAGGACCGGCTCCGGTAACCGTGACCTCCCAGGCGGTCGTGAGTTGGGCCGGGGGAGTCGGCGGCGGAGAGGACTCGGGTGATGACGGAATCGTGGGGGCCGACGACGGTGTCTCGGAACCCGTTCCCCAGCAGGACGTGGTCAACAGGACGGCACCCATCAGGGCGGCGGCCCCGCGAAGTCGCCACCTGGAGGCGGGGCTCGCCGCGGCTTTGGGGGAATGGGTGACCGCTTTCATGCTGGCTCCTCTTCGGTTCGACGGATGGGCTGCTGTGGGCGCTCGGGATCCGCAGGTGGGGTGTTTTGAGCTTCAACGAATCCTTGGTGAAGCATCAATTGCTCTGTTCACAACCTTTTTCGTGCCTCATGGTATCCGGTCCGC
>ERZ772967.1093-NODE-1093-length-19317-cov-3.840878_pt1 | contig 19317 bp, 19 predicted proteins | sample MGYA00511677_ERZ772967 | MGnify/ENA primary metagenome ERZ772967 (study PRJEB29015, sample SAMEA2737931) | human oral metagenome | biome: human oral; feature: human-associated habitat; material: dental | place: China | collected 2146 ...
TTAATGATTGCTCCTGCAACTTCATCTAATCTTGGTGCAATTTGTTCATTTGACATTGTTATAATTTTTAAGTTTTTAGGATTTTGAGCAATATCAGCTGTTGTTGCTGATAGATTTTTGTTATCTTTTAATTTTATAATACCAGCTTTATCAAGTAAGATTAATGCACGTCCTCCATTTGTTGGATCATTAGGAATAATTAAAGTATCTCCATTTTTCAAGTCATTAATATTTTTTATTTTTTTAGAATACAAAGCCATTGGCTCTAAATGAATGTTTCCAACTGCTGATAATTGAATATTGTTCTTTTTACCAAAATCATCCATATATGGAACGTGTTGGAAAAAATTTGCATCTATACTTTTATCTGCAAGCGCTTTATTTGGTTGAACATAATCATTAAATTCAACGACTTCCAAATCAATTCCTTCCTTTTTCAAATCATCCTTTACTAATTTCAATAATTCAGCATGTGGAATAGGTGTCGCTCCCACAATTAATTTTTCAGTTTTTCCAGAAGTTCCTCCTTTATTTCCATCTGAACTACTGCTTTCATTTTTGCTTCCACAAGCTACTAAAAATAATGCTGTAGCTAGTAATAATGCTAATATTTTTTTCATAATTCTCCTCCTAAATTCTTATTTATAAATTTTTTCTAAACTTTTTTACTAAAATACAGGAACTATTACATCCTTATATTTTTCTTCCATATATTTTTTAACTTTTTCACTTTGCAATGCTTTTAATAATTTCTGTATTCTAGGATCATTTTCATTTCCTTTTAAAGTTGCAAGCACATTTGCATAAGGTGAATCCTTATCTTCCTTCAAAAGTCCATCTTCTTTATAAGATAAACCTGCATTTAACGCAAAACTGCTGTTTACAATCGACGCTGCAACTTCTGGAAGTCTTGGTGGCAGCTGTTCTGCAGATAATTCTTCAAATTTTATATTCTTTGGATTACTGACAATGTCCTTTAATGTTGCATCTACGTTTTGATTATCTTTTAATTTTATAATTCCAGCTTTATCAAGTAGAATTAATGAACGTCCTCCATTTGTTGGATCGTTAGGAATAATTAAAGTATCTCCATTTTTTAAGTCGTTAATATTTTTTATTTTTTTAGAATATAATGCCATTGGCTCTAAATGAATATTTCCAACTGCTGACAATCCAATATTATTTTTCTTTCCAAAATCATTCATATATGGAACATGTTGGAAGAAGTTTGCATCTATACTTTTGTCTGCAAGTGCCTTATTTGGCTGAACATAGTCATTAAATTTAACTATTTCAAGTTCAATTCCTTCTTTTTTCAGGTCATCCTTTACCAAATTCAATAATTCAGCGTGAGGAACTGGTGTCGCACCTACAATTAATTTTTCAGTTTTTCCTGATGGAGCTCCTCCTTTTGATTCTGTTCCTTTACTTCCGCAAGCTACTAAAAATAACGCTGTTACTAGGACTAATAAAATTTTTTTCATAAAACCATCTCCCTTGTTGTAATTTATTTATAAATTTATATGAAATTACTAAACTCTTTTTCTTTTATTCATCAAAATTTTCACAATACTGTTTCCAATAAACTGTATAATTTGAACCAGTACGATTATAACAATTGTAGCCTGCCACATTACCTCAGGCTTTGATTTCTGATAACCATCAATTACAGCGGCATTTCCAAGTCCACCGCCACCGATTGTTCCAGCCATTGCAGAATATCCAATTAAACTGATCAACGTCAATGTCATTCCATGAACAAGTGCAGGCAAGGCTTCTGGAATCATTACTTTAAAAATAATTTCAGATGCAGTCGCACCCATTGATTTTGAAGCTTCAATAAGCCCATCATTTACTTCCTTTAAGGCCCCTTCAATAATTCTTGCCACAAATGGTGCAGAACCTAGCGAAAGTGGAACAATGAAAGCAACACTTCCATAAGATTTGTGAACAAGCATCCGTGAAAGCGGTATTAATAAAACCATTAAAATTATAAATGGAATTGATCTTGTAATGTTTACAATAATCATATCCAGTAATTTGTGTATAGTTTTATTTGGTTTTACACCTTTTTCATCGGAGGTAACAAGTAAAATTCCTATCGGAAGTCCGATAATTAAAGCTATAATTGTAGAAATAAAAACCATATATATGGTTTCCCATAAAGGTTGGACTATAGTTTGAAATTGTAAAAATTTTACCCAGTCAAATTTCATTATAACACCTCCAAATCTATTTTATTTTCACTTAGCCATTCAATAATTTCCTTAGATTTTTCTTCATTTACTGAAATTTCTATCAACAAGTTTCCTACAATAATATCTCCCACTTTGTCAACAAATCCACCTAAAATATTTACTTCAACGTCATATTTACGAATTATCTGAGTAATATAAGCTTCATTTACCTGTCCTTCATTATACTTCAATCTTAATCTTAATTTGCCGTTATTTTCTTCACGATGTTTTACTTCCTCTTCTGTTCTAAATTCTTCGTGTGAAATATTTGCCACAAATTCTTTTGCTAAATCTGTTTTAGGATTTAAGAATATTTCTTTTGTCTCTCCTTTTTCTATAATTTCCCCATCTGACATAATCGCTGCTTTATTGCAAATTTTCTTTATAACTTCCATCTGATGGGTAATTAATATAATCGTTATTCCAAATTTTTTATTTATATCCTTTAATAATTCCAAAATAGAATTGGTAGTTCTTGGGTCAAGTGCGGATGTTGCTTCATCTGATAATAATAATTCTGGATTATTTGCCAAGGCACGTGCTATTGCTACACGTTGTTTCTGCCCTCCTGATAACTGTTCAGGATAATTATTTTTTTTATCCAAAAGACCTACAATTTCTAGCAATTCATCAACTCTTCTACTAATATCTCTTTTTTTCCATCCTGAAATTTCCAGCGGAAAAGCCACATTATCGGCAACATTTCTAGAATTTAGCAAATTAAAATGCTGAAAAATCATCCCTGTCTTTTTTCTATATTCCCGTAACATTCTCACATTAAAATTCAAAATATTTTTCTAAACCAAAATTCTTAAAAACGAACTAACCTTTTTATAATTTATTTTAAAAATCTTAACTACCAAAAAAATGAAATCTTGTCATTAACAAAAAAATAACGATAACCAAATAACTCTGCTTTTTTGTAATTTAAAACTCACACCTAGTTTATACACCTAGTTTATAAATGCCAAAGCTTTATGTAGAAATCAACAAAAAATGAAAATCTATAATAGGCCTTAAAATAAAACTTATTCTAAAAAATGACATTCACACTTCTTCCCCATTTTTAAAGCATAGTTCTATCTTTTTAAAAAGCTTCTAAACATTTCTATAACATTCTAAAAGTTGGTAGATGTTTACTCCACTACATCTAGTGTCTTTACATAAAAATATTCCAAAACATACCATAAAACACAACGTAAATCGTTGAATGATATGTGGTATTTTTTACTGTATTTTGTTATTGACTTAAGCATTTTTTACCTATACTATAAGAGTAGCTTTTGGATAAATACTTTATTCAAAAGGTAAAGACAAAAAACTATCTAAAAGCTCAAAAACAAACACAGAATTCAAAAACCTCCACAAAAATCATAGACAGCCACTACTCGCAGGTGGTTGTCTTTCTTTTATTGGAAAGATATCCTAGCTAAATAAAAAAAACACCAAAAAGCTATTTAATAAGATCTTTACTATCATTATTTGCTTTTAAACGACGATTAATATTCTTCTATTTAAGCCTTTTAAAATCGCATTTAAGGAGCCTTATAGGCCTTTATAGGTCTTTTAAAAACAAAAAAGACTCTTCTTCTTTTAGTTATAAGAATACTTTCTGCTAGCACTAAATATGCTTTAAAGAACGTTCATAAAAACTTCTTTTTTATTAAGATAAATAAAAAAAACATCCGCTATCATGTGATGTTTAAACATAAAAATAAAGTACGAATTTTAAACATCAGAACATCGTTATCTAAATCCATTTTCGACGCTCTCTTTGCCATTCTATGTACTCCATATGTTATTTCTAAGCCTTCATTTGGCTATAATCTAATTACCAGACTGATACTTTTTAGACGCTTTGAAAGTCCATATTCTCGTTTTACTGTTGTCTGTTACTAATATTAATCAATGATTTTTTTTCTTTTGTTTATAGTTTTATTCATCGTTGATACACTTCAATGCTTTACATAATGTTTTTAAAGTAACCAACTAAATAAGCTAAATATACCCTTACACTTCTAATAAAAATACCACGATTTACGCTTATCTCTTCTTTTGGTTACGCCCTTTTTATATCCATTCTTGTTGTATTTTATATAACAAATTGTATCATTAGCTGCTGATATTAGCTCTTACAAAATTATACTTATTGTTGTATTTATGTTCATGCTTCTTCTCTGTTAAATTTTTATCTACCTCATATAACGCTTAGTCGTCTTAAACTCTTATTTTGTATACTTTTTGTAACTATTTTAACAACAGTTTTTACATTTATTTTATTCTTTTACCCTTTTCTCTTTTTAAAAATATTGGTCAATTTGTTGCAATTTAATCATCAAAGGCAATAAAAATAGCTCGGCAAAACCGATCCAATAATCTTTCTGGTGGAGCTGCGGGGTACTGCCCCCCGGTCCAAATGGTAACCCATCATACATCTACAAGCTTAGTCAATTTTAATTTCCTATAGAAAAACTTAAAAATTAACAAAAATATTTCTCTATAGTTCGCAAGAAGTCTTATTGCCTGATCCTGCGCTTATCAAGCAAGCATCAGCATAAATATGACACCGCTAGTCTCACATGCTGACTAGAGACCGCGATGGCTACAAAAAATTAAACAGTAGCTGGTGCAAAGCTAGCTGGTGCGAATACAGAAGCTAGTTTGCTTGCAAATGATTTTGCATTTATTTAAACATTTTACGTATGTCTACGACTTGCAATATGATTTGTTAAATTCCATCTGTCGAAAGCTATATCAGCCCCAAATAGATTATATGAAGATAATAATCTATGCTAAGGATAATATCAACTAGACTTAAGATGATTAAGCGATCTAAATAGTCTCTTTTAAACAGCCTCTTCATTCACCTTATAGTTATTGTATTTACAGTAGTAATTTAGTATAATACTATCCGTTAATATTAAAAATAAATTATGATCCAACAAGGAGCTAAAGATTAGTAATAGATCTATTCGCATTAATGAAGCGATTAAAGCCAAAGAGCTACGCGTCATTGGTGCAAGTGGTGAGCAACTTGGGATTGTTTCTCGAAACGAAGCACTAAAAATGGCCGAAGAGGCTGGTGTTGATTTAGTTGAAATATCCCCTAATGCCGAACCGCCAGTTGCTAAAATTATTGACTGGGGAAAATATCAGTACCATAAAATGAAAGAACAAAAGAACCGCAATAAAAATAAAGGCGGCGAGCTAAAACAAATGCGTTTTGGTCTAAAGATTGGTTCTGGTGATTTAGAAATCAAGTTAAAGAAAATTAAAAAATTCTTAGCTGAAGACAATAAAGTAAAAATCCAAATTTTCTTTAGAGGTCGAGAAATGGCCCATAAAGAATTAGGTTTTGAAATGATCGAAAAAATCTTAGCTAGTTTGGAAGAATATGCCGTTGCTGAGCATAAGCCCCAACTTGCTGGACGTAATTTAAATGTAGTAATAAGGAAGAAGTAAACATGCCTAAATTAAAGACCCACAAAGGCACTGCGAAGCGAATTAAGCGAACCAGTACTGGCAAACTACTCCGCCGACGAGCATTCGGTACACACAACCTTGCTAAGAAAAGCAAGAGTCGTAAACGAGCAATTAGCACATCAGCAAGTGTTAAAGGCTCAATAGCAAAAAATGTTAAACGAGCAATGGGAGTTTAATAATGAGAGTTAAAAGAGGTGTACCAGCACGCGCTAAGCACAAAAAGATTCTAAAAGCCGTAAAAGGTATGCAACATTACCGCCGCCGTTCTTTTAGAATGGCAAAACAAGCTGTAATCAAAGCTTTATCTTACGCATACCGTGACCGTCGCAATAAAAAGCGTGATTTTCGTTCTCTATGGATCAGTCGTATTAATGCAGCTGCTCGTCAGAATGGAACAACTTACGGACAATTAATTAATGGAATTAAAAAGAACGGAATTGAATTAGACCGTAAAGTTCTTGCTGAGCTTGCAGTCAACGAACCTGAAGCTTTTGCTGAAGTTGTAAAAGCCGCTCTAAAAAAGTAAGCTAATTCAATACTCTTTATATTGATTTACATTGAATATAAAAATAGACATCATCTGATGTCTATTTTTAATGGATAGCCTATCGATAAGCCGGGTTCTGTCGTGGACGATCATCTATCTAGTTGAGTAGTTGCCTACCCAATCAAGCAGTTTTTAGCCTATGGACGAGTAATCCCTCTTTAAAAAGAGTAACTAGGCCTCCTTGCAACCAACAGGGTTTACCTCCTAGCTATGTCACCATAGCCAGCTGTGAGCTCTTACCTCACTCCTTTCACCCTTACCTATAAGGCGGTATCGTTTCTGTGGCACTTTCCCTAAGATTTCACTCTCGGTCGCCGTTAGCGACTGTTGTACTCTATGTTGCCCGGACTTTCCTCTTATCTAGTATCCTAAACAAGCGATCGCCTAATAGACTATCCAACCTAGATTATAACATTACTTACATGCAGTTTTGGCGTTCGTGACAATCCAACTGATGATTAACCTCAGCATCTGCTAGTTGATTATGCTCTCGTTTAATATGAGTAAAATTTATCTTATCAAAACGCTTCATTAAAGCTGTAACTTCATCGTGTATTTGCCAAAGTTCTCTATTCTTCACTTTATATACGCCATTTAGCTGATTAACCACTAAACTGCTGTCCATTTTGAAGTCTATTTTCTTAATACCCATCTTTAATGCTTCTTTTAGAGCTAAAGCTGCGCCCTTATATTCAGCGACGTTATTATTGGTTATTCCAATATATTCGCCACCAGTCTTAATAATTTCCTTATACTGATTCATAATTACATAACCAATCGCCGAAGGACCAGGATTACCTCTTGATCCACCATCCGAATAAATTATTGCGTACGTGTCGTCTTTAACGTCCGTTTCGTCTGGACCAACGCTTGAATCTGCAAAGTTTATTTTATCTTTTACTTGATTATAAATATTCAAAATTAGATATGTAGAGTCTGTCATCATGTTAGAATCAACCGATTCTGTCTCATTAATCCACAAATAATCTGAATAATTCTCACTTAACTTTATTTTCTTATTAGCGTCTAACTCTACTTCAACCCGATAAAGCAATAAAATATATTGAATATCTTCATAATCTTTATCTATATAGCTGATAGCATCTATCAATTTAGCAGTCTTAATCTTTAAACCAACATCCACCTTAATATACCGATAAACCGCATCTTCAGGCTGTTCAAGGAAGGCTAATCTGCCACCAGGCAATTCATACTTACCAACAATTGATTCTCTTCCATTAGAACGTTTTAATAGCAACGTCCTATTTTCTTGTTTTAGTATTATTCTGACTGCTATTCTTTGCTTCATTACATTAATAATTATAGATAACAAAATAGCCCTTAGTTGTATTTCGATATTCCCAGCTATTAAACCAGGTGGGTATCCGCAACCCTACTCCACGAAGTAAGACCATCATTAGGATTCCCTTATCGCATGATATACGGAAAATCATACATACAACTTTGGGCTACTTTCATTATAACTTATCTCTGCTTTTTAGTGCTTAAGCTCTTTTTAATATTTATCTAAAATAAACTAAAGAATGCCTGAAATAAACGTAAAATATTTAACATTGCCCCGTTCATAAAGGTAGCTAAATATGATCCAAAAAATAATATTGCTATATATACCAAAAATACGCCTACAACCGTTTCCATATAATCCATAGCTTTTTGTATCGATTCTGGAGCAAAAGCATAAAATACCCTAGATCCATCCAGTGGTGGAATTGGAATCATATTAAAAACAAAAAAGCTTAAATTAACCCAAACACTAACTTGTAAAAAACTTCCTATTAAGCTTGCCTGATTAAAGAAGAAAACAAAGTATAATCCGTAAGATATAAACGCTAAAACTAAATTTGTTAGTGGACCAGCTAAAGCCACTAAAGCAGCTCCATATTCATGCCACTTCACATTGCGTGGGTTAAAAGGTACGGGCTTTGCACCGCCAAAAGGTGGAAGTCCAAACATAGCTAAAGAGATTGGCAAAATAATAGTCATAAACGGATCGATATGTTTTAACGGGTTTAAAGTTAATCTTCCTAAATCCTTAGCTGTTCTGTCTCCCAGCCAATAGCTCATATAGCCATGCATTGCTTCATGAAGCGTCATAGAAATAAGAATCGCTATAAAGATCATTACAGCGTAAGCTATTCCTGATACCGTTACAAAATTCATATATTCTATTATAAGGATTAATTCTTAATTTTTTCTTTTCTAGTTAAAACTTCAAGATAAAGATCAACATATGAAAGAGCTGTTTTTTCTGGCGACAACTCTTCAAAGACTGTTTTTGTACCTTCTCTTAATTCTTGAAGCTTATCTGTTTTAGCTAGTTTTATCATGCCTTTTGCTAAATCATCAACAGTTGGACCAACCAAAAGACTATTATCCTTATTAAGACCTACATCTAACCTATCATCACAATATAGAATTGGAAGTCCTGCAGCTAAAGCCTCAGTAATTACAATTGGCTGATTGTCAAAAAGGTATGAAGCAAGTATAAAAACATCGCTCTTTAATAGATAATCAACAATCTCTCCCTGCTCTTTAACATGACCCGTAAAGATAATGTTTTTAGCCTTAGCTTTTTGTCTTAAACTAGCACTTTCTGCGCCATCACCGATAATAATAAGTTTGCTGTTCTTTATATTTGCTTTCTTAAAAGCCTCAATTACTACGTCTAAACGCTTTTCTTTTACCAACCTACTAACACTAACTATCCTAAACTTATCCGATTTTTCAGAGTCTTTAATGCTATTTCTTTTACTGTCAATAATATCTTTAAAAGATCTACTATAGCCAGTTGGTATATGTTTAGATAACTCTTTAGAATTCGTACCTGCCGCTTTTATATACTTCAGCATATACTTAGATGGCACACTAAAAGCATCAGCGGATGAAGCCATCATCGCTTGTGATCGCCAATCAAAACGAGCAATCAAAGATTCTTTTTTTAATATTTTCTTATCAAGCTTACATAACTCATATTTTCTATTTGTTAAGTAAGCTTTAAGAGCACCTGCTCGGTAACCAATACTGCCTAAAAAAGAATTAATTGGCGCAGTTAAATGTGCTCCTGCCATGTTGGTATGAAAGGTATGTACATGCGGAATGTTCATCTTTTTTGCTATTTTACAGGCTAAACCAAAAGCTCCTGTATCCGTCTGACTATGAATAACATCAAAAGAATAATTATTACAAATGTTTTCAATTATCTTTTTGTTCTGTAAAAGGATTCTGGTATGTGTCGGTAGACCAAAAAACCAACAAGATGGTAATTCAATAATTTCGTAGTCTGTTTTTAGTTTAGTCTTTAATTTTGGAGCTAAAAGTGTAACCTTGTATCCTAATCGCATTAATTCAAAAATCTGCATCTGAATAGAACGACTAACACCACTAGAATCAGGATAAAGATCTTCTAAGATTAAGGCGATATGTATTTTTTTATTTAATTTTGCCATCAATTATTTAAAGTATAGCTTATTTACAGCATCTGACCTATAGACTATACTCTTACTCGTGAAGGAACAAAGAAAAAACAAAAAATTATATCAATTATCTAAAGAATTAAAATGCAAAAATATTATCAAGAATGGTATTAATTTTTTAGTTTGTAATGAAGATGCGCCAAAAACTGTATTTTTATTACACGGTGTTACAGGCGGAAAATTTGATATGATGCCATTAGCTAAAACTTACAGCGAAAAGGGCTACGCAGTATACGCAGTAGATTTACCTGGACACGGAAAAAGCAAGTGGCTTAAAAAATTAGACTCCTTTGAAGACCTAGCAAACTGGCTAGATTTAGTTATTGCCTCTACTAAGAAACCTGACGTTATTGTAAGTAATTCCCTAGCTTCCTCAATTATCTATTATTATTTAGCTAATCGTGATCTTAAAGATACGAAGATCATCCTAGGATGTCCAACACCAGAAACATCGCATCTATCTAATTTTTTGCAAAAGCTTATGAATCACACTCCAGAAGCGATTAGTTGGCCAATTTATAACACTAAACCAATTCAAGTAATTCGTGGTATTGCGGGTATGAATACCTTTGATAAAAAAGTCTGGGAATGGTTTAGCGAATCAGAAGATAATAAAAAAGATGGAGTGCTCTTTGATGCCACTTCTAAACTCACCAATTTACTTTACGAACAGAATCCTTTTAAGAAATACAAAATACCTAAAGAAGTTCAAAAAAGAATTACCGTAGTAATGGGAACTAGTGATCCAGTAGTAAAACCTAAAGCTAGAAAAATCATGCAAAAATTGCTACCTTACGCAAAATTTCGCTTCGTACCTAAAGCTGGACATATCCTGCATTTTGAAGCTGTAGACTCTCTCTTACCTGATGATAAAGCTAATTAAGTCCTTTATGATAAAATAAACATAAATTATGAAAATTGCATTTTTTATTGACGAATACTTACCGTCAGTACATGGAGTTGCCACTTCGACAACAACTTATAAAGAAGCTTTAGAAAAATTAGGACATGAAGTTTATATAATTGCTCCTCATGTGGATGGCTATGAAGATTTTGACGATCATATTATTCGCATGCCGTCCTCTAAAAGTTATGTTTTTGAAAAACGTGAGATGGCCAATATCTACCCAGGACTGGCTAAAAAATTGGATGACTATCATTTTGATATTGTTCACAGTCAAACTCAATTCTTTTTGGGAATCTTAGCGCACAGTGTCGCTAAACGCCAAAACATCCCACACGTTACAACAATTCATACTTTATTTACCGAGCTTATCGATGACTACCCAGTCATGATTACCGCTGGTTTAATTGCAGTTTCTTTAGCCTTTCCAGTCGTCTTATGGACCAAACCAGTCATGCCAAAACTAACCATAGATCATATCAAAACACTAGGAAAAGATACCATTAAAAGCATTATGTCACGCCAAGGTTGGCAGTTAACCGCTGCCTTTGCTAATAAGTGTGATGCTTGTATTTCTCCTTCTAAACATTTAGCCGATATTTTAGTTAATGAAGGTGGATTAACAACTCCTTATTTCATCTTCCCTAATAGTATTGATACCAAAAAATATTTGAATGCCTCAGCAGACGATTCAATAATCAAAAAAGGTAAAGATGATAAATTTATTATTTGTGTAGCTCGCTTAAGCCCCGAAAAAAGGCAAGTCACTTTAGTTGAAGCAATGTCTTATATAAAAGATCCTCATATAAAATTAGTACTTGCTGGTGGCGGTTCTTACGAAAAAGAATTAAGAGCTCGTATTAAAGAACTAAAACTGGAAGATCGTGTTATTTTAACTGGAATGTGTTCAAGGGATCAGGTAGCTTCTCTATTAAAACAAGCTGATGTTTTTGCTTTAGCTTCTTACCATTTCGATAATCAACCGATGACTTTCTTAGAAGCCTCAGCCGCTGGATTACCGATCGTTTATTGTGACGAACGCATGACTGAAGCTCTAACCAAAGAAAACTCTATATTAACCGACGGTATAGAAGGCAAAGACTTTGCAAAAGTCTTTGAAAACCTCTTAAACGATCCTGCTAAGTTAGATAAATTATCTAAAGGTGCCTTAAAAGTGGCTAAAAAATTCGATTCAGAGGAGATGGCTAAAAAACTAGTAAAACTTTATAAAAGTTTAATCAAAACTCATGCCAATCTAGAGGAAGAAGAATAGATAGGAACCCCAGCGTTTATCCTTGACTAACAGATGAAAAGAATGTAAACTATTCAAAGATTATTAAATATTAAATTAGAAGTGGAACTTTATATGGCCTCACGATGTGAATTAACAGGCAAAGGAAAGCAATTTGGTAACAACGTTAGCTTCTCTTTACGTAGGACTAAACGAGTTTTTAAACCAAACCTACAAAAGAAAACTTTTGAAGTAGATGGCAAAAAAGTTACTATGACTCTTTCAACTCAAGCTATTAGAACTTTAAAGAAAAAAGGTATCTTATAGTCGCCTTATAATAGAAAATTAAATAAGACTTCAGCTGAAGTCTTATTTTTTATCTTAAAAATCTATTTTCTACTTTCTAAGAAAGATTTAACTTAACTACTAATAGATTTTCGTTAAATACTGCTCCTGGCTTAACCTTATATTTATTAGTCTCTTCTACTGGCGCACCCAATTCTTTAATAAAAGCTTCAACACCTTCTTGAGGTACTTCATATTTTAACTTTGGATCTGCATAATGAACTGGAATTACAACTTTTGGATCTATTGAGCTAACTATAGCTTTAGCTGACATCGCATCTAATGTTAATCCTCCACCGCCTACTGGAAGAACTAAAATATCGACAACACCAATTGATTCTAATTGATCATCAGAAAGTTTTGCATCAATATTGCCAACTATTGCTAAACGAATATCTCCGCGTTTAATTGAATAGATAGTAGATTTTAAACCATCTTCATCCGTATCCACATGACGTTTAGTAGCTGTACCCCTAATAACAAAACCATCTGTTTCGAATTCTCCAGGACTTTCAATAGAGACTTTAGCTTCTGGATTATTTAAAGCTAGACGTTCTTCTGTAGCAAGTTCCGTTGAATTATTAGTATTTAGATCTTTTCTACCAACAACGCTAGTTTTAGCATCGACAAAAATTGTTCCATCCTTAGAACTAATAATTAAACTATTTCCACCTTTATATTCAATATCCATTTTCTGAAATTCTCCTTCTATTAACTTTTACGCTGTTTTGGATAAAATATTGTCTTTATCTACTATAACCTCATGTTTTTCGTTTAGCACACTATATAAGAATGGGTCTGCAGCAGCTAACCGATAAATAAAATCTACTTTAGATAAAAAGCTATAGTAAAGTTCAAGACCTAATTCTTTTTCTACTTTAGAAATAACCTTAAGATCTTCTTTTGTCTTATCTCCAACTATTAATAAATCCATTTCCGAGTTGCTACCATCTACTAAACGTCCAGCAGTAATAACCATATCCGCTTGTAATGAACCAAGCAGCTTCTTCCATAGAGGCGCATCCTCTACCAATTGTTTTTCTTTTTGTGCTTTTACTTTTTCTTTTTCATCCTTATTAGATTTATTGTCCCCTGTCTTTTCAATTGGATTTTCTAATTGATCCAAAGGAGTCATAACAACGGTTAAGGTATCACCAGCTGATAGATCTCTTTCTTTAGTAAGCTCTTTAGGTTCTTTGATTTCTTCAATTTCTTTTGAAGCGTCAACCACAGTATCTTCTTCTGTGGCTGTATTATTAAAAATCTCATTAAACTGCTTATAATAAGCAAATTTTTTATTAACTGAATAATATAATTTATTGCTTTTTTCAGATGAGCTAATAATGCCAATCTCTTTCATATTGGCAAGCTCTCGACGTACAGAATTAATTTGTTCGTCAACAATACGAGTGATTTCCCTCACAAAGAAAGATCGTTCTATATTGTTAAAAAACAAATGAAGTAATTTAACTCTAGTCTTAGAGCCAAAAAGTGCATCGATCGTACCCTGTTTTTTTGTCATAATTACACATTAATTTTAACATTTTTATTCAGTTTTTGTTAATGCGTATCGAAGCCTCTATCTGATTTATAATTTCATCTTTTTTATACCATTTGATGTATTTATTGCGCTTTAACCATGTCAGTTGTCTTTTTGCTAAATGCCAATCTGCATAATAAGCTAATTCTTTTGCTTCGTCTAAATCTATCTCTTTATTTAGATATCTTTTTATTATTGGGTAATAATTAGTGGTTATAGACTCTAAAGCATCTGGATAAGCATTATTTAAGTTTATATATTCGTCTACTAATTCCTGATTAAATAATTTATCGATTCTTAATTTAATACGTTCTTTTAGCTCATCTCTTTTTGTGTAGACACCAAAAACTAAATAATCTGAGTTAATCTCATATCGATCTTCGCCCATTTTTCCATCATTCTCAAGCCATCTAATTAGATAACGCTTATTTTTATAATTTTCAGGAAAACCAATTCCCTTTTTCTTAATAAGTTCTTGAAGTTCGAAAACCGATAACTTCTGTAACTCTGCATCAGCATCGTCTTCTTTAGGTTTTCTACTTTTTAAATCATAATTAAAAATTACCGAGTCAGCATAAAGTCCCGATCCACCAACAACAATTGGTATAAGCCCTCTGCTCTTTATGTCAGTAATCTTTTCTTCACAATATACTTTAAATTCAGCAATCGAATATTTTTTACCTGGATTGATTAAATCAATTCCCCAATGTTTAATTCCTTGTCTTTCCTTGATACTTGGTTTTGCAGTCGCAATATCCATACCAGTATAAAAAGCACGAGAATCGGCGGAGATAATTTCCCCGCCAATTCTTTTTGCTAATTCTATAGCCACGCTAGTCTTACCACTAGCAGTAGGACCCAAAATAAAGATTACTTTATTTGTCATACAAATTTATTTAACTTGAAATAAATAATCTATTAATGAATCTAACTTTACTTTCTCTTCTTTTTCTCTTGTACGAATACTTACTTCGTTATTTGCCTGATCTTTTGGACCAACGATAATCTGTACAGGAATTTTCTTAGTAGTTGCTTCACGGATCTTCTTACCTAAGCTTTCATTACGATTATCTACAGAGAATCTAAATTCGTTATATCTTACAGGCTCCATAAGAACATTTGATTCTAGTAAATCAGTGATCTTCTTTACATAATCAGCGACAGTATCGTTAATAGTTAAAATTCTAATTTGTTCTGGAGCTGACCAGAATGGGAACCATCCGGCAGTATGTTCAATAAAGACACTCATGAAACGTTCCACAGATCCTAGAAGTGCACAGTGAATCATAACTGGACGTTCTGGTAGCGACTCTTGGTTAATATATTCAAGTTCAAAGCGTTCTGGTTGTACAAAATCTAATTGCACAGTTGCCACTTGATGCAATCTACCAATTGAATCTTCAGCCATAAAGTCAATCTTAGGACCGTAAAAAGCTGCCTCACCTTCTTGTTCATAGTATTCTAGGTCATTTTTTTCAACAGCAGATTTTAGCTGATTTTGGGCGCTTTCCCATAATTTTAGGTCACCAATATATGAATCAGAATCATCTCTATAAGATAATCTTACGGTTAGCTTCATGCCAACTTGGCTATAAAGTTCACCAGCAGCACTTAAAAGCTGTTGAATTTCTTGTTCTATCTGATCTTTTCTACAGAAAATGTGACTATCGTCTTGTGTTAAGGCTCTTACTCTGTTTAAGCCACCTAGCTCACCAGTTTTTTCATCCCTATAATCAGTAGTAGTTTCTAGGAATCTAATTGGCATATCTTTATAACTGCGAGAAGACGATACATAAATCTGTGCGTGGTGTGGACAGTTCATCGGCTTCATCACAAATTCATCTTTAGTTTCTTGTGATTTAACCAAGAATAGCTCTTCACTAAATTTTGCCCAGTGACCAGACTTCTTATATAGATCATTTTTTGTGATATGTGGAGTCCAAACAGATTCAAAACCAAACTTTTTTCTTAATTGGTTTGAATATTTAGCTAACACATCTCTTAAAGCAGTACCTCTTGGTGTAAATAAAGGTAAACCAGATCCAACTAAATTAGAAAAAGTATAAAGATCTAATTCCTTACCTAATTTACGGTGATCGCGCATTTTAGCTTCTTCTAGATTCTTAAGATATGTATCCAGTTCTTCTTGAGTCTCAAAAGCTACACCATATAGTCTTTGCATTTGTGGATTATTTTCATTACCTCGCCAATAAGCACCAGCAACCCGCATTAATTTAAATGCACCAATTTCTTTTGTTGAATTAACGTGTGGCCCACGACAAAGATCCACAAAATCTCCATTTTTATAAAAAGAGACTTTTTCAATTTTCGAACCATCTGCACTTTCAAGACCAAGCTCTTTAGAATCTAAATCTTTTGCAACAGTTGTACCAGCTCGTTTTAAATCATTTAATAATTCAACTTTATATGGTTGGTTATTCTCTTTTGCCCACGCAATTGCTTCATCGACATTCTTTTCTAAACGTTCGAACTTCTGGTCTTTGGCAATTAGCTTTTTCATTCTTTTTTCTATTTTTGGAAAATCCGCTTCGGAAATTGTTACATCTCCTAGGTCAATATCATAATAAAAACCATCCTTAACAACTGGACCCACACCAAACTTAGCTGTTGGCCATAACTCTTTTACAGCAGCTGCGGTTAAATGCGCCAAGCTATGTCGCATCTTATATAATTTATCTTCTTTCTCTGACATATATTTCTCCTTATTTTTGGTAATAAAAAATCATGCGATCAAGTATATATACACTCTCATTTCGCATGTCTCGGGTCCTTTCGGACGGTTCCACCGGACTTCTGAAGAAAAAACCTCAGCACTTATCTTCTACTACTAACGCAAGTTGTTGCGAGACTCCATAGGTCGTTAAGCTATATCATCATCTACTGCTAATTAAACACCGATAAATTATTGGAGTCAATAAACTAATCTGTTAAAATAGCCTCATGTGGGCGATTAGCTCAGTTGGCTAGAGCGTCACATTGACGTTGTGAAAGTCAGAGGTTCGAGTCCTCTATCGCCCACCAGATCTATGACTGTTTCTGAAAATCTGCGCGGACGCGCGTTTTCTCCCGCCAATTCTTTAAGACAAATTAATCGTGGGAGAAAGTATGTATTATAATTGTTCTATTTGCTTATAATTAAAACGCTTTAGCTCTAGCACAATATCATTATATGTCTTTCCAGCTAATAATCCTCCGGCAATAAAATCTTCTTGTGTTACGTCGACTAATGCTACGTCCGGCATTTTAAAAGCCGATTTTTCTTCTACTGTATTAAATTCAAAATCCATCAATACGAGACCTTTTAGTTCATCAACAAACACATCGATTTCGGCCATTTTACCTTCAACCATTATATTATATCTGTCTTTGACTACTCGTTTTTTACTACAACTAGATAATGCCACAAACTCTTCTTTTGTCAGTAATATCGTTTGCTCAATCTGCTCAGAAGCATTCCCTTCTACGACGGGCATTTTCTTTGTTATTTCATATTTCTCGCCTTTTTGACGTAGTCTAAGATGTGAATGCCCTGGCGTATCTGGAATATAGATGTCAACTATGCGTGTTGGCTTTACTGTTTTAATACTTTCTGGCAATTCTTTTACTAAAAAGGTGAGCTCTAATTCTAGTTCTTGATTCATTTTTCTCCTACTTATATTATAGACCTTTATTTTCTAAGATATAATCACAAACTTTTTTGAAGCCAGCGATATATTTATCGACAATATTAGATTCGTCGGAAAAAGTCCAAATCGGAATTTTAATAAATTGTTCAATATACTGTTCTGCGACATGAAAATCTTTTTGTAGCGGTAAATTATTAGGATATAATCTGCCGAGTAATTTGTTCGGTTCAATAAATAGCGGTAAAGTGCTTAAGAGCCCGGTAGAGCCAGGGATGTCGACCTCAACTAGTCCTTCTGCATGTAGGGCATCTGCGAATTTTTCCTTAGTAACGCCATATGCGTTTTTTTCAATATATTGTAAGCCATACGCATACCAAGATTTTATTGTACTATCCTCTATTGTTGGAGTCTCAATGAAAGGGTATTTTTTTAGCGCTTCAGTGATTCTTGTAGCATATTCGTTTCTTGTACTTAAAAAATCATTTAAATGTCCAAATTGTTCATCCGCTATCGCTATTGCTAATGGATGTGCCCGCAACTTTAATCCCATACCAGTAAGATAATATTTATATAAATCATCTGATTTGTCGATTTCACTTTTTGGACGCTTATTGTAATGACCTTGCAAGAGTGCTCGATTAAACAATTTTTTATCGTCCGTTAAAATTATTCCGCCCTCACCGCCAGTAACAATTTTCTGTCCTTACAGACTCCAAGCCGCGATATCACCAAAAGTACCAACTTTTTTACTGTATATTTCTGCACCGTGGACATGCGAGCAATCTTCTAGAAGATAAATATGTTTTTCTTTACAAAAATCAGCGATTTTTTTATTTTCCCTTTTAAACTACAAAAATCTAAACAGAAAATATTAAATGATAAACAATAATCAACAAACAATAATTACTAAATAAAAAATAAAAGGAGCTATTTATAGTTCCTTTAGTCTAGCCAAGTCTTTTCCATATGAAGTTTTTCTTACTTCTCCTATAAGAGTTCCTTTATCTAAAGCTTCTAGCATCATGCTAGAATATTCTCTGACATCTAAAAACTCTATATTGTCTGAAGTAATAACATCAAAAGTCATAAGTAATTCATGTGCTATATCGCCAATAGTCTTTAAAGATTCTTTATCCTTATTTTTCAGCAGCTCGCTCCACTAAAAACAATAGTTTCTTGCCAATTGGCACTTCAATTTGATTATCTTCCATTTAGTTCTTTAACTCTTCGTCTTTAATTATTTATCTTTTCTTCATGATACCTAAAAGTATCTCAGGTTTTGCACACAGTTTTTCCACAACAAGTTTTATGTGAAAATGAATAAAATTATTCTCCTTGTGATATATCTTATTATTTTAACCAATTTGACATAAATTTAATAAAATGTTATTATAAATAGGTATGAATAAAGATATTCAGACAGCTAAGAGCGGTATTTCTCGGCTCGATGCTCTTAAAATTCATTACGAATTTACTATGCTAGCAAGATAAACCTTAAGAGCATACATAAAACTAGACTGTTAAATAGCCACCCTCTTATAAGAGGGTGGCTTTATTTCCCCACTTTTACCTTGCTTTTCCACTAGATTTTTAATTAGTTAAATGTCAATATATAGACATGAAATGTATATATTGTGGTAATACAAAAACAAAAATAGTTAATTCTAGATCAACTAATGAGGCATCAGTGTATAAAATGCAATAAACTCTTTACTACGCTAGAGTTGCCTAATTATGACCAGATCTTTATAGATAAGAAAAAACTTTCTTTATCTCAACTTTCTTTAGATATAGCTTCATGTTTTACACATAATCCTAACTTCGCAAAAGATCGGGCACTATGGATATCTAAAATTATTATTCTTGAATTATTTAAAGAAAACTCAAAC
>ERZ772967.1094-NODE-1094-length-19302-cov-2.964722_pt1 | contig 19302 bp, 20 predicted proteins | sample MGYA00511677_ERZ772967 | MGnify/ENA primary metagenome ERZ772967 (study PRJEB29015, sample SAMEA2737931) | human oral metagenome | biome: human oral; feature: human-associated habitat; material: dental | place: China | collected 2146 ...
GACCTCGTCCTGGCGGACTTCTACACCTACGTGAGCGCCTGGGAGGAGCTGGTCGGCGCCTATGGCGACCGCCGGGGATGGAACCACGCGGCCGTGCACAACACTGCTCGCTCCGGCTACTTCTCCAGTGACCGAACCATCCGTGAGTATGCTGCCGATATTTGGCATATTGAGTCGTAGTAGTTATTGCTTTCGTGTATGAAAGGGGAGAGCTTATGAGCAAGAAGGAATGCATCGCGATGCTTCTTGCCGGCGGGCAGGGCAGCAGGCTCGGCGTCCTCACCAAGGACATCGCCAAGCCGGCCGTCTCGTTCGGTGGCAAGTATCGCATCATCGACTTCGCGTTGTCGAACTGCGCCAACTCGGGCATCGACACGGTCGGCGTGCTGACCCAGTACAGGCCGTACCTGCTCCACTCCTACCTGGGTTCCGGCGCCGCCTGGAACCTGGACGAGAGCGACGGTGGAATCTCGATCCTTCCCCCGTACGCGACGCAGACCGGCGGTGCGTGGTACGCCGGCACCGCCGATGCGGTCACGCAGAACATCGGCTTCATCGAGCAGAACGATCCGGACTTCGTCCTGATCCTCTCGGGTGACCAGCTCTACAACATGGACTACCAGAAGATGCTCGAGAACCACAAGCGTCACGAGGCGGACCTGACCATCGCTGTCATGCCCGTGCCCTGGGAGGAGGCATCCCGCTTCGGCATCATCACCCAGGACGAGGACGAGCGCATCCAGAAGTTCACCGAGAAGCCCAACAAGCCGGATTCCAACCTGGCCTCCATGGGCATCTACATCTTCAATGCCCAGCTTCTGGTCGAGGCCCTCAGCGAGGATGCCATCGACCAGCAGTCCGAGCACGACTTCGGCAAGGACATCATCCCGAAGCTCCTTGCGGCCGGCAAGCGCCTCTACACCTATGAGTACAACGGCTTCTGGCGCGACGTGGGGACCATCTCGTCCTATCACGAGACGAGCATGGGCCTCCTGGGCTCCCGGCCCGAGTTCGACCTGTTCGACACCGGCGCCCCCATCATGAGCAACGCCTCGACGCGCCCGCCCGCCTATATCGGGCCCCACGGCTCCGTCGAAGACTGCCTCGTCGGCAACGGCAGCAACATCCATGGCAAGGTACAGCACTCCATCGTGTCGACCGACTGCTTCGTGGGCGAGCGTGCCGTCGTCGAGGACTCGGTGCTGCTCCCCGGCGCCACCGTCAAGGCCGGCGCCCACATCGCCCGCGCCATCCTGGGGGAGCACGCCGTCGTCGAGGAGGACGTCGTGCTTGGGAGCGTCGACCAGACAAGGGACACCGCCGTCATCGGCAACGACGTTGTCGTTGGAAAGGGGGAGGAGTAGCAATGGAGAAGCTCATCGGCCTCATCACGGCAAACTACTCCACGAAGTTCCCGAGCGCGCTCTCCGAGACGCGCCCGGTCGCATCCATGCCCTATCTCGGGCGCTATCGCGTCGTCGACTTCGCCCTCTCCAACATGGTGAACAGCGGAATCCGCACCGTGGGCATGGTCATGCCGTACAACTACCGATCGCTCATCGATCACGTGGGCTCCGGTCGCGACTGGGACCTCAACCGCAAGAAGGGCGGCCTCTTCACCCTGCCGGGCTCTGCGTTCGGCACCTCGCGTACGGGGTCGCGCTTCCTGCTGCGCGACCTCGAGCACAACAAGGTCTACCTCAGGCGAGACACCTCCGAGCTCATAGTCCTGTCCTCGGCGAGCTTCGTCTACAACGCCGATTACAACTGGCTTGCCGCCACGCATCGCGCCTCGGGCGCCGACATCACCGTCCTCACCAAGAAGGCGACGGCCAAGGACGTCGACATCACGGGGTTTGCCGTCGACGGCACGCGTGTCAAGGGCGTCAAGCACGGCGTCGAGTTTGGTGACACCGCCTTCCTCGACTGCTTCGTCATGAGCCGCGCCCTCCTGCTCCAGATGCTCGAGTGGTACGCCCAGACCGACTACCTCGACCTCTTCGAGGCCATGGTCGGTGACTACGAGCGCGTCAACGTTCAGACCTGCGAGTTCGACGGCTACGCTGCGGCCATCTTCAACAAGGACCGCTACTACCGCGCCAACATGGATCTGCTCGACCCCAAGATCTCCGCCGAGCTGTTCCCCGCCGAGCGTCCCATCAGGACCAAGGCGCACGACAACGCCCCGGCGAAGTTCGAGGGCGGTTCGCGCGTCACCAACTCGCGCATCGCAGGCAGCTGCCGTATCTACGGCACCGTCTCGAACTCCATCCTCGGCCGCGGCATCGTCGTCGAGAGCGGAGCGGTCGTGAACAACGCCATCATCATGCAGGGCTGCACGATCGAGAGCGGTGCGCGCGTCGAGAACGCGATCGTCGACCGCAACAACGTCGTTCCTGCTGGTACCGAGCTGAGGGGTACCCCCGAGGCTCTGCTCATCAAGGAAAAGGCCTCGGAGTAGGGATTGAGCCATATGTCTGACAGGATCAGAAGGAAGATCAGGATCCTCCTCGCGGCCTCCGAGGCCGTCCCGTTCGTGAAGACGGGCGGCCTGGGTGATGTCGCGGGGTCGCTCCCGAGGGCGCTCAAGGAGGCCGGTGCCAAGGTCGCCGTCATCCTCCCCAAGTACGGCGCCATCCCGGAGAAGTACCAGGAGCAGATGAGGCACGTCGCGGACTTCTACGTCCCCCTCTCCTGGCGCAACGTCTACTGCGGCATCGAGAAGCTCACGTTCCAGGGCATCGACTTCTACTTCGTGGACAACGAGGCCTACTTCAAGCGTGACGGAATCTACGGCTACTTCGACGACGGCGAGCGCTTCGCGTTCTTCTCGAAGGCCATCTGCGAGGCCATCCAGTTCTTGCCCGAGCTGCAGTGCGACGTGCTCCACTGCAACGACTGGCAGACGGCGCTCGCCCCCGTCTTCCTGCGCGAGTTCTACATGTCCTCCGATGCCTGCCGCAACGTCAAGACCGTCTTCACGGTGCACAACGTGAAGTTCCAGGGGCAGTATGGCGACAAGGTCTTGGGCGACATCCTGGGCCTGGCCGACAACCCCACCGCGGCGGGCCAGCTCTATTGTGACCGCGACTCCGTCAACTTCATGAAGGGCGCGCTCTGCTATTCGGACCTCATCACCACGGTGAGCCCGAGCTACGCCAACGAGCTCCAGATGCCGTTCTACGGCGAGGGCATGGACGCCATCTTCCGTCGGCGCTCTGCGGCGCTCTGCGGCATCCTCAACGGCATCGACGTCGACGCCTGGAATCCCGCGACGGATGGCTACATCGCCCATACCTACACGGTCGAGGACCTTGGCGGCAAGGGTCAGGACAAGGCGGAGCTCCAGCGCGAGCTCGGCCTGGCGGAGGACCCGTCGCGCCCGCTGGTGGTCATGATCGGACGCCTCACCAACCAGAAGGGCCTGGGCCTGGTGCGCTATGCCATGAACCGCCTGATGGAGCGCGGCGTGCAGGTGGCAATCCTGGGCACGGGCGACAAGGACCAGGAGGACGCGTTCAGGTACTTCGACTGGACCTATGGCGACCGGATGTGCGCGCGCATCGCGTTCGACAACGCGCTGTCGCACCGCATGTACGCGGGTGGTGACATCCTGCTCATGCCGTCCGAGTTCGAGCCGTGCGGCCTCTCCCAGATGATCGCCATGCGTTACGGCACGCTTCCCGTCGTGCGCGAGACCGGGGGACTCCAGGACAGCGTCCAGCCCTACAACCGCTTCACCGGCGAGGGGACGGGCTTCCGCTTCGCGAACATGAACGCCGACGAGATGGCCGACACCCTGCTGGCCGCCTGCGAGGTGTTCTGGACGGACCGCGAGGCATGGGCTAAGCTACAGGCGCAGGCCATGGGGAGCGACTTCAGCTGGAGGCGTGCGGCGGTCGAGTACCTTGACATCTACCATGGCCTCCATCCCGAGATAGCTCGCTACAGATAGAAGAGGCAGATTTGAGGGCAAAGCACAACACCTCGGACATCTCGTACAGAAGACCCTTCGGCGCCGTTCAAGTGGGCGGCGCCGTCTCTCTGTCAATTGATGTCTGGGACGAGCCGGCCGCAACCGCCCGGCTGAGGCTGTGGGTGGACGAGCAGGGGGAGCTCCTTCTCGACATGGACGGCGAGGAGGTCGGCGACCACCTGCGCTTCACGCGCACGTTCGAGCCCAGCACCCCGGAGGTCATCTGGTACAGCTTCAACATCACCGCTGCGGACGGCGCCGTGTGGCGCTATGGGGCGGCGCGCGAGTACGGTTGCGGCGAGGGCGCCTTTGCCTATGGCGAGCCCCCCTCGTTCCAGATCACCGTCTTCGAGCGGCTGCGCCCCGAGCTGCCCGAGTGGTACAAGGGTGGCATCGCCTACCAGATCTTCCCGGATCGCTTTGCCCGTGGGAAGGGGTGGGAGGAGAGGGTCGCGGCCTCGCTCGGGACGCCGCGCCGGGGTCCCGAGCGCCGGCTGGTCGAGGACTGGGGCACCTATCCCCGCTATGACCGCACGCCCGATGGACGCATCGCCGTCTGGGACTTCTACGGGGGAACCCTGGATGGCGTACGCGAGAAGCTGCCCTACCTCGAGTCCATGGGCATCACGGTCATCTACTTTAACCCCATCTTCGAGGCAGCCTCCAGCCATCGCTACGACACGGCCAACTACCTGAGGATCGATCCCATGCTGGGCGACGAGGAGACCTTCTCGCGCCTCTGTGTGGAGGCCGGCTCCCGTGGCATATCCATCATCCTCGATGGGGTCTTCAACCATGTGGGGGCAGACTCCCTCTACTTCAACAAGTACGGAAACTACCCCGACGGCGCCTTCGTGAGCGAGCACTCGCGCTACCGGGACTGGTTTACCTTCAACGACGATGGCAGCTATGAGAGCTGGTGGGGCATCGACGACCTGCCCGACGTGAACGAGGACAGCGCCGAGTTCCGCGAGCTCATCTGCGGGCGTGACGGCGTCGTGCGCAAGTGGCTGCGCCTGGGTGCCCGCGGCTGGCGCCTGGACGTCGCCGACGAGCTGTGGGCCTTCGGGGACTGGGAGCGCTCGGAGGGGTGCCGCATGGAGGTGGCGCACGCACGGGCGATGGAGAAGCCTGTTGTCTTCAAGGACAGGGCGGAGGACGTGAGACCGTATGGGGCGGGCGAATCTGAGGAGACGTCGTAACCATCTGGGCCTGACGCTGAAGGAGCTGGGGAAAGAGTGCGGGATGTCGCCCAGCTACATTTCCGAACTGGAGCGCGGGGTCTACGGGGGCGGGGAGGCGCTGGAAACGCAGGAGCGCATTCTGGCGGTCCTGACGGACCTTGACATGAAGCAGAGGGCGTCCACGATGTGGCACTCCAGACCGGAGCGGAAGTTCGAGCCCGGCAGAGCATACCTGGTGGAGGATCAGCAGCTGCGGTACCTCCGCAAGGAGGGGAAGCATCATCTGTTCAGAGGTCCGGGCGGCGGATGGCTGACGGCGTTCACGGACGCACAATTCGTCGGAGTGACCATCCGGGAGATAAAGCGAAGGAGGCAAAGCGTTGAACAGGCCGACAGGGTTTGAGATCGAGGACTCCTTTGTTCGCTGGCTCTGCGACCTGGGAATCCCGCCGGCCGAGGGGGAGCGCCTTACCCTGGACGGACAGAAGCACCGCTACAGGGTCGCCGGGGACCGGGGCACGGCACGGAACGGCGAATACTGCATCTATTGCGATGAGCGTCCCGGCGGCTGGGCGAAGAGCTGGAGCGCCAAGCACGGCGTGGAGTACGCCGTGTGGACGTACTACCAGGCCGGAGAATCGCCTTGGAGCGACGAGGAAAAACGCGAGTACGTGAAGCGCATGGAGGCGCAGCGCGCCGCGGCTGCACGGCAGAAGGAGCTGGAGCAGGCGAGGGCGAGTGCGGAGGCGGCGAGAAAATGGGACGCGGCCACGGAGCCCGGGCCGGTACACCCCTATCTGAAGAAGAAGGGGCTCTCCGGAGCACATGGGGCGCGCCAGTTGGGGAAGCTCCTCGTACTGCCGGTCTATAATGTCTCCGGGGCTCTGATGAACGTCCAGACGATCGCCCCGGACGGCGAGAAGCGCTTTCATCCGGGGGCGCCGAAGGCGGGCGGGTTCTTCGTGATGGGGGGGAGGGATACCCCCCCCGCCCCTTCGGGGCACCCCCCCTTGCAGGGGGGGCAAAAGAGTGGAGAGCCAGGGCAGAGCCCTGATTCGACACATGACTTTGGTTCGGCGGCGCCCTACTTGGGGGGAGATCGGGAGGTATTCCTGTGCGAGGGGTTCGCCACCGGAGCCACGGTGCACGAGGCGACAGGACGGACGGTGGTTGTGGCCTGGGACTGCGGGAACCTGCCGAAGGTGGCGGAGCTGCTGCGGTCCCGGTATCCGGGGCGGCTGGTCCTGGCGGCCGACAACGACCACAGGACGCCGGGGAACCCCGGCCTGGCGGCGGCGTTCGAGCTTGCGGAGGCGTTCGGGATCCCTTTCACCTCGCCGGTCTTTGAGGCGGACGAGGCCGGGAGCGACTGGAACGACTACGCGGCCCTGCACGGCATCGAGCGGACGGCGGAGGAAATCTTTCTGCGGCTGGAGGAGAACCGGAGGGTCCCCGAGCTGGAACAGCACTACGCCTGGCCACGCTGGGTCCACGAGAGGAAGAACGGGGCCCCGATGGGGACGCTGGAGAACCTGCAGGTCCTTTTGCGGCATGAGAAGATCGGGGTCTGGTACGACGAGATAAAAAAGGACGTCTGCTACTCCCTGCCCGAGACGATGGAAGGGGGCAAGTTCGGGAAGGACAATCAGGCGAACTCCATCTTTGCGCTGGTCGTCTCCCTGTGCGAGCGGTATGGGTTCCCGACGGCGAACCTGGACGCCTATCTGGTGGCCATAGCGGACGAGAACCGAAAGAACCCCGTGATGAATTGGATTCGTCTGCGCGCATGGGATGGGAAGGACCGCATCGGGGCGCTGACGGAGACCCTGACGCTGGCGGAGTGGTTCCCGGACCGGATGAAGCGCCTGCTCATGACCCGGTGGCTCATCTCGGCCGTGGCCGCGTGCGTCGCCGATGCCTTCAAGACTCGAGGTGTCCTCGTGCTGCAAGGGGCCCAGGCGATCGGGAAGACAAGCTGGTTTGCGTCCCTGGTTCCCTCTTCCTCCGGGTGGTTTCTGGACGGGGTGGCGCTGGACCCGGAGGACAAGGACAGCCTGAAGCGGGTCATCAGCCACTGGATCATCGAGCTGGGGGAGCTGGAGGCGACCTTCAAAAAGGCGGACATCAACAAACTCAAGAGCTACATCACCTCGCCCGTCGACGTCGTCCGCTTGCCCTGGGCGCGGAAGTTCTCAGACTTCCCGCGGCGGACGGTGTTCTGCGCCTCGGTGAACCAGGCGGAGTTCCTGGTGGACACGACGGGGAACAGCCGGTGGTGGTGCCTGCCCTGCCGGAGCATAAACTACAAGCACGGGATCGACCTCCAGCAGCTCTGGGCGCAGGCGCTCTCCCTGTACCGGGCCGGGGAGCCCTGGTGGCTGACGAAGGACGAGGAGCGGGACCTGGACGACCTGAACCGGTACTTCGAGGCCGGGGACGAGATCGAGGACGCAATAGCCTCCGGCTGGAACTGGGACGAGTACGAACAGGACCTTTCCATGGGGCTTGGAGACTGGATGAACGCGACGAGCATCCTGAAGGCCTGCGGGATGCAGAACCCGACGAAGATGCAGGTGCGGCGCGCGGGGGAGGTGCTGCGGAAGCTGACCGGGCGGGAGCCCGAGCGGCGCGGGAAGGCTCGGGACCGGTGCTACTGGATGCCACACAGGAACGGCTACAGCCCTTAGAGGACGAAGAGCGGCGGACAAAGACAAGTCTGTCCGCCCTTTGTCCGCCTGTTTGTCCGCCACGTAAAACCTTGCCAATGAATGTCTTATACCCAATCAGCGGACAAAGGACACAAAAAACCGGAAATTTCTTCTCACGCGCGCGCGTTTTGATATTTTTTATCTTTTTTTTAAAGATTTTTTGTCAGACTTTAGTCCGCTCTGTCCGCCATGTTAGATAAAGCATTGCCGCAGGCTGGTTAGGATGGCGGACAAAGAGGCGGACACAAGGCGGACAAAAAGAGATTGTCTGCCCCTCGAAAAGGAGTGTCCGGCACAATGCAGCCGATTAGTCACGAAGAATTTGAGTTCATGAGAGAACGGGGAATCTATCTTTGCTCGCTCTGCAGGTACTGTCCGCGCCAAAAAGATAAAAATACGTATTATTGCTTAGCAGGAAAACCGTGGCGGGCGTATTACAGGATGCGGGAGTGTCAGGGCTTTCGCCCGAAGCCGAAGAAGCCGGAGCCCAAGGCGGAACAGCTGCGGATGTTCGACGACTGGGGGCACGCCGCCCCGGAGGCGGCGCCTGCCGATGAGGGGAGGCGATGAGGTGCGTTTTGAATTCGCGGAGCGATGTCTCTACGACTACCTCGAAAACGTGGCGAGGCTGGACGTGCTGCGCTCTGAGTTAAAGACCATGGACGCGATGTCGTCCGCCAGTGGGCAGACGTATGGCGGAGCCTCGGGGGCGGATTACCCCTCAGACGCGGTGTCAACACGCCTGGAACGCATCGAGAGGGTTGAACAGGATATCTTGCACTGTGAGCGCCGCACAAAGCCGATAGAGCGGCTCCTGAACGACCTGGAGAGCCCGGACGTTCTGGAGGGCTCCCCGAAGGTGGAGTTGTTGAAGATTCTGCGGCTTCGATACTTTGGGTTGAATGCCTGGAGAAGGGTCCAAGATGCCGTGGGGGTTGGGAGAAGCACGTTTGCCCGACGCAGGCGGGAACTGGTGGATATGGCGGGCCGATACCTGGCCTTAAAATAGACATAAAAAAGGCGGTAGCTTTTTGGCACTTTTTTGGCACTTTTTTGACAGGATTTTCCGTTTTCGGCGTGTTAAACTATAAGCTGTCGAAGTTGTGAGGGCGCCCACGAGAGGCGTCCTTTTTTTGTTGGTTCGTTTACGAGCCCGGAGGGTGGTGAGGAAAGATGAAGGGGGAGAACCTGTCGCCGAAGGAGGAGGAGTTCTGCCGGCAATACCTCGTTCTGAGGAACGGAACGCGGGCCGCCATCGCCGCGGGGTACTCCGAAAAGCGTGCCCGCGCAACGGCTTGCGAGCTTAGGGCAAAACGTAACATCCGCGAACGCCTGGCAGAACTTGAAAAGGAGTGGCGGGAGGATAGCGAGGTCAGCCGGGAACAGATTATTGCAGAGCTCAAGGCCATAGCGTTCTCGAACATCCAGGACGACCTGCAGCCGCTTCCGGAGGACCCGCAGCAGTACCTTCCCTTTGGGGAGGAGGTCATCCGAGCCCTGCCCTCCCGGCCCCGTCACGTCACGGCAGCCATCGAGTCTGTGAAGATCAACGCCAAGGGCGAGATCGAGATCAAGCGCCACAACAAAGTGGCGGCCTTGGCGAAACTCTCCGAGATTCTGGGGCTGACGAACACGGATGTGAACGTGAACCTGTCTATCGCGGACAGCATCGAGGCCGCGCGGGCACGCGCCGCGGAAGGAGGTGAGGGAACAGATTGAACTTCGACGCGGAGATAGCGAAGGACATGGGACGCCTGAGCCGGGACCCCCTGGCGTGGGTGCGGTACGCCTTCCCCTGGGGCGAGGGCGAGCTCTCCGGCTACGGAGGACCCGACGCATGGCAGCGGGATGTCCTGAAGCACATCCGGGACAACCTGTCCCGGAAGGCCCCCCTGCGCGTTGCGGTGGCCAGCGGGCACGGGATAGGAAAGAGCGCGCTGGTGGCGTGGCTTATCCTGTGGTCGCTCTCGACGTGCCCGGACGCGCGCGGGATCGTGACGGCGAACACCGGCTCTCAGCTAAAAACAAAGACCTGGGCGGAGCTGGCGAAGTGGTGCAACCGCTTCATCGCCCGGCACTGGTTCGAGCTTGCGGCGACGTCCCTGTCCTGCCGGGAGAAGGGGCACGAGGCGACCTGGCGGTTCGATTCCGCCGTGTGGAGCAAGAACAACACCGAGGCGTTCGCGGGGCTGCACAACCAGGGGAAGCGGATCGTCGTGGTCTTCGACGAGGCGAGTGCCATCGACGACACAATATGGGAGGTCACGGAAGGGGCCCTGACGGACCGCGACACGGAGATCCTGTGGCTGGCGTTCGGGAACCCGACACGGAACACCGGACGGTTCCGGGAGTGCTTCCGGAAGTACCGGGACCGCTGGCATCACCTCCACGTGGACAGCCGCACCGCGGCCATCACCAACAAGGCGCAGCTGGACCAGTGGGTGGCGGACTACGGCGAGGAGAGCGACTTCGTCAAGGTGCGCGTGCGGGGGATATTCCCCGACGCGTCGGACACGCAGCTCATCTCCGCGGAGCTGGTCCGCCGGGCGAAGGAACGGAAGCTCCAGGAACGGGACGTCGCCGGGGCGCCGAAGGTCATGGGGATCGACGTGGCGCGGGGCGGTGCGGACCAGAGCGCCGTGTGGCTGCGCCAGGGGCTCCTTGCACGGCGGCTCTACAAGCGCCACACGCCGGACAGCATGGTGTTCGCGGAGCGCCTGGCGTCCCTGATGCGGGAGCACGAACCGGACGCCGCGTTCATCGACATGGGAGCGATGGGGGCGCCGGTCTACGACCGGCTGTGTCACCTGGGGTTCGGTCACGTGGTCATGGGCATCAACTTCAGTCAAGGCGCAATCCGGGACGACCTGTACCTGAATCGGCGCTCGGAGATGTGGCACGCCGTGGCGAAGTGGCTGAGGGACGGCGGGGCGCTGCCCTCCCAGGGGCCGGAGGCTCAGGACATCGAGGACGATCTGTGCGCTCCGGAGTACTTCTACAACACCAAGGGGAAGCTGCAGCTGGAGAGCAAGGAGGACATGAAGGACCGCGGTCTCCCCTCCCCGGACGACGGGGACGCGCTGGCGCTGACGTTCGCCGCGCCGGTGGTTCGGCGTGCGGATATCCCGGAACGCGAGCCGATGCACGGGGGACTGGAGGATTACAGCCCGTTCACGTGGTAAACGGGAATGGGTGAACGGAAAACGAAAGGAGATGCTTTGCAATGTGTTTGCCGAAAGCGCCGAAGGTTGAGACGCCTGCACCGCCGCCCACACTGGAACAGGCGAAGACGGACGACGCGGTCGTCGCCCGTCAGGACGAGCGGAAACGTCTGCGTGGGGCCATGAACTCCCGCACGACGATCCTGTCTGAGGGGGCGCCGGGCAGCGGGCGCAAGACGCTCCTGGGGCAGTGAGATGCCGAACCGGGAGGAGGAAAAGCAGAGGCGTCCCCCTCGGGAGCCGCCCGACCTGCGGGACCTGGCAAAGCGCCTGAAGGACATGGAGGACGCCCGCTCCCGGCAGATGCCCGTCTGGCAGGAGATAGCGAAGTACATCTCCCCGGGGCGCGGGGCGTTCGACAAGCAGAAGCCCAACCAGGGGGAGCGGAAGGACAAGCAACTGCTGGACCCGACGCCGCTCCAGGCCCTGCACGTCCTATCCGCGGGGCTCCAGGGGGGACTGACCTCCCCGAGCCGGCCGTGGTTCCGGCTGGGCGTGTCGGACTCCGACCTCGCGGACTACGGGCCGGTGCGCCTGTGGCTCGACGAGGTGGAGCGGCGGATGATGCACGTGCTGAGCCAGTCGAACCTCTACAACTGCCTGCACATCCTGTATCAGGAGGTCGGGGCGTTCGGAATCGGGTGCATGCTCATCGAGGAGGATCCCCGGAACGTCGTCCGTGGGCTGACGATGACCGTCGGGGAATACTGCGTCGCCTACGACGTGGCCGGGCTGCCCAACGCCTTCGGACGCAGCTTCTGGATGACGGCCGTGCAGATGCGGGACCGGTTCGGCGAGGAGGCGCTCTCCGACGGGGTGCGCAACGCGCTTTCGTCGGGCCGGCGCGACGAGTGGTTCCGTGTGTCGCACCTCATCTTCGAGGATGACAACGCGGGGCCGGAGGGAAAGCCGTACCGCTCCGTGTACTGGGAGGAGGGGAAGACGGAAAGGCCCCTCCGCGTGTCGGGATATGCGGAGTTCCCCATCGTGGCCCCGAGGTGGGAGGTGGTCGGCGGGGACTTCTACGGGCGCGGCCCGGGGTGGGATGCGCTGGGGGAGTCGAAGACGCTGCAGGAGCTCCGGAAGGACTACCTCGTGGCGCAGAAGATGGCGATCCAGCCGCCGATGGTGGGGCCGAACTCCCTCCGGGGCACGCACCGGGACCTGCGCCCCAACGGTATCACCTATGTGGACCCAACCGACCCGAACCAGGTGTTTCGCCCGCTCTACGAGGTCCGGCCGGACCTGCCCGGCCAGATCGCGGCGATGCAGGACAGCCGGGATACGATCCGGCGCATTTTTTTCGCGGACCTGTTCCTGGCGATCATCATGAACGACGACAAGAACATGACGGCGACGCAGGTGAACGCCATCAACAACGAGCAGATGATGATGATCGGGCCCGTGTACGAGCGCCTGGACCACGAGCTGCTGGACCCGTTCATCGGGCGGACGTTCGGGATCATGGATCGCATGGGGCTCATTCCGCCCGTCCCCGAGGAGCTGGCGGGGCAGGAGCTGAAGATCGAGTACATCTCGATGCTGGCACAGGCGCAGCAGATGGTGGGGCTGGGCGGAATCGACCGACTGACGACCTACGCCGGGGAAATGGCGAAGATCAACCCTGACGTGCTGGACAAGTTCGACGCCGACGAGGCGGTGGACCAGTACGCGCGAATGCTGGGCGTCCCGGCCGCGATCGTCCGGAGCGACGAGGCGGTGGCGGAGATGCGCCGGAGCCGGGCGGAGCAGCAGGCACAGATGCAGCAGATGGCCGCCGCGGCGCAGATGGCGCAGACAGCCCAGCAAGGGGCCGGGGCGGTGCGCCAGGCGGCGCAGGCCGCCGAGGGCGGGGGCTTGGGGCAGATCGCGGAGCTGCTGGGGGCAGGAGGTGACGGCATGGCATGACATGGGACGAATTGCAGAAGCAGGACAGGGCGGACTTGGGGGCGATCTTCTCGACACGGGAGGGCGCCCGTTTTTTTTCGGCTTTGCTGGACCTGTGCGGCGTGTTCCGCCTGAGCTACCAGGGCGAGGAGACGCACGCCGCGGCGTTCAAGGAGGGGGCCCGCAACGTTGGGCTCCAGATGCTGCACGCGCTGGAGGAAATAGACCCGCAGGCCCGGCAGAGGCTCCGGGACGCGGACACGGAAAGAGAGGTAACGCGGAACGATGACGACGACGAATTTTGATATCCAGTTCTTTGCGGGAGAGGGTGAACCCGGTGACGCGGGAGGCGCACAGGGCGCATCCGTGACCACGAACGCGGAGCCGGCACAGGATGGAGGCACACGGCCGGGCTCGGTGACGAGCTTCACCCAGACGCCCACGACGGACGGAGGGCAGACCCCATCCGCGGGCGCTGCGGGGAACCCCGGTTCCCCGACGCCGCAGACGCCGCCGGCCGAACCGAAGGCGAAGGCGCCGGAGAGCTATCAGCCGTTCACGCTCCCGGCCGAGATGCCCGCGGAGAACCCTCAGGTTAAGGCGGCCCTGGACGAGGCCGGGGGCCTGTTCCGGGAGCTGGGCTTGACGCAGGAGCAGGGGCAAAAACTGATCGACCTGCACGCGAAGCACTGGCTCGGCGGGATGCTGAACCAGCAGGAGCTCTTCGAGCAGGAGCTGGACCGGCGCGTCGCCCAGTGGGGCGAGCAGACGAAGGCGCACCCGGAGTTCGGGGGAACGCGGCTGGGCGAGAGCCTGGCGAGCGTCCGGCGCGCCATAGCGCACCTCGGAGGGGAGAAACTGGCGCACGCGCTGGACAAGGAGACGGGGCTCATCAACCACCCGGAGGTCTTCGCGGCGTTCGCACGGGCGGGGAAGCTCTTTGCCGAGGACCGGTTCGTGGGCGGCTCCCCGGCGGGCGCGTCCCCCGACAGTCCGTCGGCAATGGCGGCCCGAGTCTATCCGGGCATGGCGCGGAACTGATTTGAGAAGACGAGGAGGTAAAGGGATATGCCTGGGTTGGGAACTACGATGACGCTGAGGGAGCTGGCGCTCGAGCAGGGGATCGACAAGAACGACCCCATCGTCGAGATGCTGAGCAAGTCGACGCCGCTGATCGAGGACATGGCGTTCCGGAACGGGAACCAGACGGACGGACACAAGTTCAAGACGCGCGCCGGACTGCCCGGCGTGTCCTGGAGGGCCATCAACGAGGGAGTCCTCCCCACGCGGAGCAGCAAGAAGATCGTCCGGGAGACCTGCGCGATGCTGGAGGCGGTCAGCGAGGTGGACAAGAAACTCATCGACCTGGAGGACGATCAGGCCCTGGCGCGCCTGGAGGAGTCCGCGGCCTTCATCGAGGGGATGGGGCAGGAGTTCTCCAGCGCCGTGTGGTACGGGGACACGGGGTTCGAGCCGAAGGGGATCATGGGGCTGTCCAAGCGCTACGGCAGCCTGACCGGCCCCGCCAACAAGTACATCATCGACTGCGGCGGGACGGGGAACAACAACGCCTCGGTCTGGCTGGTCATCCACAGCACCGACAGCTTCTTCGGCATCGTCCCGAAGAACGGCAAGATCGGGCTGCAGCACAAGGCCTCCGGGGTCATCGACCTGGAGGACCCGGACAACGGCGGGACCTACGAGGGGTATCGGGACCGGTTCCAGTGGGACGTGGGGGTCTGCCTGAAGGACTACCGGCAGATCGTCCGTGCCTGCAACATCGACGTGACGAAGCTGCCGACCTTCGGGACGGCGTCCGACCAGTCGGCACACCTGCTGAACATCGTCAACACCATGACGAACCGGGTCCAGAAGCTGAACGCCGGGCGCGCCGTGATCTACATGAACCGCACCCTCAAGGAGTACTGGGAGAAGCAGCTTCTGCTGTCCCACTACATCGAGAAGAGCATGGACCAGGCGACCGGAACCATCAACACGAGCTACAAGGGCATCCCGATCCACGTCGACGACTCCCTGCTCGAGACCGAGGAACGGGTGGCCTAGGGGCAACCGGATACCGAAGGAGGTAAGGGCATGATTCTGGACAAGCACCTGACGTTTGTAAAGGGGACGGACGCGCCGGCGGCGGAGACCCGCGCGGTGTGCCTGGCGCAGGCGGACCTGACCGGCACGACCGACGGGATGGGCCCCTACGACGGTCTGTTCCTGATGGTCACGGCCGCGGATACCATCGCCTCGCTGACCGTGACGCTCGAGCACGGGGACGCGCAGGCCGGGCCGTTCACCGCCCTGGCCACGTACCCGGCTAAGACGGGCCTGAAGCCCGGCAGCGTTGTCGTGAAGGCCCCCGTCCCCTTCAGCGCCAAGAACTGGCTGAGGGTGAAGCTGAGCTCGGCCGCGAAGGTAAACGCGTTCCTCGCGGTCGGGGTGGACAAGGGGGTCGTCGTCAATGACTGAGGAGCGGACTGACGCGCGCTGCATCCGCGAGTGCATCTGGCAGGGGCGGCGCTGGAGGCCGGGGGAGACGTATCGGGGGGCGGAGACGCCCCCCGAACACTTCGAGACGCTAGACAAGGATTCCCCTGCGGACCCCTACGAGGACGAAAAACCCCGGTCCAGGAGGAAGCGGACGCCTCCCGCCGAGACGGAGGGACGGGACGACGCCCCCGAGGCTGGGGAGACAGAGAAGGAGGAGTAGGCCATGACGGACCTGGAGGCGGCGAATCGGGCCTTGGTCCTGATCGGGGTCGCGCCGTTCGGCGCGTTGTCGGATGCGTCCCATCCGGCGCGCACGATACGGAGGATGCTGGACGGGACGAAGCGGGTCGTGCTCTCGGAGTTTCCCTGGTCCTTCGCCCACCGGGCGGCATCCCTCTCCCCCACCGCCGACGCGCCGCCTCCGGGGTTCCTACACGTGTTCGTCTACCCGCCCGACGCCGTGAACATCGACCGGGTGACGGACGGGCTCCGCACTCTCGTCCCCTTCCAGACGCTCGAGGGCGGGAGGATCGCGGCGAACGTGGAGCGGGGGCACGTCGAGTACACGGCGTGGATCCCCGACCTCGGGGCGTGGCACGGCGATGTCGCCGAGTGCTTTGTGACGCGGCTGGCGTCGGACGCCGCAGCCACCCTGACGGGCAGCCAGCAGCTGGCGATGGCCCTGCTGGAGAAGTATTACCGGCTGGTCCGGGAGGCGCAGCAGGCGGGCGTCGTGGAGGAGTATGGCCCATTCGACCGGGCCGTGGACTATATCGCGGTGCGATAGGAGGACAACGATGAAATTCTTCGACGCAAAACCGTCCTTCGCCGGCGGGGAGCTGGCGCCTACTCTGCACGCCCGCATCGACCTCGCACAGTACGCGATCGGGGCCCGGACGATCCGGAACTTCATCGTCCTGCCCCAGGGCGGCATCGCGAACCGGCCGGGGACGACGGTCCTGGACCCCGGACGGAGTTACGGGGCCGTGCGGTTGGTCCCGTTCGTCTTCTCCGAGGAGGATTCCTGCGTGCTGGCCTTCGGGGACGGGTTCGTGGACCGGTACAGCTTCACCGGGTTCCGCGAGCGCATCCAGGACTCCCCCTACAAAACCTCGCACCTGGCGCGCCTGCGGTGGCTCCAGAGCGCGGACGTGCTGTACCTCTTCCATCCCGACGTCCCTATCCACATGCTCCGGCGCGAGATGGAGAATGGACACTGCGTGTGGAAGTTCGCGCAGGTCGAGTTGGACAAGGGCCCCTTCGAGGACGCGAACACCGACAGCGACAAGAAACTGTCCTTCACGGAACGTCCCGATTTCAAATACGACATGCACGCCAACTTCCCACTGTTTCTGTCCTACGACCTGCTGGGAGCACTCCTGAAGGTCGAAGTCAAGGTCAAGGCCTGGTCGGATACCCTGGAGCTGAAGAACGGCGGGAGCGGCGGGGGCGGGAGTATGCCCTTTGGCGAGCCAGTTACGGTTAAGAACGTATTCGGCGCGTTCTCGTACCGGACGACGGGGAAATGGACCGGCACGGTGAAGGTCGAGCGGTGCCTGCCCGAGGGGTGGGTCGGGAAAGAAGAGTCCGCCTGGGTCTGGGAGGAGTTCAAGGAGTACTTCTCCGACGGCGACGCGGAGGAGAATTTTTCCTTCTCCGGCGCCGTCGAAGAGTACGCCACGCACTTCCGGTTCAGCTACGCCGGGCCGAAAAAACGCGTCATCGTGACGTTCAGCTACGAGGGCGGCGTCATCGAGCGCATCCTTCGGGTGAAGGAGATTATCAGCCAGCAGCGTGTCATCGTCGAGGACGTGGAGAAGAAGGGCGGGTACATCCCCGAGACCGACGCCTGGTCCATCGGGGCGTTCGGACCGCACTATGGGTATCCGTCGCTCGGCATCTTCCACCAGGAGCGGCTCGTGCTGGCGCGGACGCGGCATTCCCCGCAGAGCATCTGGATGTCGCAGCCGGCGTCCTGGCACGACTTCAGCACCTCGATCCCCACGAAGGACTCCGACTCCATTACGGTCACGCTGGCCTCGAAGGAGGTCAACGAGATCCGGGGCCTGGCGTCCCGGGGCGACCTGCTGATCCTGACATCCGGCGGCGAGTGGCAGGCGAAGGCCGGGGCAAAGACGGACGTCTTCACCCCCTCCTCGATCGTCATCACGCCGTCGGGGTATCGGGGGAGCCATACGCTGGCGCCTCTGGATGTGGGGGACGTGACCCTGTTCGTCCAGCGGCACGGAACGACGGTCCGGTCGATGGGGTACAGCCTGGAGATCGACGGCTACTCGAGCTCCGACGTCTCGATCCTGGCGGCCCACATGTTCGAGAACAACCCGGTCGTCGCCTGGGCGTACCAGCAGACGCCGTGGTCGGTCGTCTGGTGCGTGCTGGCCGATGGAACCGTCGGGGCGCTGACACTCCAGCGCGAGCACCAGGTGACCGCGTGGACGCGGCAGGTCTTCGGCCCCCAGGGTCACAAGGTGAAGGACGTCTGCTGCATCCCTGGGACGACGCAGGACGACGTGTACCTTGCAGTGGATCGAGGGGACGGGCTCCAGGTCGAGCGCCTGAACCGGCGCTTTGACGGGGCCGGAAGTTTCAAGGACGCCGGGGCCTACGCGGTGCACTCCGTCCTGGAGTGCCTGGACTGGGAGCAGTCCGCAAACGGGACGCTCCAGGGGCGGCACAAGCAGGTGCCCGCCCTGACGCTGCGGCTGTTCCGGACGGTGACGCTGAAGGGCGGGATCGTGACGGAGAACGGCGCGGATCTGGACGTCCTGCAGTTCCCCGACGCCGATTCGCCGGGGCCTGCGGACAGGCTCTACACGGGCGACGTCCGGCTGGTGGCGCCCGGCGGGGTCGGGCGGACGTGCCGGGTGCGGCTGGAGAACGACGAACCGTACCCCGTGACGATCCTGGGCATCTTCCCGGAGGTGGTTGTCAGTGTTGAGGAAAACTGAGGCGATAGTCGTCGAGGCGGAGCGCGCGCACTGTCGCCTGCTGGCCGAGGCGATGGACGAGGCGGGGCGCGAGATGATCCGCAAATACTGGGACATCGAGCCCGCCGAGGGGCTGGAACAGTCCTTCGAGGCCTCCTCCCTGTGCTGGACGATCCTCGTCGACGGGAGGGCGGCGGGGATGTTTGGATGCTCGGGCGGCGAGGACGGGACCGGGTACGCCTGGCTGACGACCGCGCCGGACGTCGAGAAGGTCCGGCTGCGCTTCATTCGGCAAAGCCGGGGGTACATCGACCGGATGCTCCAGCGGTATGGGACGCTGGTCTCCTGGGCGCACGTCGAAAACAGGCCGCTGCTGGCGTGGCTCCAGTGGTCGGGGTTTTGCGTCGAGGGAAAGGATGGGGTCTTCTTGAAGTGCGTCCTGCGCCACCCCTTCCCTTCCCTTGAAAAGAATTCGGCAAAGGAGGTCGAGGCGCCATGTGTCTGCCGCCGATGATCGCAGTAGCGGGCGGGCTGCTCAGCGCGGCCGGGTCCGTCATGGCGGGGAACGCTCAGGCCGCCGCCTACGAGGCGCAGGCGAAGGTCGCCCAGCAGAACGCCCGGCTGGCCGAGCTGCAGGGCGTGGAGGAGCTGAAGAAGGGCGCACGCGAGGAGGAGCGCTTCCGGCAGCAGGCGCGGCAGTTCCAGAGCTCCCAGCGGACGGCCCTGGCCGCCAGCGGCGCGCAGGTCTCCGGGTCGGCCCTCTCCGTCCTGGCGGACACCGCCATGGGCATCGAGGACGACGCCACGACGATCCGTTTCAACACGCTCCAGTCGAAGTACGGGCGCGACGTGGAGGCCCTGAACTTCCGCAACCAGGCG
>ERZ772967.1100-NODE-1100-length-19150-cov-3.514952_pt1 | contig 19150 bp, 18 predicted proteins | sample MGYA00511677_ERZ772967 | MGnify/ENA primary metagenome ERZ772967 (study PRJEB29015, sample SAMEA2737931) | human oral metagenome | biome: human oral; feature: human-associated habitat; material: dental | place: China | collected 2146 ...
CAATGAAGACACGATTGACCTCTCTCGCCTGTTTCGCGTAATGGGCGACCATAAGGCGGTTATCTTTGGGATTGTGGGAGCCTGTACCCTTGTTGCTCTTGTGATTTCGCTTATTCTGCCGAAACAGTATGAGTCCACAACCCTCGTTCAGACCAGAACAGCTACAAAAGTTGATATTTCAGGCGCAGCTGCCGCAATGGCGGCACTTGGCATTGGCGGAGGGAGTGTTCCCTCGCCAACGATGAACTACATGGAGTTGATGAAGTCACGTACTGTTCTGGAACCGATTATTGACAGTTTGAACTTTGACCCAGATGAACGTCCGGATACAAAAAAATTTGCTAAGAAATATCTGGATATAAAAAACACAAAAGGAACAAATCTCATCGAGGTCGCTGCACTGGGTGATACCCCCGAGGAGGCACAACGTATTTCTCAGACTGTTGTTGACAACTTTCTTCTTATGCAGACGGACATGAACCAGCAGACCCAGTCACTTCTTATGAAGTTTCTTGACGACCGGATCAGTGGGATGAAACGGGATGCTGAGGTTGCTGAGGCAAAACTTGCTGCGTTCAGCCGTGAGCATAAGCTGTATAGTCCGAGTGATCAGGCAAAAGCTGCGATTGAACAGATGGCAGCATACGATAAGGCGATTGGTGAAGTGGAGGTCGCTGCAACATCTGCTCAGGCATCTCTTGATATGGCAAACGAAAAACTTGGTGAACAAAAATCTGCGAGCAAGGCGTATAATATCTCAGACAATACAACCGTACAAAAGATCCGCGATCAGATTGTTGCGAAACGTGTTCAGATTGTTGGCTTGGAGCAGAATTATACAGACATGCATCCCAGTGTTCAGCAGGCACGCAAGGAACTCGAACAGCTGCAGAAACTTCTTAATTCAGAAGTCGTTGCAAGCGTTGAATCGAATACAACAACACTGAATCCAACACAGTCACAGCTACTTAGTAATCGTGCCCTTGCTGCAGTCAATTTGGCTGTGGCAAATGCAAGTGAACAGGCATTGAAAGAACAGCAGAGCAAGAAGGAACAGGAACTTGGATCATTTCCTGAGGATGTGATGGAGTATATGCGTCTTAGCCGTGACTCTACCATCAAAAACGAAGTGTATCTGAACCTTGTTAAGCAGTATGAACAGAACAAGATTCAGGCAGCGATGGATAGTATGGATATTCAGATCGTTGATCCAGCAAATTTGCCTGATATTGAAAAGCCTGTTGCACCGCGTAAGAAGCTGATCACTGCGATTGGTTTTGTTGTGGGGGTCATTCTTGCGATGGGGTACAGTCTACTCGTCTATCGACGTGAAGCATAATACAGAATAAGGAGGGGAGCATATTCATGCATACGGAAACTCGGATTCCGGCTCGCATACGCAGAATATTTGCACCGCTCCTTTTTATCTGTTTTGACTATTTTGCCATTCTTCTCGCAGAGAAAATGGCATTTGGTCTGCATGACCTCTATGGTCTCTTGATGGGGACATCCTATCACGTTCCCGATGCCTATCTCTACTTTTGGATTCCTCTTGTATTCATTGCATTCCTTGCCATTACGCAGACCTATACGAAGATGCAGCCGATTCTTGAGACTGTACGGCAGATCTTCTATGCTGTACTCTATGCGCTCATTACCTGCATCCTCGCACTTTACTTCATGGAGGCGAGTATGCTCGCATCGCGCCTCTACGTCGTCCTGTTCGGTGTTCTCGCGCTCTTTAACATCTATGTCGGGCGGTATGTCTTGTTGAAAATCCTCAAGACGACCAACACACTGACAAAGCCTGTTATTCTCATTGGTGCAGGGAAGACAGCTGAGATTGTACTCCAGTTCTTTGAAGGCGACCTAGGATACCGTTATCGCGTGGTTGGCCTTTTAGATGACAACCCCATTTCAGATGTTCTTCCGCAAAAGTTCCTTTTATTGGGTAAAGTGAGTGATGCTGAAAGTATTATTCGGGACTCCGGGATAAAGACTGTTATTATTACGGCTCCGGGAATGGACAGCGAACGACTGGAGAGTTTGGTCGCAAAGATTCAGCCACTCGTCCGTGATATCCTCTTCGTGCCCGATCTGATGATGCTTCCCCTTGGTCATGTCGGCGTCGAGCCCTTCTACACCGAAAAAGTCTTCATGCTCAGTATTCGCAACAACCTCGCGCGACGTAGGAATCGTTTGGCGAAACGTATTTTCGACCTCGTTGCTACTATTTGTGGCGGGCTATTGATCCTGCCCATTCTTCTTGTCTTGGCAGTTCTTGTTGGGATTGACAATAGGGGGAGAATTATCTTTGCACATCGGCGCGTGGGAAGGAACGGGAAACTTTTTCCCTGCTATAAATTTCAGTCCATGGTATCGGACGCACAAGAGCGGCTTGAGGAATATCTTGCACAGAATCCGGAGGCTCGTAAAGAGTGGGAGGGGTCTTTCAAACTTACGAATGATCCGCGCGTAACAAAACTTGGTGCATTCCTGCGCAAGACCAGTCTCGATGAACTGCCGCAGCTGTGGAACGTTCTGATGGGGGATATGAGCCTTGTTGGTCCCCGTCCCATTGTGACGAAAGAGATCGAGCGCTACGGAGATTACATCCGCGAGTATTATATGGTGCCCCCGGGCATCACGGGAATGTGGCAGGTGAACGGGCGCAGCGATACGACATACGAAGAGCGCGTTGCGATGGATACATGGTATGTGCGAAATTGGTCTGTCTGGATAGATTTGGTCTATCTGTTCAAGACGGTAAAAACAGTGTTTACGGGAAAAGGTGCATATTGAACGTGTATAGGGGAAGCAAATTGAAGGTGTTACACGTGGGGGAGTATGTAAAAGGAGGGGTCGCAACTTATTTGCATACTCTATTTTCTAGTAAGGCACCGGATGATATTGATGAATATTTGGTGTTAAGCTCTCCTGTGTCGGATAGAGATTGGGAATTGCCATCGTCAAAGATCTATTACTACTCCTATGTAAGAAATCTATGGAATGTGCCTTTGGCAATGATACGTATTTGGAAGATTATTCGGCAAATAAATCCCGATATATTGATGATTCACAGCACATGGGCCGGTCTGTTTGCGCGTTTTCCCTATTTGTTTATGCCGAAGGGGAGACGAAAAATTATTTATAACGCACACGGTTGGGCTTTTTTGAGAGACACATCCCCATTTTATAAAAAAATATATTCCTATATTGAAAGAGTTTTAACTCATGTGACGGATTGTATCATCAACGTATCAGACTATGAGCAACGGGCTGCTATTGCATATGGATTGCCAGAAGCAAAGATGCAACGTATATATAACGGCTTAGATGGTGCGACAGAAACATCGGCTGTTAAAATTGATGATTTTGATGCGAATAAAATTAACCTGCTTTTCGTCGGTCGATTTGATCGGCAAAAAGGGTTGGATTGGCTGTTGGAGCAATTTCAACACAATATCATGCGGAAGGACATTCATTTATATGTCATTGGAGCATCTGTTATAGATAAACAGGATGTCGTGATGCCTGACAGCCAAGTCACATTCTTGGGCTGGGTTGATCGCCAACTGATGGATGCGTATTATAAACTTTGTGATGCGCTCATTATGCCTTCTCGTTGGGAAGCGTTCGGGCTCACTGCGATTGAGGCTATGCGGAACGCTCGCCCTGTGCTTGCGAGTAATCGAGGCGCGCTTCCTGAACTTGTCCGCTCATCTGAAAGTGGGTGGCTGTTTGAATTGGATGAGGGCGGTGTGTCTTTGCAGAACCTTTTATATTCGTTGGATAAACAATCGTTAAAATCTGTGGGAAAGCGGGCTAAAAATCTCTATGAAGCGGAATTTACCGCTAAGAAAATGAGACAAGCTGTTTTTACTATATATCATGAAACCGTTAAGGTGTAACGGCTTTGACTTAGAAGGGGATTTTGTTGGAGATGATATTTGAAAAGAAAGCATATTGGAAATATCATATAAGCGAGGCAGTAAAAGCATTTTTGGGCAAGCACCAAAAAATAAATTATCTGCAGCGAGTTATGCGGCATCTTAATGATCCATCTTTTGTGAGGAATGTTCTCTCAATAGGACATGACCCGAATTGCTTTTATTTACGTTCCAACGGGGAAAAGAATGCGGATAAGAATATCTTATTTATTGAAGTGACTGGCGGTATGGGCGTAATATATCGTTACATGCTTTATGCACTTTGGGAAGCAGAACGATTGGGGTTTACGCCGGTTATAAAATTTCATGACACCTGTATTTATCGAGAGATGCATTCAGTTGATGGAACGGATAATGCCTTTGAATATTATTTTTCTCAGCCAACAGATGTATCTCTTTCGGATATGTATGAAAGTAAGCGCGTTTTTTCTCTCGAATTGCCACATTTATCACGTATCGAATATGATTTGGGGAATTTGAATCCGGATGTCCCTGTCGGTTATGTTGTAAATGAACAGTATTTAGAGATATTGGCAGGTGTTGCGCGCAAATATCTTCATCTAAATAAAAAAACGAGAAAATTTTTCGAGCAGAGTTTTCAGCAAGTATTTCCTCAAAATGGGGGACGAAAGAGGGTTTTGGGCGTCCATGTTCGTGGAACGGACTTTGCTCTTCAGTGGGAAGGTCATCCTAACATGGTGACGGTGGAGGATTTTTTCACAGTGATCGACGAAGCGTTGGGGCAGGAGAATGGTTTTGATCATATTTTCCTTGCGACCGACGACAATACGAGGCTTGCCGCTTTTAAGGAGCGCTATGGAGAGCGGCTTTCCTATTATGAAGATGTACATCGAGGGGAAGGCGTCCGTCTTGCGATATTGGATGAGCTTGATCGGGAAAACACGCATTATCTGGATGGTCTTGAGGCATTGCGTGATATGTATACCTTGGCAAAATGCGACGGATTGATCGCGGGGCTTTCCCAGATATCCATTTCAGCACGCATCCGGCGTTTGGCGGATTATGGACCGTTTGAATACATAAAGATTTTGGATAAGGGGTTGTATCGGAGCTAAATGCGAGTTCTTAACGTCCTGCGAAACAGCGCGTATTCGATGGTGTTTTATGTGCTTGCAGCAGTCTTGGGTGTTCTACTGCGGCAGGCTTTTACGCGCTATATGCCGATTGAATTACTCGGTCTGGAGGGCTTGTTTTCCAATCTCCTCACGATACTGTCCCTGGCGGAGCTCGGTGTCAGTACGGTCATCAGCTATGGTCTTTATCGTGAATTTGCAAACGGTAATGAAAAAGAAATCAATATGCTGATGAGCATATACCGTTATATCTATCTCGTTATCGGCGTGTTTGTGTTTCTGATCGGCGTCATAGTATTCTTTTTCCTTCCTTGGATTGTACAGGACGACAGCATCTCGTGGAATTATGTTGAGTTTGTCTATGTGATACAGATCGGGACGGTGCTCAGCTCCTATTTTTTGGCGTATCGTAGAACCCTTTTTACAGCAAATCAGAAGGATTTTATTTGTTCAAGAGCCGATATTGCCTGCACACTCAGCTCGAACCTTGTTAAGTTTTGGGCAATTATTGTATGGCAGAACTATTTCCTCTATGCAGCAACCGGCCTCACCTTTAATATTATTGCAAATGTTTATCTGCATCATAAGGCAGGGGAAATGTATCCTTTCCTCCATTCGGTAAAAGTAACCATTGCAGATATGCGTGCGCGCAAATTCTTTTCGGACGTTGGGAACTTCCTGGTGCATAAGCTCTCTTACGTTATCTATTTTGGAACGGACGCTATTGTTGTATCTACTGTTTTAGGGCTTCGCATGGCGGGACTGCTCTCAAATTATGTATTGATATACACTGGCGTTAATTCCATCATGTATAAGATCCTGCAGGGGATTATTCCGAGTGTGGGCAATCTTATTTATGCGGAAGACAAAGAGAAGAGCTACAAGATTTATTGTATGTTGGATATGATGTACTTTTTCTGGGGAGGTTTCATTGCGTGTATCTATGCACTTGTACTGCAACCGTTTATGCAGGTATTCTTTGGTGAAGCCTTTTTGTTGCCGGAAGCATATGTCATAGCACTTGCAATTAATACATTATTGGGGATACAGTTTGAAAACGCATATAATTTCCGCAGTACGCACGGGACATTTGATAACGACCGCAGCTATATGGTTGCATCTGCTGTAGTAAATCTCATTTTATCCATAGGTCTTGTCCAAGTTTATGGCATTGTGGGGGTCATAGTCGGGACAATTGCAGGACTCTTATGCATCGTTTATGGACGCGTCCAATTCGTTTTTCGAGTCATATTCAAGCGAAGTATGAAGGTCTATCTATGGCATCATCTTCTGTGGAGTTTGCTTGTTGTAGCTGAAATTCTGCTGATACGTATTATTTTTGATCGGTTGGCGCTCCCTGGTACGTATTTGTATTTCGCTATAAAATGCTTCCTGATTGCAGCTTTGATGGGAGCGATGCAGATATTGTTCTTTCACCGAACGCAGGAGTTCAAAGATATATGCAGCTATATGAAAACGGTGAAGGGGATTATCTATGAGAAACTGCATAAGGGAAAAGAATGAAGTAGAACTATGAGGAGGTGGCGTAAATGATTATAACAAAAACCCCATTCCGCATGTCTTTTTTTGGTGGCGGAACCGATATGGCTGAGTTTTATGAGCAGTACGGAGGCAGTGTTTTATCAACAACATTTGATAAGTATTGTTATGTGACAGCGCGTCATTTACCCCCTTTTTTTGATTATTCCAGTGAGTTTTCCTATGCCAATATCGAGCGTGTCAAGATCGTGGACGAGATCGAGCACCCTTTGATCCGTAATCTTATGAAGTTCAAGGATATGCACGAGATTCGTCTCTCTTATGAGGCGGATTTACCGGCGAGAACGGGTCTTGGAACCTCGTCTTCTTTTGCCGTTGGTATGTTAAATGCCTTTTATGGACTGAAGGGAAAACGTGTTGATAAGCGGCGCTTGGCGGATGAAGCCATTTATGTGGAACGCGTCCTCTGTCAGGAAGCCGGTGGTATTCAAGATCAGATCGCAGCGGCCTTTGGCGGGTTGAATCGCATTGACATGGATAAGAATGGATACAAGGTAACCCCTGTTATCATATCCAATCAACGTAAAAAGGAGTTCAACGATAATCTGATGCTCTTCTTTACGGGATTTGCTCGTTTTTCTTCGGACATACAGAAGGAAACAGAGAAGAATATCGCGAACAAGCTTAAAAACCTGATGGAAATGAAAAATTTGGTTGATCAAGCCGAAGAAATTTTAACCTCTAAAGGGGATCTGAACGAGTTTGGGAAACTTCTTGACTATACGTGGCGTTTGAAGCGCGGTATGTCGGCTGCTGTTTCTACAGATTCGATTGACAGCATCTATCGACGTGCAATAGCAGCGGGGGCAACAGGCGGAAAATTATTGGGTGCCGGTGGCGGTGGCTTTTTGCTCTTCTATGTGGAAAAGGATAAACAGGAGCGTGTTTTGAGCGAATTGGAAGATTTGCTTTACGTTCCGTTTCTCTTTGAAAACGAGGGCACCCAGGTCATCTATTTCAAAGCGGAAGATTATGATGTTCCGGAAAAATATCTCAAGTAGATAAGGGTGAAGGTTTTGGGTGGATTTGAAGGCAAGTCTGTACTGATGGTAAATTGCGATTTTGTCTATCCTCCGGATCATGGGGATCGGGTGGATTCATGGAACCGTATCAAATGTCTGCGAGATATGGGCTGTATCGTCGATTTGATCTGCACCATAAAAGAATCGCCAAAGCAGGAATACGTAGATGAAGTAAAAAAATATGTGCGAAACCTGTTTCTTTGTCCACGTAAGAATCGCATTGTTGATATATTTTCTCCCCTTCCATTACAGTTAAAATCAAGAGAACAGTTAAAACATGTGGGCTTGGATGGAAAATATGATTATCTGATCGTTGACGATACTGCCGCTATGCTTATTCTGCAGAATCCAAGGCTCTTTTATGATAAAGCGATGCTGCATATGAACAATGACAACTATGTTTATTTCAAAGGGCTTGCGAGCAGTGAGGGCGTCCTTTGGAAAAAATTGTACTATCTTCTGGATGCATTCAAGTATAAGCAAATAGATGCGGCTGTCGTTCGTTCCCTTCCGAATATCGCTTTTGTTTCTTATGATGAAATGCTTCGCTACAAAGCGGTCTATCCGGAAATCCATGCGACCTTTTTGCCTGTGGCGATTGAGACAGAATATCGAGAGCGGTCACTGGATTCCAAAACCGTCTTGCTGATCGGCTCATTATTTATGATCAATAATCAGGATGCCATTCGCTTCTATTTACGGGAAGTCCATCCCCATCTGACACGGGATGTAAAGGGATATCGTTTGATTATCGCCGGAAACAGCAGAAAAAAAGGCGTTGCATGGATTGAAGAATTAGTGTCCAATTATGATAATGTGGATATTTATGATACGCCGGAGGATCTGGATGAACTCTATGCGCAGTCCAGCGTTTTTGTCAATCCTATGCGCTATGGTGCCGGTGTGAAATTAAAGACGGTAAATGCCATTGTGAATGGTCTGCCTGTTGTTGCCACTACAATTGGTAATGAGGGAACCGGGCTGATCAACGGAGAGCAGATTCTGGTAGATGATGATCCGGCGCACCTGTGCGAATACATCAAAGGACTACTGGGCGATTATTCTATGCGCAGAAACTTTGTCAAACGTGCACAGGCCTATCTGAGGGAAAATTACAATCAGAAGGAAAAACTATCTGCTTATTTAGCATCGTTGTGAGGGAGGGCTAGGAGTGCCAATCGCTTCGATTTTGTTGATTGTATATATGGGATATATCCTGTTGGCGGGCGGCTCTTCCAAGGAAAAGTATCTCTCCTTTTTGGTGTTGGCGACACTCATGGCGATTGCAATGCCTCAGGGATATTTGTTGAAGATCGGCGATACAGAGATTTCGAGTCTTAGGAAATTATCTGGTCTTGTGTGTTTTCTGTATGGCTTGTATTACATTCTGATACATAGATTGCGGTTGTCTCAAAAAATAATAGTTCGCTCCGGCTTGCTTTTGGGAAGTCTCATGGTAGGTATTTTAGTTGCTATTGTTTACCCCTATACAGAACCGATTATACCGCCGCTTCCAGATTATTCATGGGATCTTTATACGATAGGAGAATGTACCAAGATCGTTGCTCCGCTTGAGATCGGAAATGCGCTTCGTCTCTATTTAGGAGTAGTGATGTTTTTGGGTGTGGTTGCCAGCGTTAAAGTCATCTGCAATGATGACGATCTCACGACAGTCTTGAGAAAGGTGATTGTTTATTCGCAGCCGTTGGCGTATTATGGCATATTTGAATTTGTTGAAAAGAATATACTTGGGGATTTAACTCTGACATTCGATATTAATGAAATTGTTTTTGGTGTAGGTGAAAGCACATTTATCCACGCATTTACCAAAGGTGGCGACCTCTATGTCTTGCAAGGCGTGACAAAAGAATCATCACATTTTATTCTCTCTATGTTCATTCTTGCTCTAAGTATTCTCGTGTGGAATAAAATTCAAAAAGTTCACTTTCATAGAGACGGATTTTCTTTTTACCATGTGTATTTACTTCTTTTGATTGCCTTGATGGTTCTTTCCGGTGGCTTTTCCGCTTGGTGGTGTATCTTTATTCTGCTTTTGATATACTTCGCCTTGCGGTATGATATTTATAAAAAAACATTAAGAGAAAGTGTTCCGTATATCATTACGGCGCTGATGTTTGTCTTGTCTGTTCTTGGGGGGATATTGTTTTTCTTTGGTGAAGAAATGGAATATGCTATTGCTCGCGCGGAAGATGTGTTTTATACAATAAATATTCTTGCAGCAAGCGGAACACTGGCTGCAGTTGGAGCAGAGGGGGAACTTTCAACTTTTTCTCGCTTGACGAGTATCTTTGATGTTACAGCAAGTGTCATTGAACGCCCGTGGCTGGGGCTTGGTATAGGCTTTCAGTTTGCGTTGGCTGCACTCCCGACAATGTTGTCAGATTTGGGGCTGTTGGGACTTGTTTTTTGGTTTCGAGTGATGTCGGTATCGGTCGGGGATGTGAGGCAGAAATATGATCTTGTATTTTTGAGCTTATTTGTGATTGTTTGGGGTGCGTTTTTTGGTGTAGTGACGCTCTATGTAGAGTTATATATTTTGGTGCTTTTTGAATGTACAAGACTTTATGCAACTCGATAGTTTCCGGGAGGTTTATTCCGTAGTATATCAAACATTTTGATGCATTGCTCACACAAGGAAGGTGAATTGAATGAATATTCTTGTGCTCATGCCGCTAAAAGTCTATCCTGCTGTTGATGGGGGCTTACAGGGGCTTAGGGTGCACCATCGGATGCTGCATCAGATGGGGGTCAAGCTCTATGGCGTCATGAGTAATGTTGATGACGCCTGTGAGGATTGGCGTGAGTATATGCCGGAATTCGAAGATCTTTTCATTCTTCGGCGTTGTCATCCAAAGGTCGGCAAACGACCAGTGAAGGCGCTGTCGGAATGGCTGCTGTCTGGTAAACCAAGACGTGCTCAGGTTCTTGAATCAAGAGAAAATAAGAAACATGTGATGGACTACATCGAGAAGCATAATATTGATACAATTCTTCTTGAACTGCCATTTACGGCAGAGTATATCGACTTTGAAACTGTGAAAAAAAAGGGAATACGGATCATTCTTGTTGAACATAATGTGGAATATATTTACGAGCAGGAAGCATTGTCTAAATATGGCTGTCTGGCTTGGCCGGAAATTAGCCGGATGAAAAAGTATGAAAGAACAATTTTGCCGCAGGCGGACAAGATTGTTACAGTCTCTCCGGTGGATAAGGAAATTTTGGAAAAGGAGTTTGGATTGACCAATGTGATCTTTTTGCCGATTCCAATGGAGATGCCTGATATTCGATGGAAAGAAACGGCTTCAAAGCATATCATTTTCAATGGTTCACTGAATTCCTATGTAAACTATTATAGTATGAAGGAGTTTTGCAAAACTATTTTTCCGAAGTACGCAAAACGTTATCCGGAGATGAAATTGCTCATTACAGGCGGGGTTAAGGATTCTGTTCGAAAAGAGTTTTCTCATGCAAATATTGAATTTACCGGCTTTGTTAGTGAGGAACGTCTGTATGAGTTACTATGTTCTTGCCGTTTTATGGTTTCACCGATTATTGTTGGCTCCGGGACGAAATTGAAATTGATCGAAGGTCTCTCGATAGGGATTCCAATTGTGGCATCGGAGCATTGTTTTGAAGGAGTTCCTTTTACGACGGAGTACGAGAAACCGTATCTTGTCTCATCGAGAATGGAGGAGTATTTGGAACACATGGGTTGCCTGACAGAATCGGCAGAAGTGAGAAGCTCTCTATCTCGGGGGGCAGTTGAATTTTTTTATGATACGTTTGTTTCGCCGAAGAACAGAAAAAAATGGGCACGTGTTTTAGGGATTGACTATTGATGCGGGAGGATGTGAGTCTTTGAAAAAGGATAGCAGATGGATATATTTTATTAATAAAGCACCCATCATAAAAAAGGGGATATTAGCTGCGAATGATTTTTTTCGTGGATATATTGCAAACCATATTGTTTCGCACATACCTTTTGTATTGGTTCGATGGATTTATTATCGATACATTATAAAAATAAAAATGGATTATTCCGTATATATCTATATGGGGCTATATATATATCCTCCTACATTCAAGAGCATTTCGATCGGGAAAAATACGGCAATCAATCGAAATGTCATTCTTGACTGGCGCGGTGATGTATATATTGGGAATAATGTAAACATCTCGGCCGAAGCAGCCATTTATACTGGTGGTCATCGAATCAATTCAACAGATTTTGCCTATTACTCCGCGCCTGTTCGGATCGAGGATCGGGTTTGGATTGGTACGCGGGCGATGATTATGCCGGGGGTTACTGTGGGGGAGGGCGCGGTCATCCTACCCGGAGCTGTTGTCACGCAATCCATTGCACCGTTCAGCATTGTGGGGGGAGTACCGGGGAAAGTAATCGGGACAAGGCAGACGGATTTGACCTATGATTTGACCTATCGGGGTTGGTTTTTGTAAGTTTTAACTCTTTGAGGAGGGCTTGAATGGAGGCTGTTATTTTGGCGGGAGGATTTGGCACGCGATTGAAGCATATTGTCTCAGATGTGCCGAAGCCGATGGCGCCGATGGATGATAGGGGGACGCCGTTTTTGTCTGTCCTGCTGGATAAACTTCTCCAATATGATTTTAAGAAAATCATCCTGTCGACGGGGTACATGCACGATAAGATTGAGGGGTATTTTGGCGACAACTATCACGGCATTCGTTTGCTCTACTCGGAAGAGAAAACACCTCTTCTTACGGGAGGCGCAATCAAGAAAGCTCTTTCCTTCTGTGAGGGAGAAAATGTGTTTGTGTTGAATGGAGATACTTATTTCGATGTGGATTTTTCTCAGATGAAACGAGAATTTGAAGAATCCAATGCGGATGTATCCATTGCTGTGAAAGAGATGAAAGATTTTGATCGGTATGGAACCGTGGCACTCGAAGGAAAGGTAGTTCATGCCTTTCGTGAAAAGCAATATCAACTTATCGGCTGGATCAATGGTGGTATTTACTGTATTCGGAAAAATCTACTGAATGAAGCGGAGGACAAGTTCTCTTTTGAACAATACTTGGAAGTCAATGTTGCGAGATTGAAAATCGTGGCATATGCTTCAGATGGATTCTTTATTGATATTGGAATCCCGGATGATTATTTCTATGCCGGAAAAAAATACCGAGATGGCGGTTTTGCGCAAGTGACAATCCGCTGAATGGAGGAGATAAGATGAAAAAAGCGTTGATTACAGGAATCACGGGGCAGGATGGCTCCTATTTGACAGAGCTCTTGCTTGAAAAAGGTTATGAAGTGCATGGTGTGATACGTCGCCATAGCACTCCATGTACAGATCGAATTGACCATATATTGTCGAATGCAGAAAACGATGGACGGGTGTTTCTTCATCATGGTGATTTGACGGATTCCAGCAATGCACATGTATTGATGCACGAGATACAGCCGGACGAGGTATATAACCTCGCAGCGCAGTCGCATGTTGCGGTATCGTTTGATGTCCCGGAGTATACGGCGGAGGCAACAGGCGTTGGAACGATTCGCCTTCTTGAAGCCGTGCGTCAGAGTGGGCTTCCCATCCGCTTCTATCAGGCGTCGACCTCAGAGCTTTTTGGAGGCTTGCCTGAAACGGCACCGCAGAGCGAGAAGACGCCGTTTTATCCCAAGAGCCCCTATGGTGCAGCAAAGCTGTATGCGTATTGGATTACGGTGAATTTCAGAGAAGCCTATAATTTGTATGCCTGCAATGGTATCCTGTTCAATCATGAATCGCCGCGGCGCGGAGAAACCTTTGTTACGAAGAAAATCACGCAGGCTGTCGCGCGCATTGCACAGGGACGACAGGATAAACTCTCCCTTGGTAATCTGGACGCAAAGCGTGATTGGGGCTATGCGAAGGATTATGTCGAGGCGATGTGGCTGATGCTGCAGCAGGAGAAGCCAGATGATTTCGTTATCGCTACGGGGGAGACACATACAGTGCGGGAGTTCACGGAGCGAGCTTTCCGTCATATTGGCGTGGAGCTTGTATGGGAAGGTGAGGGCGTCGAGGAAAAGGCCTATGACCGTAAGACGAATCGACTTCTTGTTGAGGTGAATCCGAAGTATTTTCGTCCTGCCGAAGTTGAACTCCTTTGGGGTGATCCGTCCAAGGCGAAGGAAAAGCTTGGTTGGACGAATAAGACGCGTTTCGAGCGTCTTGTGGAGATCATGATGGAGTATGATATGAAGTTTGATAGTTATGGCGGTGATCACAAATGATTTTATTGACAGGTGCAACGGGGTTTCTTGGAAAACGAGTGGCTAAAAAATTGGAAGCACGCGGTTTGGTTTTTCACTCGACATCGCTTTCGATGGGGACAGATCTGAGGGATTTCTCTGCCGTTCAAAAGCTATTTAAAGAAGTGAAGCCGGAGAAGGTCATCAACTGTGCGGCTTATGTTGGTGGTATTCAGTTCGGCTATAAGCATCCTGCCGAGCTTTTTCGCAACAATCTCCTGATGACGATCAATCTCTTGGAGGCGTGCAGAGCGTTTTCTGTGCAGCGACTGGTCAACCCTATTTCGAATTGTGCCTATCCGGCTCGCGCGACATTCTTCAAAGAGGACGAATTCTGGGAAGGTGAGCTGCACGAGTCAGTGATGGTCTATGGTCATGCGCGTAAGACTTCATGGGTCGGTGCTTGGGCATACGAGAAGCAGTATGGGCTGGACTCCCTCAATCTGATTTTATCCAATATGTATGGGCCGGAAGATCACTTCGAGGAGGAGCGATCCCATGCGCTTGGCGCTCTCATCATGAAGATTGTCAAGGCAAAGCGCGAGAATCTGCCTGAGGTCATTGTGTGGGGGTCGGGAAAGCCCGTACGCGAATGGCTCTATGTCGATGATGGTGCGGAAGCGATGGTGCGCGGACTTGATGCGCCGCATTCGGAGCAGCCGGTGAACATCGGTGTAGGTAAGGGAATTTCCATCATCGATATGGCGAAACTCATCCAAGAGGATGTGGGATATACGGGGGAACTCAAACTCGATCCCACAAAGCCGGACGGCGCACCATATAAGACTGTAGATGGCAGCAGGGGGGCGGAACTCCTCGGTTGGCGTCCGGAGAAGAATTTCCGGGCGGGGATTCGAGAGACGGTTCAGTGGTATCTTGAAAATTGCTGAATCGTAGCCTGAACTTATGTAGTTTAATGAAAATGAGGTGTAGAGATGAAAACAGTACAGTCCCCGAGTGGGAAACTTCTGGCGAAACATATTGCAGCAGATGACATCAAAGATGGTCTTGGCTTCTTCTCAGATGACGAGGACTTCATTCAGGTAGGGACATGGCGCTATGAGGCCGGCAAAGACTTGCTGGCGCATCAGCATAACCTGGTGGAGCGTACCGTTGAGCGTACACAGGAAGTGCTTGTCATTCAAAAAGGCTCCATTCAGGCGAGTATTTTTGATGAGGATGAGGCGCATACTTTGTTAGAGTGCTTCGTTGTCAAGCAGGGAGAAATTTTGGTCTTGCTCAATGGCGCACATGGCTATAAAATATTAGAGGATGGCACACAGGTTGTGGAGATCAAAAACGGTCCCTACCTTGGAGCCGAAGTGGATCGGGTACGCATCTGATTTTCGGGAGGTGCAGCTATGCCGTATACGGATTTGGAGTATAAGTTCAAGAAGATCGGCAAGAACGTTCAGATCGGACGAAATGTATATTTCCGCTATCCTAATGAGGTGGAGATCGGTGATAATGTTATTATCGATGATTTCTGTTATTTTACAACCAGTGTAAAGATAGGAAATTATTGCCATATTTCTCCTTCGTGCTCGGTTATTGGAGGAAAAGCCTCTTATTTTGAGCTTGGTGATTACTGTGGCGTTGCGGCAGGATGTCGTATCGTTTGTGGATCGGATGATTTTTTGGAAGGCTTTGGAAATGTGACAATTCCCATACAGTTCAGGCCAAAATGTCAGGCGGCTAAAGTTGTCATAAAAAATCATGTACTTATCGGATCAAACACTGTGATTTTACCTAACGTTACTATTGCTGAAGGCGCGGCGGTGGGGGCATTGTCCTTGGTTAATAAATCAACCAAGGAATGGTATTTGTACCTTGGAAATCCGGCAAAGGCCATGGTACCAAGAAATCGTGAGGAGATTTTGCAGAAGGAGAAAGATTTTTTATCTTTTTTGAAAGAGGAGGCTCGGACTTGAAACGGAGGGAATAAAATGGATTTGCACCAAGTATTTACATATCCGTATGATAATGATTTTTTATTGCGTAAACAGAAGGCGATAAGGCGTGAACTCAAAGAACGTGAGGGAATCAATTATATAGAAAAAAGAATTGCTGTTCTTGGAGGATCTACCACAGCTGAGATTTGCAAGTTACTGGAACTGTTTTTGCTTTATGAGGGTATCAAACCGATTTTTTATGAATCTGAGTACAATAGGTACTATGAAGATGCGGTGTTTGGAAATGCAGAATTGGATGTCTTTCAGCCGGAGATTATCATCATATTCACCAGCGTGGTGAATATTCTTGAAAGCCCTAAACTCGGTGATGACGGAGAAACGGTTGATATAAAGTTTCAGGCGGAGATGGAACGATTTACGCAAATTTGGGAAAAGTTAGCCGAGCGTTATCCTGCTGCAATCATCATTCAGAACAACATGGAACTTTCCTATGAGGCGAAGATTGGGAATCTGGAAGCTGTGAAGTCCTATGGTATGACGAGATTTATCGAGCATATCAATCAAGGCTTTGCCACCTATGCCGCTACTCATGATAATTTCTATCTGCATGACTTGCATGGGCTTGCGGCACGTATCGGTCTTCTCAAATGGCATGATCGCTTTCAATATTATGCATATAAACTTGCGATGAGTTATGATGTGATTCCTGAAGTTTCACTTGGGCTTGCAAAGATTATTCGCGGGATCTTGGGAAAGAGTAGAAAATGCCTCGTTTTGGATCTTGATAATACGCTCTGGGGCGGTATTATTGGCGATGATGGGATGGATAATATCGAGATCGGTCATGAAACACCGACAGCTGAAGCATACACGGCATTCCAGCAGTATGTTCTGGGGCTCAAGGAGCGGGGAATTATTCTGGCGGTCTGCTCCAAGAATGAGGAGGATGTCGCAAAGACAGGCTTTGACCATCCGGACAGTGTACTTCATGTGGATGATTTCGTTTCTTTTCGCGCGAACTGGGAACCGAAAAATTTCAACATCAAGGCGATCGCCAAGGAAATCAACATTGGGACAGACAGCTTTGTGTTTATTGACGATAACCCTGCAGAGCGGCAGCTTGTACGCGATACAATGCCCGAGGTTGCGGTTCCGGAAGTCGATCCGGTCGATGTGTTCTCCTACATTCGAGCGATTGAAGGGGCTGGGTATTTTGAGCCGGTGACAATCTCGGATGATGATCGCAGACGTAATGCTTCCTATATGGAAAATAAACAGCGCAGGGAACTCGCGGAGACAATGGAAAGCTATGATGACTTTCTGAAGTCCTTGTGCATGGAAGCGGAGATTGAGTCGTTTCAGCCAATATACTTTGATCGAATCGCACAACTTACGAATAAAACAAATCAATTCAATCTGACAACATGCCGTTATACGCGTGCGGACATTGAGCGAATGGCAAGTGAACCACAATATATTACCTTATATGGTAGATTAACAGATAAGTTCGGAGACAATGGTCTTGTTTCTGTCGTTATCGGTGAAAAGATAGATGATAGGCTGCACATTCGTCTATGGTTGATGAGTTGCCGTGTCCTAAAGCGTGGTATGGAAGCGATGATGCTGGATGCGCTTGCAGAGCGCGCTGAAGAGGCAGGTTGTGCAACGATGGTGGGGTATTATTACAAAACCGCAAAAAATAAGATGGTTGCAGACCTTTATTCGTCGTTTGGCTTCGAAAGAATCAGCCAAGATGGTGATGATACGGTTTGGGAACTCAATATGAAAGGCTATCAAAAACAAGGAAAATTCATTGCCTTGAAGGAGGTCTCTGCATGAATTGCTACACGTATGAAGAACTCTTCATCGGGCAGTGCGCTGAGTTTACACGAGAGATCACCACAGATATGATGCAGCAGTTTCGTGAAGTTTCCGGCGATAATAATCCGCTTCATGTCAGTGCAGAATTTGCGCGGGTACATGGCTTTCCAGATCGTGTCGTCTATGGGATGCTGACGGCATCGTTCTATAGCTGTCTCGCAGGGGAACATCTCCCGGGGGAGCGTTGCCTCCTGCAAAGTGTTCACAGTGACTTTCTACATCCTGTGTTTGTTGGGGACAGGCTGCAGATAGAGGGGAAGATTGCGGAGAAAAATGACAGTGTACGGCAGATCGTCGTCAAGGCGGTCATTCGTAACCAAGATGGGAAGAAAGTGTCGAAAGCCAGAATTGAAGCGGGGGTGCTTTGATGGGAAAACGATATTTGCTGCTTGGAGCCTCCTCGGATCTTTGCTGTGCGTTTCTGCGTATGCATAAATGGCAGGAGGATGATGAGATCGTTGCCCAGTTCTTTCACAATGCAGAGGAACTAAAAAAGATTGCGCAGGAGATTCCTGCGCCGATGCATCTTGTTCAAGCAGATTTCAGTGAGGAAGATAGCGCGGAAAATTTTGCCGACTGGCTCAGAAAGAATGCTTTCGTACCGACGCACATCCTTCATGTTCCTGCTGTACCAATTGAGAATCAGCGGTTTACAGAGATTGCATGGAGCGATGCAGAACGACAGATAATGGTTCAATGCAGAGCACTCGTTATCCTTTTGCAGGCAGTCATCAAGCAGATGGCAAAGGTCAAGCAAGGGAAGATTATCATAGGGCTTTCCTCTTGCACCATCAATGTGCCTCCGAAATATCTGTCCGGCTATGTTATGGCAAAATATGCGCTCATGGGGCTGGGGAAAGCGCTTGCTGTTGAATATGCGCCGAAGAATATACAGGTCAATATGATATCTCCATCCATGATGGAGACAAAATTCCTGCAGAGGATTCCTGAGCAGGTAGTGGAACAAAGTGCCGCAAGCAATCCGACAAAGCGAAATGTAATGCCGGGGGATGTTGTTGGAGTGATTGAATATCTGTTTTCCGATGGAAATACGTTTATCACAGGGGCAAACATTCCAATCACAGGCGGCGAGGAGTTCTAAGCATTAAAGGAGAAGATTGATATGACGAAAGAAGAAATCTTAAATAACCTTCAGCCGATTTTTCAGGATGTTTTTGATGATGAAGATATTGCAATCAGCAATGAGAGCAATGCGGAGCAGATTGAGGACTGGGATTCATTGGCACAAATCCGACTGGTGGTAGCTATTGAGAAAGCCTTCGGAATTAAATTCGCTTTTGGGGAATTGGCGCATTTGAAAAATGTAGGAGAAATGATCGACTGCATCAAAGACAAGCTCCGTTAAGGAATCACTGAATAAAATGAAGTCCGTCAGATTGACGTAGATTTTTTCGTCCGATTGAGGAGGCAA
>ERZ772967.1102-NODE-1102-length-19114-cov-59.785875_pt1 | contig 19114 bp, 15 predicted proteins | sample MGYA00511677_ERZ772967 | MGnify/ENA primary metagenome ERZ772967 (study PRJEB29015, sample SAMEA2737931) | human oral metagenome | biome: human oral; feature: human-associated habitat; material: dental | place: China | collected 2146 ...
CGCATCCATGGAGGAGGCGATGCGCTTCCACTCCATGGTCTCGGCGGGGATGTCGTCCAGGAACCGGGAGGCGGGCATCGCGTTGGCGGCGCCCCACGCCGAGCGCACGGCGGAGCGGGTGACGTAGAGGCGCTCCCGGGCGCGGGTGAGGGCGACGTAGGCCAGCCGACGCTCCTCGGCCAGCTCGGTCTCCTCGGACATGGCGCGGGAGTGCGGGAAGGTGCCGTCCTCCATGCCGGTGACGAAGACGACCGGGAACTCCAGTCCCTTGGCGGTGTGGACGGTCATGAGGGTGACCTGCCCCTGCTCCTCGGCGGCGGCCGCGGCCGCGCGCTCGGACTCGGACATGGCGGCGAGGTCGGCGGCCTGAGGAAGCTGGTCGGAGTCCGCGACGAGACTGATCCGCTCGAGGAAGTCGGCCAGGGTGCCGTCGGGATTGGCCGTCTGGAAGTCCGAGGCCACCGAGTGGAGCTCCGCGAGGTTCTCCACGCGCGTGGCGTCCTGCGGATCGTCGCTCGCACGCAGCTCCGCGAGATAGCCCGAGGCGTCCAGGGCGGAGTCCAGGAGGTCGGCGACGCCGTCGCCGTCGGCGACACGGCTCCGCAGGGAGGCGAGCAGCTCGTGGAAGCGGGTCACCTGGGTGCGGGCGCGAGCGGTCAGCCCCTCGACCGCGGGAGGCTCCTCCCCCGACTCGTCCGGGTTCCCGGCGACGGCCCCGTCGTCGGCCGGCCGCAGGGCCCCGGCGGCGTCGGCGACGGCGGTTCCGAAGGAGACGCCGTGACGGGCGGCGTGCTCGGCCAGAACGGCCTCGGCCCTGTCCCCCAGGCCTCGCTTGGGGACATTGAGGATGCGGCGCAGGTTGACGTCGTCGTCGGGGTTGTCGACGGCGCGCAGGTAGGCGACGGCGTCCTTGATCTCCCTCCGCTCGTAGAAGCGGGTGCCTCCGACGACCTTGTAGGGCTGTCCGGAGCGGAGGAAGGCCTCCTCCAGAGCGCGCGACTGGGAGTTGGTGCGGTAGAAGACGGCGACGTCGCGGGGCCTCACGCCCTCAACATCGCAGAGGCGGTCGATCTCGGTGCTGATCCACCGGGCCTCGTCGTGCTCGGAGTCGGCGACGTAGCCGATGATCCTGGGGCCGTCGCCGGAGTCGGTCCACAGGTTCTTCTCCCGGCGACCGGGGTTGCGGGAGATGACGGCGTTGGCGGCCGACAGGATGTTCTGGGTGGAGCGGTAGTTCTGCTCCAGCAGGATGGTGCGCGCCGTCGGGTAGTCCTTCTCGAACTCCTCGATGTTGCGGATGGTAGCGCCGCGGAAGGCGTAGATGGACTGGTCGGAGTCGCCGACGACGGTGAGCTCTCCGGGCGGCACCGGGCCATCGGCGCCGGAGGTGCCCGGGCCGCCGACGAGCTCGTGCACGAGCGCGTACTGAGCGTGGTTGGTGTCCTGGTACTCGTCGACCAGGATGTGCCGGAAGCGGCGCCGGTACATCTCGGCGACGGCCGGCCGGGTCCGGAGGAGCTGGACCGTGCGCATGATGAGGTCGTCGAAGTCCAGTGCGTTGGCGGCGCTCAGGCGCTCGGCGTAGGCGCGGTAGACCTCGACGAGGTGACGGTCCAACGGGTTGGAGGCGACGGCCTGCTCGGCGAACTGGGCGGGGGTGACGAGCTCGTTCTTGAGGTCGGAGATGCGGTGGGCGAAGGTCTTGGGGGTGAAGCGCTTGGGGTCGATGCCGAGCTCGCGCACGATGAGGGTGACGAGGCGGGTGGAGTCGGCGGCGTCGTAGATGGAGAAGGTGGAGCGCAGGCCGGCGGCCTCGTGCTCGCGGCGCAGGATGCGCACGCAGGCGGAGTGGAAGGTGGAGACCCACATGCGCTCGCCGGCAGGTCCCACCAGGGCGGTGACGCGCTCGCGCATCTCGGCGGCGGCCTTGTTGGTGAAGGTGATGGTCAGGATCTCCCCGGGACGAGCGCGGCCGGTGGCGATGAGGCGGGCGATGCGGTGGGTCAGCACCCTGGTCTTCCCGGACCCGGCACCGGCGATAATGAGCAGCGGGGAGCCGGAGTGGGTGACGGCGGCCTCCTGGGCGGGGTTGAGTCCGTGGATGAGATCGGCCGGGTCCGCGACCGTCACGCCCCAGGCGGGGCCGGAGTGGCCGGAGTAGTGGTCCGGCGGCGCAGCGCCGCCGGCTCGGGCGCGGGCAGCGGCGGCGTCGGCCTGGGCGCGGGCGACGAGCTCGGCCGCCTCGTGCCGCCTGTTCTCCCAGGCCTCAACCTCGGCCCGCTCGGCATCCGTGGGGACGTAGACGTCGGGGTCGTCGTCCCAGGGCTCGTCCCAGCCGTCGTCGGCGGGGGCGAGGGCGGGCAGGGCGGCGTCGGTCGGGGGCGTGGGGCCGGTGCCGCGGCCGGGCATGGACAGGCCGCCGAAGAGGGGGTTCATCGCGTTCATCGTAGGGCCAAGCCTAGGCCAGGCCAGCGATGCCGGCCGCACTCATCAACTCCATTCCGGTCTTGACAGTACTCTGTCAATATTGACAGAGTACTGTCAACAGATCGAGGACGCTGGACCGGGAGGAGCCGAAAGTGCGCACCATCGCCCTCTACACGACCGAGACCATGGCGGACTGGGAGTACTCCTACCTCACCACCCAGATCGCCAGCGCGGAGCAGCTCAAGCCCGGACGCTTCCGGCTGCTGCGCGTGGGCGACGGGTTGGAGCCGGTGCGCACGCTCGGGAACTTGCCGCTCACACCGGAGGCCGACCTCGATGCTCTCGATGCGCTGGCCGGCGACGACTCGCTCTCGGCCCTGGTCATCCCCGGAGGCAACCACTACGCGTCCGGGCACGAACGACTCATTGAGACGGTCGGCCACCTCGTGGCCGAGGCGGTTCCGGTGGCGGGGATCTGCGGCGCCACACTCCTGCTGGCCCGTGGCGGCTTCCTGGACGATCGCCGGCACACCTCGAACGCCGCCTCGTTCCTTGAGGGCAGTGGCTACCTCGGCGGCGCGCAGTACGTGGAGGCACCGGTGGTGACCGATCGGGGTATCACCACGGCCTCAGGCCTTCGCGCCGTTCCCTTCACCGCCGAGATCATGCGAATCACCGGGCTGCTACCCGGCTCAATGGCCGACTCGTGGGAGAGGCTGTTCCTGGGCGGCGACGAGAAGGACTACGCAGCACTGATGGAAGCGACCAGTGCCTGGCAGAACGCCTGAGGGAGACGCCCTCACAGCCCTGGTTCTTCCCGTTTTCGCGCTCAACGGGGAACTCCTCAAGGCGGCCGCGGTGATCACGGCCCCGCATGAGCTGACCCCGGCCCGGTGGCAGGTGCTTGGCGCTATCCTGGATGAGTCGCTGCCGGTCGCCGAGATCGCACGCCGGGTAGGCCTGACCAGGCAGAGCGTGCAGCGGGTGGCCAACGACGTCGTCGCCCAGGAATGGGCGCGCTGGCAGCCCAATCCTCGTCGACGCGGTCAGAACCTGCTCGTTCTGACGGCCAGGGGAAGACGAGCAGTCGCGGCACTGACCACGGAGCAGCACGCCTGGGCCGACGCCGTCGGGCGGGAGATCGGAGAGAAGAACCTGAAAACCCTGGCGACCTTGATCGGCCGGGTAGCCGACGCATCGCGTCGCTATCGGCAGTCTGCCAGCGAGGAGCGCTAACGTCAGCCGGCGACCATCTCCTCCTGCCCCTCCCGGGCGATGGCCGGTCGCCGAGGGGCTACGTGTGTCCAAATCTGCCACAAAGGAGCCAAGGGCCCGATCAGGCCGCTGGCAGAACCGCGGAATCATGCGGTTTTCCTCCGTCAAGACGAGCCCGGTCGGGGCCTTTGTGGCAGATTTGGACATTGCCAGGATGATTCTGGGCATCCCGCGCCAGTTACCGCTGCAGAAGGATCCCGCGAAGGAGACCGCTCACCGAAGGCGCCCATCCTTGAGCAGTCTCAGCCGCGAAAGAGTGGGCACATCAGAGCGGCCGGGTCTCGGTGATGACGACGTGCTGCTCGCGGCGACTGATGAGCCAGGTGCCGTCCACCAGCACGAGCGTGTCGGTGTAGCGGATCGAGTTGTCGACCAGAACATCCTTCCCGTCCTGCTCCTGGATGAGGATGGCCTTGCCGTAGTGGACGTCGGTGGCGGTGTCGCCATCGATCGTGATGACCTGCTGGCCGTTGAAGTGGTAGGCGGTGTTCACCGTGGACATGGCCCTGCCGAAGATGAGGTCCCGGCAGCGGGAGAACTCCACTCGCACGATGTCGGTGTAGTCCTGCTCGAACAGGCTGACGTCATTGCCGTTGCTCAGACGATCCCAGACGTTCTTGTCCGTCATGATCAGCTCCCGCCCGGTCAGCGGATGACGCGGGCGACGTCGGCCCGGACGCGCTCGGGCTCGTCGGTCAGGGGGAAGCCGTAGGGGCTCGAGGGGGTCACCGGGTGACTCGCGTTCATCGCGGTCATGAGGCTGATGTGCGCGTTGTTGTCGCCCAGGGCGTCAAGAAGCGCGGGGATGGCTGCGTAGAAGCTGCTTCCGCCGTCTCCGTCCATGCCACCACCATGGGTGAGGACGACCGCGTCGACGTCGGTCACGAAGGGGCGCAGGTCGTCGGCGCAGGAGGGCGAGGCCTCCACGACCTCGACGCCGCCCGGCAGTGAGCGCTGGGCTCGGGCCGCGTTGCGGCTCTGGGCGCGGACGGTGACGCCGCGACCGAGCGCCTCCTCGACGACGACGCGGCCGACCTGGCCGGTGGATCCGATGACGAGAACGGTGGGCACGAACAGTCTCTCCGTTGCGGTTGGACATATTGGACGTAAGAGGCGATCGCCGCCGGGCCGGCGAGCACCGGGTCGGCACGCACCCTCCCGGTCGATAGCCCATCCCGTCCGTCCGGGCGCCTGACAACCAGGTCCTACCAGGGCCAGGCGCCCCGGCCTTTCTCCCGGTCATTTCCGGAAACTCACTGGAGCATATCCTTGCTCAACCTAGCGCGAATCTCGTACTATTCGTTTTACGTAGTAGTTCACGACGGCGACAGCGCCTCGCTGTCGAGTGAGCCCCCGGGAGGGATCCGTGATTCGAGCAATTGAGTACCGGAGATTCGGCGGCCCAGAGGTCCTGGAGGAGGTCGACCGCCCGGAGCAGGCGCCCGACGATGGAGAGGTGCGCATCGCGGTGCGCGCCGTCGGACTCAACCCCATCGACTTCAAGATCTTCGAGGGCGACCTGCAGCCGGTTGAGCGGGTTCAGCGCCTCATTCATCCTCGGCGCTGGCTGGAGGGCGCATCCGCCCGCTTCCCCCGGGGCGTGGCCCGGGACTTCGCGGGAGTCATCGACGCAGTCGGCGCAGGCGTCACGGGCCTCGCCGTGGGCGACGCCGTGCTGGGCACCTTGCGAAGCGCACCCGGCCAGGCCGACACCCGCGGAGCACTCACCACCGCGCTGGTGGCACCCGCCGCCGACGTCATCAGGAAGCCGGCTCCCCTGTCGTTCACGCAGGCGGCCTGCCTGGGAGTCGCCTCGCAAACCGCGTGCGGCGCATTCAGACAGCTGGACCTGCGCGACGGCGACGTCATTGTCATCAGTGCCGCCGCGGGCGGTGTGGGCTCGATCGCCGCGCAGCTCGCCTTGAGCCGCAGTGCCACCGTGATCGGAATCGCCGGCGCTCGCAATACCGACTACCTCCGCTCCTTGGGCACCATTCCGGTCGCCTATGGCGAGAACCTGACGAGCCGGGTTCGCGAAGCGGCCCCGGCGCCCGTCACCAAGCTCCTCGACTGCTATGGGCGTGGCTACGTGACGCTGGGACGCGAGCTCGGCCTGCCGGGTCGTTCCATCGGGACCCTGGTCCCCTCACCCGCGGCGATCCTCAGGGGCGCGCAGTTCACCGGGGGACGACATGGTGGACGCGGCGACCTCGAGGAGGTGGCGCAGCTGGTGGCGGACGATGCCATCAAGGTCGAGATCGCTCACACGTACTCCCTCACGGTTGAGCAGGTTCGCGCCGCCTACACCGAGCTGGCAAGGGGCCACGTCCGCGGCAAGCTCGTCGTCGACCTATCCTGACGCCCATCCACGTTCAGCCGGATCAGGAGACTCGCTTGAGCAGACGGATTCACGATCAGCGTCTCATCCGGGCGCTGCGCGCCATGAACAGCGAGCTCGCCGCCAGCAACCGTGCTGTGGCGGCGCGAACCGGACTCAACGACAGCGATCTGGCTGTGCTCGACGTCCTGCACCGCGACGGTCCGCAGACCCCCACCTCCCTGGCCCGCCGCACCCGGATGGGGACCACGACAATGGCCGGCGTGCTGCGGCGACTCGCCCGCGACGGCTGGGTCGAGCGTCGCCCCAGTGAGACGGACCTGCGATCCTTCACCATCCACGCCACAAGCGCTGATCGTCTTGCCGAGATATTCCTGCCCGCCAACCGGAAGCTGACCGCTCTGGTCGAGCACTGGCCGGGTAGCCGGGTCGATCAACTCATCGAGTTCCTGGAGGACGCCACCGAGGTGATCCACGAGTCGGCGGAGCAGCTATCGACCAAGGACGGCGACGACTTCTGACCTCGCATCGCTTCCTACGCTCCCCTACGCGCGCACGCGCACCTCGCCGGCTCGCCCGGACCGGAGCGTCAGCCCGGGAGGCCGCCCTGGCCCTGGGCTGGTCGGAGCGCACGCTGCGCAGAGGAATGCTGGAGACCTTCGGCTATGGATACGCCACTCTGGTGCGCATCGAGCGAGCGTGCCGGGCGCGTTCGCTTCTCCAGCGAGGACTCTCACCGGCCGATGTCTCAGCGAGTGCGGGTTATAGGGCCAGTGCGATGCGATGGCCGCCCGAGGGCGACTCGTAGTCGGGGTCGAGGCGGCGTATGAGGTCGATGGTGCCCCACGCCAGAACGGTGCCGTCGTCGAGCCTGGTATCGGCATGCGGCTCGTCGCTCCCTTCGGGGTCGGGTGCTCCGAGCAGGCGGTAGAAGGCGAGCGAGCATCACGCAGCCGAGACAAGCACCCGCCGTGGGCGAGTTCGGGACAGTCGTCACCGCCGTCGCTCAGGCCAATGAGTATCCTGGAGCATCTCACTCACGATCGGCTTGAAAGTCAACAAGAAAATCGATGTCGCTGGCGTGGGGATCGAAATGAACCGCGGAACCATGACCAGAGCACGGTGCATCGCAGGCGGGCAAAGTCCCCGGCAGCCGCAGCCGGCGCTGCCAGCAGGGTCTTACCGCACGGCGTGCAGGTAGCGGTCGCGGCCGGTGAGGTCCTGGCCGGTCTCGGCCCGCTTGAACCCGGCTCCCAGCGCGGCCGCCCGCAGCAGCGCCCCCTGCTCGTGGCCGTGCTCCATGACGAGCACGCCGCCGGTGCGCAGCAGGGCGACCGAGCGCACGAGGACCTCGACCGGGATGTCCAGCCCGTCGGGTCCCCCGCCGTAGAGGGCCACGGCGGGCTCGTGCCGGGCCGTCTCGGTGTCCTCCACGGCGCCTGCCGGAACGTAGGGAGGATTGGAGACGACGACATCGACCTGCCCGTTGAGGTCGCGGAGGGCCAGCGGATCGGTGGCGTCGGCGCGGACCACCTCGACGCGTCCGGGGACCAGCCTCTCGCAGTTCTCACGGGCCGCGGCGGCAGCCGCGTCATCGATCTCGACGGCGACCACCCGCGCATCGGGGACCTCTGCGGCCAAAGCGGCGGCGATGGCGCCCGAGCCCGTGCACAGATCGACGGCGAGTGGGATCGCGCCGTCGTCGGCCCTCCGCCTGGCGGCATCGATCGCGACCCCCGCCACCACCTCGGTCTCGGGACGCACGATGAAGACGCCGGATCGACTCACCAGCTCCAGGCCGCGGAACCACATGACGCCCAGAATGCGCTGCAGCGGTTCGCGCGCGGCGCGGCGCGCGACGAGAGGGAGATAGGCGGGCAGGAAGTCGGAGCCGGCACCATCGGCCAGGAGCATGGGACGGCCGAGAACGTGCTCGGCGAGCAGCCGGGCGTCGGTCTCGGGCGAGGCGACACCAGCGGCCCCGAGACGCGCCGCGGCATTCCGCACCTCGCGATGCAGCGCGCAGCGGTCGAGAGCGCTCATGCGGCGCACGTCGCCCGGACCGATCTCGACGCGGAACCCGACCGATCTCGACGCGGGGGTCACGACTGGCCGATCGCAGCCAGGCGCTCGGCCTCGTCCATGGCGATGGCCGAGGCGATGACGGGCCCGAGGTCGCCGTCGAGCACGGCCTCCAGGTTGTAGGCCTTGTACCCGGTGCGGTGATCGGCGATACGGCTCTCGGGAAAGTTGTAGGTGCGAATCCGTTCGGAGCGGTCGACGGTGCGCACCTGCGAGCGGCGGGCGTCCGCCTCCTCGGCGGCCGCGGCGGCGGCGCGCTCGGCGAGCAGGCGTGCGCGCAGCACGCGCATGGCCGCCTCCTTGTTCTGCAGCTGGGACTTCTCGTTCTGCATGGACACGACGATGCCGGTGGGCAGATGGGTGATGCGCACGGCGGAGTCCGTGGTGTTGACGGACTGCCCGCCCGGCCCGGAGGAGCGGAAGACGTCGATGCGCAGGTCGGCGGCATCGATCTCGAGCTCCCCGGGGTCGTCGGCCTCGGGCATGACGAGCACGCCCACGGCCGAGGTGTGGATGCGGCCCTGGCTCTCCGTGACGGGCACGCGCTGGACGCGGTGAACCCCGCCCTCGTACTTCAGGTGCGCCCACACCCCGTCCTGGGGCTCCGCGGATCCGCGGGCCTTGACGGCCAGGCGCACGTCCTTGTAGCCGCCGAGCTCGGAGTCGACGGCGCCCAGAACCTCGACGGCCCACCCCATGCGCTCGGCGTAGCGGGTGTACATGCGGGCCAGGTCGGAGGCGAACAGAGCCGACTCCTCACCGCCCTCGCCGGCCTTGACCTCGATAATGACGTCACGGGCGTCGTCGGGATCGCGGGGCACCAGGACCTCCCGAAGACGGCCGGCGGCCGAGGCCTCGGCCTCGGTGAGCCCCGGCAGCTCAGCGGCGAAATCGGCATCCTCGGCGACCAGCTCGCGGGCATCGGCGAGGTCCTCCGAGGCGGCCCGCCAGGCGCGGTGAGCGGCCACGACCCGTCCGAGCTCGGCGTAGCGGCGCCCCAGGCGGCGCATGGCGCCGGGATCGGAGGCGACGGCCGGGTCGGCCATGTCCCGCTCCAGGTCGGCGTACTCGGCGAGCAACGGCTCGACGGCGGAGAAGTCCTCGCTCATGGTGTCCTCGGAGCCTTCGGGGGGGGACGGTTCGGGGCTTGGAACCGATCTCGGCGCGGAATCGGACCGATCTCGGCGAGTTTCGGCGAGACGCGACGACGCCGACGGGGCTCGCGGGGAGCACCCGTCGGCGTCGTGCAAGCCGGTTACCTCTTGCGCTTGCCGTAGCGAGCCTCGAACCGGGCCACGCGGCCACCGGTGTCGAGGATCTTCTGCTTGCCCGTGTAGAACGGGTGGCAGGCCGAGCAGACATCGACACGAATCTCACCGGAGGTGGCGGTCGAGCGAGTCTCGAAGGTGTTGCCGCACGTGCACGTGACCGTGGTGGGCACGTAGTCGGGGTGAATCCCCTGCTTCATGGTGTCTCCTAGCATTCAGAGGGCGCCGGGTCCCGCACGCGAATGCGATGCGGGTGAACCGGAGGCCGGAGGTGATTATGCCGCCGGCCCGTGAGGCGCACAATGGTCGACGCTGCTCGGGTTCCGAGACGTGCGCGACACCTCGCGCGCCGCGCCCGACTGAGCACGATGGCGCCGCAGCCCCATCGGGGCCGCGGCGCCACGGCGGCGATAACGCCTGGATGCTCGACGCGGCGAGCGACTGCTCGGAATCAGGCGCTGCGGCGAGCACGACGCAGCGCGACGCCCCCGCCCACCAGGGACAGGGCGATCAGCACGCCCGCGCCGACGGCAGGACCGGTCCTGGCCAGTCCGGGAGCGGGCTTGGAGGTGACCGTGACGGCGGCAGGAGCCTCGGAGACCGCCTCAGCGGCGCACTGGGTCATGACCTCCTCCGAGCCCTCGAAGTTCCAATCGATCATCTGAACGATGGCCTCGCCGGCCTTCAGGACGAAGTCGTAGCCCCACGCCTCGGTGCCGACGTTCGCACCCATCGTGTAGGTCCCGGTGACGACCTCGCCGGCCTCACCGCTGACATCCACGGTGCCGACCTGCTTGCCGTCGTCCCAGACGGCGATGGTGTAGGAGCCCGCGGTGTTGATCCGAACCTCGAAGGTCAGGACGCAGCCGTTGCGGTGGATGGAGATCACCGAGGCCTCGTCGGTGTACTGCACGTTGTCGGCGGTCATGCCCTCATCGCCCGCGATGGTCGGGGCCGCGCTTGGAGAGGTGCTCGCCGTCCCCGCATCCGAGCCCTCGGTCGCGGGAGCGGAGGAGGACGTCTGGCCGGGAGTGGTCGGGGGAGTCGTCTTCTGAGACTCGGAGCCGGCTCCGGGCTGCCCGACGTCCGGCTTATCGCCGGGCGTCCCGCTCCCGGTCCCGCCGTCCCCCGCCGGGGACGTGGGAGCGCCGGTGGTCGGCGCGTCGGACGTGGGGGTCGGCGTGGGCGTCGGCGTCTGGGAGGCGGTGGAGGACGGCCCGTCCTGGCTCATCGACCCCGAGTTCGAGTTCGACGAGCCATCGTCCGCAGCCGCCACGGGAGCGATGAGCAGACCGGCACTCAGCACGGCGCCGAGTAGACCAGTGGTGATGCGGGATCGTTTCATGGGGATGTCCTTCAAATGGGGAGGGAGATGACTTACAACCTACTTTACACCCCCCTCTTCGCAGCGGACCAGCCGAGTGGGACCTGACAACTCGTCCCGCGCCCGCCCGCGGAGGCCCGGCGAGCCCGCCGAGGGCGTGCGGAGGAGCCCCACCGCGACCGCGGCGCGGCGTCGCGAACGGCGCCGCCCCTCGATGGGAACGACGCCGTTCGGGCGGCCTCCGGCTCCCGCCCTACTCCTCGGAGTCGGCCAGCGAGGTGCCGGCCGGCGTCGTCTTGGAGATGACCATGAGGAACTCGGCATTGGACTGGGTGTCCTTGAGCTTGCCGAGGACCAGCTCGAGGGCCTGCTGCTGCTCCAGCCCCGTGAACAGGCGGCGCAGTCGCCACATGATCTTGAGCTGGGCGGGGTCGATGAGCAGCTCCTCGCGACGGGTCGAGGAGGCGGCCACGTCCACCGCCGGGAAGATGCGCTTCTCCGCCAGCTGACGGGACAGGCGCAGCTCCATGTTCCCGGTCCCCTTGAACTCCTCGAAGATCACCTCGTCCATCTTCGAGCCGGTCTCCACCAGCGCGGTGGCCAGAATCGTGAGCGACCCGCCGTTCTCGATATTGCGGGCGGCCCCGAAGAAGCGCTTGGGCGGGTAGAGGGCGGAGGCGTCCACACCACCGGACAGGATGCGGCCGCTGGCCGGAGCGGACAGGTTGTAGGCGCGGCCGAGCCTCGTGATGGAGTCGAGCAGCACGACGACGTCCTGCCCGAGCTCGACCAGCCGCTTGGCACGCTCAATGGCGAGCTCGGCGACGGTCGTGTGGTCGGAGGCGGGGCGGTCGAAGGTCGAGGCGATGACCTCGCCCTTGACCGTGCGCTGCATGTCGGTGACCTCCTCGGGGCGCTCATCGACGAGCACGACCATGAGGTGGGCCTCGGGGTTGTTGACGGAGATCGCATTGGCGATCTGCTGCAGGACGATGGTCTTGCCGGCCTTGGGCGGGGAGACGATGAGCCCGCGCTGTCCCTTGCCGATGGGGGCGACCAGGTCGATGACGCGCGGGGTCATGGCCTTGGGCGTGGTCTCCAGGCGCAGCTGCTCCTGAGGGTAGAGAGGGGTGAGCTTGGTGAACTCGGGACGGCGCCTGGCGCGCTCGGGATCCATCCCGTTGATGGTCTCGACGCTCACCAGCGGGTTGTACTTCTGACGGCCCGCGCGGTTCTGCCGACGGTTGTTGCGGCCCTGGTGACCGCCCGGGTGGGAGGTCTCCCCGCCCTCGCGGACCCAGCCCGTGATGGCGTCGCCCGGCCGCAGACCGTTGTCCTTGATCTGGTGGGCCGAGACGTAGACGTCCTTGGGACCGGACAGGTAGCCGGAGGTGCGCAGATAGGCGTGCTGGTGGTCGGAGACGTCGAGGATGCCGGCGACGGGCAGGAGCACCTCGTCCTCGCGCGACTGCTGGCCGCGGCCCTGGTTGCCCTCGCCCTGGGAGCCGTCGCGGTCGCGATCGCGGCGCTTGCGGCCACGACGGCGGCGTCCGCCACGACCCTCCTCGTCCCAGTCGGTCTCATGACCGCGCCCACCGCCATCGCGACGCTTGCGATCGGGCTCCACGGCAGGGGTACCGGTGGCGTCGGCGAGGTCGCGCATGAGTGCGGCCTTCGCGTCGAAGTGGCCCTCCGAGGAGTCGGTGCGCTCGCGAGACGCGCGGTTATCGATCCGCTCCGGAGCGCCCGCGGCGGCCTGGGCCCGACGGCGCCCGCGACGCGGGGACTCCGAAGCCCCCTGCTGATCACTGCGCCGATCACCGTGCTGGGCGTCCTGGGCATCCCGCTCGCCGGTGCGGCTCTCGTCCGAGGGGGCGCCGTCGGCGTCCTTCTCCGGACGGACCGGCAGCTCCACAGCGGGGACCTCGGCTCGTGGGGCGCTCGCCGCCGCGGTTGGGCGACGCCTCCGCGGGCGGGACTGCGCGGGCTCGTCCGCGGCCCGCTCGACGCGAGACGGCTGAGCATCGGTCGAACGGGTCTCGGATGAGTCGGAGGAGTCGGTCGTGTCGTCCGCGTCGCCCTCGACGACTCGCTTCCCGGCGGGCTCGGTCGCGGGCGTCTCCGCCCCCGACTCGGCGCCGGAGACGGCGCTGACAGCATTGTCCGCGGAGGCGGGGGGCTTGACGGAATCGTCGGAGGCTCCGCCGTCGCGAATGGCGGCGACGAGCTCGCTCTTACGCATGCGCGAGATGCCCTTGAGGCCCATCGAGCCGGCGAGCTGCTGAAGCTCGGCCAGCCGCATGGTGGACAGCGAGGGCTGGGCGCTGGAGGTCTCGGTCACGAGTGTCCTTACGGTGTGGTTGCGCTCCACAAGAGGAAACGTTCAACTGGGGGGACTCCCCCCGGAACCATTCACGGGGCGGGTCGTGCACTGCCGGTTTCTGCTGAGGCTGCGCCTCACGTCCGGGGCTCGTGCGCTCTACGGTGCGGCACAGATCCGCAGCGCAGATATTGCAAGCATAGCAGTCCGCGAGTACACGCGCATACATATAGTGCTGACGACGCGTATAACGCATGCCACGTTCACCACGTTCACTACGTTCGCCATGGTCGCCATGGTCGCCGCGTGCGCCGGGCCGGCGAGGACGATGCGAGGGCGCCCGGTCCCGGGCTCGCCATGGGGGCGTCGTACGGGTTCTTGGCATGCGAGGGCGCGGTAGGCGAGGCGTGCGCGACTGATCGGTCCTTATCTCATCGAGCGCGGCCGCCGGAGTGCTGGTCCCCGGAGCGGCCGGCTCACAAGGCCGGTTCAGGACGCCGGTACTGCGCCCCGGGTGTCGATGCCGGGGCGCAGGACCGTCCAACCGTGCCGCTCGAGCGTGAAACGGGTCTGCTGCGCGATGTCCGCCAGCACCAGCACCGTGGGCCCGGCGCCGGAGATGACTGCGGGATACCCCTGCCCGCGCAGCGAGTCCATGACCGCCATCGACGCCGGCAGCACGCTCCGGCGGTACTCCTGGTGGAGACGGTCCTCGGTGCCCGCCATGAGCAGCTCAGGACGACCCGCCAGTGCGAGCATGAGCACGGCGGCCCGCGAGGTGTTGAACAGGGCGTCCGTCCGCGGCACCGAGTCCGGCAGGGCCCTGCGCGCCTCCTCGGTGCTCAGGCGGGTCGCGGGCGGCGGCACGAGGAGGCTCACCGGCAACGATCCGTCCACCGGCATGGGCGCGGCCCGGGGCGCGCCGTCGGCCTCCGTCCAGGCCACGGTCGCCCCGCCGAAGACGGCGGGCGCGACATTGTCGGGGTGCCCCTCGAAACCGGTGGCGATGCGGAACACCTCGTCGGCGGGCAGGGCCAGGGGCTCGGAGAGCAGGCCTCGGGCGAGCATGAGGCCGGCCACGACCGCCGAGGCGGACGAGCCCATGCCCCCGCCATGCGGAATGCGATTGACGCAGTGCATCTCGAAGCCGGCCTGCGGAGCGCCGACGGCGTCGAGGCCCGCGCGCAGGGCGCGCACGACGAGGTTGTCGTCGCCGGTGGGCACCGCGCCCTCCCCCGCGCCCTCGACGTGCACACGGGTGGTGCCGACGATCGGACGGACCTCGACCTCGTCGTAGTAGCGGAGGGCCATACCGAAGGAGTCGAAGCCCGGCCCCATGTTGGCGGTGGTGGCGGGCACCCGCACGGCGGCCCGCTCTTTCGCCAGGCGCATCGTCACCGCCCCTCGACGCGCCGGACGGAGACGACCTCGGGCACGCGGGCCTCATCGCGCAGCGCGTCGACGGCCGCGTCCAGGTGGAAGACGCCGGCGGGATGGGTGACGATCGTGACGATGGCGTCGCGCCCGCCGACGTAGGCGCTCTGGCGCACCGAGTCGATGGACACCTCGTTGTCGGCGAAGACGCCGGCGACGATGGCCAGGGACCCGGGCTGGTCGTCCACGCGCAGCTGCACCTGGTAGCGGGTGACGGCGGAGGCGGGACCGAGGATCGGCAGGTCGGCGTAGTTGGACTCGCGAGGAGCCTGACCGCCGTTGACGCGGTGGAACGCAGCGGCGACGACGTCGGACAGGACGGCGGAGGCCGTGGGCGCGCCGCCCGCGCCCTGCCCGTAGAACATGAGGCGCCCGGCCGACTCCGCCTCGATCAGCACGGCGTTGAAGGCCCCGTGGACCGAGGCCAGCGGGTTGGCGGCGGGCACGAGCGAGGGGTGGACCCGCACGGACACGCCGCGGGCGTGGGCGTCGTCGCGGCACTGGGCGATGGCCAGGAGCTTGATCTCGCAGCCGGAGGCGTGGGCCTCGCGTATGTCGTCGGCGGTGACGTCGCGGATGCCCTCGACCTGGACGTCGGACAGGCCGACGCGGGTGTGGAAGGCGAGGGAGGCGATGATGGCCGCCTTGGCGGCGGCGTCGAGGCCGTCGACGTCGGCGGTGGGGTCGGCCTCGGCGTAGCCGAGGTCCTGGGCGGAGGCGAGGGCCTCCTCGAAGGACAGGCCCTTGGCGCTCATCTCGTCGAGGATGTAGTTGGTGGTGCCGTTGACGATGCCGAGCACGCTGGTGACCCGGTCCCCGGCCATGGACTCGCGCAGGGCGTAGACCACGGGGATGGCGCCGGCGACGGCCGCCTCGTAGTAGAAGTCGGTGCCGGCGGCGGCCGCGGCGTCGTAGAGCTCGGGGCCGTGGGCGGCGATGAGGGCCTTGTTGCCGGTGACGACGGAGGCGCCGGACTTGAAGGCGGCGAGGGTGAGGGTGCGCGCGGGCTCGATACCGCCGATGAGCTCGATGACGATGTCGTTGCCCGTGGCCACGGCCGTGACATCGTCGGTCAGGAGAGCGCGGGGGACGGACGGGTCCCTGGGCGCGTCGAGGTTGCGCACGGCGACTCCGGTGACCTCCAGCCGGGCGCCGGAGCGGGCGGCGAAGTCGTCCGCCTGCTCGAGGAGGAGCCGGACGACCTGGGTGCCGACGGTACCGGAGCCGAGAACGCCGACCCGCAGCGCGGGCGCGGCGTCGGGACGGGAGGGGGCCGACTGGGGCTGCTCAGTCACGAGGGACCACCTTGCTCAGGAGGGGATTCGCCGAAGGGCGATTGCGTCGCGGCCCAGCATATGCGGCGGCACCCGTCGGGCGACCCGCATCTCACCGCGCACGTCGCACGAGATGACGGGGCTTGACCTTCATGAGAACGAGTCTTATCTTATGCGAGCCTCGCCTCATCCGCTTCGCGAACGCCACGCAAGCGCCTCCTCGACCCCACCGGGAGCAGCACCATGGACTCACCCGCGACCGCCTCCGCAGCAGGCGAGAGCCCGAACGAGAAGCCGGCCGGGGAGCCCGGCGAGCCCGTCATCCGCACCTCCCGGCACGCCGGCCTGCGCGACTCGGTCCTCGGCACCCGCAACCTCATGACCGTGGCCGCCCTCGGCGTCGTGGGGGCGATCATGGTCGTGCCGCTGACCTACCTCTCCCTCATCGTGGCCGTCAACCCGAACGGCATCCTCATCATGTGCGCCCTCATGGGGGCCTGGATCATCCCCTATCTCCTGCCGGGCGTCATCGTGAACAAGCCGGGGGTCTTCGTCGTCAGCGGCCTGGTCATGGGCGTGATCGGCGCCTTCCTCACCCCGCAGGGCCCGTCCGCGATCCTCGGCAACATCATCGGCTCCCTGCTCGTGGGCGCGCCGGTGGCGGTCCTCCTCTACCGACGCTGGACCTGGTGGGTCTACGCGATCTCCGGCGTCGTCTTCGGGGGCTTCAACGCCTCCGTCTACGGCTCCGGCTTCCAGATCGCCCTCACCAGGGGTCAGGTGAGCCTCGGCATCGTCCTCTCGATCGCCTCGTGCTGGGCCGGAGTGGCCGTCTGCCTGCTGCTCAAGCGCGCCTTGGCGCGCACCGGCGTCGGCGTGACCCGATGACGGCGCCGACCGTTGAGGGGGCTCGGCGCGCCGGGACGAGCGGCTCGGGGGACGCGCCCCCGCTCGCCCGCCTGGACCGGGTGAGCGTGCGCTACGCCGGCACCGGGGCGTGGGTCCCCGAGGGGGTGACGCTTTCGCTGCCCGCCGGGACCACGACGCTCCTGCTCGGCCCCTCCGGGTGCGGCAAGTCCACCGTCACGCTCACTCTCAACGGACTCGTCCCGCACTCGGTCCCCTCCGACTACCGCGGCAGCGTCCTCGTGGCCGGGCGGGAGGTGGCCGACGCGGACATCTCCCACCTGGCCCGCAGCGTCGCCATGGTCATGCAGGACCCCGACTCGCAGATCGTGACCACGAGGGTCCTCGACGAGGTCTGCTACGCCCTGGAGAATCTGCGGGTACCGGCCTCGCGGATCGAGCCGCGGGCCCTGGCCGCCCTCGAGGCGGTCGGCATGGCGCGCTTGGCCCGGGAGAGCCCCTGGGAGCTGAGCGGTGGGCAGCGCCAGCGGGTCGTGCTCGCCGCGGCCCTCGCCGTCGAGCCGGCGCTGCTCGTGCTCGATGAGCCGACCGCCAACCTCGACCCGGCCGGATCCGCGGACTTCTACGCGCTCCTCCCCTCCCTCAAGGAGCGGGGCACGGCGATCCTCGTCGTCGAGCACGACCTGGACGAGCTCGTCAGCGCCGTCGACCACGTCATCGCCCTGGACGCCGACGGCGCGACGATCGCGGCCGGACCGCCCCGGGAGGTCTTCGGGGCCCGCGGCGAGGCGCTGGCCGCGGAGGGCATCCGCCTTCCCACGGCCGTGCGCCTGCACCGGCTCCTGGCCTCTCGCGCGCGGCCCGGGATGGAGGACGACGCGCCGGCCCTCCCGCTGACGCTCGACGACGCCGCCCGAGCGCTCGCCGGGGCCCGCCTCGAGCAGCCGCCCCCGTCCCGCGCGGCCCCGGAGGGGCCCGCGCTGGCCGCCGCCGGCGAGTCCCCCGACGGCGGCCCCGAACCCGTTCTCGTCGCGCGGGACCTCGCAGTGCCCAGGGGACGGGGGCGGGCGCGCCGCGAGGTGCTCCACGGCATCGACCTCACCGCGAGGCGGGGCGAGATCCTCGCCATCATCGGGGTCAACGGCTCGGGGAAGTCCACGCTCCTGCGGGCGCTCGCCGGGCTGGAGACGTGGACGGACGGGGAGGTGGTCGTCGCCGGCAGGCCCCGGCGCCCCGGCCGCACCGGGCGCGCGGTCACCCTGGTCATGCAGAATCCGGAGCACCAGTTCCTGGAGCGCACCGTGCGCGACGAGCTGGCGCACGGCATGCGCCTGGAGGGCGCGGAGCCCGCCCGGGTCGACCGAGCGGTCGCCGATATGCTGGCCCGTTTCAACCTCGTGGAGCGCGCGGAGACGAACCCCTTCCTGCTCTCCGGAGGCCAGCAGCGGCGCCTGTCCGTGGCCTCGGTGCTCGGCGAGCACCGCGAGGTCATCTGCCTGGACGAGCCGACCTTCGGACAGGACCGCCGGAGCGCCGAGGCCCTCATGGACCGGCTCCACGATGTCGCGACCGAGGGCGCGGGCCTGATCATCGCCACCCATGACATGGAGCTCGCCGCCGAGCACGCCGACCGCGTGCTCATCCTGGCCCGGGGAGCGGTCCTGGCCGACGGGCCGGCCCGCGAGCTCCTCGCCGATGCTCCGCTGCTGGAGCGGGCCGGTCTGCGCCCGCCCGCCCTGGCCCGGGTGACCCGCGCCGCCGCGGATCTGGGGGCGAGGACGCCGCCGTGCGTCTCCTGGAAGGAGCTGGCATGAGCGCACCGGACGACAGCGCGCACGGCGCTCGACCGATCGCGCGCCCCGAGGGAGCCGGTCCGGGGCTCAGCGCCCTGCTCGCACTCGATCCGCTGTCGCCCTTCGCGGCGATCGCTCCGCTCGCCGTCGTCATCGCCGCCCTGAGCACCCCGGTCCCGGCGCTGTGGACGCTCGGCGTCGCCGCCGTCGTCCTCGTGACGGCCGACCTGCGGCGCGGCCCGGTCCTGGTCGTCGTGGTCCTCGCGCTCGCCGCGATCGTCGGCTCGGCCCTGGCCGTCTCCGCGCCCATCGAGCGGGTCGGGGCCTCCCCCGTCGTCATCGAGGCCCTCGGCGTGGGCCTCCAGCGCAACCAGGTGCTCGCCGGGGTGCGCCTGGGGGGCAAGCTCGGCGCGGTCCTGTCGCTGCTCCTGCTCACCGGGCTGCTCGCCGGCCCCAGGGATCTGCTGCGGGCGATGGTGATCCACCTGCACGTGCCCTACCGCATCGCCTATGCGGGCATGGCCGCCCTCGGCTTCCGGGAGCGCTTCGCCATCGAGTATCGAGTCATTCAGGAGGCGCACGCCCTGCGCGGCACGCGGGTCTCACCGTCGTTCCTAAGGCCCCTGGTGCAGCGGTGGACGGCGGTGCCCGCCCTCATGGCCGGGGCCGTGCGCCACGCCGAGCGGGTGTCCATGTCGATGGACGCGCGCGG